>Ga0123354_10000242_pt1 | contig 48712 bp, 32 predicted proteins | sample TergutLab28metaG_2_FD_97872 | JGI IMG/M metagenome (GOLD analysis project Ga0123354, IMG submission 97872) | Labiotermes labralis P4 segment gut microbial communities from Petit-Saut dam, French Guiana - Lab288 P4 | ecosystem: Host-associated > Arthropoda: Insects > Digestive system > Gut ... | reverse complement strand
TGCTGGCATGTCGTGGCACGCACCCATTTCTTTACTGACGCGTATCCTTCTCAGAATAGTGATTCATTGTCTTCAATGCTCATTCGTGAATAATAATAATACCTTCCAGGAAAGTAACCGAGCCAACAGCAACACGTGTGAGCTGCCAACAGCACAAAACCATCGACCGAAATAAAAAATAACGTCTTAATTATGCAAGTACACCATCTTACCAGCTAGGTTTGTTCCGTCTCAATGCAACTGTCATGCAGTTGTTAATTAAACCAAGTTGCGGACCCTCGCAGTGTTACCACTCTATCATAACCCACAAGCTCACATTTTAACCCCCTTCCCCCCGAAACTATTAACTCCCGTCAGAACTTCGTTATGCATTCCGTGCCTACCGATCAGAAGTTTGTTTTTCCCAGCTTAGTTTCTCTTCAAGATAAAGAGCAATATTAATGTCAGGAATACGATTAACTTAACAGTTATAGTAGAAAACAAAAAAGCACCCGTTCTTTCCTAAGCCTGTCAGTATCCGAGTGCGCAGTAGCTTAAATTCAAAGAAGGAAAAGGTATAACGGAAAGTTTCTTTCTTGGAAATGAAGATTAAAATGGCTTCCATAAATGTTACTATAAAATTTAAAGTCGCTTCAACAACAGTGGCTAACATATATATTGCAGGGCTACAAACTAAATCTCATAACGTTAGGTGATTCCTATTAGTTTCACGATAGGAAACTGAAAATTACTTTTATTCTACATAATTCAATAGTGTTGCTGATAGTGATAGTGGTGGTGGTGGTGTTGGTGGTGATGGTGGTGGTGGTGGTGGTGGTGGTGGTGGTGGTGGTGGTGAAAGTAGTAGTACGTAGTAGCGGCAACAGCAGCAACATCTTCACAAATCTGAATACCGCCGAGCAGCTCTCCGCAGCAGCAATGCTCTGAACCTTTATTCGGGTGTAGATCCTTTCGAATATTCGCTGAGACACCGAAAAGCCTCAGGCTTCGGGCGGTTTTTCGTGATTATTTGCTGACCTATCATTAAATGCCCTACAGAACCTCGATCAGATAACGAAACGTTTAAGAAACATTTTCTATTTATCCTACGGTTCGAGATATTAAAATGCAGTGACACCAACTATCAATAAATTACATACGAGTAGTCTTACGTTTTGTGTTTTTTTTGGGGGGGCTAAATGCTAAGGCAACGAGGCCACAAACTATCAGATTTCCTTGCACGTAAACAACCAAAACTTTGTGACTACAAGAACAGACCCAGCGGTTTTCCATGCATCTTCTCGGTACGGAAAAAGCAGTAAGTCGATGGTGCATGACTATAGTTCCAGTACATCACTACTGACAGTTTCCTGTAACATTTCCTGAACACTGCTAAAGCGAAACGGCTGTTTCCTTGGAAGATGATATGAGTTTATTCTGCGTTCTTCTTGCAGCCAAGAAATGGCTAGGGTAGAGTAAAGAACTACATATCATGGCCTGAGAAAGCCGTACAGTTGAGTGACAAACGAAAAATCTACGAGGACAATAAAAATAGTCTTTGAAGACTAATAAGAAAATAGCATCACCTCTGAACAACATTAGAAATTCAAATATTCCACTGACGATGAGAAAAATAAGTATCTTATAAGTAGCTTATGTCTGTGTTTTTGCGCAATAAGATGAAAAGTCTCAAGAGAAAAGTACTTGTCGATGACATGAAAAGACAAGAAGTGAAAAGAGATTAAACATGAGGGATGTTACGCCGGGTAAATTGGTAAAATAATTATCGATCTCTCAAAGGATCATACTCTCCATTATCTTCAGAAGAATACAATCCCAGAAATTTGACCCTCGATAACAATTAACCAATACACACGGCCTAACGTCTCAGAAGATTTTAAACTCCAACAATACCGCTGTAAGAGTCTCATAATTCGCAACAAGTGAACCAACTTGCTGTGTGTATACTGGTGAAGTGAAAGGATGCAGTAGGATTGTTGAGCTAAAAATTGCAACGTTAAGGCTGATAAAATGACGTCAACATACAGGAGTAATTACAGATCACTAGGGCTCTGTCTTCGGCCATATTTCTAGCCGCAAACTGCTTCGTTCAGTGGATATGACTGGCTAACAGGTACGGGGTTAGTAGGCGATTTTAACTTTTGATTCAAGAATTATTTAAAATAAAGTACATTACAAGTCGGGATTATTTCAAATTTTGTGATAAGAAAGGATTACTCTACGTAGTATCTCGAAGACTACTACTAAACAAAATTTGGGGTGTTGTCATGTGGCAGAAATTTTTCTCCTACGTGAATTTTTAAAGGACGTTCGAATTGTTCTTATACAACTTGGAAATGATAAATGGCTATCAATGGGCTTACGTTTGGCCAAAAACTTTGGACATTACAGTGTACGAAATCCATCATGTATGAATATAAAGCCCAAATAAATACTGGACATTGTTTATCATCTTGTGATTTTTAAACCCCAAAGTTACAATGAAACTGTATCTCTTTTTATCATCAGTTACGAAGGTTCCCATTCAGCTGGTCTCTGAGAAAGAGCGAATTTCAGTTACGCGACTTGAGACAGCAGCTCCAGGCTGAGTATTAATGCTGCGAAAGTTCAATATCATCAGCGGAAATAAGTACATAAAAATCTCCAATGAAAAGTACACGAAACTGAAATATTATATATGAACAAGACAGGCAATTTACGTATAACGCAACATTGAGGCGCGTTCGCGTAACCGTTGTTTCTGTGGAAAATAAATATGTATTTAACATTCTTAGTGTTTGTCTGTAGCTTTAGTTATCTAACATGCAGTGCACATGCGCCATATTGTCATGTGTCTTGTCTGGCTCTACCATATTTTTCCACATTATCTCATAAAGGCACGATTTTCGAAAGAAAAAAAGTTATTGGATATAAAATGTGTGTTTTGATTTTCTCTAAGACTTTTGTCTGAAACATTTCTCATTCTAAGAACTGAGCGAGATTAAATCATAGAAGCTGATGGGTCGTCATGTAAAGTATCTGTTATTCTTGAGAGATTTTAATGAAATTTTAACGTTCTCCACAGATTTTAGAAAAATTCTCTAATGTGAAATTTAATGAACCGAGTTGTTCCATGTGGATAGACAGACAGACATACCGAAGCTAATAGTCATTTTTCGCAATTTTGCGAAATAGCCTTCTAACCTCAAGAATATGAAAAATGCCAAAAATATCATTCATGTCTTTTTAACACATTCTCCCTCGCCAAAAATATGTGAACGTGGCTAAAAGCTCAGTTTTCTTGGTGATTAAGAATGAACGTACTTTATAAGCAGGCCAAGTGGAATGAAAGAGTGTCAGTTTGAAGCCTGAATATGTGTTACAAGTTTCCTAAATATCTTACTGAAAGATGTGTTTCTGAAAATTAAAATCTTCTGAAATAAGACAACATGTTGTGTCCATCTTCAGGGTAGTCCAATTCACTCTACTAAGACTATCCAGAAAATGAAGGCAACAAGCCCCACCAATCGCCATACCCTATATGACGTTAATCTTAGTCAACGCCACTGTTATGACCTCAAATCTCACAGGGAAGTGTTATATTTGTTGCAATTAAATAAATTATTAACCTCCTGTACAATGGGTACCGGGTCTTTCCCGGGGGTAAAGTGCGGCCGGGACGTGCTGCTGACCACTCACCCCTTCTAGTGCCGCGGTCATGGAAGAGTACAGCTATACCTTTACTCACCCTCTGGGCCACACCGGGCCTTTGACGAGAAAACTTTACCTTTACCTTTTTAAATAAATTATTGCAAGAGGAGTAAGAAGTCATTTTGTGTCACATTTGAGTTTCTCAGTGCGGTGACTGTGAAGAATACTGCCTTTGGGGATGCGAAAACATGTAGTCCCGTAGAAATTTACAAGTCTTTCGGAGAAACTTGCAACCTCCATTTTTGTTGCACTCTTCCACGCTGAAAACAGCAACAGTAAGTTTCTCCGAAATTTTATTTTTATTTTTATTGTTACACCGTGCACGTTGTCAAGTTACTCAATTATTACACCAACCATTGCACATATATAAAATTTATAAAATTTACACATTAAAACATTAAAAACGCTCCGACATGTTTCGGTCCTAAGACCATCATCAGGGAGCCATATATTCCTTGCTAGTCACACTAGAAATAGTCACAGAATAATTTCTTTGTACAAGTTGGGTTTTGTGGCAGCATTCCGTGTTGTGTAATGCTATGTTGCGAACATAACGCAACAAAAATCCTTCCACGTAACTTACTGTCAGTATCACGCAACGAAGCACAGAATGCACATCCGTAGCAGGACACTCTTCGCAACATAACATTACACAACACGGCATGCTGCCATCAACACCCAACTTGTACAACGAAATTAATCTGTGACTATTTCTAATGTGACTTTAGCAACGAATATATAGCTCCGTGATGATGGTCTTGGGGGGCGAAACATGTCGGAGCGTTTTTAATGTTTTAATGTGTAAGTGTTGTAAATTTTATATATGTGCAGTGGTTGGTGTAATAATTGAGTTTCTCCGAAATGTTGGCAAATTTAAACAAACTACACGGCGTCATAATCCAGCAGACAGAATTATGAAGTTACTTCGTTTTTTGAACATTATATTCATGCAGCCAGTGTTTCAGATAAGGCTGTCTGGTTGAGAAGTTTGTTCATGTCACACGAAAAAACATAGCGGTGTCAGAAGATGAAGATTAAATTAGAGAAGCAGAGGTAGACGTAGTCTGCTGTCGTGCAACGAAAAGTAAGGAGCGATGTAGTGGTGGTGTAGCATAATGTATTCTCATTTCTTTTGCATCCACATGCCTTATGTAAATAAAAATTTTCCGTAATGACCTACTTGAAAGTATACAAAGTAACAGACTATGTGATGAAGCTGTGTCCCGGCTCGCCATCACCAGCATACTCCCTCGTTTTACATAAATTCCCTGAAACATGTAAACACAACAGGACATCGCCCTTTGTAGCCGCATTCGCGGTTTTAAAGAGCGCCTGTCAAAAGCCGCCCGTCTGAGGCAATGAAACAAGTCGAGAACCTCGTAACGTATTTTCATCAAATTTGATCCGAGGAGTAAAAATACTGTTTGTTGACTTGTTCCAAGTTTTTATTTAAATTGGAAAATAATAACAGACAGTTCTCATACTGCCGTTTATCGGCACAGCTCCAACTTACGTGGATGGTTATTTACCACAATGAAAACCTTTCGAACAGCTTATTCATTTTCCGAAAGTAGCACTCTTTCGAAACAAACGCCAGCAAAAGCCGTAGAATTTCTATGCTACCTTGTATTTTCTACCTTTATTTAGAACTGCGGGTGGTGTAATGAGGTGACATAAGCACGCAAAATATTTCAATGTGGCTTATTAAGCGTAAGTTTTGAAACTGATGTGACAGTATGACATAGAGTTTATTTTATCCTCTAAAAATGATAAAACTAATTAAATAACTTGCTAAATAGTTTTGTTACTAAAATGATGCAGGCCTGTCTGCTGGTGCAAGACACCACACAATGTTTTAATTAACTTTATTTATATTAGAAAATTAATAACATTTTAAGGCTTTTATTGGAATTCAGTTGGCGGTAATTTTCTTTTCTTCGTATTGAGTTGCACTTGCGTAAGTTTGAGAAACTTTATTGTAGACAAGCAGAGAGCCGATCTTGGGCGTATGACTGAGCACAGCAGTAACAGAAATTTAAGACAAATTCCAAAGTCGCTGAGGTTGCAAGAAGAGCATTCATGTCAGGAAACTTCATTTGAGGATAAATTGATTCCTGAGCTGCGACAACAGGAAGAGCGAGGCTGTGGAATGTTAGTTGAGGGAGAAATAACAGAAAATTTTGCCAAGAAATAAGTAGCAGCATTTTCAGTGAATAGAGCGGATGCTATCAGCTACTCAAATAAGTACACTAGTTCTGAAACGATATTTGAGAACTCATTCAAATTTTCTCTACATTCAGCAAAATAATAATATTATTCCGATAAAATTTGATGTACATTTCGGTCGACATAGTAAACACTTTTTCAGGCTATGAAGTTTACATACGGTCATATAGATCAAAGTCTTTATGTAAATTACGTGAACTGTGTTTTGGAGTACTAATTATTGAGCAGATTCCAGTGGCCTCGCGGTCTGAGGAGCGGGTTTTCGGCCGTTGGCTTGATGGGATTGTGGGTTCGAATCTCGCAGGGTGAAAGGTTTTCTGTCTCTTACGAGTATTGCGTGTCGTCAGGTAGAGGTCAATGCGTTGAGCTGATCATCCGTGCGTAGCAGACCTACCGAATTTAATGTGTCTGGGTGTGCTCGTGAAACCTCAACAATGAGGAGACCTTGGCCCATTAGGGAATGTCGCGCTATAGGGGGGGGGGGGTTACTGATTGTCAGTATGTTTTAATATTTGGAGCCACGTGACTACAACAGGTCATATGATTTTCATAATGGATTTCATGTGTACTTCTTAGGGCATGAAGATGGTATCATACGCCTAGTGACTGGATCACTGATGACATAACTATTATTATTATTATTATTATTAGATAATATTGGGTTGATTGTGACAAGTATTGAAATAAAGCGAGGCACACAGCATAATGCAATAGTATAGGAATAGTTTCGGGAGATTTCCTAGTGACATAAAAGGATTCAGGAAGGCTGTTATAAGACGTGATATGGGGAAGAAGTACTGTATTTACATATTTGGTACTGACAAAAGAAGATAATGACTGGAAAAAGTAGCATACTACAATGCTCCTACCGTACTGAGAAAACTACGGACATCGGTGTCATTCTTAATTCTTTGTGTGCCTATGCTTGAGACGTGTGTTGCCGACTCGATTTACTGTCAGGCGGATCGTGAAGACAGAAGCAATTCCAAAGTCAAAGGAATCTGAAGAGTTTTTTTTGTACAAAGTCTGTTAATTACGGATCAATAAAATCCTAACTCACTATGTACAAATTCATCAATTATTTCCCATTACGATCGGGACACGAAATAAGTCGTAGAAGTAAGATAACCCGTACTTTACGTATGGGTGATTTGAAAGTATTTTTCAACTTTAGACAATGTAGACACACATTTCGGGTCATTAAAGGAAAATTTAGAGATGAAATATGAACACTCACCGACTCACACAAGGGTTACGTTCCCGCATGTACGGCGCAGGCTGGAATTCGGTACAAATGTGGTGAAATATATAGGCCTATATAAACGAGATTAATTATGCCACATACACAAAGACGGATATTAATAACGCGTTAAGTAAAAACTCATATCGATGCCAGTACAGCACCACAGTGCATAAGAATCTCGTAGACTTATCCTATCTCTGCTACTGATTGAATTGTGAAATTGCTCCACATAGCAAGAGCTACGGTGAGGGAATTAAATGGTAACTATATAACTATACGTAGACAGCATTAATTGAATTCATTTATTTTGTTTATATTTGGTACGCCATTTACGCGATGGAAATTAGCAAGTTAAAAAAATATCAACTGATTACGTGCAACAGGAAAGTGCACTCAAAAAAACATAGGCTTGTACAAATTCGCGTCATTACTGTAACATACTTGTTGTATTAAGTGTTCGATAGGCTACATGAAGTTTACACACAAGAAAGATGGCGATTTAAAACCCTTGTGTTTTTTTGTTTTTATATTGGGTATAATATATTCATTGGTCTGTATGCATAGGAACATGCAACATGCACAGAAAATAAAAAAATATATTGATTGGTTTAGTTGAAAACCCACAAAAGATATACCACGAATGAGACATAGACCTGCGACAGATTGTAATATTAAGATGAATTTAAATATGGTGTAAGAACATGGAACTGTTTCAAACGATTCGGACGAGGAACCAGTTACGATAGCTCTGAAAAAATAACGAAAATTACAGTTCCTTAAGAGGAAGGGATATTTCCTGGACCTTAGTATCGAACATAATCTTCTACCTACTATACTGCTTATACCGATGCATATACAACATACAATACCGCAATTGTATATACAACTGTCTTCCTAATGATGAACCCTCGGGTTCGAAACATGTAGAAGACATCAAAATTAAGAATCAAAATATTAATTTAAAAAATGTTCATTTCGTTGGTTTATATCGTATAACTGTATAATTATAGGTATAATTATAAGGATATTTCTATCTAGCACAAGGAATATTGGCATCTCGAGAACTTAAAAGTTTGTGTCAGTTTACACATATCTAAGGGCTGATTTTATTTTTACGTAAACTTTTGTACTACCATAAACTTACTTGGATAACACACAATTTTATGCTTGATTTCGGGCTTCCGCCGCGGTGTAAATGAGGTCTTTGTTCTTCTGTGACGTTACGCAGCTTTGATTGGTAGTTAGTTACAGACGTCTTGGGACAGCCTATCGGTCCAAACTTGACCCTTGAAGATAGAACCGACAGGCTGTCCCGAAACGTCGGTACCTAACTACCAATCAACGCTGCGTAACATCACAGAAGAGCGAAGACCTATATAAAACTTAGTTTCTGCAGTGATAGCATTAGGTTCACGGGAAGATACACGTTTAAGAGTGTTATCACTTAAATCAAAACCTGACAGAAAGAGACCACTTGGAAAATTCATACATAGATGGGAGGATAATATTAAAATGGATCTTCACGAAGTGGGATGGGGCATGGACTAGATTGATCTGGATCAGGATAGGGACAGGTGGCGGGCTCTTGTGAATGCGGTAGTGACACTTCGGGTCCCAGATAATGCGGGGAATTTCTTGACTAGCTTTTAGTTTCTCAAGAAAGGCTCTGTTGCATGGAGTTATTTATTTAGTTGGTTAGTTAGTTAGGTAGTTATTTCCTAAAACAGACTCTTGGCCAGAATAAATCTTCGTAAGACACATGAAGGGCAAAACACAGACCGCTTGTCGAAATAAACACTGTTTCCTCTGAATTAGCAACAGGCAGCTCTCTACGTGACCCACAGCTACATTTTGATTGCTTCTGGCAGAAACTTCCACCCGTATAAACTGATACTCTTTTAAGCATCAGAATATTTAAAAGGAAAATTATTCTTCGACGGTCTACAGTTTGTTATGTCACTGTGCAGATGTTCCACCTCGCTTTCAAGGCAAATCTTCCGAGTCGTTACATTCTGTCACTGGATAAACATTTCCCAACATTTCAAAAGAACTTAGTGTCTGACACAGAGTAATATGGCAGAAGACATAAGTTTTCTGCACGACTGGAGGAACCTCAAATATCACACAATATCGATTTATCTACACTGCCTTTAAGTACCCTCTTTATTGTCGCACGTTCTAGTGTTAGTGTTATTTGTATTCCTTCCGTATTTTGACGTTAATGTCCAATTAAACCAAGCATAGAAGTCTGGGTCCGCTAACAACAGGACTTTGCGGTTCGCAACCTTTATGCCTGCATACAAATATAATATTTTTAAACATCCTGTACCTCAATTTACCATCCGCATTCTTTTCTGTGGCGCTAAATCCAAATCGGGCCTAGGCCGCTTTCTAGATCGCAATTAGGCACACACAACCGATAGGACTCCACCGAACGTATTTAACAGTATTACACAAAATATCTCAGCACGTCGTACAAACCAAACGCCACTTCAAATATTACAACATAAACATTCATTTCTTTATCTTATTTGTAACTTTTAGATATGATCTTTTTTCTTGTTTTCTGTTCTATTAATCTTCCTAATAAAATGTCATCAATTCTTTTAATAGTTCGTCTGCATTATTCTAAAATTCAATACATCATTTTGCAATTCCATTTCACCAGCAAAAAAAAAAAACTATAAAAATTCCAACTCGTACCCACTTACGTATATCAAGAATCAGATGCGTTGTCATGAATATAGCTAAGAACCTTCATCACTGATTCCATGTAAGATAAGAAAACAAAAAAAAAGATTTGCTATTGATATTTAATATTCTTACGGCTGTGGCTTTCAAGAAGCAAACTTCTGAGATGTGACACAGTGTTCTGATAGACAGGATCCAGCTTTTCTGTATGAAAAGGCTAGCACCACATCTTCAGGTTATTGGAGTAAACTTCTAATTTGTGATGAGTAACATAAAATTCTGACGTGTGGATAGGAGTAACAGATTCACCTGCAATGCTGGTACATATGTACCAAACGTTATGGCTCCGCATGCCATAAAACTGTAATCGTGAAGCTGAATAGTCTTTTTATATATAGAAATTCCAGAATCCTCTATAAAGGTGTGTCTGCGCTGTATTAAGTACAGAAAAATACACTGAGCTGTCCTGTTAAATAGCGCCTTCATAATGAAAAGAGTAGCTATAATTTTGTTTCCACACAGAATTTGATACAAGTAGGTGCACAAATCCCGCCCGCCGTGACAAGTGACAACTAAATTTTTTTTACGGCGTAGCCAGATATTTGTGGATTCTCAGTGTGGAACTTACTGCTTGTCAACCTTTTGACGCCTGAAAGTTTTAAGTGACTTTAGAAGATTTTGGCACCCCTGGATATAGGTGTACGAATATTTGACGGATGAAATGATAATTTGCTCTTAGTAACATCATGCAAATCAAACATTCTTGTCAGTTATGACTGAGAGAATAATGCAACCATGGCTTGTCGTGGCCAGTAATATCATTTTCACGAAACTAATGTTATCAGCACTGCCATCTGACACTTGTCTCTCGTTTTTCCGACATGCGAGTCATGATCAATAACCAGGCTTTTAGTTTTAAAAGACCATTTGGCAGCCGTTGGTTTAAAATAACATATAACCTCCGGCAAAGAATATAGTCAGTGCTGAAATAGTTTTCCTTGCCATGTTATAATTTGACTGTACATTATCTCTGGGTCACTTTCTCCGTGCACAGATGCGCAAATATGACCATTCTCCTGCACCTCCGTAGCGCCAAGGCTAAGAATGTATGAAATTTTATGCCCATTCCCCATTCCCCCCACCGTACATATTCAAGGCATGTAGGACTAAGGTACCAGAATTTAGCTGCATTCAAATGATACAAGAATTATTATGTAGTTTACACTATGACGATAATAATGAAACATAAATTTAATGTTTTGTGGACAGTGCATCGTGATATATTTGCGCAATAAGAACCAACAGTATGCACTAATTTATTCTCAGTTTATTTCGATAGTTAACCTTTATGGAAATAAATTGAGACTAAAAAAGTGCATCCTGTTGTTTCTTATTAAGCAAACGAAACATAAAATTTAACAAAAGAATGGTTAAGAACGTAATGACGCATTGTAATTAATAAAAAGTTTTGAGATACTATAAATGTCTATCCGATGACAGCTGTTAGGTGGCGAAACACTTACCGAGCGAACGGGAAAACCGGCGAAGTGGCTGTGTGCGTCATACTGATGTCTTAATGAATATAAACAATTAACTTTGAGTAAGAATTGCAACAGAGTGACACGATATAAAACTGCCTATCCTTCTGGTCTCTCGATGGGATACGGGCACATTTATGGAAGAAATAAATATAGAGTATTGAAACGGGAAGATGTAACTCGTTACTTGACAAAAGAATGTGCATAACTTCTTAATTACTTCTAATGTTTCTTTGTCTCTCCATCATTTACTAATATGGTAGGTCTATCTGTTAATATTTACTCTTCAAATAATACTTCTTAATACAATGAAGCTGTAATAGAGGACATTCTTATTAGACTGGATAAGCTGTGCAGATAGTGCAGTAAGTAAAGTAAGAAATTTAATGTTCTGTTGACCGTTCATCGTTATATATTCGTACAATAAGAACCAACAGGATGCACTATTTGCTTTCAATTTATTTCAATAATTAACATCTACATGTTTCGAGCAGGCTTACTGCTCATCATCAGGAGGTATTACTCTGTATATACAGCAACTTATGTATGTCGTGCGTTTATGTTGACTGGCTGTTGGAATTATGTTGTTTTATGTGAGCCATAGCTATAAAATTACTTCCTTGCTTTCCATTTCTGGTGAGATATTCGGTAATAAAATACTGTCCCAAGTATTGTTGTAATTAACGGTCCTCTCCCATCAGTCTGAGCTATGATTGGCCCATCTCAGTACATTCATATCGGCACAAATACGCGAAACATCTCATCTTTCGGCATTATTTCGTGCACGCCTGTCATAGAAGTTAGTAACTTGTCTGCAGCGCTTTGAAAGTACGTCACTAATTAAGGAGTCTTGTAAATGTCAAAGAATTAACTAGCCTGCGATAAGTCTATTTCCTTCTGACGTTATTACGGAGACATATACTTCCTTCAGAATTCATCAACAAACTGTTACATGCAACTGTGGTCTCTCCCATGTATGCACTTTGATTTCATTTTAATCCCATTAAAATGAAGCGTGCGATGAACGAAAGACAGTGAAACTCAATAATCCGTGAACCGATTATCTGTCAGTTTCTATTAGCCACGGTCGCAAGTCAGTTTACAGGAGGTTTACGAAGAAAAGCACATGCATTCCTTATCACATGGTGTGCAGTGAGTTTTTAAGGCGTTTTTTTTTTCGAATATTTACCTATTTAGTAATGGTCCTATGTACATTCATATGCTGTAGCATTTAATATAACAAACCATTTTATTTTTGTTACGCAGTGTGCAATTTTAGCTCATATTCTCTTATCTGTCCATTCTCGCATCAGTCATTGTTTCGATCCCGACCCTCTGGCGGATAATCGAAGTTAAACGTATATTAATTTTTGTAGAGCAGAAATTACCAGCCCCAATTTCATACTGGGGAATTACACATTTTAAAACAAGCCAGAGGCCGCTTAGCGTGGCTCAGATATTCGTAGTTTCCCCCAGTATCTTCATGTAATCCCAGCCTAATATCATAATGACTGTTAATCGGCACACCTTCCTGCTCGTAGTGTGTTTGAGGACATGACAATTGCTCACAGTATGTGGCGTCGAAAGATGAATTGTAAGGACGTGGTCGTGGCCCGAACTGAGGTATTATCCCCGTATTTACCTGGAGGGACTGAATAAGACTACAAAAATCCTCCAAGTTAGGATTGCTTGTTGCTGGGTTTGAACCCGGAACTTTCCGAATATGAAACAGGAATGCTGTCTACTCTACAGTGACAATCGATAAAACCCGATCAATTTCTAGGACTGCAGCCCTCTCCCTGAACATTGCTTGAGCTCCAGTTGTCGTGGGCGTACATAACTGACTTACTTTTGTACACATACAGTATCTGACTCTGAACGACACAGTGCATATTTTTATGTTGTCCTACATTATAATTTACAGACACGAGGGCGGTCATTCGCACAAATCCTTCATTGCTAATCGTGTAATTTAGAATCCCGCCTTACAACTCCTTATTATGGGTTCTAAATGACCCTTTTAGGCGCGAACGCAAAATTGCGAAAAGTGACTATTAGCATCGCCATGTCTGCCTGTCCGTCCGTCTACCTGTCCGCATGGAACTCGGCTCCCCCAGGACGGATTTTCAAGAAATTTTATTTAGAGTATTTTTCGAAAATCTGTCCAGAAATTTCTAGTTTTAATAAAATCGGACAAGAATAACGGGTACTTTACATCAAGACCAGTATACATTTTTGATCATATCTCGCTCAGACAAATTTTGTAGAGGAAACCAACACAGACATTTTATGTTCAGTAACTTTTTTTTCGAAAATCCTGCTTTTATGAGAAAACGTGGAAAAATATCGTAGAGTCAGGAAGGCCACAAATGACAATATGGCGCATGCGCATTGCATGCTGAACACCTAAGTCTACAAAAACACAACAGAATAAGTAGTACTTATTGATTTTCCACAGCAACAATGGTTGCACGAAAGCGACTCAGGGTTTCGTTACACGTATATTGCATGTATTTTTGTACGTTTCCTCCTATATTTACAGCATTCATTAAAGTCAGGCAATTTTTTTTCTCCGCGAGTGCCGAATAGTACTGTATCACTACCAGTTAACCACATGTCTCTCGCAGTCTCTCGTTAATATCGATCTTTACATAATCCTCCACGCCAAAGAGGTGCAGTCTCACTAAGTTAACGCACGATCTCATCAGCACAATATATCTGCAAATGAACTGCGACTATAATATAATATTTTCTTCACTTTCGTATCTAGCCTTCTCTTCAGCACTCCACCACTCCATCCGATGTCGTCGTCATCCGACAGGTTTTAATTCGTAATCCCTAACCACCCTGCTTTCATAACTGAGAAATTAAATACAGTGTTTTGCATAAATGGAATTAATATTCTATGACGTGGAGCTCAGAGGGGAATATCAACAAAGAAGTATTCAATAAATTTGTAAAAATAATTTTAAATTATGTGAAATTATACAATGCATATTTTGAAAGAGATATAACCGAAAACTGGGCAAAAGAACAACAACATATAAAACATGTTAAACCGATACAAAGTATTGAAGAAAGAGAATTGATGGAGTAATTAGAAGTTAAAACTCCAGGGGAAGAATGAAGAAATCGTACTTGGTTGATGTAGTGAGAACAGAAACGATTTCACTTGTTCGGTCACGTGAAAAGAACGGACAGACAAGGGCACCAGAATGAAAGAGACAGACACGGACATCCCAGAAGAAGAAGGTTTAGTTAGGTATTGGAAAACAATAAGCAGAGAGGAAACAGCAGACAGGAAAATTAAAAGGAAAGATTGTGGAAAAACACGGAGACTGGAATATTTTCGTCCATCAGTCCGTATAAACAGAGATGTTGCTAGAAAATAAGAAGATACTCGACATGGCAATAAGTAATTGTAAATGTTAAAAAGGGTAAAGTTGCCCTACTCAAAGACGTCAAGATATAAAGAGCAAACGGACGTATATCTGCACGCAATATGGGAAATTTCACACACCTGCTACCTTAATCACAGGAAAAGAAGCCCCATTACACTTGAATAGGAGGTTGGGTGGGCCACTTATCTAGTTCTAAGTGCTGTTTATTGATATAAACTAACATTCCACATACGTCACTTTGTGACATCGTTGTTAAGAAAGTATTCTTGCAGCGGACGCCTGACTTCAGTCTGTGATAGGTTCTCGAGTGATGAGCTTCTCTAAGCGGCTCCTATAAGCAAAATCAGTTTGCCAATAGTGACACACTTAAGAATAAATATGTGATTAATGTAGAAGAAGGTTCGTCTTTTTTCAAGAAGGTTAACACTTTGAAGACTGAATTTCGTCTAAACAACACACTACGTAACACACGACGCACACCATAGCCAGACGCATCCCCAACAACGTACTGTTACACAACACGATATGCTGCCACAACACCCTGTTAGTATAATGGAATTATTTTGTAAATGTTTTTAAAATGACTTTAGCAAGGAACAACGTAGCTCCCTGAGGATGATCTTAGGATCGAAACATGTCGGAGCGATCTTAAGTGTTTTAATGTGAAATTTTATATAAGTGCACTTGTTGATTAATAATTAAAGTAATACAAATAAACTTTGTTCCGACCTCACAGAAAACCGAGTCCTTGTCCATTATACGGTCAGAATTGTTAATGTTGTTTAGGGGGTTAAAAGTCGCAGATTTTGAGGATTATACAGCATTGATAAGTAAAATTTGTGTCCTTAAATATTACAGGAGGTCAATGGTTAATAATAGAATCGAAAAGAGTATACCCACTTATATTTTGTTAAATTTCAAGGTGTCTACAGTAACTACCCAACAAACTACAAGGACCAGAGTCCTTCTTGACATGGTCACAGTTCCTCAAGCACAAAACTCTCTCTGCAGTTTATGGAACCCAGAGATTCATTTACCGTGTTCAAAAAAGTCTGCCACTTACCCGTACCCGGGGTCAGATTAATGCAGTCCGCACCATCCCATCCTATTTCTTTATAATTAGCTTCAAGGTGTATACACTAATGTTTGTAAAAACAGGAATGAATATATGGTGATGATTTAGGTCACAGCACTCCCCAACAAACGTAGAAGCACAACAGAAGAAACAGTCTTATTTGGTCTATGTGACCTCTTTGGTAAATGAACCACTTGAAAAAGAAAGAAAAACAGAGAAACGTAAAGTAAAGTTGTCCTATCCGTGCCATGAGGGCCCGTGGGGGAGTGAAGGTATATTTTCACACATTCTTAATCTCGGCACTAGGTGAAATTGAGTGGCCAGCTTCACGTCCCGAACGCTTTTACCCCAGGTGAAAGAACCTCCTCTCGTACCTATTGAATAGAAGACTTGTGGGGACCCAGAGCCGGTGTGGAAGTCTTGGAGAAGAAAAAAATCTCTTGCTCCCCCAGAAATCGAACCACGATTCCTTGGTTGTTCAGTCCATACCTTAGCGAGATCTGAAGTAACTTCTGTTATCCGCCGTGTTCATTAGTGTTTACACGTTGTCAGTTGCACAATTTTAATGATAATTTATAAACTGTGTTAAAAGATTGAATGGTAGGATTACAGTGAATGAAGAATTGTAAAAGACGTGACATTACCATTACAGAAACAGGCTCAAGGAGGAACCCACGAATACTTTCAGTATGTCTCAATCCAGTCAGTGCCAACAGCAAGAATATATGGAGGTTTAATGAGAATTCGTCTCCGATACACACATTGTTTTTCATGTAATAATAGGCCAGAGAGTGTGTTACAATGTCGTATCAGCGACAGACAAAAACAGATTATCTAAACGTAAAGTTCAAGTGAAAGTAAGAAGTCAAATCGTTCGTTAACGCAGCTACCAGGCGAAATGGTCGCGGAGAAGTAGTCCAATTTCGACAAAAATAGCCTCGCGGAACTGCGTATGATTAAGTATTCAAAAAATAAACCAAGTTATCCTTTTTTATGAACCACATCTGCGTCGGACTTTCCTTCCTAAACACTACAACTTAAATCTGGCTTAAAATTTGGATATTCGAGCACACATTATCGATTGTACAAAACGTGAGTCTGTGACAAATATTGTATGCATGCAGTATCAGCTGATTTAAATGGCGGATCTAAAATGAGTGATGAAGAAATGACACAGACAAAAAAAATCGAATTTAAAAATAAAAATCTTTTGTCCAAAATAAAACTGTTGAGGACTTTGAAGTAAGTAATGGTTGAGAATTGCTACAACTTTATTCGTGCGTGCGCTTTGAGAATTAAACCAAGAAATGCGTATGAAAATATATGAATTTATTATATTATAATCGTTGTAAACCTCCTACGTGTTTCGGTCACCTTCTGTGGCCATCTCCAGAGGGGTGTTTTTTTAGAAGTAAGTTTCGAAGTAAGTGCTAAAAAGACAAACAAGAAGTCAACCAAGCTTGGTCGTCTTTGTAATATATCCTTCGAAAAAAGCATCTCCCTGAAGATGGCCACAAAAGGTAACCGAAACTTGTAAGAGGTTAACAACGATTTTAATGTAATAAATTCATATATTTGCATATGCACTTGTTGGTTTAATCGTCATGGTGAATCATATGTGCATGGTCATGAAATATTTAAAATGTATTCGTGCAACTTTTCATTTTGCTTATTATTGTTCTATTTAACGACGTTTTCAGTTGATAAGATAATATAGTTTCAAGTGACGTGGGTAATACATAATGAACTGAGAAGGACGCGGAAAGAATCTACTTTGGATTAATTTCAGTTAACATATTGGCATTTTTCTGGAGGACTAAGAAAAACCACGACGAACCACAGAATAATCATGACGTGTGGGGGTCTTACGACGGAAACTACAAATATTGCTGCCATCTGTGTTGTAAGGCCTTGTGCTTTGGTAAAGAAGTATCCGACTAAATACCTCATAATTATCGATTAACGGGCCCAGATTTGAACATGGGATCTTTCGAATATGCAGCGGGGAATGTTAACAACTCAACCGCGAACTACGGTTTTCGTGTTAGTTTTAACATGTCCAGCATTACCAAAGTATAAAATATGTTTGCGTATCCTCTTTAACTGTTCTTTGTTCTGTTGTGTATATTTTATAGAAGATGGAAGATATTTTTTAAACATTACTTGATTGATACATTAGTTTTTTTTTTCCATTCTTAACTTAAACGGGTTTATTGTGCAGTTACGAAAATAAACATTTGAACCTGCATTTTATAAATAAATCCAAGAATTGAATAGTATTGGAAGGGGGAAGACGAAAATCTAATTTCAGACGTAGTACAACAGTTTCTGAACTGTGAAATCTTGACCGTTGTTCGTGGACTAGAATCTAAGTCCCGGCTACAACAGAAGTTAGACTTACAATCAGGGGTTTTCAAAACTCGACTCGTAAAGCGAAACCTGCATGCCACACACTATAGATACCCCACAGTTGGAGGTGTTAACTATTAGAATTTCTTGTTTGGATTTTTGATCCTTGAAGAGGGGACCGACAGGTTATCCGGAAAAGTCGATAAAGAATCACCACTATAAGCTACGTTATTTCCTATTTCATGACTTAGAAAAATTTAGGTGATGAAGAATATTAATGAGGCAGAAATGCCTCTCAAACTACAGGTTCATTATAATACATGTAGTATTTAAACCACAATATTTGTGTAACAAATAAATGTATTGTTAAACTAGAGTATCACAGATTTAATATTGAAGTCAAAATTACTGATATGAAGTAAAATTTACCGACGCTTAACTAGTTAACGCATAACAAAAACTGCATTTCTGTTCCTCCAGATTTAAGTGCTATTTTGTATTAAAATTTGCATCCCCTTATGTGTACTGTCTCTCTATCAGTAGAACAGGTTCTGGATTTCCTTAGTCTTTGTCAATATACATGTATGTTTAGACTTCATATATTTATTGAATTTCCTCAATAAATTTTCGGAAAGATATGTTGAAATTCACATTTTCTCATGAAGCATCCTGAAGCTCTGTCATCGACAGATTATGAGACAGAAATGTTTCCTTTCCATTTAGTTTGTTTCAATGAAGTGTCATGAGATGTACTGCTCAAATTTCAATGTTAATTTAGAGAGTCAAATGAAAAGATGCAAAAAGGAACAGACATCAGTCTGTACCTGGAAAATGATGTAAGCTGTTGTGGTGTTTTAGCACTTATTTTAAACTGTTGCATATAAAGTACCAGAAAATCAGCGGTCAATGGACCACAGACAAGTCAATTATGGTTTCAGTACTTTTGACTACATTTTGCTCATGGCTTGATTTGTATGATCTATTGCATTACAAGCAGCATTTCATCAGCCGCATACAGTACATCATAATTCATGATGGAGCGGTTGTAAATAAAGAATATATATGAAAGGCATTAGTTATGATTAAGTATAAAGTAACACAGCCTTAGCCTAGACAGACTGAGAAAACCATTAGAATGAACTATTAACCAACCTGTGCACTCGAATTACACTTTTTATTAAACAACACAGGGATAGCAAAATGTCAAAAATAAATAAATGAACAAATAAATATTCCTTACATTGATTTCACCAATAGTGTATATGAAATTATTTAAAGGTGTCAAGTTGCTTTCACCACATATCACTTACACACATTTCCTACTTTTAAAAGTGATATAAATGGCCTCTTCTTTCTATCTCCTGAATAAATTATTGCATCATTAGCATGCTCTACAAAAAGTGTTTTCTGTTTTCTTGTTTAAGCAGGTTCCATCTGCATAATGCTTTTGCTTGAATAATGTATGAGGTCTGACAGGAGCAATACAATAGTATGTCATGGTGACATTTTGATGAAGGTTCACATATAATATTAGCATATCTAAAATATTAATTAAATGTCTTTTGTGTCATATTTTTTAAAATTATATCTCACTAGTGATGACTTTCCATTTTCTGTTATATTTTATGGGTATCACACTTAAACTACAAAGTACAAAAGATAAAGTTTTCCTTATTCTTGACATGAAGGCATACAGAGGGAGAAGAGGTAATGCTCCACTCAGTCTTAACCTTGGCACTGTATGGAGGAGAGTGGTTAAGTTCACACCCAGCTTGCACTTGAAGGGCATTGCATATGCAGGTGAATTTTTCTGTATCTGACGTTTATTGGACCATGCATCATTGTGATAACTGAAGAATAAAAAACCAACTACATGCCACTTATTATTTTATTGTACTTCTTATAGTCTCAACATGTTTCGGGCGCTACTATGCCCATCATCATGAGCTTGCAACTATGATGTAGATTACCACATTGGTCATTTCGTTCTTGGTTTGCTGTCCGTTGGAGGTTAGGTGCGGTTAGGCTGGAGTAGTGTCCAGGCTGCCTGTAGCCCGGACACTACTCCAGCCTAACCGCACCTAACCTCCAACATACAGCAAACCAAGAACGAAACGACCAATGTGGTAATCAACATCATAGTCGCGAGCTCCTGATGATGGGCATAGTAGCGCCCGAAACATGTTGAGACTATAAGAAGTACAATAAAATAATAAGTGGCGTCTAGTTGGTTTTTTATTCTTCAATTTTTGTGTAGTTTATTAAGTGACACTGTCAATATCTAAATGAATGATTGGTGGAATGACAGTTCAGTATTATGTTTGTCCCACAGCTTATATTAATGAGTATGTATTTCAGTAGCTTTTTATTCTTCTGTTCATGTGAAACAAGCTGAACTCATTTGGCAGCATAACTGACTATGACTCACCATAATTCTTCTGCCTTCACAGGCAGGTCATTAAGTATCACTGTGTGGTAGTCAGCACTCATGTATTATATTCAACAAGTCCTGTGTTCAGACCTTGGTTATCCTGACAGATATGTTTTTATTGCTTTCCTTAGTTTCTCTAGTATGTAACATAGGTCACAACTGCTGTTCGTCTAAAAACTGTTAAAACCCTTAGTTTAACTCCAGTACTTCACTGCCTGATGTACAGGTGGGGCAGTCATAAGTTGTTTTTCAAATCATTAAAGTGTTGTTATGTGTTCTTGCTGATTAGGTCCAGCGTCTACTTTTTATGGTTTTGTGTTATTCATGCAATTTATATTTGCATTTTCTTGGTATATAACAAATTTTAAAAATCCGTTTACAAATGCTCCTGTTTTCCTGTGATGGCATTGTCTGAATGTCTGGCAACTATAGTACTTGACTATCCATTCTAGCAAATTGAGAAGTGAAAGAATACTTCAGCTAGTCAAGAAATTCCTGTGTCTTATGGGAAATGAAGTTTCATTTCTGTCTTCACAACAACCTAACACTGGTACTTTTCCTGGCCTAATTCAGTGGAGTTACACCATTACACATACACACACTCACACTCACACACACTTTGTCTAAGATATGCTTTGAGATATGAATTTCATTTTATTGTAAGCCTAAAATCTATGTATGTATGAAAGGGTCATGTACACTTATTTCTTTCTGGAATACATATACAATACACTGGAAGAAACAGAAATTAGAGACAAAAACTGCTGGTTGAAAATGTGGAAACAAATATTTTGGAAGGAAGGATCACCTTAGGAAAAAAGCTGCAAATATGTGTAAACTGTACTGAAGTTGCTAATGAAGTTGTGTACTGGCAAGAATGATGATTATTTGAGTAACACTCACTCACTAAACCTGCAAAGGTACTTGATTTCACAGTTTTGCAACATTCTAGCTAAGTCAGTGACAAGTTTTGTAGGTAATGTTCTGACTGAAACCAAAAGTGAAGTCAGTATTAAGCTGTGCACACTACTTGGAGAAAGAAAAGACAGGCATACGTTTTTTGTGTATATAAATATATATTTATTTATTCTTTTATATGAAAAAAATTAATTGAATTTTCATTTCATATGGTTTCATTAGCAGGTATCATACTAAAAATATTCATGTTCTTAGATATATTGTTCTTTCTTTTAGCAATGTCATGCCCCTGATTTATAAGAAGCTCGTAACGTTTGTGTGTCTATCATCCAATAAAGTGAACATCTGAGTTAAGACCCTCCCTGTAAGTTCCTCAAGTTATATTTCATACTATCACTGAGACAAAGATGCAGATTTTGCCAAGGTAAATTTTTGTAGGATCTAAAACGCAACATGTTGGCTGTGCACAATAGGTGTTTAGCTTTAAGTGTGAAGGCAATGATTAATGATCTATTGTAGCTAGACATGTGAGCTTAGGTACTGTACTGTACAAAGGCACATTGTATATCACCTAACAACACTGTTTAGATTTTAAAATCACAAACATGTTGGTGATAGGTAATTTTTAGATTTGGTCTATATCTGACAAATTTAAGGTTGTCAAGACTACAAACATAGAAATTATGCGCATAAATATATCACAAAATAACATGATTATTAAGTCACATACCATGCTAACCTCCCAGTATAAACATAACTATGTTAAAGAAACCAGAAGTTGTAGGTCAGAAATTCTTGTTTTCTGTACTTCATAGCAAGCATAAAATTACCTCGTATTCAAAAAAATGTTTTCCTAAAGGAGAGGTTTGAGCCTTTGTCTGGTCCTTTGCCATGAATTCTTATTGAATGCAGCTACAAGATGTTAACAATTCTTTAAACTCTTTATCTACTTATATGTTTTTTATGTATTACAAAATTGTTAAGTCTAGTGGTAATCAATATTAAGCTGTGCCAATACTGAACACAATTTTGTCTCACTTATGTGTTACCTGTAACAGTGATAAAATAATTTCCTAACGTAAAAAGGTATGCTTTGTGCAGATGCTATACTCTGTTTCTGATCAGTGGAAATGTGATCAACTCTCATGTATGAAATTACTGCTCAAAAAACAAAGGCATATAAAGCTTCAGTGAACAGTTACCATACTTAGATATGGATGTAGTTTCTGCCATGAAAGGCAATAAACTGAGACTGAAGAGAATTTATGTATAACCTCTAGACATATAGCATTGATTGCAGAGGAGTATTTGGTACAGAAAATTATTCCTAATATAGATAAAATAAAAAATATAACCCTTTGAAGCTTGGTGTAAATTGTAGTTAACACAGTGTGTTACCAAAAATGGACAAAATTGACTTAAGTTATCAACTAAATTTGTAATGTTCTAGTAGAGTCCTATGGGATATTCACAAGCTAATGACCTCAACAATGTTGTGCTCTGTTCAAGGGAGATGACAAGATTTTAGTCAGCATGTTCCCTTGTCACCTCATTACCCTTTTTTGATTAGTGAAGTAGGTTTTGTAATATGAGGGTGGATCAAAACAAGTTTACAAGTGCCATTATTCCTGACCCCAAGGAGCTCACTGCAAATTTGAATGATGGTGAAATAGATGACAGAGGGTTCTAGTTTTCACGGCAATGTGATTTGAGTTCATATGCCAAATGAGCACAGAACAGATGTGGCCGTTCTAACGTGGTGACGAACTTGGAAAACTGGTCTCGCTTGGAATACCAAAGAGTTATACGCTGTTTGTGGGAAAGGAGAGTGTCTGCAGCCGATATCCATCGACAGCCAATGAAAGTGTACTGCAATGGTGTGATACCCAGGCAACACTTCGTCATGCGATGCCACAAGTTTGTATCGGGCAGGGTCAATGTGACCGACGACAAGCGAAGTGGACCACGAAGCTCCTCGCAACCAGAAGTCAACACTGCACGCGCCTAGGACCCCATTCACACGGAAAGACGCGTAACTTTGCGGCTAATGACGTTTGACCTTGCTTTATCCAACAGCAGTATGCGGTATATCGTAGTGGCTGTGTCAGGCTGCTCTCACACAGAACATTACTTGCGTTACGATTGCAATGCAATGTTACGATACGATACACACGACATTGTATGTCTCGAACACTGGTGGCGATCAACTCAACACGATATGCACTGCTCACTGCTTCAGTATGAACATTGTAATAAATTGTAACAGTGACGATATTTGAGTAAATATGACAGTAAGCCTACATTAAATTGTTAAATCAAGTGCAGAGTATTCAGCAATAAATTACCTTACCTGATCTATTTAAGCCTTTTCCGATATTCCCCCACACTAGATCAACTACGTCCTTGCTTATATAACCACAAAATCTCCAGTCATAGAAATTAGATTGTTTCGCAACCAGCCCCACGGCTTCAATATTTGCTCCCGCACTCGTGTTTACATAACCTAACACAGCACTGCTGACTTCGTGATACGTCTGCCTTCTGTGGCACAGATCATACGTCTGCAGCGACATGTTGACGACTGGACGATAAATGACACAGCATATTGAGTCATCATCGTATCGTATCGGCGGTCGTAAACGTATTGTTGTAGTGATGTTTCAGTGTGCGAGGTCCAATTTGAGGGCACGGTTAGGGCAGACTGCGCAAGGTTATTGCATCGAAATTTTATCGACGTCACATCTTAAGTAATTTCCAGTGTGGGAGTCTACATCTCATACACGACACTACTTTTTCGATTTTATTTCCATATGATGGAAATTCAATTACTCTACGATACATATAACAGGATATGGACCTCGCAGACTGGTGATGATCCCTTCAGAAAACATGCACTGCTTCAGAATGAACATGTCATAAATTGTAACCGAAACGGTATTTGACAACACATGACAGCACGCCTACATTATATTTTAAAATTAAATTAGAGTATATTCGTCAATAAATCATATTACTTGACGCATTTCATGTTGCGTGATTTCAGGGTTCCGCCGCGGGGTAAATGAGATCTTCGCTCCTCTGGGATGTTATATGCAGCGCAGAAGGTATCCCGAAACGTCGGTAACTAACTACCAATCTGTACTGCGTAACGTCCCAGAAAAGCGGAGACTTTATTTAATCCTTCCCCGGTGTTTTTCCACACTAGATCAACTTTGTCCTTTCCTGTATAACCACGATCTTCCAGTCCTACAAACATGGAGGGTTCCCAAACAAACTACACAAGTTTAAACATTTTTTTCCTCACCCATGCTTACATAATCTAACACAACACTGTAAAGTCCGCGATACTTCCGCCTTCTGTGACATTTCATATATCTGTGCCGATATGTTTACGCTGAGCGATAAACGACACCGAAAATAATTATGGTTTCATATCGGCCTGTTTGAGCATATCGTTATCATGTTATTTTTAAAGGGCGAAATCCCAAGACCCCATTTGGAACCAAGGATAGAATCAATCGCAAGCCAATCGTATCGCCGATGTGTCTTAAGTAGGGTCCAGTGTGAGAGCACCCTTACACTACTGCAATGTCTGCCCGAAATAGGTGCCTCGTGCATTAACAGACGACAACAAAGCGGCAAGAATGGTGGCCTGTCTCAGTTTCCTGCAACGTTATGCAGTAGAGGGAGACAACTGTCTGCTTCGAGTCATTAACTTGTGATGAGACATGGATCGATCATTACACTCCCACCAGTAAAGGATCTACCACGGCATGGGAACACCCTGATCATCCGCGACAAAGAAGTTTACAGTGACGCTATCTGCTGGCTAAGTGTTGGTCAGAGTCTTTTGGGAATCGTCTGGTGCGAATATGGACGCACAGTTAACGACGACAGCTACTGCGCCGCGCTGAAAACCTTGCGCAATATGGCGTGGTTCTCCTCCACGACAATGCCAGGTCGCACACGGCCTAGCAGGCTCGGAACTTGCTGCAAAATTTCGGTTGGAAAACGCTGCACTGTCTCACGTACAGTCAGGATTTGGCACCAAAGGATTTTCACCATTTTCCTTCCTTGATGGAGCTTGACCAGGCCATCGTTTCACCCGCGATGAATACGTCAAACACGCAATAATCATGGGGCTGAACTAACAGGGATATACTTTCTACCCGCCCGAGATGGACAAACTTATCACACGCTGTGACAAATGCCTCACACTTCAAGTGGACTGAAAAATGAAAAATAGCGTACCAGTGACACCGTCATTGGGCATTGTCAGGTTCCTATATTAGGAGCTTGCCTTTGATTTAGGGGTACTGTAAGCTTATCTTCTGATCCACCTTCGTATTTCTATGATGCAGTCTGCACGTTGGCGTGCTAGTTTCCCCAAACATAAGGTTGTTCCAGCATGCTCTGTACGAGAATACGACTACAGTGTCACACTTGTGCAGCGGCATTCCGAATTCCGTATCGCTCAAACTAAACTAAAAAACTTGGAGAAACAGAAAATCGAGTTTAATAGGTATAGGGTACATTGGAGTAGTCCTGGGGTGCTATTACAGGGACGCCCTCAACCCCAATAAAACTTCCAGGGTCCACCAGAGAATCGTAGTAAATTTAACAACGACGCCAGCCTAGCTTATATATTTCTCTGCACACAAGTAGGACTAGTTTAGTTTCGACCATGGCGTCTAACATAAGGAAAAAATTTGGCAATGTAACCGGTGAGGAAGAGGCGGCTGCTGACAATGAATTGGACGAATGTAGTAAAAAAATGAAGAAGAATAAGAGGAACAAGAAGAAGAAGAGAAGTACGGAAGGAAGGAAAAGTGCGAAAGAAAAAAAAAACAAATCAAATCAAAAGCTGGAACAAGTGGCGGAAGGGTATCGATCTGGGGACCTCCATCAGGAAAAAGTAATTGTATCGATTACTTTGTACGCCGTCCAAGAGGAGTGAAAAAAGAATAAGACGCCACACATAGACAAAGATAACTCCGTTGCCTGTGCTGATGCTGTTCTTTACCCAAACGTTTCAGCTGCTGGTGGAACAGACTGTTGTTTATATTGTCCATTCTGTGCACTATAATACAATTTATACATTTTAACTAATAAATGCACACAATTGTCATTTAATTTAGACCTATATTTTTAAAACATTAAACTCCTACATATTTCAGAACTTATTGGCCCATCATCACGGAGTACATTACTTTTTGTTGTACGAAAGAGTATACTGTGTGCATTTGTTGGATGAAATTGTAGAAAATGGAACAGATTAATTTATATTGTCAACAATACTTAGACAAATAAACCAGACGTAGCCGCCTTCCTGATATTGTGTGCGGACGTATTGACTCTTCTTGCTTTAACTCTACGAGTGGGATATAACCTACGAGATAACTTACGAGACTGACTGGTGTAGGCCTGAACCGTTGCACAATCCGTTTTACATTTTCAGTTATATATTCCCAAGAAAGGAAAGGTTTCGGTATCAAAATCTTCAAAACTGTTCGGTGATTCAAGGACATCAGCGATATGAGAGTGTATTTAGGGCAGAGACCGTCACTGGCCACACGACGGCAACAAATTCCACTGCTGGAAATCTACCACACAGAGTTGAAGGAGTAGAACACAAAGCTTTTACGGACGATTTTTTTTGTCACCAACAGTTTTTTATGACGTAGAGAGACAAGAAAAATATATGTATGTGGGACAGTGTGACCAAACTGACAAGAAAACCTACCTGACTTCAGACTGAAAAAAAAACTGAAACAGAAAAGCGGTGGCATACAAGAAAGGACCAGTGGAGGGTTAAGTGTAATTGCATGGAAAGATAAAAAAAGAAGTTTACATGTTGAGCAACTATCCGCCAGTAGAGATAAATTTCTGCGATGAAAGAAAAACAGCCTTAAAGCCAGGCGTTGTAGAACGCCCCAGTAAACACTTGGCTTATGTCAAACAAAGCGATGGAATAGCCAACAGATATCCGATGAGTCGACGCACCTTCAAGTGGACGAGAAAACTGTCTTTCCATTTGCTGGACTTAAGAAACTAAACAGCTGGATTTTGTAACACTCCTGTAGGGGTCATCATTCTCAACGAGATTTCAGACTTTTCTTTGTAAGAAATTTGATAGAATGGGCGGGAAAATACAACAATCGCCTCTTTTCCAGTATGGTAGGAAAACAAAGCCCAACGGAATCAGGCGTAAAAAGAGTCGAATTTCTACAACCTCAGTACTGGACAGACAAAGGTAATGAAGTCTGCCGCCGGTGTTCCCCACTCGTGGACTGAGATCCACGACTAGATACAAATGCAATAAGTGCGCAGCTGGACTGTAAATGGTACTTTGTTGTGGTGAATTCCACACCGTAGTGCACTCACATATACCGTGACATAGACTGCAGATGGTAGCTGAACATGAAGTCGAGTGTGCAGTTATAAAACAAGTGAACCAAAGGTCATAGATATTCAGCAGCAATTAAAATTGTGCAATACAAATACGTACCCTACGTTTTAAATAATGTATGGAATTCATGAGCCTGATTTTATTATAAAAATACGTGAACAAAATGTCTGGCTTAACTACTATATAAAGTCTGTTAAATTTTATTTCCTTAAATTTGAAGGAAAACTACGAGACATTTATTTTGGTAAGATTATACATGAAAAAATTAGATAATCTAATTTAAATTCCGGCTTGTAGAAACTACACCGGCATTTTCTTTCACCTCCAGAGGGATGAAATATGTCATGTTAAATGTAAAGCAATAAAATAATCGTGCGATTTATGTGTGCATCGTGAATTTGAAAAGGAAATGTGTGAAGTAAATGGCGAATAATAAATTTGTAATTGAGGTCTAATTCAAAACAACATTACTCACAAATGCGAACGTTACAAAAAATAATTCATTTTGAAAATTATGGGTATGACTGAAATTTTGTGTCCTGTTTTAAGAATATGTGTGCATTTTGCTAGTCCTTTGTTGAAGGTACTTAGAGAGAGAGTCTAAAAATCAAGAAATTTCTAAATTTTGTGTATAGAGGGGGTAAATTGTTTTTCAAGTTGCGCTATAAATTATGCATTGTTCTCAAATAAACTTGGGAGGGAGCAGTTTAAATGTTACAGTATAAAATATAAGTCAGAATATTACTAAACCTCTCCATGAATTCAAAATCCACAATGAATATTCACACATTTAGTCCACGAGTAAAGGTAAAGCAAACCCTGTACAGGCTTAGGCAGGCCCTGAGGGTTCCAGGAGGTTGAAGCTCCCAGATTTCAAGACATTCGGCCCAGGAAGGTGTTAAGGCTGTCAGCCCTATGCGCCGGCCACCCTTACCCCCAGGAAATATTTCTGGTGCTCATTTATTGTAGAGTCTGGGTCGGCCCCAGGGCCATAGTGCGGCCGAAAGAATTCCAGTGACACCACTGGGAATCGAATCCGCGACCTTCCGGCTTGAATTAGTCGTGGGTACAAAATGTAAAAACACCCTATTCCACTTTATGAAATTGTATCATCTGGACGACCGTGGATTCGATTCCCAGTACGAGTAAGAAGTCTTCATTTATAGAGGTTAGCCATATTGACTGTGGTACCCACCTATTCTCTTACCCAGTGGATACTCACATCTTTTTACCCAGGGGTAAAGTGACCTGGTCATGAAGCTGACCTCTCACCTGTATTTGTTGCTCGGATTAATAATGCATACAGCCCCACGTCCTCCCATATGCTTTCATGGCATGGTGCTTGATTAAGCACAGGGAAAATTTTGCATTTACCTCTCTTAATTAAACAGGAAGGTTTGCGTTCAGTATAAAGCAGTAGGATGTGCAGTATTCTAAAAGAAAACATATATTGAGGTGACCATTTTATTTAAATTTTATATTGTAAATAAGTGGTGCCAGTGTTCACCTGATTCATTTTATGTTCCATGCAAGAATAGTAGAAAGGCACATCCTGACTGATCTATTCTAGTTCCAAAAAAATAGTAAACCGAATGACAATTAAAATAAGTGAACAGTAAATGTAATTGCTTGTGCTTCACGTAACTCTTCAGATATAATCTACCTATGTACTATACCCAACTGCCTTATTATATGTAGCAATTCGTATGATTGAATGGGTACCAATATGAAATTGAACAATGATAGAAGAAGTATTTGTTTTTACGGGATATTATGCCTCATCCCTGTGTAATTAGTTCATAACCCAGTGACACAGCATCATATCCTAGAAAAATAGACACTTCAGCTATACCACTGCAAAAACATAAAAACTCAGTGCTAGAAAAATCAGATGATTATCTGAGTTATTGAAATCAGTCCACTGATTATGTCATTACAGTACAATACTTCTAAGAGCTGTGTTAGTACTGGAGAAATAGCACATCTTTCTTGTGATTAAACACCTATCAGTATGTATGAATGCAAATTTTACAGCTATGTTTAAATTGTAAATTTCTCCAGAAGTTTTTTTTAAATGTAATGATTTTAAATATTGAGGAGTTTAAATTGAAATAAGATGAAATTATGTTAAATTCTTAATCTTCATCATCCACTTCAGAGTTTGGATCGTAATTTTTTGTTATGGCCTCGAACAAGCTCTTAAATTCTCCTGGAGCGTTTAATAAGAGTTTTTTTTACCATTAAGACTTTTTGTGAGCACGTTTTTCACGAAATGTACGGAGTCTACTCCTAATACATGTTTATTTCAAGACAGATTTCTTAGTAACATACAGTACTAAATGTCGTATTTTTCAGTGCCCCTTGTTGGAGTAAAATTTTCCTGTTCCGGTTCATATTTTGAGTGAGATCCACATGGATTATGTTCCAATAGGGAACAAAATAAAATTCAGTCATAATAAACTCTGGAACTTGAAATCAGGCTAGTTTTCTTATGGATGATGGAATGAACTACTTATAAAACAAGGCTGATTAACGTAGTTATACGCAAAATATTGACTTGGAGATGTCGATTCCTTGATTAAAGTAGAATATGTCACAGATTAACAACAAAATGTAGTGTCTGTGAGATGCTGATGCATATGGTGCAGAGAAATGTGTCTTTCACTTACTGTTCAGAACTTGAATATTGAAGGTGTAATATGCAGCTAATGACAGTTTATTTTGTTTCCGCATTGTTGCAGGGCCTCAACATGAGGTGGGAGTCGCAACCAGTACAACTGGTAGCACAGCACCTGACAAACCCCTGTCAACTGCGTGGCAGGCGGCGCTTGGGGCTACAACAATGAGTGCCAGCAAGAAGCGGCCAGTACGTCGTGGGGGCAAGCCTCCCCCTGACAGGCCCCAGAGAGCCCTCTTCTGCCTCGCCCTCAAGAATCCAATCAGGAAATTATGTATTGACGTTGTAGAGTGGAAGTATCCTTTTTGTAGGCTTGTATCATTAGAATTTAATTTCACTGATTCCACGTAGTTAGCCCTTTTGTTTTGTTCTGTTCAGTGGCACCACAGACCAATGCAGAACAAGCCTCCCATTGTTCAGGTTTCTGTTACTTACAAACATGTAGTAAGAATCTTTGAGGAGGCGATCGGGGCCTCTACCTCCATAGGACAAAGACAGAGAAAGGTGGACATACATCAGTTTAATATTCTCTGGTATAGCTAGCACTGCGCTGCGATACCACTGCAATGGTAGAAATAGATTATTTTCTCTATTGAAACAAAGAACACTTGTAGATCTTTTTTTATTCGAAAATCTTTACTTTGTTTTATACACAAAACGTGTATAGCGCATCTGCTAACAGGCTAGGGATGTGGAGTATTCCCCGCCATACTACACCGTTTGAAATGCGCGCGTGAGAGAGGGAGGCAATTTCTGTTTGACAGCTGAGTCCCTTTACACTGATTTCCCTACCTTTCCTCCAGGCACCAGCACAACCATTCAGCTGGTCGCCTGTGTAATAAGCGAGATGGAGTCGCGGACTACAGGTTAGGTCATGCTGTAAGCGTGACACAATACCCGTTCGAAACAATACAGCGCTGAAAAATTTTATTATTTGCAAACCTGCTGTCGTATTGAGGAACCAGATCTTCTAGGATGTTGCGCTGTGTGGTTGGTTATTTTTTTCCCGACGTTGGGAAAGAAAGTAGGCTTTCATCCTCAGGGTGAAAACAATATTACTTTAAAAATTAAAGGGAATGGTGATATTGTTCGGTCCTAATGTTGGTATTAAGCATTTTACGACTTAGCCTGCTTTCACAGCATGATCTTGGTCTTGCGGTCCAAGTGCCGCCCGACCCAGATCACAGTGCTGTCAGGTACTGCTATTGCGCATATATGTAGAATTTATTCCTGTTTATGGTACTGAAAGACGCCCATCCTTTCCAATCTGGAATATGAGGGAAGGGATTTTGCCACGAAAGTTGTGTAAAATGTTATTTCTGTTCAGAATGATTGCTGGAGAACAAAGTGAGTTTTGTTTTGTGTTGTAGAAGGTGGCAGTAATGTGATGTATGAAAGTATTTTTAATTTTTAATAGCCCTTCCATAGCCATTAACCATTTGGACATCTCCCTGAAAACAATCGCCAGCCCTGTCCTAGGCTGAAAACGTTTGAAGAATGTCTGATTGAAGGGATACCAAATTATTAGCCAGCCTGGAGTGACAGCATGTCTTGGGTTGACCCTGTTCAGGACTTATTAGAGGTGTCATTCTCATAAAGAAGGGTTGCGATAAAACTTTCGATAACAAAGGATGGACGCCTCTGCCCATTACTTAACCTAAAGGGTGTACATGACAATAAGATAGTGCAATTTAATTTTAAATAGCCAAAAGATATATGGTAAGAATTTTAGATTTCTCTCTTTTGTGAATAATGAAAGAGTTGTGTGTATGATCGCATTTACATTTTTATTTATTGTTATTATTATTATTATTATTACTTAATACTTCATTATTTACTTACTTACTTAATTACTCACTCACTCACTCACTCACTTACTTACTCACTTACTTACTTACTTACTGTTTTTATGGCTACCTTTAACAGTACTTTTTTAATTTCTTCATGGGGGAGGAGTAATAGGCATTCTGTACCCTTCTGCATAACCTGACCTGCTGATCAGAATTTGCCACAGACATGGTAGCTGTGCTCTTGAGACAGGAACCCTCTATCCCAGTCTGAGGACAGTACATTCCTTAGACCAAATTTTCCCAACAATTCTTCTGTGGAGGAACGCCCAAAAATAAATTTTTATATACCAAGAAACCCTACCTATGAAGACAACTAGGGCCCGGAAAATAATGGAGCAGTTGACAGCACACAGATAATACTCCCATATTCCCAACTGCCAGACAAAAATTCCTGCCATATTTCGAGGGTCATTTGGAATTTTTCGCAGTATTTCAAAGTTTTATAAATGTATTCCACAATTTTTTGTGCAAACCTTATGATGTTTGGCAGAACCCTAGGCTTCAGGAAAACCTTGGTTGAGAAACTGCCTTAAACAATGGAGGTAAAATGGCCCTTGCAGGATATGAGTTATAGAGGGATACTGGCCGTAATTTTGTGAATGATTTATAATCCCAGAATGTCAAAAACAGGGAAGTTTTGATAATGTAGACTACGGAATCCAGTATTCTGAGTGCATCTTGAATGTATATATTTCAGGTAAGAAATGAGGGCTGAAACCACTGCTGCCAGTCAAAATAAATTATTTTTAAAGCCTCTCTCCAACGGGAGGTTACTGTCAATACAATTATGATGCATTGGCCCAATACATACAAGACGATACAGGTCTTGCACACTGGAAGGGATCCACTCGGATGACAAACACTGATCCAGTATGAACATATCATAAATTGTAACAAAAACAGCTGTTGAGTACACATGACAGTAATCCTACATTATATTTTTAATTCAATTACAGTACATTTAGTAATGAATTAATTGGCCTGATTCATTCAGTTCTTTACTATTGTTTTCCCACAGTAGGTCAACTTTCTTCTTGTTTATATAATTACAGTATTCCCAGTCATACAAATTAGACTGTTCCCCAGCAAGCTCCACAGGTTTTATACATATTTTCTTCCTGACTGATTTCTACTTAACCTAACAAAGCCCTTTAAAGTCTGTGACACATCCATCTTCTGTGACACAGATACAGGCATTCATTGCAAGCTCTTTTTCAATGATAAATCAAACGCGCATGACATTTAATGTTGTTGCCCATGAAGGAAAATTTTGTGCAGAGTGAGCTCCCTAATTCACCCCACACACACGCTGGAAGGTATAGGTTAAGTTTTATGACACATACACCTTCTCCAAATTGCAATTTTCTTTAATTTATAAGGCATTGTAATTGATATAAACGATATTTGTTATGTAGTAGTAGTGGTAGTAGTAGTAAGGAAAAGTGAGTGGTTCCATTATGAACCCTAATAACACGTAGATCCTGATGGTTCCTTTTGTGTCTCCTCACTTTTCAAATGAGGCTAAAGAACTCTGCCAAGCCTTGTTTTAGCTGCTAGGCTTATAAGGCTTTTCACCCTCATATTTTCTAGATTCTTGGGTTTCAAAAACATATGACACAGAGTTCCATATCCTTTGCATGGCAGTACCAGACAATAACACACAATATGAACCCTATCTTCTTTTCAGTCCTCTTACAGTTTGCAATCCTGCTGCTATATGTCTGAGTTTAAATGTATGAGCTCTTGGGGTTGTGTGGCATGTTAATAGTCCCACAGCTGCTTTAAGCTTCTGTTATATGTTGTTGAAAGAAAAGTGCAAAACGTGTATTTTCATTGCTTATTTATAAACAGTAGTTAGCTATGAGAGAACATTTAAAATTTACATATGCATTTTTATTTGTGGCCAAAGAATTTATTTGTAATACCATGTTGTAGACTACAATGCAGCACATTACCTGTGAACTAGCAGGAAGCATGAGAAATTAGGTCGTCTGAGATACGATTCTGCATCTTAGGGTGGGTGGTTCCTGACCTTCCAAAGGCACTATGTTCCTGTAAAAGTTGTATGGCCATGGTTCTTTTTCTAACCTCTACACTTGAAGATGAAGGCAATAAAAATCCTTCAAAACATCAAGGACTACCCAACGAACAACACAGCGTCATATCTCCAGGAGACCTGAATCTTCAGAAACAGTGCTATGAGAACCTCAGATCTCACTAGCATTAAGCATGTTCATTGTTATACAATTTGTTGAGGAAAACAGCAGCTTTAAAAATCATTAAAGACACTAGCTAATTTATGAAAAACTACACAGCCCTTGTAAGTCTACAGGTTTGTGATGAAAGTATTTTATTAAACAGGCCCATATATTGAACTTTGTATCATCTGTTTGTTTTTAAAACACATTTAGGAAGTTCTCCTCAGTTCCATCATCAGGTCACAGAATAAATGTCATGAAGTATACTCTATTAGGTTCACTTCATTCTCGATTGGGAATTTACCTGTTGATAGAATCACATCCATCTCTTGAAATGCTGTGTGTTAACAAAAAGAGAGACCATGGAAAAAAGTCCAATATATGTGGCAGTTTCAGTAACCCCTTCTCACTGTGACAGAACAGTTTAGAAAGAATGGGATTTCAAAGCAGAAGCTATGAAGTAATGCAGATAAGCTTGCCTGGAGTTCAACATTAATTCCATGCTGGCATTCTGCCTGTATCTAATTTTGACTTCCTTGGAGCTCATAGTGTTATATTAACAAGAGAAAAGAGGCATTAACCAATTTTGAGCTCTACTTAATTAAAAATTCATTTGAAAGTAAAGATACATAAATAAAGACAATTTTTACAAGACATGGTCACAAAAAAGTGCAATATCAACTCTATGCATTATATCTTACATACAAATTAAAAAAAAATGGTGAAACAATTTCCACTCATTATCGCAGTGGTTACTAAAATATAACTTTAATGAAGCAAAATCTGTGGACTGCCTACAAACACAGTTCTGACATAAACCTCCAACTATATTGATTGATTAGCAGGACCACAGAGTGACATTTATTTTATGTGGAATTTGTTGTATTTTCCTTGACGAAACTTACCGACCATTTGAGTACCTGATTCTGTTTACCATCTTTGCCAATTGTGTGGCCTTGGCTGTGTACACACCTTACCCCAACAGTGACTCCAATAGCACAAACCTTTTCCTGGTAAGTTTTATTGTACAATTTTATACTTTAGAAGCTGAGCAGGTTGATGAAGTGCAGACTTGAATTAGAGTGGTGCACACTTTGAATTTTGGCTATGACACTGGCTGTGCTTGAGTAGGTATTTAGTGGTTTTCCAGGTGCCTCCCATGGAGATGGTGGGATAGTACCACTGAAAGGTCAGAACTGCTTCCTTCCAAATCCTTCCCAATTCATTGTTCACCAGATATTCTGTCATAAGTGTTACGATGTGATAATTCTGGCTTTATAAAACGAACCACAAACCAACTGAATTTTGTTTATTAATGTTACACCTACAGATATTGTACTATAGGTGTTGCAGTCACCGTTTATGAGCTACTAGTACCAAGCCCAATTAAATTTCAGTGGGAAATTGCTGGCACAAATCCTATTAGGAAATAATTCTGTCCCTTGTGTCTATAAACAAACTTTTCAAAATTATCTAACCTGAACACAACAGCACTCTGTAATCCACTTTAATATCATCAGCAAGTCCATTGTTTGTACTCATAAACTGAGGAATCTTGGAATGACATGAGAACTCCAGTTCCTCAAGAAACTGAGACTGTGCTTAGATAATTAAAAACATTTCTCAGACCACATTGTTAAAGTATTATAAGTATGATGATAGCTAACTTCATAAAGTTTACATGGACATGCATACTTGCAGCACCTTCTGCTGTTTGTTGACAGCATAATATATAATGTGTGCATAGAGAAGTGCATGTTAAATTCTGATATCTCAAACAACCAAGGCATAAAGCAGCAGTTCTAGCGCTTTCTTGTTGAAAATAGATTCAGCTGATATACAAATTTTGAAACTGCGCTGTTAATACAACAGTACAGATCAAAATATTTAGTCTAATGTAGTATGAAACCGTGTTACAGAAACAAGAGTAACTGTACATTTGTGGCTATCATGGAGATACTGCACTACAAAGCAGCATTAGCTTTTACAATCGTAAGAGACCACATGCTGATCTCTGTGAGTTTGTTCAATAGGAATTTAAATGTCTATGCTAAGTCAGAAAAATTTAGGCCATCAAGAGATACAAGAGATACAATTGACATTTAACCCTGTCCCTTAGAGGTTTAAGGACTTATAATATGAAGAAGTTTGTGATTGTTTTTCATTTGTTATAGATTAAACTACGCAAGTATTATGTGACATTCTAATAATAAGACTGTGTAATAAAATCCAGTGTTTATTGTTGATGGCAAAAGAATGTTGTAGAGCTCCAATGCCAAATACAAAGGAAAGTTTTCATTTTGTAGCCAAAGATGTATGAATGTATGAGAACCAGGTATATTGTAATTTGAAAACCAATAATTTGCCTTATTCCATTATATGAGTATGTATGAATTAAGGTACTTGGGGACATCCCCCACACAGGTAGTCAGACCACTGACACACTTTCTTTTATGCCTGCTAATATTATGTATATTTTATTGAAAATTATTATTTGTAGTTATATCCATACATTAATGTGGCTCTTACTTAATGGATTTGTTAAAACTGTAGAAATACTAATGTCCTTTTACATTCTGTGTTCACAGGAAAAGATAGAGAATGTGTTTTTAGTAATCTTCACAGTTGAGTGTGTGATGAAGATCATAGCATATGGTTTTGTAGCCCACCCTGGTGCATACCTGCGCAATGGATGGAACTTGCTAGATTTTACAATAGTAGTGATAGGGTAAGCATCAATGTCCCCAAACTGAAATTGAAGTTGGTATGTATATGTGGATTGGAAATAAATTTATAATCAAAATGTTTTCAAAAACAGGATTTTATAGCAGCAGGCTGTATAATCATATGTGTTTCTTAAGACATGGATGTTCGTCTGGCAACTGTTTGATATATATAAATGATATGAAGAAAATTTCAAGTCCTTTACCTAAGGAATTTTGGGTGCCTACAGGATTTTTTTTCCAAAGACGGGTAGCAGAAAATTCACTCTCAGAGCCATTTAAGGATATTTTCACAAATCACTTTAAAATTGGATTTCTGTTCAGATTACTGGGATTAATATTTGGTTTTCCATCCCTCTTGGTGCCCATGCTGAAAAGCATTAATCTGATGGCGCATACAGGAAACATCAGGCAATACTACAGAATACTCAGATATACACCCAGCTTGTTAACAATTTCCTCTTTATTATGAGACCTGAAAGTTTATTACCATGCTCAGAAGACCTGCTATTATACAATATTTGAGACAGATGAATCCAGTCAACATTATGTTTCTTTGAGGCCCACATTAATACACTCCTTTCATATAAACCTCAATCCCCCTGGTGGTGTGTCCCAATAAGGTTTCTCAAATAGAATCTCCTACACATTTCTCATCTTTCCAGTCACATTATATGTCCCAGCCATCTTCCTGCCCCTATTTTTATCGCTGTATTTGGTGAAGTGTACTTAGTTGTAAAGTTTCTTATTGTGTATATTTCACCATTTTTGTGTTGTGTTTCCCTGCTTAGTCCTGGATGTTATCATCAGCGTACATACATGCGACACATATTATGGGGGAGATAAATGTTCACTTGGTACTCAGATTTTATTTTACTACTGAAAGTCAGGAACATGAATAATGAGAGTTAATTTATTTTTCTTTGCAGACTGTTAAGTTCAGCATTATCAAATTTAGTGGGAGATGGTTTTGATGTGAAAGCATTACGAGCGTTTAGAGTCTTACGACCACTGCGCTTGGTTTCAGGAGTTCCAAGTAAGTATGTGCATCATGTAGCACTGTTATGTTCTCAGGTGTGTAAAAAGTGAACAGCCTAGGAACTTCGGACACAGCAGGCACAGTTGCAATGTGAATGTTAAGGATGCGTGACAACACTTTTTGTCAGTGGTGGAGTAATGGATGTGTTATCTGTTTCGGAGTCAGTAACTATATTTTACTGTATTATACTACATCTTTTTTCTCTTTCTATATTAGTGAACATCTTTTTCTAATTTGTCACAACCTCTTTCTCCATTTCTATTTCAGTGGTCATATTTTGCTATTTTACTCCAAATTTCTGGCCTGTAATTGCATATCCCAATGGTTCAAAACTTTCATACAAGGAGTACAAAATGACTGAGAAGCCTTTTTGTACTTACAATTATTATTGTTTAATACCACTTAGTATAACACTTCTGTTTCCAGAAGCAGAGTTCTTACTTCAGACATTGCTCATTTTGTTCATTCTTTAGGAATCTTTATGCCTGATGAAGGAAATGGATCAAGTGTCTGAAACACTGTTCAAAAAACTGAAGATAATGGACAATGTGTAAAAAAATTGCATGTTGTTACTTTAACCAGACCTGTAACAGTTGTTTCGTTACATAAATATCTATGATGGAACACCAACAATTAACTGAGCAGAGTAATTTGAAGTTTGTTCATCCAACTCTCAATCCTGGCTATATTAACACATTCTCTTCTTTGAAATTATCTTCACATTTCCCAGATAAGCAGTCAAGTAGTGGAGTAGTAATGCATCTGACATAATTTATTGTGGACCTGATTTCCATCCGCGCCAGAGACTGGCTTTCTTTACTGATGCTTTTCGTGGTTGTACTCAGTTCTTTCAATTATATTGTGATAAGAATGCATTGTAATGGCTCACAATCACTTCTGCTCATATGCTTTACATTTCACAATTCTGATTTTACATGATCATAAAAATACCTTCCAACTTCCAGTTTCAGAAAAATGGCAGCCTTATCCATGTCCGTCTGTGTAGTCATGATACATGTGAATCCATATATGAGTGATGTTTAGGAGAAGAAGAGCACATGATGAATTTAATGACTACCATAGAAGGACTTTTAGAATTTTAATAATTTCTGGTCATGCATTCTACCTGTTATCATGTACACAGTCAACCTAGGCGAACACTGCATTTCTCTTGTGCTAATGTAATTATTGCTGATGTAAAATCTCACTACTAACATGTATTACAGGGGGATTTAAAGTTTCCTATTCCTGGAAGGTAAAGGGTGATGAATTACAGATGCTAGTAGTTAGTGTTGGAATGACATTTTTGTTGTACCAAACTTTTTTTTTTTTCAGGTTTGCAGGTGGTGCTGAATTCAATCCTCCGTGCCATGGTGCCTTTATTACACATTGCTCTCTTGGTTCTGTTTGTTATAATTATTTATGCCATAATCGGTTTGGAGTTATTCTCAGGAGAGCTACACAAAACATGTTTTGATAATATTACAAGTAAGTTATTAATAAGTACATATGGAATGTATACTTGCATTATTGGTTGGGGCTCTTTAATTTGTTATTTATGCAGTGTCCAAGTAAGGATCACATGTAGGGATGGTTGTATCTTGGTGTTTGTGCAGTTGTCTGTCTGCATGTCTAAACCTAAGAACCACTGCAAGGATATGGGATAAATTTCTTATATGTACATTATACCACTGAAGACCACTTGAAATGCTTATATTTTATTTTGTACAATCAAGAGTGACAATGTGGTCAACACACAAACTTGCGAAGTGTGAGTGAGACTGCCACCACTGTCACAATGCAATAACCACAGAAAAACCAGTTAATAATAACAGAAGCTTACTTCAAATATTACTAACTGTAACAGTAGTAATGACAGACACAGAAATAATTACACTAACTAATTCTGACATTATTGAAATGTACCTGTTCTGGTATGTAAATTCAGAGTGCAAAGTGAAAATAATGCCTCTGGAAACTGTCTGCACTCCAACACAGTCTGGTTTTCCCAGGCTTGGTTGAATACAGAAAGGTCTTCAGAGTGGGATGTCTCTCAGAGTTGTGGCCAGTACTTTTTCTTATATATATATATATATGTGTGTGTGTGTGTGTGTTTTTTTTTTTTTTTTTGAGAAATGTGAAATTTGGTTTAAGTATGGGGAAAGATAAACTTGAGTTCATGCATGAAAGCCACAAGTGTGAGAACCCTAAAGTTTCTTATATTTTTGGTAATGGTCTTAAATTTTTGTGCAAATAGTGTTTTTTATTTATAGCAGAAGGAAACTCGAACTTGAACAGATATTTCGTGGGGAAATAAAAAAAAAATACCTCAATTTCAGTCACACAAGTATGAAGAAGAACACAGAGTTTTAAATCTGGAAAACTTGTATGGGTAGATCTGATTTTTAAAATAAATTAAACACATCATGTGGGACCCACCCTAATAAACCCTGGATTATATATCTTTGTAAATATAGCCTTAAAGTTTAAATGCCACAATAAAGCTCCAGATTTTGAACACTCATAGAAACGTATAATGCACAACATGCATATGTGTCTGTAATACAGACTTTCATGGTTTTAGTAGTTAGCTTACCTATCACAATCAAGCAGAAAAGGTAGAGAAGACAAGTGCTCTTTGTGACAATGTTATTGCACCTAAATGTATATGTAGACACCATGGGATGCTGTGAAGTTTGCTGCCTTCCACCACATACACACACACACACACACACACACACACATGCATGCCCAAAACTGTGCCTTGTAAATTTTAACTGGTTGTTTGCTTATGCTAATGTGTTTCAAGTCATGGATGCGAGGCCTGTACATGTTCATGCTAAGGACTGTCATTGCTATTGTGAGAAGCTGTCATGTGTTAATTAGTCCGCTGGGAGGAAAGCTTTGTAGATTGATCCTAGAGTCTGTGATCACATTAGCTGATTGCTACCGCAACTGCAGTGGGAGGGCAGGGGGATCATTACAGCTGCAGGCCTCCAGGAACAGGAGAAAAAGAGACAGGCTGTGCCCTGTGTCTAACTATATGCTGGCATTTGCCTCACAACCGAGCAAAATCGTGGAGCACCTCAGTCAGGGTAACTAATTAATTTGTTAATAACTAATCAGTGTGTTGGCTAGGTCATTTAGTTGATGGTGGCCTCAACTGGCCTGCTGTCTTGTGGTCATCTTTAGTTGTTTCAACTGTGGGTGACTTCAGACAGTCCTTAGAACAAGTTTCTTCCAAGTGCCAAGTACAGGGTTACCCACACTGTGGCTGACTTAAGTAGATGGGTTGTAATGAAGGTGGCCATCCACAACTATACACAGGAGGAAAGGAAATACAGCCCATTCTGAACTTACAGTATGAATGAAAAGGACAATGTGAAAACTTCAGATACACTTGCAATGAGCATGTTTTATAAAGTTGATATGTTTTTTCACAGATCAGATGATGGATGATCCACATCCATGTGGAAAGTATGGCTTGCAATGTAAAAAAAATTTTAATTGTACGGAATATTGGGTTGGCCCAAATAATGGTATTACCAATTTTGACAACTTTGGTCTTGCCATGTTGACTGTATTCCAGTGTGTTACCCTAGAAGGATGGACAGATGTCCTCTACTCTGTAAGTATAGTTCTGTGGGCAGTACTTTTGTACATAATGATAAATAAGACAGGAAAATTGAGACATATACTCTTTTACATTTTTTAAATTTGATGGCCTGAAGATAACCACTATGGTCCAAACATGTAGATGCACTTAATGTGGCAGTTTTTTATGTGTGAATAAATTTACTACAGCAAGTAGTAAATTTTTTGTCACCAATCGCAACGGGATGCCTAGCCTAAAATTTGCATGACACAAAGATTAAAAGTATGACAGATATCCCTTCTCTAAAATCTTACTTTACTGGTGGAATCTTGTTTCTTACATCTGAATGCAAAATGAAATCCACTGAATAAAATCGAACACAGATGTAAATGATAAAAATTAGTCAGGAAGTTTATACTAAAATTAAATCTTCAGGTATTGCAATGGTAATTGAAGTATGCACAATGGAATTGCTTGAGTATATTTTAAGAATGGATGGTGTAATATCAATGGAAGGCAAACTGCCAGGGGGTAGGACCTACCTTAAGGTGGATGGTGGACATCACATTGAACATGAGGAATATGGGTGCAAAAAGATGCAGAACAAGAGCTTGGGATGAAACAGAATGGGCATCTGTCATGCAGGAAGCTCAGCCCAGACTTAAAGGGCTGCAGTACTAAAGAAGAAGAAGAAGAAGAAGATACAAAAATGAAACAAGAAAAATTTTTTAGTCTAAATGTTGGAACAATGCAGAAAATTATACAGTCAGTTTTTTATTTGTATGCGAAGCTTCAACTTTGTATAGTGATGAAGTCAAGGAAGGTATGGTATGGACAAGTAGCTCGAGATCTGGAACAGGAAATAATACAGAATATACGCATGGAAACCTCTTTTGAAACAAGTACTTGGTGCACTGATTTGGCAGAATGATTATAAATATTTTCTATTTATTTATTTTTTTTTGTAGCTCATACACCATAGTATAGTATCAATTAATAGGATGGTGAGTAAGTAGTGATTTGGAAAGAGCGTACAAGAACGTAGCCTTGTCCTAATTTGAGATACTAACCCCACATTTTCCAAGAAAGGCTGAATAAACCCTCAGGAATTTTCATCAATCAGAATAGGTAGTCTGGGGACAAAGATTTTAAATGGGGGCCTCCGCCCAAGTATAAACAGGAGTGTTAACCATTTGATTATAATATTCAGTGACATCTTAAGGAAACATGTTTATATACTCTCAATTAGTCTGGCATAGGTTTGCGTGCAGTGATATTTGTGTGTGTGTGTGTGTGTGTGTGTGTGTGTGTGCGCGCGTGTGTGTATATATATTTGTGTGTGTGTGTGTGTGTGTGTGTGTGTGTGTGTAGTACTTTTATCCTTCAGATTCTAACACCAATTCTCCCAGGTGAATTTCTGAAAGTGGGAGTATACCAACAGCTCAAAATTTCAAGTCACACTGAATTTGGTGGGCATTTAAGAAGGTGAATTCAGTAAGTCATGAATTTTTATTGATGGCGTGACTTTATATTGTGCGACATATCTAATAGTCCTCAGAAGTATCCATTCACAGTTCTGTTGTGTTAAACTCAATCATCTTGTTATGTTGCTGGGTGGTACAATGGGGAGTGAAACTACACAAGTAACAAACCAAGAATGCATAAACCACATTTCCTCAGTCATTCACCTTGTGGTCTAGTCCCAATACAGAATAATCTCAGTTCCAAAGAAGAAATAGAAAATACAAGAATGAAAGGGCCAATTTTGAATTGTCTTGCAGGTGGAATGCTTGCGTGACTAATCCACATATAATGATGATTATGATGATGATGATGATGATGATGAATATATAGTAGTGGTGAAGATCATGATCATGATGCTTTTTTTATAAGATGAACTTTAACTTCATTAATCCTTCACAACTTCTAACACAGCAGAAATTGCTAGTATTAAATGTCCTGCCCTCCAGTAAATAAGGGTCATAAAACTTGATAGCATGCCTGATGGGTTCATAGTGACATGATTTTAATAATGTAGTTAAGGACCCAGTACCCAAACATGTACTTCAGTGGTACCAAAATGTATCTGTCTATCCAAGAACAGTTACCTTATCAACATTAGAAGGACCAAGAACAGTCACAATATTATATGTCATCTGTAACTGATACAGATTTATGTGTGACAATGCATTATATGTGATGTTCATATTTACACTACATAATATTATGTATGTGTGCATGTTCCTGCATACAGTTGTGTGAACATAAATATGTACATTTCTGTCATAGTATAGCAATGTTACTTTGTTTAAATTTTCTTTCAGGTTGAAGATGCAATGGGGAACAGCTGGCAGTGGATTTACTTTATATCAATGGTTATACTAGGAGCATTTTTTGTTATGAATTTAATTCTTGGTGTGCTTAGCGGGTGAGTTGTTATTTGTGATGTTAGCAAATTGAGAAGAGTGTATACTCCACTAGTACATGTCATAGAATCTGTATTTCCATGCCAGAGGGTGGAAAGCTTATATGATTAGCAGGATATCATATAAAAAATTTTTGAATACAGAATTTTCTAAAAACTGCATGTTTATGGTTTCATCTTCCATACTGTTATACTATGCTAGTAGGTTACATGTAGGATTTTCCAGAACAAAAAATATATTTTTATGTGTGGTTAAACTTTCAGAGTTGTTGCCATACAAGGCTAATAGGTATGGAAGGCGTGAAAAACTTACAGCATCATACTTTCGGGTTAATAAAGGCCAACATAAATAAAATAAAGATAACAGCATACAGTAACAGTCTCTTCTGTCTACATAAGTATTTTTGTGGCTCTGCACTAACTGTAGCTCATGTCCCCACTGCTGTCATGCATGTGGGGAATAAACAATATTTTATAATGTTAAATCAAGAGGAAAAATGATTTAATACAAATAATATTAGGTCTGAATATTTCTGGTGATACTGTGTTGCAGTAGCCATGACATTTATTCTGCACTTGTCCATTATCCTGGGTGCTTCCAAGTACAGTGTTTTGCATACAGGCCACTGCACTAGTGATTAAGACTAGCTGTTTCTGAGAAGCCCAGCTGAGGAGGAACCTGTATACCTAATGATAGAAACAGATCCACTTTATGAAACATTGTGCTTGGAAAACTTCAAGATGATGGACATTGTCCAAAACAGTAGTCATATTTAGTAAAACTGATGGTGTTTGTTTATCAGTGAGTTCTCTAAAGAGAGAGAAAAAGCAAAAGCCCGTGGTGATTTTCATAAGCTGCGGGAGAAGCAACAGATTGAAGAAGATTTGAAAGGGTATTTAGACTGGATTACACAGGCTGAAGATATTGAACCTGAAGGAGAAGAGAGAGCTCGCAATCAGGATGGTAAAGGTTGGTTATAGTTGTTATCAAGAAAAAAGTACAATTTTTCTATATAAATTAGTATGTTGAAAGGTAGTTAATTGTGTGGGCTTATTGTTATTCATTGCCCTAAATTCATCATGCGAAACTCTTTAATGAATGAAACTTTATACTTTTGTGTTAGTCTATGCAAATCTGCGGAAGTGGACGTGATTTATTTTTGAAAATTTTTTTTGAAACACAACTGTCTGGACTTCTTAATATTAATTGATGCAGATGAATAAGATTATTCTTACTTCAGCCATTGAAACATCCAACACAGAAATCTGTGCACTGACACTCTGATTTGTTTCTTATTTAAATATACAGTGCTGTACCAGCAGCATAAGACAAAATGTAAGAGGTTTTCTCTGGTCTTGTCTTGTATGATGGCAGTGGAGTACCACAAACTGTTGGATCAGAAAACTGTTCAGAATTTTCCTCTTACAGACTTCAGCAGCAGAAAGTAAAGCACATTATCAAAACATTGGCATCACATCCCAGAAGACTCCAATCTGAATACCCACTGACCCGCAAACTTCAAAATGTCAAATTAAAAATATGTTATGAAGACTAATTATTTTTGACTAGTTGATTGCGCTTCATAAATAGTAATTGCTGACTAATGACTTAGTGTCATTAAGTGTTATTGAATATAGTGATTGCATTCTCACTGTCTGTTAACAGCCAAAATGGCAAATGAAACAGAATCTGCAGACCATGCAGAAGGAGAAGAAGGAGAAGTTGAGCAGGAATCTTGGTGGAGGAAGAAAAAGAAAGATTTTTACAGGTAAGGAAAGATGGAAGGGAGAATCGGATTTGAATTTCTCACAACAGTGAATATTAATATATAATCCAGGATATAACACTAGTATTTTGAAAATAGCAGGTTGGTATGTATCCACCATGCTACATATTGTCACATTCCAAGAGATTTTGGTAGGTAGGAAACATACAAAGGAATTTTAAAGCAGCTGTTAAAAATCTTAATAATGTTAATAAACATTTTTTATATATGTGACTTAACATAGTATCAGTGTTCTTTTATGGAATATGAACACATTCCTTTCTTAAGGACAAACAATAATACAGAAGTTGACTTAAAGTTGTCTTTTGTTTCACAAATGCTGCTATTAAAAAAGTACTGCACTGCATACTGTGTATGTACAACACTCAGTGCAGTTGTGTGAACAAACAGGGGGAGCCCAAACTAACTGTCCTGCCGTGAGGTTTCTCACAACACTTTCAGTCCCTCCAGGCAAAGAAATTATGCAATAAAAGATATAATTATCCCCATTTATAAGCACAATGCAATAAAAACATGTAAGGTAGAGAGTGTGGTACAGCTCCTCACCCTCTGAATGTCAGTACTTGAGAGAAATAAGTGGTGAGTTTTCATGCTTCAGTCACTTTACTCCCCCAAAAAAGAGTTTCCCTGGTATCATATGTAGCAGAAGCTGGATGCAGCCAAGCATTATTCTGGACATAATGGCAAAGATAGAACTGTTGCCTTCATGAGAGTCAGTCCACCACCCTCCATTCTTAGTAAGTAACATACTAGAGTTTACTGAATACCTTACTGTAGACCAGACTTTCCTCCATGTTTTGTCCATTTCACTCCTAATCATCCTATCCTTCAAACATGAAGTTAAATCATTTTTGAGCACATTTCATACCTTTCCCAGACCATTAATTGCACTGTATTCAAATACTAACAAACTAACATAATTTACGTGGTTGCACATTGAATTTATAACCAAGAAGCTTGGTATCCTGCCCCTAGAATGGATTGCTTGGGGGAGCAGTGAACAGACAGGCATTCCATTATCAGTCCATGTTGCTTGACCTGGATACCCTATGATGCCAGCTGTCATTGGTCCTCCTTTCCAGCACTTTTATGATGATCCAAACTAGTTGAAAAATGTTGATGGCAAGGAACTGTGCACTGTGATGGGGACAAAGGCAGTTGCTGAAATGTTTGGCCATGGGCTCCATATTTACATTGACATTTGCCTGCGAGGACTTCACTGTGTATGGTTCCCATGAAACATTCAGATTCTAAACATTTTACCATATTAACCATAAGAGAACAATTGGCATTTACTGTTAGGCTGTTGTAAGTTCTGTAGAACATGAAAGAACATTCACGATTGCTTCTGAACATGGTAAGGTGCATATTAAAAATATTTTGATCATTTTATCCCACAGATATTTTTTTAATACTGACTTCCAATAATTTTGAATTGTTTAGTTGCTAGAGGAGACTTGAGGTTTTTACTGATTAAAAATTAAGTCTTTGGTCTTCTTGGTTGTAATACTAATAAATTTGTAGATGGATTGTCTCCTCCTTCATGGTAGAAGCAGTTCATTCCTGCATCATTCTTCAAGCTGCATAAGCAACCAGCCCTTTGAAATGAATGGCTGTATCCATTGCCTTCTTAATGATTACTTAGTAACTATTTTTATGCAAGTAGGTCACAGTTCCTATCACAAAATTTCAGGCTAAAAATGGGTTATATTTTTGTGTGGTTCACATTGTTGTCATTCACATACACACCATAAATATATCACTTATTCCCTTTTTCAATCCATGTATAATTTAGTGTCTAGTTTTTCTTTCTATTTCATGAAACTTGTCAGTTGTTAAGATTACACAGTGGCAATGACATGTGAATGAAATGTTAGTGTGAAGCACTGGTGGAATGATACTGACAATGATAAAACTGAATTATTCAGAGAAAAACTTGTCCCATTTGTACCTTGTCCAACACAAATCCCAAATGGGCTCCCCTGGCATCAAACCTGAGCCTCCAAGGTGAGAAGCCTGTGAATAACTTCCTAAGCCACGTCCTAGCCTGTCCAAATGTGTATACCATTTGTTTGTGTGACAATGCTACAGCCATAAAGAAACATGTATGAATTTAGAGATCTGCACTGAAACATAAAATCATACCAAATCAGATTCTTATGTTTATGTTTATGTTTATTCACATTCCATAAATCTTACAAGATGTGGAAATAGTCATCATGTTTACATAATAATATTACAACGATATTACATACATATATTCTTACAATGAAATCACATTGGAACATACTTATTACCAAATTCTCTAGGAAATGGTTAATTACTTATCTAGACTCAATATATGTTATGAATTGTAGTTAATAATCATTGCAGTGTAATTTATAATTAAAATATTCTTCAATAGAGTAAAATAAGTTCGTAGATAAAAAATTTTGCAATGCTGATTT
>Ga0123354_10000241_pt1 | contig 48875 bp, 20 predicted proteins | sample TergutLab28metaG_2_FD_97872 | JGI IMG/M metagenome (GOLD analysis project Ga0123354, IMG submission 97872) | Labiotermes labralis P4 segment gut microbial communities from Petit-Saut dam, French Guiana - Lab288 P4 | ecosystem: Host-associated > Arthropoda: Insects > Digestive system > Gut ... | reverse complement strand
TTGGTAGATCCATCCGTCACAAGGTCCTATTGGTAGATCCATCCGTCACAAGGTCCTATTGGTAGATTCATCCGTCACAAGGTCCTATTGGTAGATCCATCCGTCACAAGGTCCTATTGGTAGATCCATCCGTCACAAGGTCCTATTGGTAGATCCATCCGTCACAAGGTCCTATTGGTAGAGCCATCCGTCACAAGGTCCTATTTGTAGACGAAAACACAAACAAGAAAGTGAGTCAACTACGTCTTTGTCTTGAGCAGGATCTGAACTCACAATCCCCTGTGCAGGATGTAGAAGATGGCGCCAGCTTCAGACCGCTCTAACCATCGTGACCGGCCGTCCAGTAAGTTATGAGCGTACAATAAACTGTGTAATAGCATATCGGTGTGCCACAGACGGTTCATGGCGGTCGCAGCTTGTGAATTGCACCACGAAGGTTTATAACGATAGCACGTAAGTAGGCGCGTAGCAGGAATTATTGGCAGTTTAAAAGTCTCCATTGTGTGTCAATATGCGGCCTTGCATTTTTTTAGAAGCCATTTAAACTCAGAAATTAAGTGTGTATCGGTCAGTCAGCCTACGAGAGCGTCTGCACCACCCGGTTGCGAGGTCTTTGCTTTATCGAATCATATAATTACCGTCACAAAACGATACTGTTAACTGGGCAGACACACGTGTGCAAATTACAGCCATCGCAGCTTCATTCAATTAGGATAACCAATTCAGACTCGGCTTTCATTTAATTCAATCGACCAACCCCTCTCTCGCCATGTCTTATGTGCAGGTTACGACGAAATATGCAGCCTTCCTCTCCAGTACTGACATCTGCTATAAACATAAACCCTCAATGTTGCACCACCCTGTGGCTGTCTACGACCAGTCACTGGATTTAAATTAAATTATTTTGCAGGTTCAACACACTTGCATTTCTATTCTGGCTATTGATATTGCCCAGGTTATGAAATGTTCTGTCGTTCTTTCGTTCCTTCCTTCTTTCTATGTATCTTTGTTGCTTTTTTTAATAATAAAAATGGAAAACGGACCAAGTCAGAGTCATTTTCCGAATGAGGGCAGTCATTCCGTCTCTCGTTTGTCGACCCCCATCTGGGACTGGTGACCAGATGATGGTCTTCGGGTTGCAAGTTTTGACTGTTGGTGTATTGGTTTTCTCAGGCATGTCTCTGACCAGACGATGGTTCTGTTGTCGTGAGTCTTAGTGTTTGTCACTCGTTCCTGCTTACAGTTTTCTGTTGTTTAAAATATTCAAAAGTTTTTGTCAGATGTTATGCACTATAAGCCTGTACTGTGCCTACAATTCCCCTATCAGTTCACGCCTTTCATAGCAGCATGTTCATTACATTCTACTGCAGTAATTATGTAACTTGAAAGGTTCTAAGATTGACCGCCCCCAAGTATAAGGTTCTTGATTTAATGGAACCCATCCGGTTGTGCCCATAGAATATATGAAAAAAGAGTATTTTTTACACCAAACAAAACCATTAATTTTCTTTGTTTTAACATTGCTTCGTTTATTCTCGTTCCATTTGTGAATCTTGGTCTTTTCGGCTATTACAAATATTTTAATTCACGTGAATTCTTGTGACTGTGCTTGCTGCCTGCATACATTTTTTATGAAATCATTTCGAAAGCCACGTGCCTCTCGCGGATACTTATGTCTTTGGAAATTCGCCAAACATGCAGGCAGCGTTATTTTGCAAGCGCTGCGGTTTCAAAAGTTAAGCGCCTGTCGCAAATTTCCAAGCGGTGCAGACATAAATCGTATTCAGACGGAATAAATGTTTCTGGATGGTTAATAAAATAAGAGCACTTATTCGCTTAATTTGTATCGGGGATTATTTTTAATGAAGGTTCGAAGGGCGCTGCCTCCGATATCAATTATGGGGAATTTTTTTATTCTCCTTCTATCAAGTTTTGCACCGAGATGTTCTAAATAATTTATAAATGAGATGCTCCGTCTGTTCGTGAGAGACCGTTCTATTCCCACTAGAGAAATACATGGCCTGCGTCTGATCCTCATTTATTTTTATGTGCCAGCACCCATACCACGTCTCCACTGACATGCGGCCGCGTTGGACGTCTCTGACAACACAACTCGCTTTGGGATCTGTTATATACGTAAACTTATTATCGAATAAGATGGGCACATAAAAGCCCGGCGTTTGGAAGGCATCATCTATATATTGATCGAACCTTGCGCGAGGACCGGGCAGAACCTTATGGTACTTCTCTTTGTAGGCGCGTTCACAAAATTGTGAACAGAGACTGTTAGCTTCGTCATGTCCGTCTGTTCGTCTACCGTCCATCTGTATAGAACAGCTCTGCCCCCGCTAGACGGATTTTCATGAAATTTGATTTCTGAATATTTTTCGAAAATCTGTCGTGAAAACTGAATATCATTAAACGCTGACAAGAACAACGCTTACTTTACGCGAACATCAACATACATTTTTGATCATATCTCGCTTAGTTGTTCTTAGAATGAGATATGTTTTAGACACACGTTGTGGGGAAAATGGAAACACATTTTATGTTCAATAACTTTTTTCCAAAATAGTGTCCTGTATGAGATACTGTGGAAAAATACATTTGAGCCAGACAGGACGCAGGGGACAGTATAACACGACGCATGCGCATTGCACGCTGCATGCCTAAGGCTACTGACACACAGTCACAATATGTAATAGTTACTGCTTTCCCACTGCAACAATGGGTGCACAAAAGCGCCTCAATTTTATGTTATACGTAAATTGCTTGTCTTGTTATTCTTCTAGGAGTAGATGTTTAGCCTTCAAAAGAACTTTGATTTTCTGGATTGAAAAAGGAGCTAAGGAGCATAAATGTGAGTTCGGTAAGAATTTCTGTGCACCGAAACTATTGAAGAACTAAGGCGACCCAATAGGAAGAAGATAAATCACTAACAACGCTGCTACCAGGTCACTCACTGAAAGGATATATATAGAAAATTACATGAGCTGATGGTCACATTTGTAGTAGATGTTAACGATATTGTAAGTATTGCAAAGGATTCGTCACTTCTGAGCTGATTTGTTACTTCCTATTCAATGTTAGAAAACCACAACCAACTTGCTTATAAATTTTTCTTTCAACGCACAGGTTTGTGTGAAGTCACAAAATGATTAATATGCTATTGTTGGTCGTGGTGGAAAGGATATATTAAACCTGACCTCTATAAATCTCAGTGTGAAGCTAAATAGCGACTGGAGCAGGATCCAGATATTTCTGGCAAGACCAGATTTGTACTACAGCAGATTTATCCAACCACCACCAACACTCGAGTTTCAGCATTCCTTTCCACCTTCAAGGGTGCAGGCAGTACAACAACACTCTTAATACTTAAATCATAAACCACAACTCTTTAGTCTTGTTTAATGTCGTGCGTGTACTCTGCATTGTATAGAAATTAATTTATGAAAGCAACTTTACATGCGCCAAAGTCTATGCACGTCAGACGTTAGAAAGTCTCCTACATGTTCAGCACGTCACGGGTGTCATCGTTAGTGATGTCACCCATGACGTGTTGAAATATGTAGGAGACTTTCTAAAGCCTGACGTGAATACATTTTGGTGCATGTAAAGCTTGTTTTATAAATTAATTTGCAGTCTTGTACAACCTTCTCATATAGGTGCTCCGACGGTGTTCTTATTCGTCACAACCAAAATTTTGTGCCAACAAAAATAGTTTCAAAGGCATGAACTTGCCCACTGCAACTATAAAACGTTGCCACAATCCTTTGTTGCTCCGATTTCCTGAGAAGCAATCTCTTTTTGCAGTGAAGTAGGTTATCATAAATAATGCATGTGGCCAGCAGAGAATAGTCCCGAACCAATATGGGTTGCTTTCTGTGCGAGTGTCCCTTAAGAAAATTAGTAGGTCAGGACAACAGAACTGCTGGCCACACAGAAAGTCACATGCTTCTCCTGAGGTGCATCTTGCTTCTACTATATGCATTTACTGGGACCGTCTTCTCCTTCGAAAAAATGTAAGGAAGCAATGAAAACGCTGGAGAAAAATGAGCTAAGAGAATCCCTTTGATCTAACGGATATGAAGTAGGAGGAAAGAGAGAACGAAAACGACAGAACATCTGTACTTTACTCAATATTGTTAGAGCTACTACTACAAATAGGATACATTAGGGGGACCTTCTGCCTCCATTGGTATAAAATAAATACATGAAGAATTTTGTTGCCATTTCCACCTAAAAGAGTACAGATATATCTCTTTAAATTGCAGCTTTGATGTGTACTGCAGTTTGTAAATGTGTGCTAGCTTGGTGCGCACGATTTGTAAATGTGTACAAAGTGTTTATCTATCTTTGAGCTTATGATTTATAATTGTCTGCAGAAGATCCAGCGATCTCGGGGCGTGTGACCTGTGAATGTTTGCTGATGATACAGCTATAGCAGCGCGTATCACTTGATACTATAATTTCTGTAGTCTTTCCTGTTCCGAAAGGCAGCACATCTCTTGATCCACGAAATATTACTGTTCACTGTAGACATTGAGTTTTGCCGTTACATGTGGGCAGTTTCTGAGTGCCGCAGCCTGTATTTTATAGAGCTATGGTGCCCAAATGGCCGACGGACTGTTGTCAGGGTATCTACATATATCTGCTGTGATGGCGAATTGCAATTTGACAAAATTATTCAATATGTGGCGTTATATCTCTGGATGCAATAAGAAGTTGCTGTAGTAGTGCAATATGGGTTACTGTAGGAATATTACTGCCTGCTTATGGCAGTACACCGCATTTGCGAAACATTCGTCACAGTATTACTATAAAGAAATAGAAACCACCGACTTAATTAAAATTATGGTTCCCAAAACTGAAAATAATAAATTTCATTTAAAATAAACGAATTTAATATTGTTACGATCTGCATTATTGGTTTCGATGAGACTCACTCGTGTTTGTAGACGAAGGTATCTGTGTTGCACCATATTTATTTTAAACACACGCCTGTTGTGATTTTGGCCATAGGTGAATTGTTTGTTCTGAAAAATATATTTGGCCTCAGAAGCAACACAAGACCTTCGGGAAATGCGGATTTAGGCCATGCGTTTACATTCCATCAGCTAGATCCTGCCATGGTTCGGACAGCTATTCGCCAAACTCAGCGCTGAGGCCTGGTTTCTTTCTCTGGTCCGTCCGCGAGCGATCTGTGGTGGACGAAGTGCCACTTGGGCAGGTTTCTGACTGCATAGTTCAGCTTGCCGGTGTTGCTATCACTCCACCAGTGATCGATATGTATTCTCTTATTTATCGCGAACACTGCATAATCCTAGCAGCTACCTCGTTGTTAAATAGCGCACTGAAAGTTTCACACAGCTGAGGTTGCAAGAGTGATGAACCGTTAGTTAAATGATATTTGGCGATGGTACATCACATTCAGAAATATTCGGTTCTTTTTCCTTTTTTTTTTTTTAGGAGTGTTAGAAAAACTGCAAAAAGTGACAATTAGTTTCGTAATGTCTGTCTGTCCGTCTTTTCATCCGCATGGATTTACATGAAATGTTATACGTGGTTTGTCTCAAAAGTAAGTGTACTGATTTTCCTATGTACGAATTGGTAATGTAGCACCTCACTGATGTATATCGGCGTGTTGGTAGTGATCTTGGCTACATGTCCATACTTGTTTCAACTGGATTGGTTCAGTCAGTCGTGCACTGCTGCTGTTTGTGTATGGTCGTGTTTTATGACCTCGTTACGTTTGCGATGCAGGAAAATATCGAACAACGGAACGCTATCAAATTTTGTGTGAAACGCAACAAATCTGCCACAGAGACGTTTGTTTCTTTAATCGAAAGTTATGGAGATGCCACTCTATCGAGAACTGTGGCTTTTAAGTGACACAAAGCTTTCAAAGAGGGCCGAGAAAATGTTGAAGACGACCCTTGTTCTGGAAGACCAATCTTGTCAACAGATGATCAAAATGTGGAAATGGTGCGAGCTGTGATTGCGAAAGACCGCCGAATGAGTGTCAGGATGACTGCAGGACAGACAGTTAATCACACCTTCTACAAAGATGTCATGGAACGTCTTCGAAAACGGGTCCAGCGAGTCCGAACGGACATTGCAGACGACTGGGTGCTGCACCTCGATAACGCGCCTGCTCACACTGCGCTTTCAATTCGAGAATTTCTGGCGAAAAATAATCCGCCTACTTCCACATCCTCCCTATAGCCCAGATCTAGCTCCGTGCGATTTCTACCTCTTCTCTAAGTTGAAACTGAAGTTGCAGGGTCATCAATTCGGGACGTTGGAAAATATAACCGATGAGCTACACACACTTACAGAAAATGACTTCCGGTTCTGCTATGATCAATGGAAAAAACGTTGGAATCATTGTGTAACTTCCCAAGGGTCATATTTTGAAGGGGATAACTTGTAATTTCAGGTGAGTCCAATAGACATTTAAATAAAAAATCAGTACACTTACTTTTGAGACAAACCACGTATTTAAGGATTTTTCGAAAGTAAGTTGAGAAATTCAAGATTCATTAAAACCGGACAAGAACAACAGGTACTTTATATGAAGACCTCTGTACATTTATGGTAACATCTCGCTCGGTTCTTCTTAGAACGAGATATGTTTCAGATAAAAGTTGTAGAGAAAATTAAACACAACTTTCGTCGAAAATCTTGTCGTTTGTGTGATAATGTAGAAAAGTATTTTACACACAGACAGACTGCAGATGACAATACAATGCAGCTAATGTGCGTTACATGTTGCATAGTTAAGGCTACAGACACACATTCAGAATATGTAATTAGTTTTGCTTTTCTACGGCAACAGTTGTTGCACGAATGCGCCCTAATATTACGTTATACGTACATCGTCTGGCCTGTTCCGCTTCCCATCCTCTATTGAAAATAAAAAAATTAAAACACGACGTTTCAGAGACATCTCCTCCCACTGTCTTCAGGTAGAAAACATGGGTGTGGGGCAGGTTAGGTAGGAGATACAGCGTAGGCTATTCGTGAGAAGTTTAAAAATACCGGTAATCGTTACAGCTTCGTGACAGCTGCGGAACAGAACGTGCTGCACCTACAGTTTTCCTTGCGAATGTGGAAGGAACTACACTAGCAGCACAGGGAGACTGTAAATACAGGCACAGTCTGAAAGAGAGTCTTCGCATGAAGTGCAAACTGGCTGCACATGTTTATGAAGAACACCATCGGATATGTTGGGATGTAGTCACGATCGTACAATTTGAAAGTAGCAGCAGGTGTTGGGAACATGAAGAATCGCCGGCAGGTGGCATGTTTGGTAAAGCGCCTTGTCAAAACTAATTTGGAGATGTCGCTAATTAGGACATTCCTGATGAACAAAGAGATTAATAAGGAGTGCCAGCAGGATAAGTTTGGCCCTTTATGTTTACCTATTATTTTGTTTTGTAATTTTGAACTTTTAGCTAATAATGCTAGTATCAGAAGTGTTTCTTCTTCCTGATTTGTGGTGTGTGTTGCGGATTCTTCGATTTGTGTGACTGCTTAGGTTATACAGCATTGTCTTTCACGGTGTTGGGTCTAGAGGGCATCTTCTAAATTTCTGTTGCTATTACATCTTTTATTTCTCGGTAACATCACCTGATCTCAGATGTACACAGGGTGAGGCCTTAACTATCAGAGCCTGCCCAGAGTTTGATGACAGTTGCGTTTGTCGGACCCAACTGAGTAGGCGCTTTCTCCACACTTCTGCCGAAAGGACAAAGATCACTTCTCCAAAGTCTTACTACTTCAGTTTCTGTTTGTCTAAAAACTATAGGGTTGACATCACCGCATTCCCCTCCTCCAGAAAAATCCGAATGTTGCTAAGTACGGTATTTGTATTTTTCTGTTAAAAATTGACAGGTGCGTATTTCTGTGACAGCATTGGGAGGTATAACACACGTATTTTCCAGTAATTCCAATTAGGTCGCAAAGTTGCGCACCTGCCAAAGAGCTAATTGAATTCTCTCATGGACAACTGCTTAGCTCGGTGAGTGAAAAAGGGCGCTGTATAACTTGTGTTGCCAGTATCAGGCCGCAAACAGTCGCTACCTTAACGACTCAGTAACAGCGTATCATAACAGCGGTAGAACAGCCTAATGATCAGTTAGGTGCAGTGACAATAATCATGTGAAATAATACGATATATATTGTTTTTCCGGCATTTATTAAAATTGCTTTTTAAACAGTGTTCTGAACTTCATCCTTACTACTTATATACAAGATACTTTGCTCGAGTCCAGTGAAAGAAGCCTGTCACTACGTACCACCTCTTAGTAGGAAACGTAATACCTTTTGGCTTCTCAGTACCAGACAGTATATTCCTATATTGCCATCATATGCGTAACTTGGAGGATGCAAGGGAAGCAAATGCTCCCACCCTCCCCATTATTTTTGCACCCAAGAATAGCTTTTTGGCTACAGAGTTGAAGAGCGGAAAAATAAAAAAATAGAAATATTTTCTAAATGATTATTTGGGGGGGGGGAAGTGGGGAGTTGGAAAGAGCAGAAAAAAAGAAAACCCACATTTTATGGTGCGAAGGATGCAGGCATCTGATTCACCCACCCGTCTACAAAGTAAGACAGGCACCTGTGACTCACTATGCTGTTCGCTTAAAGTCATCGTATATTAAGGAGACGTTCTAAATCAACTCCTAAAATTAAATTTCCTAATAACCATGGTCGATTTTGCCCCCCCCCCGCCCCTCCTCATGTTACTAACCCAGTTTCGCCTGTGATTACCCTGGAAACATACCAAACGAAACAGTTTAATACAAGGTTAATGACGTAAGAGGCTGCGAGTAGTTCTGCTCTTACCTGTGACTCGGTCAGGTAAAACTGCTGTAAAATTTCGGAGAAACTATTGAATAGCCTCATTTCAGGATTCTGAAAATGCTAGCCAGAATATCAAGACAATAAGTATTTTTCCCCTTACCTTCTTGCCACAGAGTATCGTAGCCCAGAGACCACAATGCGAATTTTCAGCGTCATGAGAACTCAGACATCCTGTAGACCTATGGCAAATGATTTATATTCGACAAGCTTCTGAGTGAAAGTCTTCCAATATCAAGAAACCTAAGTAATAAATAGAGACAAAATCAGCTGTCTGCCTTCCCATATGTTTAAGCCTATTCCTTTTAATAAATTCCAAACCTTCTTACTTTCATGTTGTGATGTGAAGAGGTCTTTGCAGACAAAAGAATATTCCTAATGTGTTTGTCTGTGCGCTCTGTTACTTTCTGCATAGGTATGGAAGTACGGACCACAAGCGATACACGCAGCATTTATTGTTTTGTCGACAGGCACATGCCGTGAATTTTAGAAATGAACAAGGCCACTTTAAGCCTCGTGTCTTCTGGCCATCACAGAATTCAGCTATTCGAGACTTCGCAAATGCTTTTGTTGCGAAGAAATCTTTGCCTTTCATTTTTTATTAATATCCAACTAAATACACTTCACTTCACTTCACTTCACTTCACACAATCTACTGTTTATGTTATACTATACACTACATGTTTCGGTTCATTTCGAACCATTCGCAGGGAGACAAAAGCAAGGGGCTCTTTACAAGTGAACAGTTACATTAGAGATTGTCAAACATACGTTTCTTTTCACAAAACGTGCAGAGGCATTAAATATAGATTTTGTTCAACATTAATGCATTTGTTCATGTAAATGAAAAGGTAAAAGGTTTTAAAAATTGCTCATGCATACACGGTGTTGAACGGTATTGATTGCAGTACAGTCTGTTTACCCCTATAGTAGGCTTCATATTCCATCATTATGGGACAGGGATATTGTATTGTAAGGGTTGAAGAACACACGTCGATATTCGGGTGTATATGCAAATATTGCATTCAAGATATGTATATATGTAAATATGTAAACATGTAAATATTTCACGACAGCTGATTACAGCAAACAAACTTACTGATTGCAGTAGAGTAGGTTTACCCCTATAGTAGGCTTCATATTCCATCATTACGGGACAGGGATATTGTATTGTAAGAATCGCAGAACACACGTCGATATTCGGACGCATATGCAAAAATGCATTAAAACTATGTATATATGTAAATATGTAAGTATTTCATGACGGCTGATTACAGTAAACAAAATGACTTTTGTAATTTTTTAAAAAAAACTCCAGTTTTTTTATCCTTTAATCTTTAATTAACTAATTACATTCCCAGATATATTAATGTTGAACAATGGCTGTATTTAATGTCACTGCACTTCATATATAATGAAAGGAGTTTATAACGGTCCCTCGTGTGAGTGTACACTTCCATATTTTTTGCCACAGCGCAACTGCCGCTGTTGAGCCAGGGTCTCCTCCTTTTCGAAGCTTCACGATCATACTCAGGCACACCACACTAGGTGGGACTTCTGTGGACCACACATATATATGCTCCTTTTATTTTTTTCCTACCTTACTATAGCTCGAAACGAACCGAAACACGTTTAAGATTGTATAATGTGAACAGTAGAACGCGTAACGTCACGTAACGTCACGTAATATCACATAAGTCTATTAAGCTGGTTTTAATAGAAAGTGAAACTAATACACGTACATGCATAATATGTCTCAATTGTTTATAGCACTTGTGTGACCCCGCACAGGTTTGAGTGTTTCTATACCGAAGCCCTTTGACCTGTTTGACTTGTGTTGGGCTTCAGAGCCAAAGTTGTGATCTGATTATGCCGAGTCCACTTGAGCGGCTTATGACTTTGCAGTTTTGATATGGGGTGGTCCATAAAGTTCTGCATATTGGAGCAGAGGGGCCTTGCGGAAGGTCATCGTGAAACATTTCACATTAGGTCTAATGAGGGATTTCCATAATTTTAACTAAATTTTTTTTCGAAGTTCCGCCTCTCACCACTTTGGTAAACTGGCTAGAATTTAATTTTGTTTACATTTTTAGCCTCTCAAACCATAACGAATCTCAAACACCCAGTTTTCTCTCGGAACACTCGATGCTAGATCTGCGTAAAAAGGGTCATATTTCTGAGAGTTACCGTGTGCGCTTCTAAACCGCTTCTTTCTCACTCCAAGGAAGAATATCAGTTAACAAATCGTCAAACTAAATGCTCTTGAATATGCGTGTGTACCAAAGGAGCGTGAAATGGACATTTTACTGTACACGAAGAGGCAGTTCATGATCCTTTAATCAACTAGTCCTGTTTTTGACTGGATGTCCAAAACTTGCTTTTTTTGTGGTGATTTCTTAGTTCGATACCTGAAAGAACGAGAAGGAATTAGGAGGAAAATGCTATCACCACGAATAGGCTTGGGAAATTAGGTTGTGACAGCGTGCCTGTTACTTCTCTGGTATTCAATCTTTGGTGTTGCGCACGTGAGCCATTCATTATTGGCATTACAAGAATTGACTTGGCTGTACAGATGGCTGCTGCTTAGCCATTTGTTCTCGGTTTCATAAAATAAGCTAACGCCCTTTTAAGTAATATCGTGTCACGTGGCAGGATGATTTAGCAGTGACAAAATAAGTAGGAAGTTGGGAAAGGGGGCGTTAGCGATCGTTGTCTGTTGCAGCTCCCAATATGTGGCTGGAAAGGTGCAGAAAACTAAGAGAACATGAGGAGGGTAGACAGCCACCAACACAAAATTCGAAGCATCGGCAACGAATCTGGACTTCCATGTAAATATAGCCTAATCTGTGCAATAAATAAAGGGTCGTATAGAAACAAGACAACAACAAAAATATGTGTGCATAAGTTAATGAAACAGCTGCTGTGAAATGAAGCCAAAAACCTTGCACTGAATATCATAAACTAAATGACTAGGAGCATGTCTCCTATGGTCTCACCCTCCCATTGGTCGATTGACTCTCCCAGCCGGCAGCATATGTACTTGTGAATCAAGCGAGGAGAACTGATCAGTCCGGTTGGTCCTAGCCAGTGCTTCGGGCTGAAACAAGCGACGACTGGAACCATAACTGCCTGTTCTATCTCTTTGCTTACATTCGATGTTCTGTTGTTTTGTTTGGTGTACGTGAGTTATTTTTTTTTTTTTTTGTGTGTCGTCTGTCAAACCGGTTGCTAGGAAGAAAAGATGGGCATGATCGGTACCGTTACATTCATAGAACTTAATTCAGGCATGAACCAGTTGCGTGCATGAAGTTGATAACCGCAGTACAAAGGATGGCTGGCTGTGAGTAGATATGAACTGTCGGCTCGGTTTCGCGTAATTGGCAATTGGTGGTTTGTTATATTAGTGATTGTGGTAATGTAGCATTTTAGTTACACATTCGTCGTGTTAATATATTAGTATCAATGTCTGGATGTATTGTAGGTGTTGCATGTGGGTTATAATTTATTGTCAATAGCTGTGTGGGACTGTGAGGACAGTTTTATATTCGTACTGTGCAACGTCCTGTCCTTCATACTGCAGTCGATAATTCAAGGTAAGAGTTAGCAGCGAAAGTGTACTTTGCATTCCCTACGTTCTAAGTGCCTCTCAAAATGCCTGTGTATATGGCCTTCCTTTATGTCTAGCTTGTGATAGCACATATTTACTTCCTCTAAAATTTTCGCTAAGTATAGATAACAATGCTGACAGTAGAAACTCAGTTATCGGTGTAGAATAAAAAGGATTGAAAGAGTAAGACATGGCCCGCAGGGAGTGTTAAAATGCTTAAAAATTTTGGTTGGGGGTTCACGTACAGAGCGATCCGTTGAATGTCTAGATAATACTGAAAGAGGTCTGTAAAAAATGGAAGAGGCGATGTGGACAGGAAAGAAATCGCGCGCCCAGTTTTGGGCCATTTGTATAAGACGATGTTGTTTGTTGCATAGGTAAATCGGATAGTTTAATTACTCTAAGATCTCGAAGTCTTCACGTATTTCAGAGGGAATTTTTATAAAGCAGACTGCCTCTATTAATTAAGACTCGTATTAAATAATTCAGTTTTATGTAAGTTCTTTAATTGATTGTTAGAATATTTAAGGAAGCTACTTCAATTGCAGAGGCTCTATATGGGATGAAATTAGGAGCTTATTTTCAAAAGTGAATACGCAAGTGTTAGTAACGGGACTGTCGTGGCCTGTTTTGTGAAACTGAGCGTAATCGCCGGGAGTTTCTTGAGAAACCACGAGGAATTACGCTCAGGATAGCCAGTAAACCTTTCCGAGACCGTCCCTTCTCTACAAGATAGGAACGCTTTCTTTACACCAATTTGCTGATGAACTATTTTTATGAATAATACAAAAAATATCAAGAGAAGCACTTTTCACCAAGTTCGATAAATGTTTTAAATTAAAACGTTTTGCTGACTTAACAATAAAATTAAAGGGAAGGACCAACCTCATCTTCGGGATTAAGGAACAGACACCGTGCCTAACATTTCAGAGTTCATGATGGGGATGATAAAGAAGAGACAAGATTTTGGAATTGGTTCTGCCTCATTTGTATTTTAGGTGCTTTATAATTCGGGTCCTGTTTTTTCGATATTGCAATTCTGACTCGAGAGTATAGGGTATTTAGCAGAAATGATTCGTTATTGAGTCGGACGTTTTTCCGCACCAAATAACTCACCTCGGATAGGCATGTGTTCGTGAAATTCCATGCATTTAAAGCCCAGAGTTTTCGATTGCGGGGGTGAATTCATGTTTCGGCTGTTTTATTCCCTGAAAAATGCAACCCAAAACGTTTTGGATGTGAAGCCAACTGTGCGCCAGATTTCTCATCAGCCAGAACAATCGGCTTAAAAGATCTCAAATCCATTGTGAGTTGGAATTTTGAACGTTATTTACTCAACCTGAGCTACTACCAGCCATTTTCCAGAGAATCTGCATCGTTAAGTTTCTGTACGTTTCGAAATCCGGTTCAACCTTTCGGAATATAAGAATACGTGGATAACACTGTGAAGTTTTACGCTTGCTGTGGTAATTAGGCCTGCAGTAAAGCTGTCCCCGTGTAGGCTATAAGAGAATATGTGAAAGCGGAGGTAAAGCTACATAAATCTCGACAAGAGATAGAGGTGAGAAATGAGCTTTACGTCCCGGCCGCTTTGTCTTTGGGGAAATAGTCTTCGTTGTTCATTGATAAGGTGGTTTAGTGGAGCCTAGGGCCTGTGTGGATGTTTCCGAAAGTAGACACATCTCTTGGCTCTGCCGATAATCGAACCCCGATATATCAAATGTCTAGCCTGTAGACTAGTGGTTACTATACAGACTGCGCGGTTGAGCTCCATTCAGTAATATTCTTTTTTTCATTTTGGCGCGACAGGCCCCCCACTGGACCAAGGACTCCTCATTCGCGAGGTTTCTAGATCACACACAAAGGCGCGCCACAGTCGGTAGGACTCCTCTGGACGAGCGATCAGCTCGTCGCAGAGACCTTTACCTGTCAACACACGACACTCAAAACAGACAGACATCCATGCCCCCGGTGGGATTCGAACCCACAATCTCAGCAGGTGGGCGGCCGCAGACTTACACCTTAGACCGCGCGGCCACCGGAACCGGCTTCAATAGTCATTACTCGTTCTAATGCAGAATAAACCTGTCGATGCCAATGGCACTCAGGGTGATATTTTCGGCTCCTTTATTCATTTTCCACTCCAAATTTTTGGATAAGAATTTACAGAATAGACCATGACATTATCTTTACAAATACTTAACAACTAATTGTACGTATGATCTACAGTCGTATTGTCATTAGATGATCTGTCGTTAAGTAAGTCACGAAACAGGAAGTAGTTTGGTATTTGTTCTACGAAAATCTCCACATCTGTTTGTGTGTTCTCATTAGACTTATTTTTCTGAGAACCACAAGACCTAGATCAGTATTTCCAACTTTCTTTCTTAGAGAAACCGATAAGATAGTTTTTCCTGGCCCAAGGAACCCCTGAACCCCTACCTATGCAAACGTTTATAAGCCAGAAACCAAAGGAGCAGTTTCTAGAACATTGAAATTACTCCAGTTTAACCAATCGCTGGACTAAAATTCCCGCGTTATTTCAAGTGATTATTTCGAATTCTTCGCAGTATTTTAGACTTTTTATATATTTATTTCACGATTTCACGCGGAATCCCTAAAAATGTTCTGCGGAACCGTGGTTGGGCAACACTGGCCTAGATAATGCACTAAAATAGACTGGGTTGACCGATCTTTCATCACTTCCGAGATTCACATCTTCAGCGTTTGTCTCACTGCTGTGCAGTAACAGAATAAAGAAACAGCTGCAGATTATTGTCTTAGTGAGAAATGATAGCACACATTTCGTGACATTCTGGTGGATTGTCCTGTCGCCAACCATAGAGTAAGCTTAATATTTAAGGCAGATTGATGTCACTATAGGGGTCTTTTGTGTTGAGACTGTGGGTGAATGTTGCGGTACGCGATGGGTGAAGAATCCTGACAGCGGACCCTTCATTGTTGAGGCTTGAAGGTTCTTTCATTCTACACTGACACGAGGTGTCGGGTGCGGAAGAGGTGATGCGACAGAGAAGTAGGGAACCTCCACCTAATATATAAGTCAGGAAATGGGAATGGTGTTGGGGGTTTTCAAGAGGTTTTTGCCTCCAACAAGCTAGTAAGTCACTGAAACAGTCTGTGAATTGTTCCTTCGCTCAGTCTTCAGAACGTCGGACAAATTAATAATAACGGCGTTTCGCGTAGCGATTATGTAACGGTGAAAATTACGTACAAGAATGTGGCCAGAATACTTGAACGGACCGACTGCCGGCTAAGTCAACACATTGCTGTTGCGTATCTGGGGAGACCCCTTGTTCAGGTTTCTGCTCGGCTACCGTCGACTTTAAATCAAGGTTGCTTTAATGTTTTCCTCAGTACCTCCAAGAAAATTCCGGTTTATTACCTCCAATTTGGTCCCAACAACATTAACTCACTCTCTTTATAACTTATTTTCTGTTGATTATCGTACCATTTGACGCCATAGAGACTACACTGTTCACAGCTTCTTTAAATAAGCCATTAATGAACCTGCAAGGATGAGATCACTGAAACAAGTGGTTGTTGATTGGAGGGTAACAAAAAATTGACAGCGAAGATGCAGGGAACTGGGAGAACTCGGACGTTTTCTATAGGCGGCAATAAACTTTGTGTTGCTGAAGGCTATGATCGGGCCAATTTATTGACTAGCCGATATTGTAGTGGCTTTTCGACCCCTCTGCTCCATGGAAATCTTTGCCTAGGATAGGCCTATACCCCCTCTTGACATCAGCTTATTCCGTCGTGATATTGGTTTTTGAAGCGAAGTCTCTTCCCTCGGAGAAATATTTATTCTTTCTTTCTTTACAGTAAGACCCTTTAAGTAATGCATGTAACATATGCATTTTTGAGAGAAGATTAACGTCAGTTCTATTACATTTATAACATAACCTCTCTATTGTCACAACACACAACACATGTTGTTTGTTGTGACAATGGAGAGGTCCTAGGAAATATAAGTAATGGAATTAATGCTTTTGAGTGTAGAGAATGACTATGGTTTTGGCGTTTTAAGGGCGCGTTCGCAAAATTGCAAACAGTCACTGTTCATTCCGTCATTTCTTTGTCCTTCCGTTCGTCTGTCTGTGTGTGTGTGTATGTTGTAACTTGAAGTTTGAATATTTTTTCGAAAATCGGTCGAGAAAATAAAAGTTTCATTAAAATCTGTCAAGAATAACTTCTACTTTACATGAAGACCAATGCACGTTTGTGATGATATCTCGCTCAGTTCTTCTTAGAACGAGAAATGTTTCCGATAAAATGTTTAGAGAAAATACACAAACCTTTGATGTTCAATAAATATTTTCCGAAAATCGTGCCATTTATCGGAGAATGTGGAAATAATGAAAGAGCCGGACAGGCTGCAGACGATATAAGAGGGGGCAGGCGCATTGCTTGCTGGATAACTAGGGATACAGACACAAACACATTCAGGATATGTAATATTATTGCTTTTCCATTGCAACATTGTTTGCATGAACGCGCCTTAGTGTTACGGTATACATACGTTGCCTTTCTTAGTCATTTTGGTTGCGTAGATCATGACTCAGCTGCACGCAGTGTTCAACATCGCAAGAAAAATTGATGATTATTGGAGGTTAATGGATTAGACATTTTGAAACCCGCATCACATTTTGTCTAGGCTTTAGTAGTGTTTTTACCAGGAAAATTTTAATACTTCTCTTTCATAAACATGGAACGAAATGTGGCAACACTGCTGAAATGATCGTAGTGTGGTGCAGAGTATAAGGTGGGAAACGATGCTTTTGGTTAGTCCGCTTTGTTCCAGAACTGCCTTTGTTACATGACTGAGAGCAGAAAGCTTGGTGGTTAACAATATCATGGACAGCCCCACCTTTAGAAATATCTATCCCTATTTTAATTATATCCTTCCTTCCGCAAAGTACATTTCCAAACTTTGTTGCTGCAGTTGGCACCCTTTAATTAACTGCCTTGAAAATGCAGACTTGCTGCTTGGTTACCTATTGTGGATTGTGGATTTCTGTGCAGCGAACTGTTACAAAGTTGCACGTGTTTTGATTGAACCTTTGGAGGAGGCAGGGCTTTTAGTTCGTCGTTTGCGTGGCGTGAACATAAAGGCAGGCTTTGAAGGATATGTTAAGACTCTAACTAACAAATTTCTGGTCACACAACTTGAATAAATTTAAAAAATTTAAAAAAATTGAAATGTTTGGCGTACTGGACTGCAGATATTCTCAAATGCTTTTTCCCGGAATCCAGATTCATTCTTATCAACAAGGCTTTAGACAAAAATTTCTAAGTTATTAACACATTTTGTATCTCTTTTTACAATATCGCCATACTATTATACATTACTTTTCTGCCTAAGTCTCAGGATAACTTATTTCTATTTGAGACGGAATTCACATAAGATGAAGTTCTGAGACTCATTTTTGTTTAGGAGAAAATGCTAGCTGTGTTACTTTACCACCTGTAAAACTTTCAGTTGAAAGATTTCTTATAGATGGTTTATTTCAATCCATTCTTCATCAACAGAAAATAGAGTACGTTTGCCTTGACCGTGTGTCTTTTTTGCAGGCTGTCGGCAAACGTACTGTCTTAATGGCGGTAGGACGCAAGGAATGTTACATGAAACGTGAGCTTCCTCAATGTCGAGTTGACTTTGTTGCTAAATAAAGTAGATCGAATAATTTCAACGGTATTGTAATTAAAACAGTGTGTACTGCCAACTGTATAGAGTTTATGGCTTGTATATCTCGACCATTTATTTTTTTGTCCGAATATAACCTATACTTATATTATTTTACTTATTGTATCTGCCAGTTCAAACAAAATGGAAGGCACTTTATTTGAATGTTATTTTTGACATATTTTCGAAAAATACTCAACTGTCACATGTCGTAAGAATTCTTGCGAGTTGTTCTATGCGGGCAGGTATAAAGACGTACAAACAGTCAGATACACGGACGGATAGACAGATATGACAAATCTAAGAGTCTCTTTTCGCAGTTTTGTAAATGCGCCTAAAAACTGGTGTCCGTTAAAGCACAAAGAAAATCTCAGTGCTTTACATATAGCGTCGTAGATTCTCACTGACCCGTAGGTTTCATCTGACCCCGCAGGATTCCGTTCGCAGTAGAATTGAATATACGAAACTCATATATGTATTTTGTAAAGACGCCTAAGGAACTGTCACCGTATCTCCTTTCTCTTGCACGTGTGTTTGTCTTATCTTTGTGTCTCCCACTAAGAATTTGCACCATTAACTACGTATATCAGAATCTTCCTTAGGAAGGTAGTGGCCGTTCAACCACCTAGAAGTTTGCCGTCTTGTACGCAGTCCGAAATTTCATTACATCTTTTGCAGGAGTTCGGCACGGGTCTGGAAACTAAAGCAGATGCTTTCTGTTAACATCCTATTTCGTACTCGGTTTCAGTAAGTCTAGTTGTGTGAGTGTTCTCTCCTTTGTTCCTAATCTCATTCAGTTTTCCGAAGAAAATATTGTATAATTTCTAATTGAAAGAGATCAGTATTTACAACCGAATAGACCCCAATTTATGTTTTTTTGCTACTTACCATAAATGAGGACATTACGCCAATTTCTTGTGTAGGATTTGTACAAATGTTAAATGCAGGATCCCATGCTAGTGGAGTGCACTTAGTCTTGTATAATGCGATAAACATAATCTCGCGACATCCACACTAAAGTACTCTCGCAGCTTACATAACAACATTTTGGTTGGTAGTATGCTTCTGATTCAGACAGTCTTTGATGCATTTACATGAAATACTTTAGAAGCGAAAATCCAGTTGAAATTTCGTCGCCTTTCATTTTATACACCCCTGCCACCCACCAGCATTTGCATAAAGCTTTGCGTGACGTTAGCTTCATATGGATCTTTTCCTCGCTCCAGCCTTTGATAATCTTCCGCCACCCACTAGCATTGACATAAATTCAAATGGCATTATTTTGGTGTGAGTTCCTTGTGGTTCTTCAGTTTTTGCCTGCCGGATTTCCCGCCTGCCCTCAGAGAAAAGTTTAATTTTGTTAATTTCATCTTCTGCTACGAATTTTATAACTCTCATACATATTACACACAGAGAAGTAATCGTGTGTACTGAATCTACGATTTAGTGTAATTTAGAGTTTAATGTTTCCATAGAATGTAAAGGCGGAGGCGGATAGTTTTGGTATGTTAGTTCCTAATACTTAAAGTTTTGTCACTGGAAATAAATAACATCCCGTAATCGGGTGATATTTCGCAGCGTGAAGTTGCTTTTATTTTGCTGGTGGCTTTAATCTCAGGACAGACGAACGTCACGAATCATCGCAGAGAACTTGGTTCACTTTGATGGGAACCTATGTCCCTGTTTGCGTGTGGAAGTGTAAAGAAGTTATTTTAAATATTCTGCTATATTTTGTAAATTCGCACTTTTGACATTATCAGCCAAGATGTGTATCTACTCGGAAGTGACCAAAACAAAGAAGGTCTACTTTGAAGTTGTCTAAAGGTGGTGTGATTGGGTAGTCTATTTACAGTTTTTTAAGTTGTGAAATACTATAAGCGGGTATAGTGTGTGATATTTCAAAACATGTGCTCTTGAGGACCTTTATCACTCACGTTGCTATAATCCCAAACGTCAGTTAGTTCGAGAGACACTCCATGTAAGATACTTCTTTCTGTTCAAAGCCTTTGCCGCGAAATTGAGGAGGCCTAATTTGGACACATTCGATTCCGCATTGAGTTTTTCAACTCCAAATACTAATAGATCGCAGGCCTATTCCGTTAGTGGATGGGAAGTCTATTGTACAGTACACAGGCGAATATCTCTAGAAGTTGTTATTACAAAATAACTTGTTGCTGTAAAACAAAGGAACTTGTTAAGCCAGGTACAAGAACATGACGTTTCAATCAATAATTATGAAAATCTAAGCCAATAAATTGTCTTGTTCAAAGATCCAACGACTCAGTTCATCCATAGCTGGAGGCTCTTTGCCAGTACAATATTTCTAACCGTAAACAGAACAGTGCAGTACAGAAAGATTCATAACAAAATGCACGTAGTTTAAAATGATTTCCTTAAAAACAAGCTTGTTACGTGACGGCTGGCTTTTTCCTTAAATTTTGTCACGGTGATAAGGCCAGTTCATTCGAAAGTCACTTACTTTCAGCTAACTAAGCTTATAATCCAAGTCTCTTTTGTTTCTGGGTTCCCTTTGATGCTTTAGCTGATTATACTGTACACTGGCTAGCGTATTTTCATGTAGGCTGTAACTCTGCTGATTGTTGTCAAGGAAACATGGTAACATTATTCACAACAGATTGTTTTCATGCAAATGTAATGAACAGCTCGTACTTCAGGCGTTTCTGCATTCGGACAAAGAGGGGAACTAACATTACATTGGGTTTTGGAAACAAAACAGCATCTGAAAATTAAGCCATATAATTTCCACAAATATAACTCTACATTTCATAACAGTTCGCCAGTCATTAGGAAATACAACGTGAATGAATGAATGAATATTACTAATCTGTTCTGTGAAATGTTAAGCCAGGAAATGAGGTACGCATTACCACAAAACTAATCGATCAGAACAATCAGGCACTGTCAACAAAATCCTGATTGACTTTCTGAGTAATTAATTGTTGCTTTGTTGAACAGCCCTAGCACTCAGCTGACCAAAACGGTTTTATCTTGCTCTGAACCAGAAGTTTCGTCACTGATGTCTCAACTTCCTCTTAATCAGCCAGCCAGCCAGTTACGCAGGTACTTCTTTGAACAGTGGCTGAGATAGTGAAATAGTCACTCGTGCCTTTGCTTTGTGATTTGTTATGTCAGTAGTTCGTTATTCTGAGAGTTACTATATCGGTGGTTCGTTGTTTGTGACTTAGGTGCTATGTTATTTACTCTATCAGATATTAGTTGTTACGTTTCTATATTAGCAGTTCATTAATCTGTAAACTATAGTATCAGTGAATTTGATATATGTTTGGCCGTGCATCCTTGTATAAGCGTAGAGAAGAAAACCAACTAGATGCTACTGAATGGTTTATTGCACAGTCAGGTGCAGGGAAGCAGGCCTTGCACCTGACTGCCGACCACCAGCAACCAAGGCATTGCACACCATATGTGATGATAGGCAAGTATAGTCTCGAGCTCCTGATGATGGGCATATAAGTGCCCGAAACATGTTGAGCGATTATATGTGCAATAAACCATTCAGTAGCATCTCGTTGGATTTCTTCTCTACGCTTACAGTATCAGTAGTTATTCTGGAACTTAGTTGCTGCTTAAATTAATGTATCAGTAATTAGTTTTTCCGTGCGATAGATACTCTGCGAATTATTGTATCTGTAATTTGTTACCAAAAGGGTAATTCATTTTTCTTTATATTTCTGTCAGTAATTAGCTACTCTATGAGTTAGAACGTCAGTAAGTGTTTATTCTGTGTTGAACTGTATGAGCTGCTATATCAGTATTTAGTTATTCTTTGATTTATTGCATCGGTACTTAATCTGTGGGTTACTACATCGGTACTGAGACATTCTGCGATTTGATGAATTTTTAATTTGTTCCTGAGCTACTGCATCTCTGTGAGTTAACCGCATACGTACACAGCTATTCTGTGGGCTACTGCATCAGTAAATAGCTATTTTCTGAGCTACTAGATCGGTAAATAGCTATTCTCTGAGTTACTGCATCATTACACACGTAATCTGCGGGTTACTGTATCAGAACATAGCTCTTCTGTGAGTTCCTGAATAAGTACATGTACATAGCTATTCTGCGAGTTGCTACACCAGTAGTTTGTTATTCTGTGAGTTGCTACACCAGTAGTTAGTTATTCTGTAAGTTACTTTACCAGAAGTTCGATGTTCTGTTGTTACTAGTGGATCAGGTGGTCAGATGATGAATTACATATTCGATTTAATTAATAGTCCTTCAGATATTTGCTTCGTGTTTTAATCAGGCTCACTCTTATTTTATCAGTGAGGTGTTCGATGAAATGGATAGTTACTCATTGACATAATAGTCTGGTACGTGATAAGCGTCTCTCTTTGCTTTCTATCCTTAGTCCATAACCCGTCAGTTCCGTACATGTGTACAAAAGTAATCGATACATCGTGAGTCTGGACGAAGCAATATGTATTGGAATACATATGTTGCATAACAAGGAAGAACAAATTGGGCTCAAGGCGCGATCAGAATTCCCATCAAACCTCAAGGGGCCAGAAACTAGCTGAGAGGCCACTATTGCATAACTGCCTGCAATTTATATTGAAGGTGCACGCGACACACCATTGTGCGGCGTGTCACCGCACAATCACGAGATCAATTTCAATGTTAGAGCCTTCAGTTTCGTAAAGTGGTTAGAAAGTTGGATGCAGGTGATTTTAACACCTAAGTGCCTGCAATGAACACAAATACATTATTACTGCGCAGTAAGAGGAGAGTGCTGGCCTCAAGGTTTTAAATTTACTTTTCGCTCGTTAAAATTTTTGTGACATTGTCCACGGAAGGTCGCAGGCGAATCGTTGACATTGCTGTGTAGGCAAAATTCTGCGTTCGAAACGGTTCAGAGACCATTTGTTATGAGTGACTGTTTCGGTGTTTTCTGCAGGCTTGCCAAGTACATGTTGAGATAACATTTTCAAGTGGATCTTGACCACTTCAATCTTCTTTCGTTCAAATTAACCTTCATAATCTTCCCACCGTTACTGGCTACTTAACGGGTGCATTTGAACAATCTGTGACGCCTAAAAAGAGGGTAATTGTGGGGCAACAGAGGCAAATGTTTTTCCATCGTAAGTGTAAATTACGAAAGACTGCGATTTAAAAGAGCTAACTTCCATGGCGATGTGTTACAGAAGCTTATGCTTCAATCTGTGACGTTGCATTGGTTAGGACCCACAACATACACGAAGTTAGTGATTTGTCAGAAAGTGTAAAGCTGATGCATTTGTATCGCTAGAAGTGTCACGAACTGACACACGTTTCACGGTATTGCAATCGCTAGAAGTGTCACGAACTGACACACGTTTCGCGGTATTGCAAGCAAGCCTCCGGCATTCAAACGCATTAGAAATAAGATACGAACCTTATCTGGCAGATGTAGTCGTGCTTACCGCTCGGAAGAGCTGTAAGCCCGGGAGAGTAGTGAATTTTTCTCTGTTCCAGAGACCTTACGCGTAATGTACAAACACGGGGACTGTTCAAGGAGCCTGTGTTACAGTAGCAGAATTTACCGGGCTCCTTTCTTTGATGATTCACAAAATAATGATTAATTAAAACAACTGACAATATATATGATTTACCGCTTTGTTTCCTTCTGAGTGAATTTAATGGTCGGCTAGTTTTAGTTAGTGAGAGCCTTTTGAATAAATTTCAAATAAATTCGATGCAGTTACTGGCCATTAACCTACCAACTCCATGGAGAATATCCTTTATAAAAAATTAGAATTTGTTCAGTAACTTTACCACATGTTATAGAAAGCGAAATTTCGTTTCCCTCTTCATTTGTCGTTCCCCTGAGCCAAAGATTTTCGTCTTCTCCCTTCAGCCATATTTCTTTGAGATTCTTTCTACTATAATGCCTCCAACAACAATTCTTTGACATCCATTTCACAACAATCCCTCCTTCAACTAAAACTCCTCGACTGGTTTATATTCTTCATGTTTCCAACAGAAATTTTGCGTGCATTTCTCTTCTCTCCTTTTCCGTCACATGCTCCGCCCATCGCTTGCTTCTTGAGTTACCATGCTAGTAATGTCTGTGGACGATCACACACTATGAATCTCCTTAATTATAGATGTTCTCCAGGCTTCTAAAGTGTCCCCAACTTATCCATTCTCTTCAGTAAACTCTTTTCACAAACTTTCAGTCTGTTAACCTTACTTCAATGTGAGAAACCAGCTTTCATAAACATAGAAGACAACATTGAACTTTGAATTTGCATAAATTGTAATGTATATTGTGTTAGTTATAAGAAGGAAAGAAATGCTTCAGCAAGCGTTTCGCAGCTTTAGGTATGTTCTTCATGGCTTCCTAAATGCAATTTTAATTTATCCGAAGTTTCCTCAAATATCAAGTCTTTGTCACATACACGATGAATTTGTTAGGTCTCTTTTTATGATGTGGTCCCACATTCTGGAGACCGGAAATAAAAGTATAAAGTTTTCTGTGCATTAACTTTTAGACCAAATTCCTTGCCAGCCTACAATGTAAATTATGCTCTTAAACAAATGCGTTTATTTTCTTGCCCAAAAAGTTAATAGCGTCAGCATAGATCAGACTCTGATATCTCATTGACTTTCAGTCCCTCCTGGTTTTCTTGGACCTTCCTGATAGGACATTCTAAAGCAAAGCTGAAAAAACGTGGTTTAGCATCTCTTTCTTTCAAAGTGTTCTAAATAGAATATGTAGGGTCATCAAACAAATTGTACGTATGACAGAGGACGTATCAGTTTTAGGACTTGTTATCAGAAAAGCATCAATTTTTCTCTCAGCAGGGGAAAAGCAGGCGAAACGTGAAGCTAACTACTGTACTTTATCTAACGCCGAGAATTGTAAAGCGCGAAACTGTCATTTGTCTCCTCCATACGCCTCCGAGCTACGGGTTTAGCCACAACGGCAAATTATTTTCTGATAGAATTTTAGAGACAAATGAGAAATTACAGAATAGACGGTGGATAAATAAATTAAAATAATTAATCAAAATACTTTTATCTAGGTTAACATCTCGTTAAGCGTTTGGATTATGTTTTTTTTGTTGTTTTCCTCATCTCACCTAAGACTATGCTGTTTAGTGCATTAAAATAGGCTACGACTGCTTCCTTGTGCATGTTGTTCACGATTTACCTTGTGATGTTTAACTAATACATATGAGAACATGCATATAGGAATCAAGAAAATTATCGGCCTAAACAAAGGGCGGCTTTGAACAGCACCCTGAAAGCCCTTTCTTTACAACGTGTAAAATACTGAAGAATATTTTCACTTAATAGTGTGCATATTGTAAGAAGATCTGTGTTACATCCGACATATTCCCTTTTTAAGATTACATGCGTTTTATAATTGCCATTAAGGGTGAATTAAAATTTATGTAAAGCATTTATTGCAGCACAATGGTAAGGGCTGAACGTAAGTCCTCCCAACACTTCAACAATTCATGTTCTTGCAATGAAGAGTTTTGGAAATGTAACTTGCGAAACGGCCAACGAGCGGACACACCTCTCTTGATGTGCGACAGTTTGGCGAGTGTGAGTGTGAGTTTGAGTGTCTGTCTCGGTAGAGTAACGACAGCATTCTGCCAGCGAATTGCCATTTCGTATTCGCAGCGCATCGCAGAAATGTTTTATTTAGCACAGGATAAAGGCAGATGTCGGACAGACGAAAGTCCTTCTTATATTTCAGTATATGGTACAGGTCTTTAAAGCAGGAGGCGCAAGACATGCCTTGGATTTGCAACAGAATCTGGAATATCGTTAAAATATCAGAACAGCGATGCCATGCCGAATCTCGGAAGGTTACAGATGGCCTTTCACATCGTAGCTGACGTGTTCAGCCTCGGGTGGCTCCAAGGTACTTCGTGGTGGGTGAAGTGGCAGTGGAGCAGACATTCCTTACATACACTGCGGCCTTCCTCTGCCACACATCATACCTCCATTGTTCTGCAGGCCACTTACTCCTGTATTACGGCAGTCTGAGGTAGGCGGCGGCCCATATCAGGTAGTGTCACGTTCCTCTTCTCAAATTTGGAACTTCACACGTCAACAGGCACTTGGTCGGTTGAAAAGTTAGGAAGTTAAAATCTAAATCCTGTCAGTAGAATGGATGTGTTTGTTGGCGAAGAAGAGGACAAATGAATGACTCTGTGAGATATATATATATATAAATAAATAAACATTTCATATATATATATATATTTTAAGGCAATAATATTAAAGGTTTTAATTACAGATTAAAACATTCTAGGTATTCGCTGATAGGAATAAACGGCCTAGTGAAATGTAACTATGTACACAAGTCGACCAGCAGGCATACATAAGCGCGCGCGTGCACACACACACACACACATATATATATATATATATTTCCTGAAAGTGCCAAAGTTTTCTGGTACTTACAGTCTGTCAGGGCTCAGCACGTTGTCCATCTGTTAGCAACCGAAATGAAAGTCTTCATATGACTGCCGAGTTCACTTGTATTCTTCCGTAGTCTCGAGTATGTTGAGCATTAGGTCCAGATTGTTTGGTTTCAAAGGATTGGTGAAATTATGACAAGTAGAGCGATCTGCAATCTGCCGAAGACTGGTGCGTGGCGTGTAGTATAAACATAATCTGCCAGCCCTCGATAAGCTTCGTAATTCATAAGTAGTGTTTTGACTGGAAAATTACCGTGGTAACCAAGGTAACAGGTGCAGACTAACAAGAGGAATAAATTGATTGTTAGCTTAGCATTAAGGAGTAGAGATGCTTCCTTCGGTGAAGAAGCAATTTAGCTGTAGAGTGTTGTTTCCGGATTGCACTTTACCACTGTTTAGATGGATTTACTCATCCCGAATACCTTAATATCTGTTACTTTGCTGTACAGCAATACTGGAAGACAGTAAGGTCTACTGTGCTGTAAAAATAAACCAAATTTGTAAAATCTTATCACCTTATCTTAAAAATGTCGTATTTACCCAAGTAATGTCAAAACTTGCTGTTAGTAGATTCGGAGGTTTTAACTGCTCATTATTCATATAATTGTTCGGGCTATGGATGTGCAAACACGTGTCTTAACGAGAATTAAATTATGTAGAACGAAGTACACTGTGTTACGCCATTCCGTCTAATAAACAGCTACTCGCTTTTCGCAGTAGAGTAGTGCTTCCATCTTCAGTGACAAGCAGTCAACCTCTCGTTGAGGTGCTTGACTCTGAAGATGGAGGCAATCCGCTTCTTAGGAAGGTCGGTAACTGTTCACCAGTCGACAGGCCGTGACATGCCAGGAGACTTGAATCTTAAGCCCCGCTGGTAGAACCCCAAATCTTGCAAGCTTAATGGTATTGAGGTGATTAAATCTGGGTTGATTAGATGCTGGAAAGTGTAACACAAGAGGTGAACCAAAAATTACGTAGAAATACTATGGCTGGGGTTACTTACAGGGAGAAGTCGTACAGAAATGTAGACTTCAGTGAGAAAGGAACATTAAAGTGGACTTTGAGTTAGTGTATCATGATGTAGAGTAGATTGAATTAGTTTTGATAAGGAACCATGACGTTGTTTTGAAAATACAGCCATCGAGTTTCAGGTTCCTTACCTTCTTAAATACAAAGAAATTTGAGGGGTTTATTAGGAGTAAAATCTCCATGTTGAGAAATATTTGTAGTATTATGTAGCTGCTAATTACACTTACGTATTAAACCAACAAATTCACGCTGACGAAATATGTTTTATCATCTGTTAAGATTCCCCTGCATGTTTCGGTCGTTTGTAGGTGAATATTAATTGGCGCCGGAATTATTTTTTTAATTTTAGCACACCCTGTATATAAAATGTGAATAATATAGGAACCAAATACTTTAGAATTATGAAACAAACTGCATTTTGAAGAGAAAAAGACGGATAGTATAAACCATGTTTAAAATATTCAGTACCTATATTTGTTGAATAAATATACAAAATGCAACTTTAGAGGTTAGCGGTGCGGTACGACCACTATAATTGACATTAGGCGTCAAAATGTTAATATATGTTAAAGTGTATTTCTTCAGTGTGCTTTTGTTTGTTTGCTACATAAGTGTCAACATTTCTTAAAGCACGGAAGAGGAATGCATACATTTGGTAATTACATTCACATTGCAATTACAGTACGTATTTTAGCAAGAGACAAAACACCACTGAAGGTGCAAAATACTATGTAATTCTCATTCAGTTTTTCGGCCATGATCTGGAGGAGATATCTTCGCTATTTCGGGACTTAGCGCAGTGCATCTTAGTACCGACGTTGCGAGACGACCTATCGTCCCTATATTCGAGAGAAGATGGATCCGCTAGGCTGTTCCGAAGCCCTTGAATTCAGGACCGATAAGCTGTCCCGAAACATCGGTAAGCAACTACAAATATATGCTGCGTCACATCGCAGAAGAACGAAAATTTCAACTGGAGGAGAAGCTTCAATTATACTTGTGTTACTAAAGGTGCACTGCAGACCGAACTGCAACATGTGGACGCACTCAGCTCTGTTACCCTCTCATGTATAATTCCATATTCGGTGTCGCATTTTGTATGAAAACTGGCACCAAGACGTCACAATACAAGTGCAGACTGTTGTTCACTGGGAGGTCCTTCCGGCACATATATATTCATTATAGCGACAGATTACATTATCCCCTTTATGATTATGAATCATCCACCCGCTCAAACCGTACACACGGACGACTCCTTGACGTAGGCTGTCTGTTGCATATTCGTACAACCTGGAATTTGAATGACGCGGCCCTAGACTGACTTTAAATTTGACTGGGTTATCAGACATCGGGATGTGATGTCCAAAAGATGATACTGTGTGAGCCCTTAAAACAATCAGCTTTTGATTTGTATGTAAAATATTTCGTTAGATCAGGCTTGCTGAAACTTGTGTATGTTGCGGGTAACCTCGACAAAACGTGGTCTGTGTGCAGACAACATAAAATTCAGTATATATAATGTAGAATAGATAACTATACATGTAATTACTTGCATAATTTTACCCATGTATTTGCCTATACATCATATGCAATAAAAATACACTGACAATTATATGAAGAATTTATTTAAAAATTGCATTTCACAACCTGGGTTAGGGCGTCACTGTGTTCAGCATATTTTTACAAAATGAACGACTTAATGTAATATATGTCTTCCTGAGTAAAAGCTGACAATTTTCAAAATTACTCTGGTGTTCTATGTCGGCTTGTACAGGAAAAGGGTGTAAAGGCTCTTCTAATGTGAAGTGTCACCGCGGGCAAGTAACACTGTGCTACGGGCAACATTTTGCCCGCGACCTACGGGTTGAGCCGGCCGACGTTATGTTTACACTTTTGGTGTCATCTAATTTGAGATATTGAGCAGAGTTTTTATATTTGCAGAAAAGCTAAATAAGGAGAAGAATTGACATAGACATACGTGGCACATAATGTTAACAAAACAGGCCATGGCGTATACAGTAACATTGAGGGACATTCGCCTGACAATTTTTGTCGTGGATATGCAACAAGTATTAAATATTATGAGTGTGTTTCGAATCTTGCATCTTTTCTGTTATTTCTTATATGTGCCCTGTTGGCTCTACTACATTTTTCCACTTCATATTTTAAAAGGCGAGGTCTTCAAGGGAAAAAAAAGTTATTGAACACAAACTGTGTGTGTTTTGATTGCCTCTGTAGTGTTTGTCTGAAGCATTTCTCATTCTAAGAAGTATTCAGCGAGATATTGCCATAAATGCACACGGGTCTTCGTGTGACGTACCCATTATGCTTATCAGATTTCAATCAAACTTTTATTTTCTCGACAGATTTTCGAAAAATTCTTAAAAATCAAATTTAATAAAAATCCATCCGATGGGAGTCAAGTTGTTCCACACGGACAGACAGTAAAACTAACTAACTAGATTACTCCACAGACCAGAGTCCTTCTTGAGAAGCTAACATGTTCTCAGCTAGTCAAGAAATTTCCCACATTTTATGGAACCCAAATGTTCATTACCTCATTCACAAGAGCCCGCTATCTTTCTCTTTTCTGAGCCAGATAATTCCACTCTTTGACTCCCTATCCCACTTCCTGAAGATCAATTTTAATATTATCATCCCATCTACGCCTGGGTCTTCCAGCATGCCGAAGCTAACAGTTGCTTTTCTGCGAAAGCGCCTGAAGTGAATCTGAAATACATGGTGTGGGATGATGCAGACGGATACTGCGGATTCGAGAAAGAGATTATTGACGGCCGTTCTGAACACTAGTGACCCTTCAGGTTGCATGAAAGACAGGTAACTTAGAGACAAACCGCGCCAGTTAGCTTCTCCAATAGTATTCCACTTCATGGACTTTGTTTGTTAGTTTGTTAATGGCGTTCGCATAAAATATGGAGCCAGACGGTGCAACCGCACTGCCTGCATTCTGAAACTGGAGCTGTCGGTCTCTGAGTAATCGTTTCCATCGAAGTCGTAAGACTGGAGAGTATTGTTACGTCCTGCAGTACTAACGACACCAAACGCTGTCACGAAACACCACTATCACGGAACTCTCTATAGATGTTGGTTCTGTTTCAGTAACCGAAGAGCTGACATTACTCTACATCTCTGGTGTCCGTGTAGGTCACGAAGTGTATCGAATATTTTCTTTAGCGTTACGTACCATAAAGTGCTAACTTTCTTGGTGTCAGGGGATTTCTGTTTTTATCGTCTGGCATTAACATTACGATAGTGAATTTTCGTTCTAAGGAAATATTATAACTTCTTACGTTGTAAGTGCCTACGAAGGAAATGTGATATGCGAGTATTGCTGGATAATGTAGTACGTATTAAGAAGTTGGAATATACATGCGTGGGTGATTTGCCATAGAAGAAACATCAGTAGTTTTGAAGAAAGAATAGTAAATGTAATATCAAAAACAGATGGTGATGTGATTGGATTGAGCTATCTTAATTCTCAGTTCACTTGACGCGGTGTTGAATAGTGTCACTGGCAGAGTTGAAGTGTTTAGGTTGTAGTTTGATTACATTTCACATTTCAAACAAGACTTTAAGCTTCATGTTCCGGTAGTAAATCTTAGCGAAGAGGCTACAATAGAATGCACACACCCAGTTTCGAAAAGTATTATGCGGTGCTGACAGACCGCGAACAAGGTTTGGGAGCGTCCTGTAACTGCAGTGCTTTCTAGTGATGAGAGAACTCTTCTAGCCACTTAAAACGGTACCAGTGAGAGATAATTACGTTGTGTGACTAGTGTCTAGTACGTTCAATTACTGAAAATGGTTCTCGTTCGACAGGCTGCCGCTTCGATTACAACCTAGAGGTTTCACAAGAGAAGTAGGCTGTTCAATAACTCTAGTGTTCTGTCACTGGCTTCTCACCGCGGAGGCACGGTTTTGATCACAGAGCCGCCCTTTTTAGGCATGTTCGTAAAATTGTGAAAAAGACTACTAGCTCCGTCATGTCTGCCCGTCCGTTCGCTTGTAACGACGGGGTTCCCAATGAAGGGATTTTCATGAAATTTGATATTGGCGTATTTTTATAAAATCTGTCGAGAATGTTTTAGTTTCATTAATATGTGACGAGAATAAATGGTGCTAGACATGAAGAACTCTGTACATTGATGACAGCATCGCGCTGAATTCTCGTTAGAATGAGAAACGTTTCAGACAAATGTTGTACAGAAAATCAAAGCAAGCATTTCGTGTTCAGTGAACATTTTCCCAAATTTGTGTCGTTTGTGTTAAAAGTGGAAAAATACGTTACAGCCGTACAGACAACAAATGACAGTACAATACGGCGCATGCGCTTTGCATGCTGGATAACTAAGGCTACAGACACACGGCAACAGTGGTGACGCGAACGCGCCTTAATATTACGTTTATACGTACATTGTCCGTCTGTTGTACATTGCTTTCCTTCTTTCAACACACGTGCAGACTGCACCGACTTGTAGCCACTTTATGGACGACAGTTGTCGAAGGACCTAAGTCTGTTCCGGTACGGCGTCTGTTATGCGGAAGTCTTCTGAAGCTACTCTAAAACCGTTTCTCCGTCTCTGCTTGCTTAGCTTTTGCTTCAACGCCATTCTGTTTTCACCGGACTAGACCGGAATTGCGGTTTTTTTTATCGCTGGTTACTGTACCAAGAACTGTTTTCGTACGTTTTAATGTTGTCATGCCATCTGTGTCCTGGTCTTACATCCCACCACTTTTCAAGAGGTTTTTTTCTCCATATTTATTGCTATGAATTAGCACGTGATTGCTGCGCAAGAACAGACGAGTTTTCTCCTAAGTGTCCATGCAGAATGTAGCGCTTGCCCAGCCTCCTATTCAGTCAGGAGAGTCGGTCGTTTTTCTCGGGTATAGCGGCCAATGTGTGAACTGCTGATCCCTATCTTGTGTCGAGTTTAAGAATAAATTGAGCCGTACCTCCATTGACCACAGGAACAATTTTACTTTACTGTACTTTGCTTTACTTTACATGAGTGAACCTTGATCCCTTAATCTTAAATGCACGTTTCAGCCAGAATAATCTTGCCTATTTAACTGTCTTTTTTAAAGCAGAATAAGTACCTTTTATTTAGACCAATTAAAAATGATTAAAGACATCGAAAACACAGAGTTGGAAGAAATAAATAAAAGTGACAACTGATACAGTCCGATTCGTGTACTTATCCTCGTGTAACAAGCTTACGGTATTATGAGAAAGTGTTCATAGTCGTCGCAACTAAAGCCTTCCATATATTTCTGTTTTCAGAGTCAACATTGGCATGTCATTATCACCATGCTTTTATTATCATCAGGTGACAAATGACGCCTGCAAAATTTGTATCGTTAAGTGGCCGTCATCGCTGATCCAGTGGTACTTCCAACAGTTGACACATCAGTGACGTCGTAATCATTGCAAGCGGAAATAATGAGCTAGTTTCATGGAGTTTGTTACGTCTGTCTTGTTTCTGGAAGAGACAGAAGCACACAAATCTGTTGCTTCTTCCGCAAGCGCCGATAAACCAAGTACTTCGGTCATTGCCACTAACTCTTACGTAGATTGCGTTCAGATAAATAAATAGTTTACATTCAAGTAGCAGTCATTATGTTTTGACACCCTACTCAAGTGATACCCTGATCAACTGAAAGCAGCTACTGCCCTACAGACTGGCGCAGTACTAGTGGTCTAGACTTGTGTTTGGTAAATATTTGGTTCGAATACCGACCGGGTCTCTGGTTATCATCATTGAGCTTTCTATATGTGTGTACTTACGAATTTTGAAGTGGTGATATTAAACACTGGGCCACGCGGTGGAGCAGTTGTTTGAGGCACTGCCCTACAAGCCAGAAGGTCGCGGGTTCGATTCCAAACGGTGTCATTGGAATTCTTCGTTGACATAAACCTTGGGGCTGCACTATGACCCTAGGGTCAGCGCAGCACCTGGCAGAAATATTTACCAGAAGTATTTCCTAGGGGATAAAGGCAACCGGTACCAACAAACTTACCACCTTAATATGCCGATTTTTTTTTAAATCTGGGACCCTTAACATCGCGTAAACCTCGAGGCCTTTCCAGGCCTGTACAGGGATTGATTTGTTCATTATTAGACAATCGACGGCCGAGTATTTTACCCCATTCGCTATCACGTTATCACGCTTATGCCTTTCTTTAATACAGCAGAATGTCCGGCGTTGAAAGACCCCAGTGGGTACCGCAAGGAGCTGTGAAGAATTCAATGCAATCATTTGTCGTGATGGCCAATCAGACGAACCACGGACTCCTACCGTCAATTTGGCCAGCCCCCAGTTAAGACGACAAACACGTCACTGCTTATGTAATAGTAACAAGAATGTAACCCTTCGGATATCGAACCTGGGGCGATACTCGCATCCAATTTTCCTCCCGAGCTGAATGTGAAATGAAAACAGCTGACTAGGCAGAGTGAAGCTTGTACCTTGTAGCAAAACATTGCCGGAAGTGGCGAACAAGAAGGTATACGCACCAGTTCATTTTACAACAGTTCGGAGAACTTCGTAACTTGGCTCCTTTTTGTACAACTTCGCGAATCTTGATTGTGCCAGCCATGCGTCAACACTGATACTGTCTACCAGGTCGAAACTAGGCCATTCTGACTAAGAATTTCATTTTTCCCCCCTCCAGTCTCACAAAAGTACCAATAGAGTGACCGCGCGAACTGCAGCCAATTCAAATGGTGTTACACAAGAGTACTTTTATTCTTCGGAACCCTAAAATTCCCATTCAATGGGAGTGCTTTCGGTATTTGTGCAGTGCATTGAAGTACAAACGATTTAAATTAGTATCTGTATATTATTCGTATTAGTATTTGGCTTGTGTGAGCCGGGTAGCGTAGTCGGTATAGCAACTGGCTATGGGCTGGACGGTCCAGGGATCGAATCCCGGTGGAGGCGAGATTTTCCGCACCTGTCCAGACCGGCCCTGTCGCTCACCCAGCCTCCTGTACAATGGGTACCGGGTACTTCCCGGGGGTAAAGAGCGACCTGGGCGTGACGCTGACCCCTCACCCCCTTCTAATGCCGTGATCAAGAAAGAGTAGAGCCATACCTCTACTCCCCCTATTGACCGTACGGCCTGTACAGAGCCTCAGTGCCTGTACAAGGGTGCAGTTTAATTTGCCTTTTTTTATTTGGCTTGCGATCGGGCAAGGTACTTGATTTGAATTGTGAGCCATCTTGCACAACGGCGTCTTTTTATGCGCTTTTCCAAAATTGCGAAAAGCGACTATTAGCTTCGTCATGTCTGTCTGTCTGTCCGTTCGCATGGAACAACTTAACTCTCACTGGACGGATTTTCATGAAAGTTTATATTTGAGTATTTCTAAAAAATCTGTCGAGAATATTCTAGTTGCATGAAACTGTGACAAGCATGACGGTACTTCACTTGAAGACCTACGAGGTTTATGGTAGACAGTATGTCACTTGATTCTTGTTGGAGTGAGAAATATTGCAGGCAAAAGTTGTACAGAAAATAAAAACCTTTTATGGCCAATAAATTTTCCGAAAATCGTGCCATATATGAGATAATTTGGAAAAACATGGTCGAGTTGGACACAGCACATGTGCCAATATAATGCGGCCCATACAGGCTAGGAGCACACACTCAGAATGAGTAATACTTTTTGCTTTTCCTCAGCTAAGAAGGTTTGGAGCAACAATGTTGCATTTTTACTTACATTATTTCTCTTATTGTTATTATTATTATTATTATTATTATTATTATTATTATTATTTTATAACAATAGTAGCATATGGTCCTCGAAACAACATACTTCGATCTGCGTATACCAACTTCAGGTTGTATGTAACGTAATGAGGTCCAGTTTTGTGTACAGTACTTACGGAGCAGCTGTTGCCCGTGTGTGTTTGTATATGTGTATATGTGTGTGTGTGTGTTTGTGTGTGGCCAACGTTTTTCTACCAGTCCGTGTAGCGATTACTTGTGCTACCTTTTGCGTATGGAAATCCTCTCAAATCCACTATACGTATATGTGTGTTTAGGCTGTGAATGGTGGAGATTCGCGCTGGGAAATTTATGCCCAGTAAACTTTGCGATATCCATCTTGCCACGTCCGCTTCTGTTTAGCGACGAATAAGATGGATAAACCGCGTCGTAATCAGCCATGCGAGTGGTGTTACTGCAGCATGATATCAATCATAGAATTTCAGATTCAACTTCTGAAGCGGCATATTCACAAGCCATGCAGAATAGATCCAGATTTCAGACTTACGTTTCAACGCACATCCACATACACAGTGTTACAGTGTCACCGAAGATCGTAAATGCTTTTAGTTATGGTAATCCCTTTAGTCGAAAACACAAAAGTACTACGTATTTATGTGGTTTAAAGTGGATTTTGAATAATTTAACAATACTAATAATTTACAGTGTCATTAACTGAAATGTTTCAACTTCATACCTGACCAGTATGAGGTCCACTGGTAATTTCGACAGTTGTGAGGCTGTATCTGAATTCGTTCTAAACCTCTTTGTGTATCCTTAATTCTATATTACAATTAGTGCAATTGCTTTAAGAACTCGACGTTTTAAATTAGTAAGAATGTAATTTTGACGCTGCTTTCAGTGTAATTCACGTCGAGTCACATCCTGAGATCTTGGAGACCGTGTTTTAGGGTATTAAGGGCAGGCATGTCCCGCCTTTTATGTGGTGTGTACAGCTTCGGCAAAATCTGGGCTGCATGCTGACAACATGAATTTGAATATACAAAACGAAGCGTGAATAAAGATACCTATAATTGTGTGTATTATCTTATGTGCGTGTTTATCTGATCATCATGTTCAACAAAGCGTACTGATAATAATAAGAAAAATTTGTAACAATAAGGCAAATCACAGGCTGTTGTAACACAATTTTACATCACATATTCATAATGTCATGTACGACTCTGTAAATAAACGGTTCCTGAGTTTTCAAAATTGCATCGGCGTTCTGTCTCGACATTCCTAGGGAATGACAAGAAGACATTTTGTCAATGCAGATACCTGTGCGAAACAACATACCACTGTGTCGCGGGCAACTACGGGATTAAGGGGTCTGAATTTGGTCTTTCACCGTCATTTTTTTCCAAGACCCGGTAATTTCTCCGAAAGCTTTAATGCGGTGGTGTTACAAAAAAATTGATCTGTTAACATTTTTGCGGTTGTGTGCGAATTGATAGGAGTGTAAGCCTTTGAACAGTTACCTTCTACCAAGTCTATTTATAACGTTTTGCACACCGTATATATTGTCCCTGTGCACACACACACACACACACACATACACATACACACACACAAATCCGAATCTGCACACCTTTGTTTTACCCACTCAACACAAGCTTTTTTCTTTTTTAAGAAATCTTCGGTCAGAGTACTTGCTCACTAAATTATTAACCTTTACTGCCGATGAGCCGCTAACAGCTGCAGTTGGTGGAGAGAGGGCGGAGAAGCAAATTTCGCCTATTTTTGTGCAAAGCGCCTTCAACAATTTATCCCTTTGTCAGGCCCTGAGGGTTCCAGGAAATTGAGGCTTCCAGATTCCCAGACAGTCGGCGTATGAAGTTATTGTCAACCCTACGCACCGACCGCCTTTACCCCAGGAAATATTCCTGCTACTCATTTCTCTTAGAGTCTGATTCAATCCCAGGGCCATATTGCGGCCGGAAGAGTTATGGAAATCAAACCCGCGACCTTGCGATACCGCGTGCCCCGTCGTCTCGAAAGGCAATGTAAGTTTCAAAGATTGAGACAAGGGTGACTTCCTCTCTGTCACCACTGCGCAGCGCGTCTTCGGGTTCTGGATGTAGGAACGACCTCCACGTAGGATGGTAGAAGACCACAGAAGGTAACGGCGAATGCTGTCAATAAGCAGTCACAAACAATAGACGCCGTGTAGTCCTCCAGCTTTGGCGCTTCTGGAAATTACAAGCCCTATCTGTAAAAACAAAAAGCATATTACACAGTATTATACTTGGGGCCTCGTATTTATGAAATAAGGGAGGATTAAGGTGAAGGGATATGTAACGAGTACTGGGTGAAATGAATCTATACAATTTTAGCCAGAAAAACAGAAGGAAGATCACCTTCAATACTCAGGCTTAGAGGAAAGAATAATATTGAAATACATCTTGAAGAAACAGAATATGATTGTGTGAGCACTTTTTCTTTTTTCTAGAATAGAGACCAGAAGTGGATTCTTGCGACCGTGGTTATATCTAAACGTTGGGCTCAATGACTATATGAGTGACTGTCAGCTTTCAAGAAGGACTCTGTTCCAAGTACCGTAGTCTGAACAGTCTAAAGAGGACAAATAGTACATGACGTAGAAAGAGTTGAGAACTATGTGACCTGCCTTTGAATGACTCCAAGAAGAATGACTCACGTGTCTGATATTCTCATGTGGCAGGCAGGCAGGCCACACGCCCTTGCTTTCCAGTCAAGTTTAACGAGCAGGTAAGAGCTGGGTAAAGTGCAGGCTGAACGTATGAGCGAGTGGCCGCAGGCGTTTTGTGAAACGATACGGTTCAAGCTACAGCTCCCGAGGGCGGACACCTTCTCATACATACAGTATGCTACAAGGAAACACACTTACCGGTTGTATTAAATGATGTTATTTGTTTTAACAAGGAGCTTTTAAACAGCAAACCGTCTTTCTGGAGCGCGAGGAACTTTCTGAATTCCTAATTACAAAACTTTGTTTGTGATCCGAAGGCTGTGTGACATGCCGACATTAATTTGGGACCCGGGCTGGATTTCGTGGGGCCTTAGCGATAGCGGTAATGATACTTCGAATTCGTTAGCAACAAGAAACTTCGTGGTTGTCTGGTAGGTAGGCCTAATTGTAATTTCAATAACAAATTGTTAAGCTGTCATTTGCTGTTCTTCCAGTTATGTTTGTTTGTGTGTTTCGTGTTCTTGTTTTATACTTCCTTAATACATCGAGCAGAGTCCTTGAGAAGCTAACCGGATAGCAGCTAATCAAGGAATTCTCCGCATTTTATGGAACCCCAAGGTTCATTACTGCATTCACAAGTGCCCGCCACCTGTCCCCACCCTGAGCCAGCTCGATCCAGTCCATACTCCCACACCCCACTTCCTGGAGATCCTTCTTAATATTATCCTCCCATCTACCCCTGGGTCTCCCAAGTGCTCTCTTTCCATCAGGTTTCCCCACCAAAACCCTGTATACGCCTCTCCTCTCCCCATACGTGCTACATGCCCCAACCATCTCATTCTTCTCGATTTTATCACCCTCACAATATTGGATGAGCAGTACAGATCATTAAGTTCCTCATTATGTAGTTTTCTCCACTCTCCTGTCACCCCGTCCCTCTTAGACCCAAATTTTCTCCTCAACACCCTATTCTCAGAACTCTTTATCCTACGTTCCTCCCTCAATGTGAGCGACCAAGTTTCACACCCATACAAAACAACAGGCAAAATTATGTACTTGTTTTATATAGATGTGAAATTTCAGTTCTAGCTTGAAGGGAGGAATAAAGACTGAGGGAGTCATTTTTAAGTGTGATGTTTAAACAATGCCTTCAGTTGCAAAGATTATATAGCGACGGTAGACCGAGGATATTCGAAATACACAGGAACGAAATTTCCGCTTAGGGAGGGGAAGTAATACGAGATTTGTTAAAAAAAATAAATCTCGTGAAAGACAGGAGAAGTGACTTTACAGTGACTTTGTTGGGAAGAATCGTACATGTGAAACCACTTCAGACGACTGTACATAGACGACAGGATCATGTTGACCATAAGTAATCTTTAAACAACTCCCTCGACACAACTGTCTATTCATTACGTAGTAAAACAGCGTAAACATACACATTTGTGTTGACGACATTTTTGTGATTATTTGTGTTTATACAAACACAATGTGATGTCTTTTATTAATTGCACTAATGTTGAAACTAATGCTAGGGATGATTATATTTATGCGTGGAATGGTTTTAGCTGAGTCAGGTAGGATAAGGGAAAACTGACGATCCTTCAAATTGAGGAATGTACTACAGTGCACAATATGAAAATTAGCAATAAGAAAGTATTTAAATAATTATGAACAGGCAGCATGGTACTGACAAGCAATACAGAGTAAAGACACGAAAGCACTATGTTCCTGAAATGTGAAATCTGTGGAGCCTTGCTTACACATCATTCATATGCATTGACGTTATGATGCATGGACACATAAGCAAATGTGCAGTCACTTTACTTTGCAGTGCTCTTGTTAGACAACATTTGCTGGAAATGCGTGCTGCTTCTCTTTCAGTGGTGGCTTCAGAAGGAGTTCAACAACAACCGATCTGCGGCATTGGTAACGTATCTTAATGTCTATGCAATGTAAACAGAGGTGGATAGACATTAACGACCTCTTGATAATTTACGCTAGTTCTGTAGTGTTACTGAGTCTTAACATGCTGCAAGGGAAGAGTTGCTTGGAGAATTCAACAATCAATAAGGAAAGAATCAGCACTGTCACGCGTTACTCTTCTGCATCACTCTCATTTTGATATTGCACTTACTCAGCGAATGGTTCCCATTCTTTTCAATTTCACCACATCTCTCTCAAGGCCATTGAAGGCCGCATTAAATAGACTGGTAACTGCAATATTTTGGGGGCAAAGGCCATTGAAATGACATATAAATTACGCTTAATATTTTTTCATCTTTTTTCGTTCTTGATTCCCTTCTTTGGTCCGTTCTTTATCTGCTACATTTTACCTAGATTCATGAAGAACGATGGGAACTCGAAATGTATAGTCGCTCTATAACAATAAATGCAGTGTTAGAGACTGCTTGGGAGAGGTAATGGAAAATGAGAGAAAATTATTAAAAATGATATTACCGTATGAAAGGGTGGGGCAGTTTGCAGTGACTCAGACTAAGAACTGTGATGATTAAGCCGAGTACTTTATATCCCGAGCGAACACACTGTAGTTTGTCGTGCATTTGTCAGTTATTGGCTGAAGGAACACGCTCTATCATGATTCTTTTTTGTTTTTGTCTAAAATGACGAAGAAGAGTATTATAGCTTGCAACATTTATAGCTATAGCTGCAATTCCCAGTTTACTACCTCCATATGAATATAAAAGTTTGTGTTTAGGAGTTTCAACACTAATCTAAGATCCTATAACATTTCCATTTTGTAGAATGGCTGAAAATGCATTCCGATATTTCGTGCATTTTCCACGACATTACCACTCAAGATTCAGAGACATTTTCATTTTCCACCTATCAACTACATTGCTGTTGGAATCAGGCATATGGACTTCCAGCTGCTATCTTTTCACCCATTTGTCACTTAAACACTTCATCTAACATTTCCATAGCATCATACGGAAATTTCTGCGGAGAAGCACGAATAGTCACTAATTAGAATGACAGTCATGGTCATATATAGAAGTCTGAATTGAAATTCAGGAACGGATGTTTCAAAGGCACCAGCCAGTACGCCATGGGCGTAATATTTCTGTACTAGGGAGAACTTAGCTTCATTTTTTACCATCGCGTTAGTGAAAAAGCGAGTAACAGTCTGTGTCACTGGTATTCTTTTTGCCACACTCTTAAGAACGAAAATGCGCTATATGACAACAAAGATTTCCATTGTTATCAGGTTTGCAAGAGCAAAACCTGTGTTGTCAAACGTGGAGAGAATTTTCCAGTAGCAAATTGTGCAATGTTATATGTAGAGTACCAACTTATTGCACTATTTATTTACTTGATAAAACACACGTTAAAATACGTACGACTAATCCATTAAAATTTGTTAATATAACACTCCTACATGTTTCAATCCTTCCGGATCATCATCAGGGAGTAAATGTTCCTATATATGAAGTTATTGAATATTTCTATATGTGTTGTTGTTATTGGTATGATGGCGGCATGCGTGTGGTTGTATAGGTTATGTTGTGTTGTGTTCGGTTGGTCTGATAAAGAAGACATGCCTTCTTTATCAGACCAACCGAACACAACATAACCTTTGAAATTTTAAAAACATTGATAACTTTGCACGGTAACAAAATGAAAGTTATATATAGAGGTCACGTCATACGATCATAAGCGTGCCGTTATTATAGTGAGGTTACCAAGAGTGCTCATGAGAAATATTAAGGTGGGATCGACATTAAGATCGGTGAATTTAGGATCCTTACCTTTGGCGTCAAATTAAGGAAAAACACCAAACTTTAGATAAATAATATCCTCTGTATTCGTGCAAAGTGGAGAAAAGCCATAGCCTCCGCTCGGAATGTAGGCCGTAATTAGTTTTCCGTTTGATTGCCATGATGTATGAGCCGCTGTGCGCACCAATACTTGTGGAACTTCTTGGTCCTTGAAGACCTAAGACATTACGTTTCTTCGAAGTGTGAGGAAACACTCACCCAAAGAGACAGCGTCATCTTTCATAAGACCCGAATCGTCGAAGCTATGTACGTTGGAAATTTTGTGCGAATATTGCTCGTCAACACTTCTATAATCTCTTCATGTTTATTCCAGTAGCGAAGCAAAGATACCAATGAGTTACACCTGTATTTTGCTATGATTTCAGTTATCCAGTACAGTTTTGCCCCTCTACCTTTATATTTTCTGAATCACGTTTTGTGACATATACGAAATATTAAAAACACAATGCCAATGCCACCTCTGGGTTCACGCCTCACGTACTTGAAGTATGCAGACGATAAGTAATTCATAAGCAAGCGTCTCTGAGGTGTGTTATTATTAATAGACTTTTTCTCCTTACCTCATTTTATGCGAAGAATAATTGGATAAAACTGCTGATGCAAGTTATTTCAACAACGTATATTTGTTGAATGCACTAATTTCACTGTAAAATATACAAGTATTCATTTTAGACAAGACACCCCCGTTGCTGTCTATTGATCCAATAACTGTACAATGTAGCGTGACGCAACTTTATTACATGCACATTTAAGACAATATAGCTACATGTTTCGGTTTCTAGAAGCCATCTTCAGGCTTTCATTTAAAACGCCTTAAAAGACGAAACCTCGTTTATATTAGATGTTAATAAAATACATTAATATGTAAAGATAAGGAAACGAGGAAGACCTAAAGCTACATGGGCGGAAAGGGTTAGAGGACTGTTGGGGTAAAAGGGATTAATAGAAAAAGACTGGAATGACAGAGACAAATGGAGGAAGAAGATAATATAACTGTTAAAAGGGCGCAGGAAGATGTAGAAACGTCGAACAACCTGCTAAATAAATAAATATATAAAGATGTGATATAAACAACTAAAAACATAACATGGAAATCACAGATAAATTTGCAGTTTTTGCGTGGTTTTGGTGGCTTGTGTATAGCTTGCGGATTATAGAAGCCGAAACATGTAGTTATATTCTCTTAAATGTTCACGTAATATAGTTTTGTTAGGCTACATTATACCACTCTATTAATTATTACACAAGTATTCTTTTTACAATGTGTTTATCCACATCATATTGTTTCCAAGTTTATGTATGTCTATCATATATGTACATTAAATACACATCTGTTTTGTTCATTATTTCCTCACGACACTTTACCATACATAATGGGAATACCGGAAATAGCAGCGCCTTATAAAATTAATTATAAATATATGTTGCTGCAGGCAGCTGCTGTGGTAGCAATGATCCAGGATAAACTTCGGTGTGACAAGAAAAAATTTCGAAAGTTATCGTTTAGTCTGAAGTACATTACAGTTTCTGTTTTATCAGAAGACAGCGTCATTGTTCTGACAACTTACTTACACATAAAATGGCACACTTGTGGTGAGAAGAGGCGATTATTCTGCAGAATGGCCCTACGTCCATCAAAGTGTCTTAAAAGTGTTCTAAAACCCCGTACAATCTAAATAACGTAACCTTAATGTTTCTAGTCGTCGGAGTATTTAAAGATACAACGTTTCTTTTCATATTTACGTCATTCTTTCAAGTGAATTTATTTAAACAAGTTATATTTACTTTGGATGTGCACGTGGTTCGTTTGCAAGAAGTAGCTGAAACTGCTATCAGTATATAACGGGCCGTGGAGTAACATCTGGATTCATTCTCGCATTTGATATGAATCACGCCAGCCTTTTGTAAGTTTGTGTGCATGCAGAAGACTGCATTTCTTTACACACTGCATGATCTCGGAGACTTCCGGTTTCGTTATTCTTTGGCAACAGGAATTCGCATGATTCCTTTGTGAGCTAGAACACCCAGTTTCAAACTAGTCACTTTAGCGAGCTTCTAATAACCACGCAGCCCGTCCAATGAGAGACATTTATTTCACACAAATCTCGTGAAGTAATTTCCCTTTTTACACCAATATCGAAGAACATTAGTTAGAGACAGGGGTTTTGTTTCCAGTGCTACAATTACTGTTTCCATGGCGACATGAGCCGTGACGTGACTCGAAAGTCGTTCAATGCTAAAGGCCGTGCAACATAAAAGACATTTGCACAGAAATAACAATCTGTTTTATGACTCTTGCCTCATATTTTTAAATGTGAGGATTGTGATACAGCGGAAAGATACAGTTTTGTGTGAGGCACAGGGATTTCAGTTACTCAAAAAGCAATTCAGCCTTCAACGCAGCATACATTTCAAATGACCCAGTAATCTGAAGTCCATTTACACCGTCCTGTTCGCAGTACGATCAGCAGTACAATAACACTTGTTCAATTAACTGCACACACACACACACACACACACACATACACACACAAAACACATACACACACAAAACACATACACACACAAAACACGAATTTCGAAAGTATCTTTAACTGTTTCCATGAAACATCTAAGATAACTGGCCTAAAATTATGAATTAAAAAAACCATGTCCCAACGTCACTGATCAGCACACGATAAATAATCTTGGGAATTATGATTTACGATGGAAATTAGCCCTGATATTCCTATAATGCTGACGGAAGACTGTTATTTCAGCAAAGAGCAAAATACGCTGGCGATAAAGTCTGTTTTATGTGAATACAGTTATAACTGCCAAAATTAAAATTTACACAAGTTATACTCTTTATTTATTTATTCTGAATAACAGAGAACTAGACGACATTGATAATAAAAAAGGGCGAGAAGCTGCATATTTTTCATATTTTTGTGGCTCGACTGCCCTAGTGAACCTAGGCCTTTCGTATGAGGTTCCTCGATCACATTCAGTTGGACACACCGCACGCGGTAGGTCTACCCTAGACGAGTGATCGGCCCGTTGCAGAGACCTCTCCCTGACAACACTCATAAGAGACGAGTCATCCATCGTCACGCCGGAATTCGAACCCGCAATCCCAGCAAGCTAGTGGCTGTAGATCCACGCCTTAGAACGTGCGGCCAGCGGTATCAGCGTTCTTCATGTAGAAGAATACAAATTTGTCCAAATTTTCAGTACCTATTTTTAGTTTCATCACACGTGTTCCCACATTTATGTCGGAAGAATTTATGCGAAATGAAATATGCAGAATCGAACAAATAGTTTAAAAACTTAGCCACACACACACACACACACACACACACACACACAGCACTAATCTATATGATCCTAACCGTAAATTTCGCTTCTGGAAGGAAATAGGCACAATATAAAATCCGCAGCTGAAGCTTCTGTCCCAGTCATTACGCAGGCCATAGCAAGGATAATGAAGGCAGTTTCATTGTGTGCCAACCAAATCGTGGTAAAAGTATAAAGATTTGGAAAGTCACAAGAGATGACAGGTGGAATGGGAGATATCGTTAGATGGAATGGGAGATATCGTTAAGTCTTGTTCTCTTAGACGTCAGCCTCCTGCTGCACATTTCTATCCGCCCGTCTGTTTCTTGTTTCTTGCTGTAAAATTGCTTGCTCTTATGTCCTTTTGTGTGGTTTATTGAATTTCTGCGAGGGATGTCATTACGATAAATTTTATTTCCGAGGGAAGTTGGAACTCTTTTCTTCTTCGTCTGGAGAGAACCCCACTTTGAAGCTCTCTCATCCACTCTGCATTCATGAGAACAACGCCTATATGCTAATGTTCTTATTGCGCAGTTGACTGCAGTTTGTAAAGACACACTTAACAATCTGATTATTTGATTCGGAAGAAACTTACTCAACGGAAACTTCAGGCAAGCTGTTTAAAAGAGAAAGACCTTACTGTAATGGAATTTAGTGCAGAGTTTCTTCCACTTTGCTTCCAACAGTGGCTAGGCTTATACCACTCTTCTGTTTAGGCCTGTTGTGCTGTGCCATATGTGGGCTGTTTGCAATTTCTACAGTGTTGTTCTTCACAACAACTAACCTAACCTAACTATGCTATCATTCCACGTTTTGCTTTTATCTGCGATGTACAGGAGTTTCTAAACCTTATGTTGAAACCAGTCCCGTGACGACCTTGATATAGGCCGCGGCCTCATTCTGCCTTATAATTTGCCATGGAACTTAAAATAATCGTCTAATTACGTCCGGATTCCAGTTTACGATTGGAAAATTCATTGATTACGTGTTATCATTCTGCTCATAAGCTTTTGTATTTCCGTTGGTTGTCTCACACAAAATGAAAAACCTCGTAGAACCTAGCAGTTAATTTCGATAGGCAGGCTTAACATACAAAAATTCTAAATTTGACACACCTCGGGCTTTTATGTGATTTACTTGGACCTCGCAACATGCATCGATTTTGCCGTATGAAACGTTAACCGACTGGATTTTGTAACCGAGATGGAGAGTGTTTACTGTGCGGTACGAGGAGGGTCTTTAAGTAAGACACATTGTCTTGTCCTTAAAGGATTAGAATAGGCAGAAATGCAGTCTCGCATCTTGCTACATATAAGCTTGGAACTTAAAATTAAAGGAAGTACATAGATTGAGGAGGCGAGAGGTGCAGTTAGTTGAGGCACTGCGCCGCGAGACGGGTGGTTCCGGTTTCGATTCCCGGTAGGGTCCTTGGTAATGTTCAAGTGAACTGTCCTTTCTGTCCGCATTCAGTAACACTGGGGTCCACTCAGCTTGTAAAAGAAATTAGTACCAAGGAGTTTCATAGGGCGTAAAGTGCGGCCGGCGCGTGGAGTTGACCATTCTGCCGTTCTAATTGTGCCGAATGTCAGTAAGGATGGAAGCTCAACATTCAATCTCCATGCTAAGTCTTCATTACTTGTTAAGGGAAAGCTTTACCTGTACATACAGTGAGAGTTTATGAGTACAGAGTGTGAGGAAGATATCTTGAACCAAGGGGGAAGATAGAACAGGTAACTGGAGAAAGATGCATAGTAAGGCCTTTTTTTCTTTAACACAATTTTAGTCAAAACAGGGGCTGCCATACAACAAGCGTGGGAAAAGAAAGAAATAATTAACAAATTATTGCTGGAAAACCTGATATTAAGATCACTTGGAAGACCTAGGCGTAGATGTGAGGGTAATGTTAGAAAGCAATTGGATAGAAAAGATGGAATGACATGTATTAGAGTCACCTGTCTCAGTACATGGACAAGTGGCCAGCTCTTGAGAACCCAGTAAAGAACTTTCCAGCCATAATATGAGTGCAATGTTGAAGCTAGCTGCACACCGTTAGCTTCTCAAAATTTGCTGTTAATAAATAAGCAGTCTTCAACACATTATCAGTTACTGTGACGAAAACTTCTTATTTCTTTGTTCTTATTTTGGTTGGAAATCGCTGTTTGTCACCATACTATTTGCAAGATTTGCTACCGGCTGCCACATTGCGGACCGCACTGTTTATCATGCATTTAAAGACAAATCCAATCATAATTTCGTATAAATGGTTTATCTTGTGTAACACTGCATTGTGGAGTAGAAGCGAATTACGACACTCCCGTCTGTGGTTCTAGGATGGGCCGTTACCTTGCCCCGTGTGCGCTTTCTCTCTGAGGCAATTAATATCGAGACAGTGGGTCGTAATGGCGATTTCTCCTGGCCACAAGCTGAGCTTCCGAAGGTCACCAGACTAGCAGGCAGTGACCGCACGGCCCCCTCCGCCTCATCGATTCCAAACGATAAATCCCGCAACTCTCAAATCACAAAAAACTACAAAAATTTTTGCTCAAGCACGCTAGCAAACCATCTGCCATGATTTCACTCACTTCAAATAGCAATCTTCTCCGTTCCAAAATATTTTTACGAATCTTAATCAAAATACGTACTGGATTTATTCAAATCCTATGGAAAATGCGAGAGATGTTAACTTGTTAAAAACCTTGTATGTCTTCCAGCGTATTTTGCGTGTTATTAATGAGAATGCCATCATTGATTCAAAAATTGGTATCTTCATTAATAACGCACAGAGGGCTAGGAATTTCTTGAATGGCCGAAAACATTCCCGAATATCTCAAGAATGTCATTGTTTCAAGCAGAGTTAATAAAAATTGTATGGCACTCACTTAAAAGTTTATACACATGAAAGTTATTAAACTAATATTCTCTGTAATTACCTGCACGCTGAAAACTGTCTTACGATCATATTTCAGGGTATCATACCTGCGGCATTGTGTCGCCACTGCTGTCTCGGATATTCATATCCGTAATCGGGCGACTCAAAACTTGATGCATTAAACCTGGCAGCGTGTAGCATAAGCGACGGTAGACTTCAGGGAATTATTCCCTCACTCCTTCCCGCTTGATGGAAATTGTTGTGTTGGTAACAGTATTAAGTAAATTGTGAATAATGTAACAGTGCTGCTTCATTGTCTTTATTCTTGTTTTGCATGAAATGAGACATTTAGAGCAGTCGCGTGTGTGTATTTAAATAATGAAACTGAAAACAGGAAGTAACAAAGAAATACAACTACATATTCATTATAGACCCAACGTGACTGATGTGTCTGCCTACTCGTGATCTCGTCCCAGTCTGCCAAACACGTCGAGAGAACTACATTATCAGCGGATTTAATGCCAAGCCTCTTCATGTCCTTCATTGTGAAAAGTGTCACAGTCGACAATCCAAGTTCACACACACACATTCACTCACACACACACACACACTCACACACTCACACCCACACACACACTCACACACACACACACAATCACACACACACACTCACTCACACACACACACACACACAATCACACACACACACACACACACACACACACACACTCACACACACACACACACACACACACACACAC
>Ga0123354_10000240_pt1 | contig 48920 bp, 20 predicted proteins | sample TergutLab28metaG_2_FD_97872 | JGI IMG/M metagenome (GOLD analysis project Ga0123354, IMG submission 97872) | Labiotermes labralis P4 segment gut microbial communities from Petit-Saut dam, French Guiana - Lab288 P4 | ecosystem: Host-associated > Arthropoda: Insects > Digestive system > Gut ... | reverse complement strand
TATGTACAAAAAAAAAAAAACCACGAAAACTAACAAATAAAATTAAAAAATTAAAAGTAAAAAAAGCGGCCCAAATAAAACTTAAAAACAAAAACGCGCCCCCCCCCCCCCCACCACCCACCTTCATAGAAAGCATATGAGTCATACATTTTCACCTCACGTGTATTCAATCCTGAGTTGCATCCATGTGTGTACATAACAATTATAGCATAACTGGAGATTTAATGCTTTTGATGGTGAGCTCACTCAACCCCACCCATTTCCATCCAGTTCTTATCTTCACACCTCTCCCTCACAGTTTACCGAAAACAACTCAGCTCCATCTTCTGTGTTCACAACTTTCCCTGGAGCTCAATGAACACAACTCAGCTCCATCTGTCTTCTGTATTCAAACCTCTCCCCCAAGATCTGCCTTAATGTTATCCTCCCACAACTCACACTTTCAAGCAGTTTCCAAGCAGTGCTGTTTACCCACTGAAGTTCCGCATTATTAGTGCCCCTCATCTGAGCTACTTGTCCAATCCACTGTGGCATCCTTAAATTAACTCTTTTAACGATACTGAGTGACTTTCATAAGCATGAAGTTACATTATACAACAGGCAATTCATTAATTTTGTGCCGCAAATTATAACCCTACTGTAACAAGAATAGGACTGCATATACAAATATTTATGCTGAAAATGAATAAAAATAGTGTAAAGCAGTGATTCCCATTTACACAGAACCCATTTTCAAGAATGAATGTTTTTATGAAAACCACCTGGCATCTTGCTACAAGAACAAGTGTCTTATCTTGATGGGGCTTTGAAGAGGAATAAACAAGATTAAAAACACACTTGTCTGAAGCTAGGAAACAAACCAAAGGATTTGTGGAAATAGCACCTTAAGTCAAGACATTCACATGTTTCTGTATCAAATGTCATATTACACAACCAGTCTGACACCACGTCATAAATCCTTATGTGTGTACTGATACCACCACATGTAAAAGGCTTTACCTCATACATTTGCGAAGAAAATTTTTGTAGGTTCTCACTATTTTACAGGAAAAAACAATGAAAGACCAGTTTAGTAACAGAGTTTTTGTTTTAAAATGTATCAGAACCTTATGTCCAATAAAATGAAAACTGATGCTGTTTCAACAAAATCTCAATTTCATATTACATACAATGGAAAAATTTTTGTATGCAGACATATTTAAACTGCAAAGTTTCTGTCCATCAGTCTGCCTGCAGGGCAGCTGAGCCTTCAGGTGTATGTAAACACTATTTAAAACAAAAATGTTACTACATTTCATACTGTGTTTCTACCAAATTATTAGCACACTGAATAATGTAGTTCAAGGTAAGTAGTTAATGAACTGAAAATAGTGGTAATTTGAGGCCCTACAATTTTGAAGAGCATGTTTCATACAGGTGAGAAAAGAAATTATATTCAAGCATTTAATAACTGAAGTGTTCTTCATAAGACTCCAAGTTTCCTTGGGAGCTTCAAACACTTGTGAGAAAATCATTTTCCAGTAAATAAGAGATTAATATGCCAATTAACACTGAACAAATTCAATTCATACTGTGACATCATGCTGCCTGTCAGTACCAAAACTATCTCATCACAGATGTAAATGGGTGCATTCAGAAGCACATTTTATGAAAGACATGCTTGCATTTGATATATGAAGTTAGAATTTTTGGTCTTTCAGAGAATATGATTTCTCAGATTAATTTCTGCCACCTCTCCCTCTCCCATCAGTACATAATAGGTACCAAAACATCAGGCACTCTCATATCTCAATATCTTAGAATAATCTGTAATTTACAAGGAAGTTAATACTATAAAACAGCGAACAAAAATTTTGTTGCCTTAGCGTGGGGCAATGGGAAACACTGCTAAACAGCAGAAATCACAGACATTTTTATAGTATTAAAAAATGTGTAAAAACCACAAAGTATTACTGATGAAAATTGTAGGTTACCTTCTTGTAATGGGAATCTCAGATGGGTTTGCTTTCTTTTCCTGATTTATTTCTTTATCACAATCAAAGAACACTACTAAGGATGACACTTTTCTGTTTATCTAGTAACACACAAAAGTCTGACTGCATACACAACACCAACATCACATATCTGGCAAACCATGCATACTCTAAAACAGATACCAATACAGATTAATGACTTTCTTTTAAAAAATCACACATGCACACAGGCATGCATATACAGTTGTCCCACCAAAAAAAGAAAAAAAAAAGACTTCACAAATAACAAAACATTAATAATATATACATATATGTAGCACTGTAGTAAAAAAAAATACATAAACTTTCACCTGAGTACAATGGAGTGGGGAGAAATAAATTGCACTCATACATTTTGCTTTACAATTAATATTGAAGCATCTCACTAAATCTTTTGTTTTGTTTTCAAAATTTACATCACTGATTGTTCATATCAGTGTACTTTATACCTTAAAGATTGCCATATGTAAGACATGAAATGCAGCTTGATAGAACAGTTGCCTTATATACATTGGCTGTGTTTTGGACCTTTCCCATTATGCCTGTTATTCAGCAGTTTATATGACCTCTCCCATCCAAACATTATTTTCATAGCCCAAAACATTAAACACCCTTTCCCAGGACAGAAGTTTCACAACAGGCATCTTACTGTATATTAACCAGGATTTTAACCAAGAGTAATATAAACACAGTATCATGGTATACAGATTACTCTTTAATCAATGCCATGAAAACCTCAAATCTCACATTAGTGTTTTATCCTGGGGAGAATAAAGCATACATTAAGCGTGAAACATTAATCACTGTGAATAACCTTAACAGAATGCAATTTTATAAATACTGTATGTTGCATCATGATGGCATTTTTTAATAAGCGGTCTGTACTTTTTGAATACTCTTGGTGAAAGGTTATGTAAAACAATCCGGTGCAGACTTTTGGCTACTGCTAATGGTTATATAGGAATTTTGTGCTGCGAGTGTTGCAGTGAGTTATGATGTGAAACTGACATATTTTGTGGAGAATGTAATATCCACATACAATGCCAGTTTGGACAGTTTATCTGATGGACAAAGAACCTTCTTGCTATACAGAGTGTGTGTAATATCTTCATTAGGCAATATTTGCTTACCACAGCCTAGTGGTTAGTGCACTATCCTGTCAATCAGAAGTTGCTGGATTTGATTCCAGACATCACAAATAAACTTCAAAAAACAATAAAAATATGTCACTGTAATTACAACCTGTCAGTATGATTACAACTGATCACCTGCAGATGGCAGCAAAGCCAACCATCAAGACATCATGTATTTTAAATATACTTCAGAAAATGGACACTGTCTAACATAATACTCATACATTCTGTAGTGGTTACAAATATTTACATAATCATCACACCTATAACAGATATATAAAATAAGCAGATGAAAGGCAAAATACAGAGCACTGTATTTTTCTTGCACCTTAATATACAGGCATACATTAAGATTCAAGCCTTGCATAAGGTGATATCTCAAAACTTTACCTATTTATTCAGATGATTTTATTCATGCTGATGGTTCTCTGGGGTTCCTGACCAATTTCTATACTGCAAATATTGATTAAGATTTGTAGGAAATAAAATATTTCTAATATCAAGTCAACAGGAAATACCTGTTTAACAACTAATTCCCCATTAATACTCTACAACCATACAGATGTTTTATTCAGGTTTACAAGGAGTAAACCTGAATAAAACATCTGATAACTGCAAATCACTAATGTGAACAGAGTGTTCCACAAAAATGCTTCAGAATGAGATGTGCATTACACCAAGCAAATATTTCACATGTATATCATTTATGGTACTAGATAAGATTGTACACTAAGTAACAGGCAAATATGAGGTCCAAAATCAAGCCAATGCAGAGAAAGGTTGTTTTCCAGTTCAACTAATGTATATCTATACACTACAATACATTACATTACAATATAAAATACACTGTCACATTTATATACTAAACTATTTTATAAGTCCTCTCTAATTTTTATATGTGAACATCTGTCTAACACCATTTAAATACCTGCTTATTTTTTACCTTTACTTTTAATATATATTTTCTTGTTTCCAGAACATTTGTTTTAACTCTCTGACAAACATATAAAAATATTCATTATTACAATATATCTTACAAAAACCCATCTTTGCCTTAGAAATTTTTAACTTCATTTGTACAAGGCACCAATATACACATTTATATAGAAATATTTATATAAAACAATCATTATGAATGTGCTCTCTTCTGGAATCGTAGTACAAAACACTCTTCATATCTATGAAGGACCGCCTCATGTCAAGGCAAGGGAAAGCTGATTTCTCATAAGCAGCACATGCTGATTTCACTTCTAATTTTACAAAATGGCAAGTTAAAAACATAATTCAAAAACATTCATATGCATAAATTTCTTTATGATTGTATACATCACTTTAAGTTCATGACAGTGAAAACTGATATAAGAGTTTGTATGAGCTGAAGAAGCAATAACATAAAAAATAAAAATCAGAGAATCTACCCATTGATTACAATGACACATTTTTTGGCCCAACTGTCCCTTGCTTTAATGAACTACAATGTGCATCAAGATTTCTTCATATTGTACCAAGATACCTGACATAAAACAAAGTCAAAGGAGATGGCACTTCAACAGCATTTTAGCTTTAAATACCACATCTGTTTTCTGTTATGCCATCTGATTGTGCGGTACACTTCACAACCTCTTTCGCTTCTTTCTTATGATGTTATGCTCCAACATGTACTGATTTACTTAACATCATGTATGTATAATTACTGATATTACTTTAATACCTGTACCGTGCATCTTTTATTATCTTGTACAATGACCAACAAATGCACAATTAATTGATAATTTGTCAATTAATTGTGCATTTGTTAGTCACTGTACAAAATAACTGATTTTATTGTTTCTTCATTTGTTTCCCACTCATAATGGTACCATATATCGTAACATTCCACATAATGTCTAGACACTCACGGTCCATCATACATGTATATCCCCATAATATACTAGCCACCAAACACTCCCATTGCACAAGGACAATTTACACAGAAATTACTATAAAGTAGGAAGCATTATCAGCAGTTTCTTTAACAACAATTGATACATGGCTACCAAAGTTCCAGCAGTTTAGAGGGTACATATCCTCAAGAAAAGTCACCATTCTCAAATACACACCTCAAGAGAAGAGAACTGTAAGTTTATGGTGTGGGTTTTCACATGGGATATTAAAGCAGAAATGCAATGACATCCGCAATGGCCAGATTTACACATAAGTTGAAAAATGGGTGTTGTCACATCATGCGAATAGGAGAAATTACATAATGTGCACTTTTGTTACTGACAAAAACTACTTCCCACCTTTCGTGGAATCTGAAATTTCTTTACCATCAATAGTAGTATCTATATAGTCAACCCAAAATGTTTATCAAGAATATTTTATTAAAAGGATAAAGATTTTGACACCAACGCATCAATACACTGTCTCTAACACAAACCCTTACAACATGAAATGGGGTTGTAAAAAGGGCGCTGTCAAGGGAAATATACTGGGAAAAAATTTTTCTGCCTGTACTTAGTATTTGCATCTGAAGATGGTGTCTGATACTGAAACACATAGTACAGTATTATCATATTCACAACAGCCTGCCACTGGACCCTATCCTGATCTAGATGAGTGAAGTCCACATCCTCGCACCCTATTTCTTGGGCACTGACATGCAGGAAAAAACTTTACTTCTAGGTAGCTCTAGCAAATGTGCCACAAGCATTATTTTTGAGTACTTTCTCACTCAGTTGGTACATATACCAATGTCCTGCCTTTAGAGAATAAGGGACATGGGGAGAAAGAACTGTATTGAATAGTAAGTACACTGTACAGGATGGTAGAGGAAACTGCTGTCCATGAATTCTCCAGTGGAACTGGAAAGTGTATTGTAAAGCCATGAACAATGTTTATGATATTTTAACCCTGTTCAATACAATACAAGGCATCACACAAATTCATAAAAAGGATAGAGCAAAATGTTGTAGGTCCTTTTGGCACAGGGAGAAACTTTCAATAGCTTTCCTCTGTTGAAATATCCATCCATGCTGTGGGTAAAACTTGAAAGCAAATTGAAATTTTGATACAAAAGACTACAATTCCTTCAATAGTTACTTCATCTTTACTGCTTGGAAGTGCAGGTCTTGTACATGGGATATTTCAATTAAAATTTTTAAAATGCTGAAAATTCAACTCTATGTGAATTTAGTTGGTTATAGAATATGCCACATAGATACAACTGCAGCAAAAAATTGCTACAATGTTGTGGCTTCCAAGGAAAAAATGGTGATTTTGTGAAAGAAGATTGATGGAAAAAGATGAAGTCTTCAGATAACAACAACTGATTTAATTGTTTGTCAGGTTTTTATTCTGATAAACTAAACATGTGTAAAAGCAAGTCACTTTGGGTTCTTACCTCTGAATCTAACTAGACTGGCTGTCACTGCATTGGGTTCCATGAAATTCATGTGACATAGTTTTTCTTGTTAGGAACCCAAGTAAAAACCCACTGCCATATCAAAATGTAACATAATGTGAAATACAGTTGTGGCATAAGGATAATGCTCCTTTGAAAAAAAAATACTTTCAGGATGCAGACAGAATGAACCTGTCAACATTTCTGTAAATAGTTTGCGGTTAGATTCACATTGCACTTTTATCAGAGGAGAATGTTTTCAACCATGTACAGTAGCATCCAGATTCAAGGTTTCTTGATGTGAGAATTTCCTACATTTTTAATTCACTTCTGTGGTCCCAGAAAATACCACATATAAATAAAGCATAATTTTTCCCAAAGTAGTGTTTCTCATTTAAATATTTAGTGAATGAAAATCCAATTGATATATGAAATCTGCACCTCAATAATGTACCAGTATTTACACACTACTATTGCTTACTCAAAGGGATGATGAAGTTTTAAGTTACATTAACTCTGAGCATATACAAGTTGGGGGCAAGTAAGTAGGAGTAACACACCAAACTGGTGTGTCTTTTGTGTATCTGGTATAGGTCTTCAGGTAATTTTGGTACCACTTACATGTACTTCATATTCATAAGAAGTTTTAGATGTGTGTGGCATGCATTCATTTGTGTAAATACTATACTATATTAAAAATATATTGTTGTTAAAAACAGAACAAATACAGATACAAACAAAACAGCAGATTCCTAAGTAGCAAAGTGCATGAAATCCAAGAAGAACCTATCCAAAAGTGCAGCACTCTCTTTGACATTCACCATTTGTAGGGTACAATTATGCTACCCAGAGTCAAAATAATGGAGGAAAAATTAAATGTGGGTTAGTTTAACAATGGAAGAACATGAAAAATGGGACAGTTATTTTAGAATGGTTTCAGCGAATAAGAACTCACAAAGTGCCTGTTCAAGGATCTATCATATGTCAGGAACCAGTATAAATGTAGTGAGAGATTGAAAGCTTCACAGATTTACAATGAGACATGATGTAGAATACAAGATCTTGTCCAGTTAAAAGAGACAGTGTCAGTCTAGAGCCTGTGATTGCTGGAATGACTGATCAGTGCCTGCTGGCAAGTGTGGGATAATGACAAAATGTAGCATGCAGATGAGCTGCCATGTCCCACTGCTTACAGCAGACAAGGGTCTAACTACCAAATGGGAAGACTGCAAAGGTGAGAAGTGGCCAGAAGAGTGACTTAACAGCATTGTCATGTTGCAGTGCAGGCCTGCTGAAAAATCCCTAATCAATGGGAACTTTGAACAATCGAAGTATCTGAAGCGTTAATTCTTTATTAGGTTAAAGCAAATATTTATAATTCAAAATGGGGTGTAATTTTCTGTATGAACCCCTGTTCATGCTTTATACCAGTTAAGGTACAAAAATTGTGTCCCGACAGCAAACCTTAAATGAGGACTTTACTGTACTATGGCAAATGCAAAGTGCAGGAAATTCACAACCAAAAAATAATGCTTTCAGAATGAAACTTAATGTAAATTCAATTTCACTTCCTACCTTGGATGAAAATCAATACGTCTGACAAAACTAATCTCCCAGGTGTTTAAAAAATTCTGACACAAAACTTCAGATTAAAATTTGAAAAAAGATGGCAAAATTCACTTAAATTTAGTAATACTAAACAAGTCAAAACACAATAAATCTTTTGACTGTTACATACAGAAAGGACTGGTGAAATAAAATGTGCAACTATACATATATTTAAAAAAATGCACAGAACGTACACTTTCACAAGTGAGAAATCACATCACTAAGATATATACATCACTGGAAGGCTAAGGAGAATATCTTGACCTAGGTATGGCAAACTTAAAGCTAGTAAGTTTTGTAAAATAAATATCAATCAACACAAAAAGCTCAAATTGCCTAATGTGATTTCACTAATACAAAGCATAGTTATTGTACTGAAATATTATAAACACCTCACAAAACTCACACTATGCTCTAGAAACAAATGCTGATTATCACAGAATATTACACCTAATGAGTTCTGTGGGGTAGGGTAGCAAACCCAGCTGCTAGATACTTCTGACAGTTATTCTTCAAGACATTTTTGTAGCTGCCAGAAACAAAGAGATGCCACAGGCAGGACACATAATCACCCACCCCACAAAAACTGACATTACTGCTGGACAACCCCATCCACCTAAACTATAGTTAAAACATTGTTAGAATATCTTTCTTGTATTTGTGTGACTTAAAGAGTCTCAGAATAGCAAAACATAAAAAAGTACAAAAATGAAACTTCTCTACTGGAATACATGTAGGAAAGAATGTCCATTAAAAAGCCATTTTCAAGACGTGGCAGAGAAAGTAAAAATAATTAACATAGTAAACTTTATACAACCAGCAGAGAGCAACAAGATTCTTTGTGTGGAAATAAAGTTAAAAATAATTACGCAGTTCTGAATGTGCCATACACACCATGACTAGCATACTGACAAAGAGTTACACAGATCATGTCACAGAATGGAGATGTGACACTGGAAGTTACAGTCCTGAAGGACACAAGAGCCCATATCACCTTTTATACTGCTACATTAGGACCTCATACAGCTGCCCATTACATAACATTTTCCAACTGAAAGCTTCTGTAGTCATTAAGTCCACCAATTTATTTGTCTGAGTCTAGAGAATAACAAATTTCATAACCACACATCATTGGTATCAGGGAAAAGTCACCAGCTATACTGAAGAAAGGTTTCAGAAAATTAATTTTCCTATTTATGTAAAAGTATGTATATATATATTAAATTTCAATGAATATAAATGCCAAAACAAAGCTGTGTTGTAAAGAAACTTATATCTCTTACTTCAGCAGCAAGAAGAAAAGATCATTACATTATTAGAAACAGAATTTGATGAAATACTGAATATTGCACTGCTTAAATGAGAGTTACTGACTTTTTCCACAACTTCAACAATATTATATATTTTCTGACTGCTTCTAGAATATCAGTTTCATGATGGTAAATAAAGTTTAAAAGAATATACTTCTCAAAGAGAAAAATTATGAACTAGGTAGATGATCTATTAACATAGCTTTTGAAGCACAAGTAAAATGCTTGTGCCTTAATAACGGTGAATGTCCTGCTAACCATCACAAATGTTCATCTGGTACACTTATAAATGGGTGGAAAATGGAACATATTCAGATTCTGTTGGTGTCAGCTGATTGTACACAAACTCTCGCCCTGTTCTATGCACAGGAAAAACAGCCACCTTTTGTCATGTCAAATTACTAAAGTAGAATTTCAAATCTGTGGTATAAACTTAAGACTGCTAAGATGATGAATGTTTGTTAAGTTCATTATGACTTACTAACATTTTCCTTTGGCTTTCTTTCTTCAGACTGTCTGAAAATATAGTCTTTGGAGAGTTCTCCTGTCTTATTTTCACTCCACTGGAAGGATTATTTGAAAATATTGCATCAGGTGACGAGGGGTGTGGCTTGCTCTTTCTGTTTGTGTGATGTGACGTTGCAGCTGAATGCTGAGTTTCTTGAGGCAAACCATACTTCCATTCTTGGGTATCTTCTCTCGTCAGGTCTGGGTTTTCTTCAGTATAATCACTCTTTACAGATGTCGCTTTTACAGTATGTGTAAATTTTGTCTCAGATGGTTTCTGCTTAAGTAATCTACTGTCACTAAATCCCAGTACTTTGTCATCCAGAACACTGGAGTCTTCCTCTTTTTCTACTAAATACGATTTCCTGAGAGATGCTTTGTGGTTTTGACTATATGCAATATCCCGTCCAAACTCATCCATTCCCTCCAGGTTTTCTGGACCCAATTCATCATCAAAGTCCCCTTCTAGGTTATCATCATCAAAGTTCTCTTCATAGCGCTGGAAGTCATCTGTAACACCAAAATCTTCAAAATCCCCTCCCTCTTCTGATGAACGAGGAATCTGAAGTTTGTTGATGCGTGACTGAACAATATTGAGATGTCTCAGAACGTAATCTTCATTTGGGGCAAGTCTGTGAGCTCGAGTCAAGCATGCTTCAGCACGCAGTAGATTTCCTCGTTCCACATAAACCACACAGAGGTTGTGCAGGCCCTGAATATTTTCAGGGTCAAGCTGCAAGATACGCTTGTAGCACTGTAAACAAAAATGTTTGCTTAATTAATACTTATACAAAGTATCCAAAACTTCTACCTGTGAAGGAGCCAATTTATCAGCAAAGAAAGGCAGCAACAAATAATAACAATGATGCTGCTAATGTAATAACATGTAACTCCAGTTCTGCAAAAGGCATAATAAATCAGAATAAAAAGAAAAATATAAGCCTTAGATGACAAGGCAAAGAAATGATCCTGGGAGTATATATCTTTTTCAAATTTCAGAATAATTTCAAAATTACCTGTAATCAGCCAAAGCAGTTTTTTTTAAACTAACCATATGACAAATCAAAACACAATAATTCCACTCAAATGCCTTAAAAGACCCTGGCCATTTCCTTGCTACCTATCCCAAGCAGCCAAAAAATCATTAAAAGTCAACAAGTAACAGGATGTAACCGTATGGCAAATTATTTATACAAAGCTGTAATTAAACATCTGCACCTGAGAGTAATTAATTGTATGTAGGACAGTAAATATGGCTGTTACTGAGAAGCAACACTTAATGATGATGAGAATTAAGCAGGGTGTGTGGCCCCTATCAGCAGGAAGGAACACAATGACTCACTAAACTCACATTTTCCGCTGCATCCAAATCTTTAATATTGTTTATGTAGATATCACCAAGTAAAATTAGTCCCTTGATGTGATCAGGATGGAATTTGACCAGTTGATTTAGAAATGGAGCTGCTTCCAGTGGACGATGATCATCTGCTAGTAGCAGAGCTAAATTAAACAGAGCACTTCGGAAGTCTTCTTTCAGTTGAACTGCACGTCTAAACCAGTGTTCTGCACCTGCAATATCCCGGTCATCCATTGCCAGCATGCCCAAGTTGAAATGAACTCTTTCATTGGTTGCATCCTAGAAAACATATGAAAGAAAATTTAACATATTTTCTTGTGCTTTGACTGCTATCACGTGATGAAGATTAGAGACATGGACTCTTTTGAGGTAGGTTTTTGGGGCAAATAGAAGTATACTGAATATACATGAGAAGTTTACATTAACATATTTCTATCTCATGAAGGGTTCTACCATAATTTCCAAGAAGCTATACTCCATTTACAATTTACACCACCACCACATCCATCATCATCCACACTACTTCCACAGTGATTGAAAGGCAAAACTAGGAAACAATAAATGAATAAGATTTTATAAGCAAGAGCTGCATTTATACCTCTTATGAATGAACAACAGTCTGATTTTTTAACACAACTAACCTTACGCAGCAGTTTTAGCAGTCTTTCTCTGGCCACTTTGCGAAGCTCTGCACGGCCCAACTCTTGAAGTAGTATCGCAGAATTGAGTAAGGCTTGTTCATGTTCTGGGTCAAATTCAAGAGCTTTATCCAGGTAGGCAAGAGCCTGTGATGCTTTCCCTTGCTCCAAGAAAACCACACCTAACTGAAATAAACAATTCAATTATCTTTCTCTCATACTGGGATTTTCACAGTAACATGAATTAAATCATAGTAAAGCAAAGTAATTAATATTACATACAGTAAAACCCCTTTGTAGTGAAATATTTTTCCAGTCTTAGTTGAATATAAACAGTATCTTATTATTCCACATTTGATGATTTCAAATTTAGTAACTAACCTGCATTTAGTAAAAAAAAATTTCAGTCTCCCAGAACTCTTGCCTTGATTTAGTGTGACTGGTTAACAAAACAACTCGTATTCACACTTTCACTCTGCTAGGAATTATTACTGCACAACTACTGTGTTCATTTCACATTTTAGTGATTATTTTGGAAATTAATATGACACTTCTGTTCATAGCTAAGGCTTTCTGGGCATGGGATGAGTTACCAAAATGCACACCCCTACAAAATAAAATTCTTAAAGTGTTTGTATTACTTTTATTCAGTGCATATGTTGTTAATTGCAAATATACTGAGACAGCAAGTATGTGACAGTAAACACATAAATGAAATAATAAAATGCATATTATATATACACGTATGTACATACACACACACACACACACACACACACATATATATATATATATATATGTGTGTGTGTGTGCCCCTCAACGCACTGTGACTGGGGAGCGTGCGCCACGTGACCCACCCTTGTTATGGCTCTGTTCCTGAGTAGGCAATTGTATTTATTCATGCAGAAATAGTTTTTCTAACTATTCATGTAAAACAAAATTTTCTTTTTTACAATTATATACAGCAAACCTTATATGAAGAACAGTTTATAGATGCAACTTTGCATAACATCTATTTAATGAGAGGCCTGACAGTTTATGAAATGCCATTCTATTAGAGGCTCATTAAAAAGGGACTTTATTTTCATACATGAAGTTTTAACTTGGAACAAGGACATAACAATAAAATGTAAATGTACAACGCACAATACCAATATGATGTACGAAGTCTGATTACAGGGTATGAAGACTGACTCTATGACAATGTATTTATAGGCAGGGGTGATTCACTGCGATCCAAGTAGGCTCCTTCAGCACATGTATAATTATTCCATGAGTCCTGAAAACACCTCTCCAACTTAACTTTAAGCACTGCCACGAACTGCATAATTGCATTATGCTTAACCATTTTCATACCATAATATATTTTCTCTTTCAACTGTAGATGTATACAAAGAAAAGGTCATAGTGACCTACATCTGCGAACACAGTAACTTCATGACTTGGAGGGAGCTGTATTTGGCTAAAAACTGCATCACAAAAGCATCTAAACATCGCATATGAACATGTAGTTTAATAACCAGACCTGGTGGGGCAAATTCTTGGATCAAAACGATATAAAATCAAAATCACTTTGGTTTTAGGCATGCTATATCAATAACTGCAAGAAAGGGAACTTCCACTGCAAATGTTACATGGTATTGGTGTCATAGAACATAAACCCACTCTATATCATGGGTCATATTTTTGTCAATGGTTTCTACACATTGACGAAATCAGAAGCCACAGACAAGAATGTGCTTTTATCTGTCATCCTGTGGTGGCATCATCTACAGAATCTGGCTGAAACACACCATCATATTTGGGGGATCAACAATATACAGTGGTAAAGACACTGGAAGCTTGGTCCCATGCAGAAGTTTATAGCGTGATTCAGTTTCTATGGGCAAAACGTTTCCACCACTGAAATTCCTTGCTATTTCATACGGGTGTATGGTGACAGAATAATGAGACTGCAGCATGTGAGAAAATAGTGCGAAGTTTGAAAATGGTCAAACAGCTGTCTATGATGATAATCAAAATGGCCAGTCCATCATGCCACAGGTAGATGTGACCACAGCATGAGTGGAAGAAATGACTGTGAAATACTAATGAGTCACCTGTGAGGTCACCAATTCCACAACAGTTAGTGGAAATGCCTATTCATGAATGGTTATGAATGCAATAGGTCTATCTATACCACACTGGAGTTTTGTGCCAAAATGGGACAACAGAATTGGGATTATGCTGAAAAATTATGACACTTCAATGTAATAAATGAGCTACACTTCATGCTGTAATAGTTTCTCATTTAATTTTTATGAACTAGGGAACCTTATTTTTTTAACATTCTCTGTATGTATTTTTAGTATATACAAATCCACGTAACATACACAACTGGATTAATCAGAATAAAATGGTACATGAAATTAATATTAAGTATAAACCAAATAGCAAATCACATTTTAAAATACCCTATTATGATCACATTTGTGATGATGGTGACAAAATGAAGTGAAAATATTCTGTCACAAGGAAGAAATGACTGAATTAGAATATGATACCAGGAAATGTAAGCCATCAAACTGTCTTGGAACTTGTGAGATCTGGCTTCAGACAGCAGGCTTCCTGCAAGACAGACATTCAACCTGCATGTTGGATGAGATATTGTGCTATGAAGCAATATATTATATATACTCACATTGTAATAAATATCAGGATTGTTGCTGTCATAGAACAGCGCTCTCTCGTACACCTCCTGGGCCTCCTTTGTACGGTTCAGTTTAAGTAGAATGTCTCCTCGGTTGATGTAGGCCTGAGTGTAGTCAGCACGCATGCTGATAGCTTGTCGGTATAACAGGTCAGCCTCTTCCAGCCGTGTCTCATTACGGGCAATCAGATTTGCCAAGTTCAGGAACACATTTAGGTGATTGGGAGCAATGCGAGCTTGATAAGACTCACCCGGTTTTGCTTTTGGAAGCAGTGATTTTGCCTGTGCAAAGAAAAAAAATTACATTACTTATAGGTATTGCACCAGAAAAAGTAATGGGAACAAATGACTTATGATACCTGAGCACAAATACAAGGATAACACTAAAACTTCATTTGAAACTAATCAGGTGTAAAGAGGAAATGCATATACATACACGTGACACACACACACACACACACTCACACAGGTATGTGTGCACAATGTCTCTCACTAGGCACTTCCATAGAATAATACCACTAACACAAATACCAAAAATTTCACTAGGCAAACCCTGTTTCTGTGTGAGAACTGTCATAATCCTGAATGACTGTCACCATCTTCTGTGTGAGACTGTACTTCCCTGTGGTGGCATGAATCAGAAACAGGATCTATGGGGATACTAACCTTTTCACCACCAAAATTTTCAAGCTGTGTCATACCCTTTGGCAAACATTGACCAGACTAGAGAATGTCATAATCCAAAAACAATATGAATCTTCACTCCACAGAAACCTCGGTCTTCTACACCAGTTACCTAAGAATGGACCATCATGACAACCTAAAGTCACTTATAACTACATTTATTGTACACTGGTTCCAACACCTCCAAAATATCACTACTGGCAAAAATGTCAACACTGGCAAATTATTTAATGCTGAAGCTATAGGAATAAATACAATTAAAGCTTTTCTGCTAATAAATCCTGGGCTTAGAAAAAGCTTTATAATACGTAGACATAATGACTATTTACAGAACTTCACTCCTATATGAGAAGCAAGTTTCTGACAATCTCACATTACATATTTTAAAACACAGTACTTTACCTTGAGATATGCATCTTCGGCTTCTTTAAACATTTTCAAATGGTTGAATGTTCGACCAACATTGATGTGTGCTCCAATATCATCTTGCTGAACACTACAAATAAGACAGTTATTATAACAAATGCATATCTGTTACTGCTGTTTAATCAGAGTACATGGACACATTAATCCTCAGAGGGGGACCCACTTACTGCACAAGACCCATTGATCAAACTGCAATAAAGTGACGAGAGAAGCCTTCTGGAATGTGGCGTGGTGTTACTGGGCAAATAGTTACTGATATTTCCAAGAATTATAGTGCCTTCATCTGCAGAGTCCAGCAATCCAAGGTAACACAAGCAAATGAAGGCACATGTGCAGACAACTTGGCTGTCCATGGATAATGATAAAAATAATCACTATATTCAATTCACAAGCTATTATAACAAATTAGTAAAATGGCTGGATACAGAATAAATGGTCCTAGTGAGTACGAAGACTTCTCTCTACTGTACTAAGGCCTCCCCCTCCAGTAACCAATACAATGGATACCAGGATTGTCTCTTGAAGGGTGGAAGTATATGGACTGTAGAACTAACCACTCACTCCATCACATGCCTAAGGAGCTGTAACTTTACAGCATTCTATATGCCTCCATGATTTGCTGCTTCAGCACAGGGGCAACTCTACAATTAAATGTGAAACAATAATAAAGAAACTCCAACAGTCCCAACAAATGAACGTGTTCAAATGGAATTTCTTGACACCGAACACATTTATTATGCATGTTTTGCAAAATGACTCACACGTAAGATATATACACATGTTGTTGGCATGAGTCTTGTACATAAATTTTCATTTTTCTGTAAACATGGAATGATCTTACATCCAAAATCAGTCATTTTGTTCTATATACAAAAAATCCTTACTCCTAGTCCAACCATGTTTGAGGTCAAGCACAAAGCCCTGAACAAGACCATGGCTGCAGCAACAAGTTAAATTTTATATTTTAAAAATGCAACAAAACTGACTCTAACCTCACAGCTTTCTGGAAATACTGCAGAGCCTCATGAAAACGTCCTTGACTCTCAAGGGCATGCCCGACATTATTGAAAAGCTTTGCATTGCGCTGGTTCACTTTCAGTCCTGCCATGAAGATAGTGTATTCAGACTCCCAGTCGAAGTTACGTGTGTAAGTCTTACAGCCATGGACTAACAGTAGGAAGCCTACTGAAAGCCATGCTAATTTCTTAAACCTGAAACAATAAATTGTACTACATGAAGCAAAAGACATTACATGCGTGGTGACTCTACAGCCACTGTTTACACTTAAATAAAGTTCTGTCTCCTTTAGATAAATGTGATTAACTTCCTGAAAATAAAATATTACAATGCCACCCAGTGTTAGACTACTTTATGAGTTCTTACATTAATTAATGTTTAACAAGTGCTGATTAGGAAGTAACATTATCATAAGAGTAATACAAGGAACATTGTTATATACAAAATTACTTACTTACTCCATGGAGCAGAGTCCTTATTGAAAAGCTAACCAGTTCTCAGCTAGTCAAAAAATTCCCTGCATTATATGGAACCCAAGGTTCATTAACGCATTTACAAGTGCTCACCACCTGTCCCTCTCCTGAGCCAGATCAATCCACTCCATCCCCCACCCCCTTCTGACTTCCTGAAGATCCAACTTAATATTGTCCTTCCATCTAAGCCTGGATCTTCCAAGTGGTCTCTTCCCTCAGATTTCCCCATCATAACCCTGTATACACCTCTTCTCTCCCCTCCCCTCAAATGTGCTACATGCCCCACCCATCTCATTCTTCTCAATTTGATCACCCAAGCAATCTTGGGTCAGGAGTACTGATCATTAAGCTCCTCATTATGTAGTTTTCTCCAACCCCCTGCTACCTCATCCCTCTTAGGCCCAAATATTCTCCTCAGTACCCTATTCTTAAACACCCTCAACCCACGTACCTCCCTCAATGTGAGTTACCAAGTTTCATACCCATACAAAACAGCAGGCAAAATTATATTTCTGTATATATTAATCTTTGTATTTTTGGATAGTGAACTGGAAGACAAAGATTTTGCACCAAATAACAGCAAGTATTCCCTGACTTCAATCTTCTCTTAATTTCTTCCAGAATAGAATCCTGATTTGTTAAGTTTGCTCCCAAATATTGGACCTTTTCCACCCTTTCAAAGGAACTATTATCAGTCTTCATATTGTGACTTCATCGTGCATTCTGATCAAATCATGACCATACACTTAGTGTTATCAGCATTTACTTCTAGTCCAATCTTACTAGCAATTATTAAAGCTTCTGCATTTTTCTTTTTAGTATGTACACTTCTGCCCAATATATTAACATCATCAGCATAAACCAAAAGCTGATATGTACCATTTAATTTCAAGCCATTCTGGTTTACCTGAACCCTCCTAATGGTGTACTCTAAAGCAAAGTTGGAAAGCAATGGCGATAAAGGATCTCCATTTTCAAACCATTCCCAATAGGAAACATGTCAGACAAATGCTTGCCTAACCAGATATACACAGACATCACTGTTATATTATTTGTGGTCTAATGTGATAACAAATTTTCTGTGTTAACATGCATAAAGGCGTGATTCTTAAACTTTCTCACAAAGTCTCATTAATGAAAGTCCATGAATTGAATACAATTTAAATACATAGCTTTAATCAGAATAATTTTTCACTGTGGTGACCATTCAGATAACTGGAAATGCTTAGACTAATTTCAGTTACAGTGGCAACTCCAAGGTGACCACAATGATTCACACATATAATTCTAGGCAAGACATAATAAAAAAAAAGAAACACCACAGGAAAATTAGGTAAGTAAGAGATATGCATGTATTATGCATGAATGACAATAAGATCCCCTTCATAACCTGGAAAATGAAAACAAGCATAAGGTATTAAGACCAAGTAAAACAGATATAAGAGAGATTATAGAGAGTAGATACATGCAACAGTAATGTTATGGAACAGGGAATCACTGAAAGATATATTGTCATAGAATGGTCCACTGGTGTAAATATCAGTACTTGAAGACTGAAGTACAAAACTCCCTCCACCTCTCTCTCTCTCTCACACAAGTAAGTGTGCATGCATGCACATACACACGTGTGCACAAGCACGTGTCCACACGTACCCTCACATGCATGCATACATGTGAATCCTGCCAAGGCATATAAAAATACATCCCTCTTTGAATGTGAAGAATTTATAAACATGTAAGTTTAGAGTATGTGGAGACAACAAAGAAGTTATGCCACAAAAACACAGAAACATACAAGACCTCACCTCTTCTGGGCCATAAGACTCCAACCATAGGCAATTAGCATACAAAGTCCCATGGAAGGTATGTAGAGGATCCTTTCTGCAACTACAAAGCCCACTGGGAAGAACAAGTTGGAGGCTGGCAGGAATGGGAGAATCAGGAATACAAGACTCTGAAAAAAACATTTCAAATATAATTATAATTAGCTAAAAGAAGAGCCCAGAGATCTGTATACTGACTGGCATGAGACTTAATGCTGTGGAATAGGTTTTCCTGTAATTTATTTCTGTATAGTGTCTTTCATGGGGGATTAACAGGACAAGTACATAAATTGCTTATTTAGGTTACAGCTTCCTTTCACAATTCCTTTGTCCACACTTTGTCTTCCACACAGATTTAATGTTTTAAAACTCTGAGGCTGGGGAGTGGCTGTAACAGTAACCAAGAATACATATGCTACAATTTTTACCTAAAATGTGGAGTACATGAAATAATAGTTGTTGTTGCTAGTTACCTTTGTGTAAGTATCAATATCAATGATTGGGTATAAATAGTAAGATTTACAAGATAGTGAAAGCTTTCATTTTCAGTAGTCAGCTCTTTGAACTCAAACTTCAGGCGCAATTCTTTTGCGAAACGTTTATACTCACTCACTCATTCACTACCTCACTTGCTCACTCTAACTCACCCATCCACTCAACTAGTTGGAAAATTAAAAATTTGCTTGCTCATTTGCATTAAGGATCCAAAAGTTTCACTATCATGTTGACATATGGCCTCCACTGGACCCTGCACAAAGCCCATTCTATGGCAGTGTAACCCATTTGAACATCATCTTTCTATTTGTGCCTTGGTCTTCCATGATGATGTCAATGCTGCTCTGGGCTGTTGGCACCTTGTTGAAGTGTGTGTTGCTGATTAGAGTTAACACTGAAGACAGTGCCAACATCCAACCAAACCAGGCACAACATCAATAATTAATCACCATGAAAGCCTAAGATCAGTAGGTCACCATGTCACCATACTAATTATATGTACTAAACATCCCTTGTACTCTTTCCACTGAGCTGTTCAAACTGTTGTACAGAGCAGTATTTCTGAAAGGTTTCTTGCTTCTGTCACATTATAACTAGGCCCAATACATTTACTGTATGTGACCAGTTTAGTATCCCCATGCGAGACATTACATAATTCTGACAGAACGAAAATTCCGGTTACAAAGAGGTACTGAATAAAATGTGTAACTACATTCATTAATTGCTTATCATTTGAAGTACAATTTCTCTAATTTCCTTCATTAATTTATCCACGTACATCTCAGCCAGGCAAGTAAGCATGAAAAAGGCACAGTTTCTCATCTACTACAATAATGAGTTGCAGGCACAAATGAATTCTGCTAACAGAAAGAATGCTATTTTCGGAAGGGATAAATTTTCCCCCCTTCATCAGCTCTGGGAAACCTTACAGCTTAGTTTTTACATGTTGTCAGACTTTAGAAAATGTCTGTATTTAGCACACCTGGCAAAAAAGTGATGCAAACCAAACCATCATTGTAGGCCAATATAAGAACCATTTTAAGTTTGAATTTGAACTAATCTGAATTATGAAATAATGTGCCAATTTTGAAAATGTTGCAATAGGCAAAAAGATGCCTCAATTGGTCTGTTACCTTTACACACCACATTACAGCATGCAGTCCAGTAGCACCCTTATGTTCTCATTTTAAACATGTCATTTCCATTTAACATTACCAAAGGTTAGTACTCTTTCTATTCTATTGGGAATTCATACTTCCAATCTGTTGGATAACACAAGTTAATTTTGTGTTTCACATAAACCTGAATTCTTTAATAACTGATAAACATTTATTTTGGTTCTTTTTCTTTTGATACATAGTAGAATCCAAGTGCCTAAATGCATCTCAGTGTAGACTCTTACATTATTCACTTTAAATATATATTATCTGCTTACCATGATAATGACTGTGGCTTGCTGCCTGTTGTCAGTAATGACAGCCATATATGTGAGAAGTAAAAGAACAGCATAAGATACCAATGTTGCTAAATTCCGTACATCAAAAAATGATTCAACCAATGGCACAGTTCCCATTGTCCAATCACAGCAGAGATCACAAGGAAAGAGCAGTAGCCACAAATTAACACTAATTAAGTAGTTGTATGACAACTGTCGAGCAGGTGTTGGTGCTACCGATGCTGGATTGTCAAATCTGTAAACAGAAATAAATTCTATAGATAAGTGAAAACATTCTGATAAACATTACATATCTTTTCAATAGGAAATTACTGAAATCTGAGGTCTGAACAGTACAAAAGCACTTCTCAATTTTCAATTCCTACACATATGAAAAGTCCAATAAAATATTCTTTTATACAGTAGTGTAACTGGACAACTTGTTTAAAAGTGTCAATTCTATGCAGAGTTGTCATACTTAACTCTTCTAGTGTCAGGCCTACTGTTATCTTAATTTTTGTGTTCTTCATTTTATATCAATAAATAGAATGGATTCTTTGTCAAAGAAGGACCACAGACGAGCACAATGTTGTCACCTGCTACTGTTCAGACAAAATACTAGTACAGTCTAAGTGCAAATTTCAGAATGTCTTGGAGACAAAGTACAGTTATTTGGGCAGACCAGTGATCATGTCTTGGAAACAATGTTAGCCAACAATGGGAGAAGCTCCTGAATGAGGTCTATAATTCATGGTCTTTTTTTCATGGCTTGACAATCCTAGTGGACCTATGCCTCCTCGTCCTCCTTGAGGTTTCGAGAACACACTCAGACACACCACGCTTGGTAGGACTCCTCTGAATGAGTGATTGGCCTGTTGCAGAGACTTCTACCTGACAATGCACAACGCCTACAAGAAATACGACACCCATGCCCTTTGCAGCATTCAAACTCGCAATTCCGGTGCTAGTGAGCAGCTGCAGACCCACGACTTAAACTGTGTTGTTGCTGGGATTGGCAATTCATGGTTACTAACATGTAAAACTGTTACAACATTTATTACATACCAGTAACAGCTGTGAATTACCTTGTAAACACAGGTAATCTTGAACCCATGATCTGTAATCTTATCATGAGAAGACAAAAAGTTGTAGCTCCTAGAACAGTGAGTCGTTTTGTTGCATCTGATGTCCACGATGGATGTACCGACCCCTTCCCACTCAATGCTGAACGTACCATGTAGTGTAGGTCACTCAGACGAAGCTGCAATTAGTTCCATTTACCATAAGAAACTACAAAAATGTTTGCACTGTTGTTGTTCAGTAGCAATTCTTACATTAGAGGAGAAACGGAAAAACAGCAGCATCTGACAGGATACAAAACTGATCTGAATGTCACAACACAGCAGCTGCAGAAAACCATTATGAATAATTAAAGGAAAAAATACTATTCACAGACTCTGTAAACACAACAGGTAGTAACATACAGTGTAATTTTTATGTTTCTGAAGTGCTCATTTAAACTAAACATATAAAATCACTGTAATGACAGTTTCCCTCATGACAGTTGAAGCAACATGTGGTCATTCACAGACATACAAATTACTCATGGTAGTAATGTTTGTATGGTCTGATTATTACCTGTTGGATACTGCTGGTGCAGTTTAGGGGCAAGAATATAACTTGCACATTTTTTAAGTAACTTGTCTTTGGGATTAGAAGCATATAAGTCCATGAAAAGTAAAATCTTTCTGATTTGTAACTTGTTTGGGGATCCAATGCCCTTAAATATTAAGTAACATGGCCCTCATAACCCACGATTTTCTGCTGGCGATAAATTTTGTGGAAAACATTCTGATGTTTTTAAAGCAACTAGGATTTTCACTCTCCCAGTAACTAATGGTGGTAGTCTGTAAGTTGTACTGACATTGCAGGTAAGCCAAATCATTATCCTTTCCTTGAAATTCTTTTCAACTTTGCAAGGATCCCCTTTCACAGTCAATGCCTTGTTAGATATGAGCCTGAACAACAGCCCATTTTAATCAACATCATAAATGTTTGTAAGTTTATATTCCTAGACAATTTTGAGCAACTTTTTGATGTCTTTCCTGTTTTTAACATCAGTGTTTAATTCTGATACTACAATTCCTAATCAGCCAGCCTAGCACAGTTTATGTTGCCTTATTTGCATCTGCTTTGGCTAGAATGTTCACTTTTATCTTGAATAGAGACTTTCCTCTCTTTTGGTTCACTCAACACGATTAAAGATGAATAAGAAGAAGAAACTAAGATAAACTATTTGCTAGTTTAATTAAAAGTAGAGTCACAAATCAACACTAACACAGAGAATGAATAAGAGCGTGGAACTTGTGGCCACTTAGAACAAAATGCAGCCAGAAAATAAAACAAAACTGCTTGCCAGTTTATTTTTCAGTACATGAACAAAGAAACACTAAATCGGTAATTTAATAAGAAAATGAAACTAATGATCAATTAAACATGCATCAAACATCATTCATCCCTACACAGCCTTGGCATTTGAAGGAAACATGACTCTACTGTGCTGGCACAATCTTGGATTTAATAGTAAGTATACTAGAAGAGAGGAAACTGTAACAGTAACTTTTCTTTACTCATTTCCAATTGAAAGTAATGAATATGATGCGAAGAGGACCTTTTATGCTCAATTTGAACAAAGGAATGAACATATATATATATATATATATTTCAGGGAAATATTCTTATGGACATTTTGGTGGGAGTGACAAAAATATGCACCGAATCAAGGCACATGGAGATTCAAGGAATATAAAATCCAACTTTCACTGTATATGAAAAGAAAGTTTCTGTCCAATCTAAGGCAACAGTACAAGCAGACATCATGAAAATCAAAACATAGGAAGTCTGGAAATTTTGGAGAAAAGAAAAATCTCAAGCTCTTCCTGTGAAACGAACTCCAGATCATCCAGCCCACAGTATAGTCACTCTACAGGCTACACTGTCCCAGCTCCTTGAGATAAAACAGCTATAACTTTAATATGGGCATTTTTCAATTCATTATTATAGAATGGTTTCTCAACTGATGAAAGTCAATAGTACTTTAATCAAAGAAAATTAAAAACTGACAACTGGAATTGAAGAATTCTAATGAATACTGACCTATCAATGTTTTCTCAAAAACCACAAGGAAATGAAGTACACTACTCAACTCAAAATAAAAAAATAATGTTACATTTACCTTCTGTGCAACTATCAACTCATACACTGCACAAATACCCGTGACTGTGATGCCTTGCTCCTTACATAACATTGCAGTGGCAACAGAGATCATGGACAAGAACAAATGTCGCCAGCCTGAAGATCATACAGACAGACATGAATTATGTTATTAATGTACAGTAACTGTAAAATAGTATAAAGACTTTCCCAATAATAGTAATACACACTCTCCTATTATCTGCAATGTGACACCATGTCACTTGGTAAATACATACCAATGATCCTGTGCAACACGGGCACTCTACAAAACTGAATGGTGTCAGATCCAAAACAGTAATTTTCAGTCATCACATACACAGAACCTCACATCACATGCAACAACAATACAGGTTACTGTGAAGAATACAATTTTACACTTCTGTTGGGAACACTGTTATCTTGTTTCATATTTGCCACATCAACTTGTCATATAGACATTTCACAGAATATGTAAACTGGATTTGAGAGGATTGTGGATGAAACCCTGGACCAGGTCATAAGATTTGAAACATACTCTCCTTCCAAAAATCATTAATCTAATGACTGAAGCCATAAGTTGCATTTGCAGTATGACTTGGAGAACTTTCACCATGGGCCAAAGAACAAATTACATACACAAGCAGCACCAAGGAAGATAAAGGAAATGGTAGGATAATATTAAAATGGACCATGGGAATAGAGGATATGAAATGAAATGGCTCCAGGCTATATCTAGTGGTGGGCCATGACAAAAGCAATGATGAATTTCTGAGTTCTAGTATCAGAGACAGTCTATTAGTTTAGTTGTAGAGCTAATCCTACATTTGTTTATACCTGTAACATGTTTCCTCTTAGTTGATTTGGTGTACAAGATAAAGGCTGCAAGAAAAAACACAGAGGACAAAGTTTCAGCTCTCCCAACCACACCAGTTACCTGAAACAAATGAAAGTATTAAAGCTTAGGTATCCAAATGAAACAGTACTGGTTGTGGAGATGTAAGTCAATAGTAATAGAAGTTCAAGAACTTTAAAGGCAAACAAACCAATAAGGTGAAATTCAGTCTTTAATATCCAGTTTTTCCTCGGCCACCTTGCTGAGGCAATTGAGTGTTCTTGTTTTAACAAGACTGGTTTTCCCTAATTGTGGTCCGATTTCATTCACATAACTAACCAAAATGCATTGAGTTTTCATTCCTGTGCCTCTTAGTTCTTGAGTTTATAACATTAAATTGTCCTCATTTCATGTGTTCACCCTTACAATGATTTCTGTTCTGAAGAAACCAATAGAAGGAAAACATAAAGATAAAGAAATATAAAAAAATCTGTTACTACTTTAAAATATCTGACTTTTTTTGGCATTGTGACAGTGTGCATCATGTTTCACACCACTTTTATTTACCATCTGTTAATGCACACTTTTTGTAAGCCAATAACTTATTTAACTTTGATGTGTTTCGGCATTTGTCTTCAGGGAGGGTTTGACTGTTTTTTGTAACACATCAAAATGACATAAGCACTTACTGATTTTAAGAACACAGTTTTTGCACAGAATCCACACTTTATAATAACAGCTAAGATCTCTACACTGGTTTATATTAAAATATTTAAGTGATGAAAATATTAAGCAAGTCTTCACACTTAAAAACATAGTCATGAATGTTCTCAAATATATAACTTTTTTACCTTATTAAAGCGCTGAAGCTGTGACATGATAAAAATTTAAAAGTTATAACACTTAAAATTTTGAAGACTGTAGAATGTCCACTGCACATGGAAAGTGGCATGTTGGCATCTTTGTTAGCAACCTCCTATAATATCTTGAGAAGTGTGTACATCCCAAGGGATGTGGTTGAAGGTTAGCATTGTACTTGCTGTGTGTCTATACCTGGCATAGATAAGTGCTAGTGTCATTTTGATGTGTTACAAAAAACAGTCAAGAACCCCCTCAAGATGGCGCAGTCAAATGCTGAAAATGCATTAGAGTTAAATAAGCTTACAACAAGTGTGCATTAACAGTGGTAAACATAGGGTGATGAAAATCTGGCTTGTTAATGCTACAAATAACAATTTTACTTACAGCTTCAGTATGGATCGGATGGACGGCAAACAGCATTGATGCTACAAAACTTGATATTTCTGGCAGAAACAAAGAGCACATTCTAAAACAAAACAAAGTACACATTATTTAGAGGAACCAGAACACAATATTAGTAACTAAAATCATGGTACAGCATCTCCCAACACAAGAAATTCCCTGTTGTTCAGGAACGTGAAGCTTCTTATTGGACTAACATTCTTAATCTGCCACATCCAATCCCACATTTACACGCTGCTTGTCTAAGAACTATTGTAATATTATACGTAGATCGGAAGTGTATGCCTTTGCAATTTTTGTCTTAACAGTTTTATACACTCATCATTTCCCTTAATTATGCAATACGCACTGCCAATATCCCTCCCTCACAGTTCAGTGAAAATCCACATTTTCAAGTTTCACCAAAATTTGTCCAAATGAAGCCAGGTTATTCCATGCGGATCAGGAGATAAAAAGATGGGCAGACAAAGGTAACAGACACTTTTTGCAGTTGCATTGTAAACACACCTAAAATGTTAATAAACTACTAAAATTTAGCTTTAGGTTACATTAGCTATCTGTAAGTGATAACTATAATGATAGTATCTCAAAACCAATACCAGCAGTCAATCAGGTTTTCAAATGGCTTTTATTTATTTAATTTTTTTATCATCTATCATCCACTTATGGTTTCTTATAAAGTTACTTCACAGCAAAGACAAGAATAAATGAAGGCCTATTCTTTCTTTCTTACATACTGTTCTCTTTTTAAGCCAATGTGAAGAAATAAAGGTTTTAAAATTGGTTTTTCGCCTTGTAATATGTAATTAGTTACTTTACCTGAAGTACATGAGACATACGATGCTGTGTAACATCATATTCACCAAGTGGTAGCCCATAGGCTCCAACTGATGTAGGGAGTAATTCCAGCGAAATGTTAAAATACATAGAGGCCGATATGACTTGTGACTCTGCTCCTGTACAGAAAATGCAAAACTGACTTCATATCTTCTGCTTAGGAAACTGAAGGTAATGACATTCATTTGTAATTCCATTCCAGACATATGTTTGATTACTTGTCACAGGCTAGTTAAATGAAACTGATGGTGAGTAGATTTTCCATTGCAATATGAATGCATTACAATATCAATAAACAAATTATTTATTAATATATGTAAGCAACAGAAAGCAAATTAAACACCGCATATTTGGTCTATAACCTAAATATTCAACATTATGCTAGTTACATCTTCTGTAAGATAATTGTATGAATCAATAAATGATTGTAGGCAATTGGTTACTAGGTTTAAGTTGCATTTATGGCATCCTGATCCCATGTACATGTTGATGTCATACAATAGCTATTATCAGTACAAAGCATCAGCAATAGCAGCCAAAATTAATAAGCCAAATCTGAAATACATGTTGAGGATATATAGTTCAGACAATGGCCCAGTATCAGCACAGGCCAAGTATATGAAGCCAGTGCTTATTCTACACAATAGTATGTATTTTGATTCCACATGGCAGTAGTATTCCTTTACCTCTGTATGTTCAGCCAGAGATTTTTGAATACATACTGCATTAAAATAATATAACCAACAGGGTACACGTTGTTTCATGAAATTCTTATTTACAATCTTACATCTTTTGACTTAAGAGTTACCTTCATAGAAAACAACAACATCATAGGAGGGTTCTTTAGACCACACTATATTAAGCTGAATATAAAATGTAAGTAAAAGAAATAAAACACAATGGAATCTTTACAGAAAATAAAATAGATGAAATTTCTCTTTAAGTAAAGTTATAAAATACTGACATATAAAATAAAATACACGTTTATCAGTATGCAGTCATACGATTATGTTTTATATTTTACCTCTTTTACTTACATTGTACATTCAGCTTAATATGTACTGGTCTTGAGAACCTTTCTGTAATATTGGTGTTACACCTCAAGATGGCTATTAAGCCAAAACATGTATGGTTAAAAATAAACACCTCATAAAGGTGTACCTTATTGGTTACATTAATTCCTCTAACTCGTGTACCCAGTAACAATGTACTGTGTGTTGCATTTTTCATAGAAATATAATCGATTGTGAAGCCTAGTTCTGAAGGCACATATTCCACAATCTACTGTTCCCTTTTTGTTTAAGCTCTGTTTAAAGCAGTGGATGCATTATTGGTAATGTGCAGCATAGGTCTGAAATTCTACACTTAAGTTTCAATTTTGGATTTTTGCCAATATAATAATGGTTGGCCATCATAATAAAAGTTGGCCCGGTTTTTGGTATACTGACTGTTAATGGACAGTATACATAGAAGACTCATAACACTGACTTCCAATCATACTGTGAACTGGTGAAGAACAATTCAGCACACAAGTAAGTTTACATGTACAGTGCTATGGGAAAAGCAGGAAACTGTACTTTGTGCAGTTTACTGTAGAACCTTCTAGTCATGAATGACTTTTGAAATGCCATGATACTCACTACAGCATCTATAAAGGTCACAGAAATGCTGGAAAAATAAAAGTATGATAAACAGTACTTTATGTTAAGAACAGTACAATCTCTATATACTTGCAAATTATTATTGTGACAACATTACCACTGGTTTTCTCAGATTTGTGTACCCTGTTCATAAAGATGTTTATGATGCAGTTATCAGCAATATTCTGACCTATAAACAAGTGAATGTGAATCTTGTCTATTGCATTCAGTTTTTAGATACTGATAACTTTACAATGCATCATACAAAGGCATGACTTTAAAACATGAAGTTGGTAAGGTAGAACTCATACTGCAATTTAATAAACAGGTATCTCTCACAAACCAAAAATAACTAATAATTGAACTTACAGCACTGTATTATCAGTGTGTTTGAATAAATTAGCTACTGAATGTTCCTTATTATAAGTGCTCTCAGGATATGATTCCTCTGGATTATATTAAACATGGGACCCAATTCTAATCACACAACTGCACTATTTGAAAGTTTCACTGACAAACAGGAAAAGTTTACTATAATTCTGAGTCCCCAGAAGCATTATCTGGGTCCTATATGTATCTGTGTATAGGACTTTCATTCTTATATTACAGATACAGATGTGATACTGATAAAGCTAACCAACAACAAATGCACCTATAGTCTATACATTTACAGTGAGAGTTGTGGTAGAGCGGTATGGACCAAAATGAAATCTCCTCCACCCACAATGTCAGGATGTGATTAAGGGGGAAAATATATATAAAATATATAGCATTATCCCTCTGAAAAGTAGCTGTGATACACCCAACCTCTCTGTGATATGTTCCTCTATGAAGAATGTTTTGTGACAAAACCAAAAAAATCTGGAGGCAGTACTTTTTGATACAGTAATACAATAAAACCAGAGGTTAACCACAGGAGTCTTCTATTGTTGAGCACTGGGTGCAAGTGCTTTGCTGTAGGACATGTGACATGTATAAGCACAGCAGGCACAAATGGTAAATGTCAGATATGTGATTCTCAAGGCAGTAAGTCTGAAGAATACTGTTTCCTGGTAAGTGGCACTGTGTAGTCTAGGATTCAACAACATTTAGGTGGGGCATGTTGCCTCCATCTTCATGGCATAAGAATGAGTTTCTGTCATACTACAAAGTGTCACATCCCAGACCACACCGTTTCCGAATGAGGGAGCATGATGATAAAGGTAGAACATCAGAATGAAAGCAAGGTGCTGGTTAACTGTACCGCTGGTTCAACAGGGCAACACTGGAGATGCTTCTAAATGTAACTCACAATATAGTATGTGTGATCAGACTAACACAGCCATGTGATCTGGTTTTCACTACATCACACATCTCTTGTTCTTAATTTCTTTCTAAGACCATATTTATATCTTGTCATCCCAAGCTGGACACCATAAATACAACTTAGCAGCTGCTTAACATCACTTGCAATATGCATCACACAAATATTTTTACATTTGCCAACAATTTCCAATAACACTGTTCATGTTTCACACAACAGCATTTAATCCAACCAGCTGCACATGTAACCACAAACAACTCTTTGTTACTTATGGTAACGTGTGCAATTAATTGGATTAAATACTATATAATTCCAATGAACTTCTCCAGAAGAGGGAATTAAATTCCTGAAACTCTAAATGAATAGTCTATTTGACAGAGAACTGTCTAGTCAAGGAATTCCCTAGTTAAAATAGAAACCAAAGTTTGAAGGCACGGATCAACATGTAAGTATGGTGAACTGCTGATGATTATTCAACTGTTCAAATTTCAAATGAAAACATGTTAGTTTTCTTCATGTTCATATATGTTAGCACTTAACTACACTAATTTTCTCACTGATATATTCAAACATAATGTTGAGTATTAACGGCTATGGTAACAATTTAATTTTTTTGTTCCATAAGTATATCTGAAACACATGTTTGTTACACTGGTGCAAATAATGAATAGCTAGAAAATTCAAGCCTTCTGGAGTGTTATACCATGTCAACAGGTAAACAGTGTAAATCTTTTACAGTGTAGTAGTTCCTTCTTCTGGACCTGGCAGTCAAAGAAGTGATGACATCAGCTGACATGGTATAACATCCCAGAGGGCTTTAATCTATACCAGCACCATTGTTAGAACCTCTAATCTCACAACAGCTAAACTTTAATTACTATGTCATTATACTGTCAACAATTAATTTATATAGTTGTCTTAAATCTTAGGTATGTGATGTTCTAAAATCTTAGTTTATTCAGTTCATCAGATATGTTTTCAGTGTTCCCTACAGAAATCTTCAAGTGTCCATTCAAGAACTTTCTGTAACAGAAGTTCTCAATCACTCTGAAGGTATTATGATAAATTTTTGGTACATGATAAAACCAAAATTAACATACTGTTAAAATAGTCTCATAAATGCACTCCCACATTATGGGCACTTGGGTCATTGAGTTTATAACATATGATTATAAAATTCATGATATGGTCCATACATTTGCCCCTGTGAAAACAAAATGCAAAACAACAAATTCAGAACTAATCTTTTCAAAGAAACATTCAATTTGTAGGAATAAGTATTGCATACACATTTGTAGTGATGCTGTAGAAGACTTATGGCTAGTATGAGTGCATGAATAGTGAGCTGTGGGGATGACTGGTAACATGCCAGCTAACCTCCCACTCAAAATCTCTGTGAAGTGAAGTTTAAGTTTTTAGATCCTTTTTTAAATGTTTGTGTACCTATTATTATTATTGAATTTCTCTCTTCTTGGCTTTGGCTGGGAAATATTCACCTATCCTGGGATGTAGTACTCAACAGGATTAGGTTTGGTGGTCTTATTTGTAGTTTAAAAAGTTTCTTACAATTGAACATGTGCCAAGAATTACAGATTTTTGCAGTTGTATATATGTATCGGGTGAAAGTTAAGTCTTGTTAGACTTTGTGATAGTGATTTTGGAATTACTCCCGTAGATGACATTACTATCAGGATCACTTGTGGCTTATTATTATTATTATTATTATTATTACCATCATCATCATCCTTGTTATCACCTTTATGCAGGGTATATACAATTATATACCTGAAATGAACCATGTTTCCAGGGTATATAGTGTTGCAGCTGTTCTGTATTTACAATCTGTGCTACATGTAATGCTATTTTGACCATGAAACATGTTTTGTACTTTTACGTTAGCCCTTTCTGTAGTATGTGTGCAGTGCCCAATATGGCTCATTTTTGTATTTCCTTAATTTTGTGCTTTCCTGGTATGTTGTTCAGGTAAATTCTGAGTGCTTTTGAAATGGTTCCAGTTGCCCCTTTCATTACCAGTATCACTTTTGCTTTCATATTCCACATGAACTGAGTTTCTAATATAAGGTCTTTATATTACTAAATCTTCTCAGCTTCTTTCTTGATAACATTTCTGTTTCCAGGAATTGCAACATCTATTAACATGCATGCTCCTTTTTTATTATCATGAATTATAATATCCAGTTTATTTTTAGGAATTATTATTATTATTATTATTATTATTCCTCATGGGAAAAAGTGTGCTTTTATTTAGAATTTAGATCAAATATATTTCTGTACAAACTCACCTTCACTTATAATGTGGGAGTCAATGAAATAATGAGGTTCATGTTTTTGAATTTCACAAGTTGGATGCATTCTCAAGAACACATACTTCCTGCAATGACAGGATGTACCATACTCATTTTATTTTTAGAAATTTCATTTACCTTGTTCTTTATATCTTTCTGACTTCTTCATATTTATACCCTGTCTTCTTGTGCCGAAATGTTGGCCATTATTTCTACTTGTATTTGTGATTTCTCTTTACATTTCTCCTGGCTGTTATTGCATTTTTTCTTTTTATCTGTTCATTTACTTGTGCCTATGATGATGTTTTACCTCTATGTGCCAGCAGCTTAAGCTATAGCCACAAATTGTTTCCAAATAATAAGGATTATAGCTACATGGATTACTGAGATGTCTACAAGGGACAGGTGAAATATGCATAATGTAAATAAATTAAGATGTTAGAACAATCAAATGTGTAATTTGCTTTATGACAGTGCACCTTTAGGTGCAGTTATTTAATAAATATTAATATCAATTTTGGAATTCAAAAATTTTTTTCCACAAGAGTCTTCACTACATGGACACTTCACAATAGCTCCAAGTGGCTAGTGATTATACATGAATGCCAAACCCTGGGCTAAGACAACCTTTAACTTGGTGATATGTCCAGGCCTACAGAGTGTCCACAATGGGAGCCAGGAACAAGCTCTTGCAAATACAGTAATGAACATTTAGTTTCCACATGAGGTAACAAATTCGTCAAGTAGCTCATTGCTGCTTCTCAAGGATTCTTCTTCATGAGGTTAGTACATCCTACAATGTGCAAACTAAAAATCTTTGAAAACAGTGTAAACTAAATGTAAAGTTGTACCTGCGCATGTTATGAAGGCATATGGGGGTTTAGTAATAGCTCCACTCATTCCTAACCTTCGCACTATATACGGGTGAGAAGTCAGTTTCACACCTTGGCCGCCTTATCCCTGGGGAGAGGCCCTCAGTACCAACTGAATAAGGGGATGAGTTGGTCCCAGAGCTGGTATAGATGCTTGGGAGAAGAGAAATCTCTTGCCCCCCCACCGGGAATTGAACCACAGTTCCTCGGTTGTTCAGCTCACAGCCAAGACACTATATGGACTCACTAATCTGCCGGTATGCATGTTGAAAATATGCTACATGTAATTTAGATGATTTAAGATGCCAGTGTCTCATGATGGGGACTGATTTCAGTTCCAGGATTTGTTGTGAAAAATGATAATGGACAGGTTTTCTCAGAGTATTGTACTTTTAACCTGCCAATAATAACCTAATGTTATTCTAGTTTTATATGGACTCCGTGTGCATAATAAGCCAAATGCTAGACGTCATCACAAATTTTCTCTGACCACACATTTAACTGTACTCAGACTAAGTAACCATAGTTCACATACAAAATTTTAATTTAGGGCATGAACACAGTTTTTGTAGTAAATCATATATCTCAACAAACAACTGAGAAATGCGGTAATTTACCAGAGATCAGCCAATCCTGGGTGTCAAGATGCCATACCATCTAAAATTTCCTTTGTGGCATCCATCACTTAGTGGATTATTATCCTGAAGTTTCCCATATTCACATATGCATATTGCTAAATATGTGGCTTATAGTTATGATTCCATCACAAAAAGAGCAACTTCAACTGATGACAAAGCAGAAAACCTTTTTCTTCAGCTGACAGAAAAGTACGATACACTAACACTGGTCGTATGAAGTAGAATGCCGCGCCACAGGTTCATTATACACATTTTCTTTATGATGTGCTGCTGTAAACACCTTGCTCCAGTAAGATCTTCTCAGCCTAACAGCGAAATTAGTTGTTTCAAAACAACTGACATTTCACAGACCAACTTAACATCTGTCTAAAATCATATATCAGAACCCTGACGAAAGAGATGGGTGTCAGTCTCTGAAATGTTGGTTGATTTGGACCACCTGACACAGCTGCCAGTCTAAAATAATTTTACTGAATTCTGTTGCCTATTCCTTGCTCCAAATATGTTCTGAACAATTAAGTGTATGTATGCTGGGCACCAAAATATCAACCCTCGAATTTGATCATTACTGCAGTCTGGTAATACTGTCTTATTTACACCGATACATTTTATAACAGTGTGAAACACCTGCAAAAACAGTATTTTATAACCATTGATTAAAAGTAATATGACCACACAATATTTTTTCACACTTAATTCTGGTTTGTATCTTTTGGAGGCTGTGTCAAGACTGAGCAAATTTACTGCAGGGATGTGCTTCACAACTGCATGATATATTATTTAGTGTTGAAAAATGATGGTTTGGTTGTATATTATTTTCATTGTCAGCTGGGATTATGTAGTTGGTATAGCAACTTGCTACGGGCTGGATGGTCCAGGGATCAAATCCCAGAGATGGCAAGATTTTCCACATCTGTCCCAACTGGCCCTGGGGCCCACTCAGCCTCCTACACAATGGGTACTGGGTCATTTCTGGGGTTAAAGTGGTTGGGGCATGGCTTTAACAACTCACTCCCACCTAAAACCAAGGTTAAAGAAAAAGTACAGCAATATCTTTATTCCCCCCTGTGCCTTCATGGCATGTTATAGGGTGAACTTTACCTTTTTACGTATCCTATTTTCATTAAAGAGCAATTACATTAAAATACATGCAGCGATAGTAAGTCATTAACCATAAGAGCAACAAATATGGATAACCATACTTTATGAATAGGGGTTCCCCAGAAATCGTTGAAAAAGATATTCTTCAGCGGCATATGAGGTCTAAGATCTCTGTTGTCCTTGATGGCACTGATGTCATCGAACACAAAGCCGCACTGCAGGCTGTTATAGTAGCACACCATGCAGGTGATGAAGATTACTGCAGAAAGTACCAGTCGTGCTGCCATTTTTCCTGCTGGTCACACAACACACCAAGGCGTTCAGTTTTAGCGCAGGTGTGAACTTGGTTATAAAATGCACCATGCAAATTGATAAGAAAATGACATTACAGATAGAAAATTATAACAAATTAGGTGGCACACTCTCAAGCACAAATAAGCATAACACAATACCACAAACTGTTTGTTTTTGCATCAACATGGATATAAACCATGACAGTGTAGTGTATGATGGTGCACTCATCTAATTTAGCTGTTTCAAACTGGTAATAAAATCTGAAGAAAGCTGCAAGCAAACCGTATCACTTACCAGTGGTAAAGACTATATTCATGCTATATAAGAAAACACACACTAAACACCCTTGCCACTTAATGGTGAATTTTTGGGTTTCAAAGGATGTAAAAGGATAAGAATTTTGATTTACAGAACTGTATCAGGTCTTGAGTTTATGTATGATGACTGAAATATAAAAAGAGGTGATGGCAAATTATGAATCAGGGGGCATATTTTTAAGACCTTAATTTCATATATTTGAGTGGGGCTGAGGGAAACTATAAAACACACATGACAGAATAGATGCTGAAATGTTAATTAAATATGCATTAATGGGCTGTTTACAAGTAAGAAGTCAGCATACAAATTCCACATGGCAGACCATAATGATTGATCAGTTACTGTTTTAAACTCAAATTTATTTTTCATGGTCACCAAGTAACCATTTTCAATTTCCTAATATACCCTAATCAATATGTTTTGTTTCTCAAACAACTGCAACCATTCAAACAGGACATACACTGAGAGGGAGCTAGTGCTGTTATCAAATCACAGGATTGTACAGAATGGTGGGCCTACCGTTGAAGATAGGCAGTATGAAAATGACACCTAAGTGACCTCAAAATGACTTGTTACTAATAAAAAAAAAATCACTATCATGTTCATGACTGCATTAGGGCATGGTCTGACAGATTTGTTCAACCTGCAAATAGAGGTCCACAGAGGGAACAGAGATCCTTTAAACCCCCAGAGGAAATGGGAAGTCAATAGTGTACATGACACTTTAATCTTCACCAACACTTGTGTGAGAACCTTAACTATTGCACAAAATAAACTTACTTCTGAGGGACATCTTATGATGGGATAAGCCTGGCCTTAAAACAATAAATGAACCAATGACACCCACACAAAATACAAATATTAAGTGAACTATATTCACATTACATAGCTATTATAAAGCTGCACATCAACTGCTTTCCTATTACCTTAGATTTATTAAATTTATTACATGCATAATTAAATCACAAAGGATGCCTGTTTTCACTACAATATAATTTTGGGGTACTTATGTCCATATTCTTCTACTAAGACTACACTTAACAGTCCTGTTCTAAAACCAAACATTACTCCTTACTCGTATTTATCAATAAAATAAAAACCAATTTACAGCTCATAATAAATTTTCACACTTCATGTCACTGATTCCAAAGGTGCATGTGAAGGCAATGTTGGGCCCACGATGGACAACAGGTCAGCATTGCTCAAGATTCCAATTGTGAATCGTGACACAGAGAACATCTGTTGTCAGTGGTATTTCTGTTGGCTTCCTATTCTTTGTCAGACAGAGCTTATACTGATGGAAGTTTCTGTGGTTTTACCTAATATATTGGCTAAAGTCATATCATGTCTGCCAGATTTGTGTTGGGAGGTGACCAGATGAAATCTCTGTCAGGATACCTGCTATGTTTTTTGGGGGTTTTCTTCAGTTCTGCCAAGTGAATGTCTGGCTAGTGCCTCTAGCTAGAGTATGTCTACTATCTACTAAATACTTTCCAACTCATTATCACAAGCTGTGTTTTAATGCAAAGAGTCTGCACTACTGAGAACTGATAAATAAACCATAAATATATTCATCTACTGAAAGATGTGTGTTTGTGTGTCTGCCTGTGACAGTCACAGCTGATAAAGGGCCTGAAATTGTACCTGCACTTTTAGGATGATTATGGGATATGCCATGCCAAATACAAATGCAATCAGTCCACAGGAATGGGGCATCCACCCCATGGAATGATGACTTACATTTTAAGTGAAGCACAAAAGGAAATGAATATCAGACAAGGGACATAAAACAACCAAGGCATTTAAATAAATTCTGCTGCATACTTTGATGTAAGAATAGTAACTATAATTTTAATTTAATTTCACTCTGATTTATAGTATTTCATACTGTAACTGGACATTCATTGTAAGGCCTGGTTTGAGTCCAGCCCGGAAAACGTTTTGGGAATGTACAATAATAATGTGTGTGGCTGAAGGTTTGAGTCCCTCACCCACTAGAGGAGGTCAAGAACCCTGTGGAAGGGGAGCATTGATTGTCAAAACAATCCTGCCTAATTGAGACAGAACGCTGAACCCATCGTTTAGGACCCAAACAATAAGGGAAGGCGTACGCCTTCAAAACACCATAAAAAATTGAAAGGGATTAAATTTTACAGAGGTGACAAGGACAGATTGCGATGTTGTGGGAGTTGCCTAGAAATCTGGCTGGGCGATATTATTACAACATATAAGGAAACAATCTGTGCCGTCGCCTGTAAAATCGTGACTTTGAAAATAATAATAAATCCCCAAATCTGGAATCTGTAGGTGTGGTGTTAATTATTATACATTCTTTAAACAACTATTCGATACGGTGAACACACCCTTGTGACCCCTGAGACCGTCTCTCAACCACGGGTAGCGTATGGCTGGTAACATCGTAAGTGGCGCCCAACGAATGGCACGAAGAAGTGTGTATACCGTGTCGAAATTATACCGCCAGACCAACGGTGGCATCAAATAAATACTGAATTGGCGGTAAGAGAGATTCCATCATTTATGTCGCACACAAATGTAACGACAACAAGCAACGTTCATGTGTTGTGTGGCGTGTTGAAAAAGTGTCATTGTACTAGTGCTGATAAACTCCGAATCCACATCATCTATCATCAGCGGCAAAGGTCAGTTAAACGAAACAATTATTACAAGTAGTACAATTTATGTTACAAGCATGGCTAACATAAACCTTTGAAACCGAACAATAAGACCTCCTGATATAAGCAATGCTAAATCCGATCTCGAAAATAGCCGTGAAGTACCGCAGGACCAAGCGAAAGTCTTATTACAGGAAACAACAGTGAACGACTAGACTCTCCTATAGTACAATACAGGCTTCACTGTCTGTAGCATTTGGTAAAAATGTAAAGGTTACAGATAAAATTACATCCAACTATAAGAACTGTCTGCTAATGTACTAAGTGTCCTCAATACAATGCAAGCAGAAAATGAAAAGACTACAGATAGAATGGCATGTAAAATCCAGGATGAAAACAAGATGTTAGTTGATAAATTAAAACAACATGTAGCCCAGGAGACTAACAAATTAGAAAATGATGTAAGTTAGTTGAGGCAAGATACTGATAAAGAAATTCAGTTAGTAAGAAACAACATGAAAAAACTGGCCATTAACTTAGCTGATAAGATTAATAGGCATGTAAAGAGTTCTACAGTAAAACATGAAATATTATGTAAAGAGGTCATTTCAGAGTTAAGTGTAGCAAAGCAGGAGATAGATGCATTTAGACAGGAAGTTAGTAAGAAAAACCAGAAAGTTCAGAACTGGTTCAGCAGTACGAACAAAACTGAGCTAGAAACCAGAAAAAAAATTGTACAGAAAAATGGGGAAGTAGTTGAATTGAAAAAGCAGACAGATGAGATAAAGGGCAATAAGAGTAATCAGTTGGGTAATCATCTTTGTGCTGCAACAGTTCAGGTCCAGCTTGAACCAACTACAACTGATGTAACTAGCAATACATCAGAATTGAATGCAAGTTGTGTAACTGACACTGTGCAGACAGGATGCTCTCTTGGGGTGCATGTCAGTAGCTAGTTGTACAAATCATATAATTCCAGAAATTACACTTCTTACTTTCAGCAGTTTAAACTAGAGTACTGTTCAATCGGATATGTATGATTACTTTCATTTTAAATTTATAGCTGACTCATTAAAGTTACCTCTCATAACTAAATCCATAACTGAAAATGTGTGAAAATCTGGTTAATGGCAATGAAGGCTAATATTCACAGTTATGAGGACTTTTAAGGTTTCCCTTTTGAATCAATTTTGGAACTAGGGGTTACAGTCACACACTAGAGCTTAGATATATAGATGCAAATATGCCACAGCAAAGTACTGAAAGTAACAATACATTCACAGACTTTTGCGATACCAACACCCCTACATTTCATGCGATACACATAAACCATCTGATCAATACAAAACACACAGCTAATGCCTGTAACTCTTTTAATTTCTTCAAGGAAATGATCACAAGAACTTCAGAAACTGTAATTACCTACTGAATGACCAGTTTTACAATTTTAGTATCGTAATAACTTTGAACTTATGGGATCCCACAGAATAAAATAAAAATGATAAATTTACATTTATTACATTTTACCTTCTTTTAAATACTGTATATTAGCCTGATAATGGTCAGCTGTGACTGAAACACGTAGCTGCTCTTTTGAATAATAAACATAGTTGTGTTGGATGCACTATTTAGAGATCTGTTATTGAAAATCAAATTAAAACAGATAAATCTGTACCTCATGTGAAAGGTCATGCACAGTTCCTCTTAATTAATTTAGATTACAATGGTAAACAGTCACCTAGTAGCTAATTATAATACTATTTTAGACACAAGCTACAGTTTAATGATGTTGATGAAGGTCATTAAGACTTCATTCAGGATCTCTTGTCAACAACATTACATCTCAAAATCATCAACTTTTTACATAAGGCAAATAAAACTCTGACCTGTGCTACATCATTTTGGGCCACATTATATTGATAAGCCAGGGTGAATCCCACGTTTGATTTATGGTGGAAAGTGTGTAAGTCAGAAGGACTTTTCTCTGCAAAACTCCACGCTTCTTACACCACAGTTACAACCAATGCTGTACACATGTTTTATAGTCCACATACAATGCTCTGAGGCCAGCATCAGACTATGCATTTGTATTCAATGCCACAATCTGAATATTTTGCAAAACAGTGTTTGCATTCAGTGAATGGTGACAATTTATTTGAAGTGTACTTATCAGTTATCATGAAATTTAAATTTGATTATAAGGATTTAGAAGATACATTCTATCAAAAATGCACCGAGCAGATGTGTATATAGATCAGTTCAGTCAAACCATCTAATCTGAAGCCAACAAATCAAAATGTGCCATCTGCCACATATAGCATTATATATGACTGCTTAAATTCAGAGGCCCATAAATAATGCAGGACACATTTCAATAAGGTGTCTCCTTACATGTCCCCTTTCAATTTCAACCATGTTCAGAAAAAAATTGTGGTGTTATGTCATTAGTCACCTTGACAGTGCAGCAACCTTTTCCCACCCACAGGAGGTTTACCCCTTCTAAACAAAGTTCTGTACCTGGATAAACCACTATGGGAAATTTTATGTTATGGGAACTATGGCCATCATTAACTCACAGAGCCCTAAGGTGTCTGTTTGTTTACTAAACACAACAAGCAAGCACATATTAACACTATAAATAATATATAAGCAGGCCTTGTACAAGTCACAGACAAACACATAGCAAAACAACTTCTGGAACCCAAACCAGATGCCATTAAGGCTGGTTCCAGCTCTGATGTAAGCCAAAAATTTTTTTCTGCAAACCTACAAATCATAAAACAGTAAGTAGGTTAAATCAGGTGTCAGCAGCCTATGTTTCTTCTTGTGACCTTGGAATGAATTATCTTTCAAGCTTGCACTTGTCTTTAAATGTAGTTTTTCTTCACAACTTCTACTAACATCATGCCATGTGACACCAACTGTCCAACACATACACTTTTTTTTCCCTGTTACATTGCTTCAACAATCTTCTAATTATACTTAAGGGAAAATGTACTGATTTTTAACTTGCTCAACTGAAGGGTGTTTTGAGTTTTGAATTCATCAGCTGTCTACATTTCTAACACAATTTAAAAACTGAAACTTCATGCACTCAGGATTATCTTGTCACTGTGCCAAAAGATACAAAAACCCTGTATCTGAAGAGCTTCAAGTGTCTTACAACTAATTCAGTTTAATGTTTTCCAGGTAATACAAACACTTTATTAATTATGGGCAGTCACTAATGTTTTTCAAAAGCTTTTGGAGAATGTTTAACAGTGTGTTTAATAATGGACAAATGGGGCCATAATATATCTTGAGTAATTCTGCTGCTTCCAATTAACTGTAAAACCTGTATGACCCATTTCTATTTCACTTCTTGATGATGTGGCCCACTCTTTCAGAAAGGCTGCTGACTCCTGGGCTAAATAACACCAACAACTTCTTTCACAAAGTTACATCATCCAAATGGGAAATATCAATTACTTGATATGTGGTTACCACATGAATGCTGTACTAAAAAATGAATACGAATATATTAAACTTTGATAGGACTTCAAACATCATTACTTCTAAGGCATAAAACTGTTTTCTCATTGCATTGTGTACAAACAATTACAGACATTTCCCAAACACTTCCTTAATTAGTATGATGGTGCATGCAAGCTGTTTTGAAACTGTATGATGTTAATGAACAAATATGGAAGAGTAAAATCACCATTTATTATCATGTACCAAGCTATTCTCATAGAAGAAATTTAATTCCAATTCGTATACACATTTAATGTTAACGACAGCATGCTTTGTCTGGAATTATATATACTGTAACATGTCACTCCTGAAGATTGGTCTTCTGGGATAAGACGTGTTGAATGGTAAATAGTTGTATTAACATTCACATCTTGGGACTAGTTATACCTTGAAATGGAGACAGTAACTCCCTCTTACACCTCAGTAACTACTTACCAATTGACACTGTGTTATATCCTAGCAGACTTGAATATTCATCAACACCACCGTGAGAACACCAAATATCGAAAATATGACCCCTGTATTATGTGCATTTCCCGACGAATTCAACGGGCCGTTCTCTTGTCACTTCAGTATGTCAAATGTATATCAGACTGCCAATCCACTTCAAACGTATAAGATGTAACACTGCGTTTAACACTCACGTGGGAAAAGTCAGCTACAAATTAAGCACAACTATGTTTTTTAATACCGAGTAGCGAATAAAAATTACGGCTGGTGTTTCTGAATTTTATGCAATAATTTTACCTGTATATCTGTCATTTTATCTGTACATCCAAACAACTGGAATTATCGCCAAATAACCGAAGTAACGTATTACTAAACGTAATGCAACTGCAAATTTTAAAGATCACACTTTACGACTTCAACAACGAGAAACGATAAAATGTTTAAAAAATTCCCAGTAAGAATGACAAAATAAAATAACATTATAAATGACCAAAACAAGAAAGGCTTGTAATTAATTTCAATTATCACTGCTAATTGGCAACCTATGGTTTAATGTGACGAAAAATAAATAAGGCATGTGAAACCTGAATGTAAAAAAAGTTTCCCCATCTGTTTTAATAAAAGGCAAAATCAATAATGACTACGGATGTCAATGCTAAAATGCCAATTAAATCACAAGCCGCTTCACTTCCTCTACAATTTCGGGCGATGAATCATCCGGGATCACTGGTAACGTTTTTATTCTCCAGCTGTGAACTTTCGCACTCTCCATGGCAAAGCTGACCTAGTGTTAGGCCTAGCTAGCATATCGGTTGACCTACAGACACTCCCCGGGAAAAATGTACAAAAAACACTCTTCACATCCTTAATATAACATGAATAAACCATCCTTTCCTTAAATCGATATATAAGGTTGTGATATAGTGCACTCATATGCCACTTAATAAGCCAAAACGTCTAAGAAAAATAAACACTTTTCTCTTCACTTGCCTTGTCGGTTGCACGTCTGGAACACAGAGATCACTACGGAGGAAAGCAGACAATAAATGTCGCCTAATGTCTTTTTCTCAGACACTATTTCCGAAGATCAGATCCTCCTCTGAGTAGTACATGCGTATAACAATGTATAGATCGCTCGCTTAACACATACATGTCGGCTGAAATCGACAACAGCTATTTAAAACCCTGGCTCAATAATGCTACTAGGATTTTTAGGAGCACTCTGTACGAGCGACCTCAGCTTCCCAGGCTGCCATACTGCAAACTCCCAGGTCACGTGATCCAGCCCCTTTGTGCTCAGACTCGGAGGCGGTCGGACTTCACTCAGATGTCGTTTACCGCGTTTCTTCCTCGCAACTTATTAGGGTAAACTAACAAGGGGATTTATGAAGCTAGTATACCGGGATCGACAGTGTTCTACGTATTTTTTATAATTGTGTGCACGTTTCCTCGCGATTAACTTACGCGACCGTGCGATCATATACAAAAATATGCCACTTTTCTCCAACACTTCAGCTGGCACACGACGTAGGCACGATAGTGATACACAACAAATCGAGAGGGAAAGGTTCTGCCGGGAATTATCACCCAACCCCCTCAAGCCCCGCCACCTGGGAGCAAAGGAACATTGTAATATGTCAATTTTTAATTCTGTTTCTTATATCTGTGTAGCACAAAATCGCGTACCGCAATCAGATGGATGTAACGTATGGGAGACCTATAGCGGAAAACAGGATGCTTCCAGCGTTTACTCCGTAAGGTTAATTACTGTGTTACGCTTACACTGTTACTACCTAACGGTTATCTGCGAAATAATTAGTAATCCGTCTATTTTGCGAAACGACACACGTTAGAATTCCGCAGCTAGAAAATGTGTCTGTTGAAATTATTGTAGTCCGAACCGTTGCGTGATTGAAAGTTCGAGTTTTACTTTCTCCCCAACTCTTTACTACACAACTACAAACTCATTTACAGGAATCCCATAATTATACTTCTGGAGCTGTACTGGCCTGCGTATGTGTTGAGTCTTTAGTTGCAATTTTAATGACAACATTTCTTTGACAGATTAGTCATGGAATCCATCGATTAATAAAGACAGTCTGACGTCTAAACTTGCACCAAATTAGTTTTACATTTTCTCGTCCGGATCAAAGCATCCGCATCTGTAGTCCATATATTTCCTCTTGGACGCTCTCAGACTTACAAACTTATGACCAAGAGGGCCGGAACCGATGTACGACTGACGCAATTAGAGCAAACATCTCTATAGAAAAGACGGGAACTGAAATGCCTCGTTAATATAGGGCAATTCGTTCAATATATATCTCATAGATGGCGCAGGAGTAGTCTTTTAATGGCACCCTATTTGTCTTCTTTAATTAAAAGTTTGATTTCGGTCGATGGTAATAACAGCCGGTGTTCATACAACAAAGTTCGATTCTAGTCCCAGAGGTGGGTGGGAACTTTTAGTAAGATGTGAGGAGCGAGGTGCTGGAAGGGTTGGACTGGAGAATGGGGTGGGAGATATCATGCTATCAGTTGCATGAATAGTTTCTCCTCTTTCACCCCTTGTTGTACTCTGTGAGTGTGTGTGTGTATACACGATGGAGATATAACGTCACAAGGAAAGTTATGCTTTTGTTTTCAGTTGTCTGGATAAGGAACAGTAAATTTGTAGTTACAGTAATAAAACCACCGTACTAAATGTGGAGACCTCGTAAAGCAAATGCTCAAATTGTCTTAGGCAGTAAGTCGAAGATAAAAGCGAACGAGAGGGAAAAGATGCAGTCGGATTTTAGAAGAAATAAGTAAACGGGGAAGTGTCTTGAAGGAACAGGAAGAAGTGAACATCCGGATCGTCCTGGAAAGCTGTGACGTATACATAAATCGTGTTCGCTAGTTTAACTGTCTGAAGTCCAGTCAACTGCATCGCATAGGTTTTTAAAGTAGTGTATACAAGTATAAAATTTAGTGGCACAAAAACATAAAATATGGTACATAAAATATAAATAGCCTACTGTTATTGTTTGTGTATTCTAAACCTTTCTGTTCACATTTTATGCAACGATATTTTGAACTGTGAAATGATTTTTAAGTACCTCTGTAACATTTAACCAACTGAGAAATAAAATAAAATAAAACTTTAATTGTACTAGCTTATCATATCTGCTGCATGCAATAAAAAATTAGAGATTTTGTGTATCCTATAACGGCCTAAAGCGGATGTGGGTAACTGGCGATGCGTGGCCCGCAATCGACCAGCGAGGGAGACAGTTTCCCCTCGACATTGTCCGGATACAATTAACAATTATGAATATCGTTCAATTTTTTTACCCACTGTTACTAAGTAATCTCATACGTCTACAATAAGTTTGCAATCGAAAGTAAACACATAAAAAAAAGCATCAAACGTTTTTAAACAAATGAAAATTTTTGTACCTGTAGTAAACATATCATATCTGATGCGTTAACAATCCAAAATCAGGCTATCGTAATTATCTAACTATATGATTTCATAAAACAGAGCCCTTTTAAGAAACTGACAGGTCCTCATCTAGTAAAGAAATTTTCCTTATTTTATCGAGCCCGAAAGTTTATTAAGATGTTCAGAGGAACCTACCCCTTGTCGCCGCTCTGAGCCAGATAAATCCAATCCTCGCCCTCCCGTCTTATTTCTTTAGGACCCATAAAAATATTATTAATATATTACACTAAAAAATTCGACAACTTCGTCTATTAGGATTGTGTAACCCTTTGGCGTCCAACTTTTTTTTATGGAAAAGGTTTGCGGGCCGCACGTGGAAAAATAACAAAGAATTTTTGTGTATTACACATACAGTCGAACACAACTATATTTCACCTAGTAGTACAGTAGGTATACAACTACATATTTCGGCCCTATATGTTGGCCATCTTCAGGTTGTGATTTAACTTACAGAGCTGCTATACAAGATGTGTGGGGTGTTCTTTTAGGGTATTTGGGAGTTGGGTGGGGGGAACGAGGTCTCGTTGTTTCAATAGTGGGTACCATGACCTAGGGCTGTTATGAGTGAATTATCATTAGTTGTTTATGTACATATGTCAAAGTAGGTTACTATTCTTATGCTAAGGATATTAACCTACTTTAACACATGTACATAAACAACTAATGATATTTCACTAATAACAGCCCTAGGTCATGGTACCCACTATTGAAACAACGAGATCTCGTCCCCCCCACCCAACCCCCAATATCCTAAAAGAACACCCCACACATCTTGTATAGTTGCTCTGTAAGTTAAGTCACAACCTGAAGATGGCCAACATATAGGGCCGAAACATGTAGTTGTATACCTACTGTACTACTAGGTGAAATATAGTCGTGTTCGACTGTACGTGTAATACACAAAAATTCTTTGTTATTGAACCAACACAACGGGGATGACGCACCTCAAAATTACTATATAATTTTTATAGTATGTACATAATTCAAAAACTTAGCCGCGGGCCGCATAAAAGGACCTGGTGGGCTACGGGTTGAAATTCCATCATGTAATAGAAAAGGAATAATTGTGGCTTACGAGCATTTTATTTTCCCCAGTCACCTCACATATAAAACAGGGGGCCTTTTACAAATTCGTATATACAGTACAATAACATACACCTGAAAAATTCTCCCTCTAACATGCTATGAAGGCAAAGAAGAAGAGTACAGGTGTATCTTCATAGAGTACAAGTGTTTCTTCATAGAGTACAGGTGTATCCTCATAGAGTACAGGTGTATCTTCATAGAGTACAGGTGTATCTTCATAGAGTACAGGTGTTTCTTCATCCAGTCTGAACATGGGCGTGGGACGAGGGTGGGTGGTCAACGCCACGTCTCGGTTGATTTATCTCCTTTAAAAAGGCCCGGTACCGTATTTACAGGAGGCTGGATGGGCCCCAGGGCCGGTGTGGAGGGTGTGAAGAAGATAAAGTCTCTTGCCCGACCGGTATTCGATTCCGAACTGTCCACCTCTATTGAGTCGCAATACCGACTGCCATATCCCAGACCCCCTTAGAAATAAACCCCGTTAAAATCAATATGAAATGTGTTTGCATAGATACAAATTCTGCAAATACCAAATGCCCATTTAAGCATTGTCATGCTTGTTAGTATGAAAATGAGTATAGACTATTAAAAATGCTAGTGTTATAATGCAATAAATTACTTAAGCCGGGGTTTTTTTTTTTAAATTTTGAATGTGAAGAGACAAGAAAATCCCAATGCATCAAACTGAGGAACTGCAAAAACGAGTAATTAAATACGTGTGGGTTAATGACTTTATAAGTAAATAAACAGGAAGAAACAATTAAGAACAGAAAATGTGTTCTCTTCAGTGACAGTGTAGTGTACTTGAATATGATAGATGTATGAAGCGTGATGTGGATCAGTACTCTTATTTATCCAAAAGAAAGGATTTTATTAAATAGAAATCTCTTTAAAAAGAACAGTTTTTCAAGTCTTCAGCGAGATTGCGCTGTAGCTTAAAAAAGCCAACGTACTTATGCTGGCCTCATAGTGCACGTTTATCGGTGCTTCGTGGGCTTTTTTTTGTAAAGTTTCCATTGTGTTATTGGAAGAGATGAAAGCGAGTGAAAAATGAAAGTATTTTGGCAAACGATAAGAAGAAATTTTAATGTGCGTAGAAACACACGCACGCACGCACGCACACACACATACACACACAACTCATATATTCGACTCAGGATATAATAGCTGTAATTCCTGGCATTGGTTTAAGGGGGACCGAACATGTTTAGAAGAGTAAGGTATGGATTATTTTATCTCCTTCCTTTATGCGCATTATATGTTTATTTCTGCTGATTTTTTTTACCAGAATTATGTATTTACTTTGATGTATATCAGAATTTCCTCATGACCTAGAAGACTGCATTCGTCAGCAGGAAAAGAGCAAGAAATACCCGCTGCAGATTTTGCAAGAACATCGAAATGCACGTCTAAACCCAGCTAGAATTGGAGACTGTCTCTTTATCTGTCTGCTCTTTCTTGAACATAAAAAGTCCAATTTATCTTCAAAAATCATTCAGCTTTTCTTTCCTTCTCCTCGTCGGAACAAAAGCTTACTTTGACGCTTAAAAATCGCGGCCCTCCGAGTATGTGGTTTCTACAAACGATACCAAAACAATTTCGTTACTTTTCTTTACTACCCACTCAAATATGACAAAATTTGTAATATGCATAATTAAGTTTTCAATCACAGATAATAGAAACGTAACATACAACTCCGCTTTTAGTAAAGCATACCAGAGGCGAAATAACCACTTTGCAAGACATTTCTGTATCAAAATTCCTTATGAATTTATTGTGTAATTTATATTATATTTTTAGATTTAAGCTGTCACTGTGTTTCGAAACCACCTCCTTCCCCCCCAAAAAGATCTGTGAAGTGCTCGAGTCTTCAAGATGCAACTCTGCTATAAATTTTAACGTCATGGAACTGAACAACAACTAGCATAGCACTTAACAACTACGTGGCACCTTGTTAATTTAAAGTAGCCTAATCAGTAGGTTTTAATTATTTTAATACGTACATTACTTACTTACTTACTTACTCCATGATGCAGAGTCCTTCTTGAGAAGCTAACTGGTTTGCAGCTAGTCAAGAAATTCCCCGCATTTCACGGAACCCGAAGGTTCATTACCGCACTCACAAGC
>Ga0123354_10000239_pt1 | contig 49212 bp, 28 predicted proteins | sample TergutLab28metaG_2_FD_97872 | JGI IMG/M metagenome (GOLD analysis project Ga0123354, IMG submission 97872) | Labiotermes labralis P4 segment gut microbial communities from Petit-Saut dam, French Guiana - Lab288 P4 | ecosystem: Host-associated > Arthropoda: Insects > Digestive system > Gut ... | reverse complement strand
CAACGGGTCCCCACAGCCGTTAATCTCTGTTTTCTAGACCTGGAGCCGCTACTTTTTTTATTCAAGTAGCTCCTCAATTGACCTCACGAGGCTGAGTGGACCCCGTTCCAGACCCACTACTACGCAGAAAATCTGGTAGCGCCGGGGATCGAACCCAGGACCTCTGTATCTGTAGCCAGAAACTCTGACCACTAGACCACAGAGGCGGTCAAAGCTGTGTCAAGGTGATTAAAAATGTTCTGACTCAATATAACAGAAATTTCGGCGAGTTTATTTACAGGTAGAAAATTCTGTAATCAGATTAATACTGTGAATAAATGTACATTATTTGGTAGTAAAAGATTAGCAGTACTATCTTCCCAGCTGTGACAACTTAGTAATGCAAATGTATCGACCTTATGTGTGACAGATGCCACACGAACAATATGTTTTGAGCCACGACAGTACAGCAACAACTTCCAGTGAAGAATCGTTATTGTAAACCAATATGAGAAGAATTTATTATCAATACACGCACACACGCATAATACCTGAGGATGTAAGTCCTATGTCACTGGGCAACTAAAAACTATTAGCAACGCTGAGTCTGGGATGACGGCACGGTTATGAAAACTTTTAGGCATATCACATTCGTGGCTAGAAGGAACAGCGCATTATATTTCAAGATATACCTCTAACAGTTATATAGTGTCACATTTTCTAGCCGGACTGCCAGAGATCTCAATTCAATAAAGAAAAATTGCCCCTGTGCAAACCACGAAGACATATAAGAGAAACGGAGGTACAGCTCCATGGATTCTTTAATCTTGGCACTAGATAACGGCCAGTTTCATGCCCCGGCCCATCGCCCCCCCCCCAGTACCATACGAATGAGAGGTTTGGTGGGCGCCAGAATCGACGTCGACGCTTTGGGGAAGAAAAGAATATCTTTTTCCTGTCGGGAACAGAGCCACGATCCCTCGGTTCACCAACCCGTAGCTTTGTCTCTGTAACAACTACACTACACATCTCAGTTTACTGATCCAAGGAAGACGGTGTACCTATCAGACATACGTAACAGTCCATACCGCAAAGTGGGTATTATAGAACCAAAGGGGTTTATCATTGCCTGCTCATAATATTGCACCTAGTGGTGTGCAAGGGTCCCTCAGGGTCCTATCCGAGCGCAGCTTTCTTTAGTGCATCGTATGTGTTCGTCTCCAGGGCTGCATAACCCAACAGTCCTCTTTCTCCGCGAAGCACCAAACCCATTCAAGAACCTAGTACAAAAAAGAAAAAGATTGCGTCGCTTGTCTATGGAATTTCTTTGTAAATTTTTCTTGAAGCTGAAGACGGCAAATGTGAAAGTTGCCCCTTCGGGAAGAATTCAAAGTGGTATACATAAAAGAAAAATAAAGCAGGGAGAAGAGTGATTTTTTACTGTATTCTTGCTCTTAGGAACCTTGGTCTTCTAACCTTAAAATCTTTTAGATCTACACCCCAGAAGGGGAGATTTCGAACACATTTCATGTTCAGCTCCTTGTACACGGGCCTGACAAAGTGAAATGTTTCACTATATTGCAAGGTCTACCAGTAATCTGAAACATTCATACGAAAGCCATAACCAAGAGACAGTCACACTGTTATTACGTTTGAGACTCACTTCAATGGGAGTTTGTAACGCTCCCTGCAAATACCACACACCTTACATACAGACCATTCACCCTCTCGCTTAAACAAGTGATCCAGTTTGATCAGGAAATTATCGATCGTGGCAAAGCATTCGTCCTTGAGTGTACTTGTACAAAACTGTTCACTCTTATAATCCTAACCAATATATAAGCATATTAACTACATATTCAGGCTAGACATCGTCATTCTGGAGGCTGCCTTCACGACAGCATTCGTTGTTTCCTGCAAACTTCCTCGTACTAGGAATCTTTCCTTAAACAATTTTGACACCACCACAATATTGCTTGGGGACCGCAGTAGCACAGTGCTTAAGGTGCTGTGCTACAAATCGGAAGGTCGATGGTTCGATTCCAGATGGTGTCATTGGAATTTTTCATTGACATAATCCTTCCGATCGCACTATGGTCCTGGGGTCGACTCAGCCTCGAACAGAAATGAGTACCAGGAGTATTTCCTGAGGGTAAAGGCGGCCGGTGCCTAAGGCTGACAACCTTACCACCATTCTGGGCCATTGTCACGTAATCTGGGAACCTTAACTTCCTGGAACCCTCTGGGCACCTCGGGCCTGTAATGGGACTGATTTACCTTTATAATATTGCTTACGGTTCAAATGACAGCTAAGGGAACGCTTGTTAACGAAACCGTATGCATCCTGCAATACAGATCACGACTGCCAACAAAGGTGTCACGTGGGCGTGGCACGTACCTTCTCGTGCCGTTCTGACAGCACAGCAAACCCTACATCAGTTGGCACATTCAGAAGTCCCACATGTCAAGAGAAATACATGAAACCATATTTTTCATACTACCTATTAGCCATAACGCTAAGAGAATATACATATACAGGATGATTCAGGAGGAAAGATCAACATTTAGGAGATGATAGTATCGGTAATCGAAAAAAAAAAGATAATACGTACGTGTGCCTAATTCTGAATGGTAACCGAGATTGAGCTCTTTGAAACTCTAGACATAATTTCGTTAGATTTTTATTTTTGGGGTCGGACGAAGGGCTAAGTTTACAAAATAAAGGTGAATACACGAGACGAATTGCTCGATTGCATTTTGGATCCTGCCGCCCGCATGAAGAAACATGAAGATCAACTTCCATGATCTTCGCACACGAGTTGCAAAGTGCACTGAGGTTGACGGTAAGAATTACTAACATTCGCTGTGAACTGCAAAAAAATTGTCGTTTCAAAGTTAAGTAAGAATTAAAATAAAATAAACAGTAAGTTATCTCTCCTTCTTTATTACCATTCACAATGCCTTTGTATTTGTAGATTCAAACAGCCTTACCACGATAACCATTCAGAGTTACACACGTGTTCATATGAAATATTTTCCTCACAATGGCCAACACTGTCACGTCCCAAAATACTGACTTTTCCTCCTGAATCACCCCGTAAACATGACACGACACGTGCAACACAGTACAATATGCGTCGAACTGGATTTGTTATTAAGTGACAAACTCAAATTTGTTTCCATAATGCAACCGTCCTACTAAGCCGAAAATTCGCACTCAAAAATTTCCCTATAGGTCTACACACAAACATGGACAGACATTTATGTTGGCATGCGCGAGGCAGATGGAACGGCTGTTGACAAGTTCTTCAAGCCAGGATAATTCACAGGCTACTTTGTGGTGCGAGAACATGCTACCGGGAGTCGTTCCTCTGAAACTACAGCACTGAATCTCGAACTCACCCACTATATAACTAGCACACTCCACTAGCAAACAAATAAAATGTTTATTTCAAGAATCGTTACTCATGTCTTTAAAATATTAAATTCTTGCGCAGAAGAACGTAAATGGGAAATAGGGTACTGAATTACAGCAAACGTCGTCTCCAACAAGTCAGATCACCCGTCTTCACGTAGTCTAACCCCTGTTCCCTAAGAGACTCGAACCTCATGGGAGATATAAAGTAACAGACAAACATACACTAGCAAGAGTGCAAGGAAAGTATAATCAATGGAGGTTAAATTGGATGGCTGCACAGACCTGCTATATAACTGCAGAAAACACCACAACACTTCGTGTGGCCTTCAACCACAAGCACATCATCAAGACCTGGCGTTACAAGTGAACTAAGAGAACAAGGGAAATTATTATTAGGTAATCACATATTAGATGATCTGATCGTCTCAGTACCCTATTTGAGGGTTTATTGTTTAGAGCGATAAATACGGCTAGTCTTGTATACATGTTCGCAAATATTCACAGCAAGATGGTACAAATATTTGATGAAACTGGTGCTGTGAGAGAAGACAGACAACGTTTTTATGTTAAGCCTTTCTCGTCTACTGAACTAGGAATGTACACAGAAGGCATGGGTGCAAAGATGTCAATCTCGGGCGCCACGACGACCGGCGACTAAATTTTGTAACGTGGCGGGCAATAATTTTGGATCCTAGGTATGGAATTTGCTTGTCACCATTTTGGAACCTAGAATTTTAAGGTGGCTCCTAGATTTCTGAAAAATGTTCCATCCCGAACATAACCTTGATGGAATCTGTGAGCTACAAAAACCAGCAAAGGAAATCTCATTTAATTTGGGTAATTTTGAAAGAGGACATCCCGTTGTGTTTTAAAATGTAACAATAAAATAAAATTATACACGTACACAGTCAAACGCAACAATGTATTTTGGCTTTAGTGGCCGTATTTAGGTGTTAGATCCTTTTTAGGGCATTGACGATTGAAGTAAATATTTGCACAACATTTCAGAACCTTTCATATTAAATTCCCTTATTGGTTGATGGAATAAGTTTGACTAGCTAAGATAATTTTGGTACAGAACTCCGATTGTGTTTTAAAATGCAATAATAAAACGAAATTATACACGTACACAAACACAACAATATATTTTAGCTTTAGTGTCACTAAGGCTAAAATACATTGTTGTGTTTAATTGTGAACGTGTATAATTTTGAATAAAGAGAGACCAACTTGATGTCACTTGCTTTTTTATTTCATTATTTACTGCTCAACATGTTTTGGATGTTAATACATCCATCATCAGGAGCTTGCGACTTATTTGTTTAGTTATTTCATGGGTTGTATTGTTCTGGTTCGATGTGTGTTGGTGTTACGTTGCGTTTGGCTGGGGTGGTGTGGTATCCAGATACCACACCACCCCAGCCGAACCACACCATAACACCAACACACATCGAACCAGAACAATACAACCCACGAAATAACTCAACAAATAAATCGCAAGCTCCTGTGGATGGATGTATTAACATCCAAAACATGTTGAGCAGTAAATAATGAAATAAAAAAGCAAGTGACATCAAGTTGGTCTCTCTTTATACAACTACCAAGATGATGCACGGTCCAATAAACATAAGATTCAGTGTATAATTATATTTTATTATTGTAAATCTCATTTAACTGAACCTGACGTCTTCGCTTGTAATGTTTATTGAGAGTAAATCTCAGTTTAGACATGCCTCCGAACTTTATACTGTACGACTTATACTTCGTGTTCTTCGTACTTCGCTTTCATCCGATGATGACTTCGGAGAGCACTCGGTGGGTAGGGTGAGGGCGTGGCGCGGCTGCCTCATGAAACTTAGATCGCCTTCCTTACTTCATTCCATCGCCCGCCACCGCAGTCAATTGAAATTCACGCCTCTCAGGAGAGTTGAGTTGGCGGTACACGACAGGCAGTGTTCAGGATACAACTTGCAGGAAACTTATTCCCTAGGACGATTACGTTAGGTATCTGGGGAGCAGGTGAGCCTCTGGCAAAGGAGAGATGGAGGTACAAGATATTCTAGTCTGCCACAGGATCTCCTGACAAGATTTTATGAGCGATCCTACTGCGTTTCATGCTGCGTCTCTACAGAAAGTGTTAGAAATTGGCACATGCACAACACACGACATTACTTCTGTGAATCCTGGGACGAAAGGTCGTCATTTTGGGTACTAAGTCTGTTTGAAGCTCAACACTTGGGTACTTTTGTGTTCAGAGGTATCAGTGATTGAATCAATACGATAACATGTACGGACGGAAATAGCCAATGGCCTAGATAAGGTACCAGCAGAATACGTGGCCCGGCGAGGGTGTGGGGAGGCGTGGAAACAAGCGGGCCTCGGAACATGCAAAATACTAAAACTGGTTGTGGGGTCTTTCGGACTTTATACAATTCCTTTGAAAGGATTTACAATTCTGGGTCCCTCTTAAGATATATGCCAATAGATTCATTTATAAATTGTACGAAGGGCTCCGATTATCGACTCGCGGTGCCGGGGTGGGGGGTGGAGGTGGGGGTGGGGATTCCTTCATTGGTGGCCCTACTAAAATCCATTTTCTATTCTGGGCTATTTAAGAACGTTCTTAGAATCGAAGACTCCATAGCATCGAAAGATATCGCGCGTGAAGATCTGAAAGGGATTTGGTGGCAAGCGGTCTTGGCTTAATCGGCACAGCCAGCGACTCGGCTGTGATCTGTCTATATCAGACGCCTCCCAAATAGGTCTACCACTACACCATCATACTGAATAGCTTTTGTCGGGGAATAGACTGTCGGCTACTGATGGTGTGAACAGACGATTGGACAAGAAATAATAATTAAAGGAATGGAAAGAGCAGGTAAGAAGTGACGACTCTCTGTGCTAAGGTATCACCAAACCTAATGACAAAATTACGGCATGAAGCCCAGTTAGGATGCTCAGTAAGGCTTTATAACCATGATTACAACCCATAAAATCCAACCACAATTACTGTTGTAACAAAAGGCAGTAAGGCAGAACTACAATGCTACTTACGCAAGGAATTAGTTACAAGTGTTGATGGAAAATACTACAGGAATATGTGACAAGTTCCTAAGTTCCATATAAAGAAACACTTTACCTGTAAACATATTTCGAAGATATCACAGTCCTGTGTACCAGCAATCAGAATTTAACTGAAGAATAAAAAACCAACTAGATGTCACTTTATATTTTATTGTACTTCTTACAGGCTCAACATGTTTCGGGCATTACTATGCCCATCATCAGGAGTTCGTGACTATGATGTTGATTACCACAACGACGATGGGCACAGTAGTGCTCGAAACATGTTGAGCCTATAAGAAGTACAATAAAATATAAAGTGACATCTAGTTGGTTCTTTATTCTTCAGTTATCACAATGATGGACGGTCCAATAAACATCAAAATCAGGATTTAATTCATTCATTTATTGTCGTATATACAGCAATCCAATACAGCGAAGTCTCCAAACAAAAGGGGCAAGTAAAGCGTATCAATTTCCCTTCTTAATAACACCTAAATTTCAAGGACAGGCATACCTTTATGATACATCACCTGCTACTGTACAGAAAGTCATATTTAGCCCCCACGATTTTGAGGCAAACGTTTTGTGTCTCAGCAAATGCAGTACCACTAGCGTCATCTGCACATCAGCTCAACTACAGTTGTAATACCGTAGCAGCAGCTCAGTAAACAGCTTAGCTGTAAGTAAAAGCTTAAAGCTATACATTTCCCCGGAAGCTGTACAGGCGCCGGAGACTAGAAGGATGTCAGATGACATGACATGCAGATCTCAGAGGAAGAGGAGGAGGAAGAGGAGGAGGGGCGAGAGAGATAGAGGTTTTATACAACATCCGGAGATGGGAAAGCGAAATAGCAAAAGGCAGACTAGAGAGAGAGAGGGAGTGAGAGAGAGACAAGGATAATAGATTACCAAAGCAAAACAATGTTCTATGAAACCATGGAGGATACGTACAACTCGTCATAAGCAGGACAGGCGAAGCACGAGGAACTGGGAATAAAGGGAGGAATGAGGGAAAATTTACGTTAAAAGAAAAGAAACATGAAAATGCTGGAGTTAAAAAGTTTTAGTGATGATGTCTAGTTCAGAAATGGAGAAGGCCGTAAAGAGGGGGATGGGGTTCAGAATGGAGAAATACACACTGTCGTCTCACACGACATGATATTAGTTCAGACTGCTTTAGTATTCACAGAAATTTCTGTTTCCAACTGTCATCGCATGTCACAAAGACGTCATCACCGTGGCAATGAGGCACTCACCCACTAAATGAGTTCAGCCAGCTAAAACTATTACAATTTTTTTTATTCCGAAAATCTGAAAACCAGTCGTACATAATTAACAGGCACGGAGCTAGCAACATTTCGAAAGCGACAGGTATATAAATTTGATCAAATTAATTTAACTGCTGAAGTATATGCTGTTTCATAGCTACTGTCGGTGTTCAGAGAGCATCACATTCATCTTCAAATGAATTCCTGTTCCTACTAACATCACAGCTCTACTGCGAGGACTGTACTATACATCGGCGATGAGAATGTGTGTTGTTTTACAACGCTATTTCAGCTGAGGAGTTAGTTGACACAGAATTAAATTAACACTGATACTCCGTATCAGGGAACCGCGGTAGCACAGTGGTTAAGGTGCTGTGCTACAAATCGGACGGTCGCCGGTTCGATCCCAGCTGGTGTCATTGGAATTTTTCATTGACATAATCCTTCCGATCGAACTATGGCCCTAGGGTCGACTCAGCCTCTAACGGAAATGAGTAACAGGAGTATTTCCTGGGGGTAAAGGCGGCCGGTACGTAAGGCTGATCTTACCAAAATCCTGTGCCGTTGTCATGAAATCTGGGAACCTTAATTTCCTGGAACCCTCTGCGCCACTCCAGGCCTGTAACGGGACTCCTTTACCTTTACTCCCTACCAAGCGAAACAGCCTACGGCCGGAAACAGCCGGAAACTGCCCCGATATGGTACTGAGTCTTGGAGAGACTGACAAAAAGCACAGTAAATTCAATGCAGTACACCGAAAGTAAAACAAGATATACAGGGGTGCTGATAAGTCCTTAGCCCTAATTGATAATTCTTGCGTGAAAATTGAACATATAAGTTGCCTTTCATCACTCTAAAGGTTCTTGAGAGTCTGCAGCAAGCATATATTATTTGATCTGAGCAGTAGATTAGCTTCCAACGACACTATCGATTCCGTCCTACGACATCGGGAAGTAGGTCGGGCTAAAGACTTACCAGTACCCATGGTATTAATGTCCCTTAAGGCGAACTTCTCTGTCGCTAGGACCAGGAATGCGTGGTCCGGCCAACTGACACGAATCCATCTGTTAACTGTCGATCAGCGTACGTGTGCACAGTGCACACCTGTTAAAGGTCTGAACAATGTGAGGTGGAGATCTAAGGCTGGAATTCTTGACAAGAAAGTAATAAGAACTGTAACATTGCGCTAAGAATCTTCTTGCCTAACAGCTACGTGAAATAAGGAAAACGAAACGTGAAATCTAATATCGAAATTCATCTTACGGGGATAAACTGGGTTAATTCATATCCAATTACTTTACATTAACGTGATAATAACAAAATTAAAAGAAACCAGCTGTACATAATTTAAGCGTCAAAGAGGTAGCAACATTTTGAAAGACGCCAGATTTTAAAATTTGATTAAATTAATTAAGTTGCTCAAGGATGTGTTGTTCCTCTAGAGCAACGTGCTGGCTCGTAAGCGCCAATTCCGATTATGAAGTAAAAAAATAATTGTGATGATGATAATACTGACATTATTATGATAAATATGCAAATACGTAACAAATGCTGCTCTTTTTGGTGAAATTTTTAACAAGCGGTGAACAAGAAAAATTAATGAAACTGTATTCAGAGGACAATATCCAAACGCAGTCGGGGAGCCGGTATATAAGCGAAGGAACATATATTTTACAACTCTGTACTTCCTATGATTTTGTTGGTTGTATCTATACAGGTTTCCGGTCCACGAATTCTTTGCATTACCGGGGAGGAAAGCGAAAACTGAGAAATTATAAACGACAGTCGGAAATGGAAAAACAAAAGGAAACAATTTCTTGTTGAAGTCACAAGTTTCTAATTTTTTTTTTTTTGCCAGCAAGGGAAATAATGCGAGTTACTCAGAATGACACAATGATAGCTAAGCTAAATCTGTTTTGAATGTTGAAATACAATGTCTCTACTGTTTCACAAAAGAAGATACAATTTAGGTTTCTGAAAGAAAAAGATTCGTCATAAACAAACTGGAGTAATGTTTCCATGTTTCCATGTTTCCATAACGTAAACAAAGCCAGAGTTCGGTGTTTTCATGTGGAAAAATTAGCCGTTAACATTATTACTTTCTGCAAAACAACGGATGAATGCAGAAATGAGAACACAAAAGCGTTGCACGAAGAGCTGAATATTCAGCACGTCCCTCGGTGTTTGATTGACTGTCAGCCTTGCAAAACACATCCCTTCTCTAGAATACATCACAGCCCAACCGGCAAACAAAATGCGTGATTTGGAGGCCCCACAGCCCTGACTATACATAATACTGTCATTAGGTTGTGACGCCGTTTTACAGACTGGCACACTGAAGAGGGAAGCAGTCTCTTCCAAGGCGTCCGTAAATTTCAACCAGAACTCCGGACAAGAAGATATTCCTCCGTAACTTTGCTGATTCTACCGAAGCTCTTGAATATGGAGGTAATAGGTTCCTCCGAAACTACCAGAAACCTGAAATGGAGGGAGGAGGTTCCTCCGAAACTACGGCAAATTTCTACAAGAAACCTCCGAAACTATGGAAAATATCTACCAGAAACCTGAAATGGAGGGAGGAGACCTCCGAAATGTTGGTAAATTTCTGACACTAAAAGAGTTGGTAGTAAATAATAGACACATCATATTTACTTACGACAACGACAACAGCAGCAACAAAAAACAACAAAAACTATCGCCAGGACTCATTTAGAACAAAAATATGTATTTAAATTCGTGCTATTAAAATAGTTGCCCCCCCCCCAAAAAAAAAGACCCTTTCTTCTCTTGCCTCGGTCCGTTGATTGTTATTGGTCAAGAGGCAGGCCTTCCCATCAGGTCATACGTCACTAAAATTTCTCTCTCCCACCAACTTCTCCTCACTTCGTTCCCACAAAGTATTATAACCAACCCCTTTGTCGGCATAACCTACAATCATGTTACAGAAGATTTCCATTTCTTGTTTTTATTTTCAGCTTCCCGTATACATTTGCTGGTTTGACTCTGACTCCATCATAAAGCACACAACGAAACGAGCGGTTTTGGAACACGCTTTTTTTTTTAATTTTCCATCCCTTTTTTTCCCCTCTCTTTGGCTTTTATAATTGGAAGGCCGACGGGTGTGATTAGTGTAGAGACTGGTTGGTGGTGGTTGGGTTTTTGTTGCGGGATAGCTTTTGTACACCCACACTCACCCGAGCCAGCATGTCTGTTCCAAATCGACCCCCTCCCCCCCGCACACACACACACACCAACACACACGCACGCACGAACATACACTGCGCCAAGTTTCATAAAAAAACAACCTTCAGTTACATTAGCCTATTGCAAAATGCAGAACTTTCTGTATAAATTCTGCACGCGAAGTGGTGGGCATTGATTGACCATTAAGGTAACGTTGTCACTGTTCACGCCATGAAGGCGTACAGGGGAAGAAGGGATACAGCTCCGTTCATTCTTAACCTCGACACTAGACGGAGATGAGTGGACATCACGTCCCGGCGGATTTACCCTCGGGAAAGTACGCTGGTAACCGCTAAAAAGTAGACTGGGTGTGCACAGTAGACGGTCTGTACATTTTTGAAGAAGAGATAAATCAATTGCGCTGTCAGGGTTCGAATCCCGAACCGTCCAGCCCGTAGCGTAGTTGCGATATCAACTATGCTATCCCGGCTTCCATTGACCACAGGGTGACCTTTCTGCTGATTAAATGTTGCCGGCTAGGCACCGGGAGCAGCCTTTCGGTATCCAACACCGATCTTAATACACTCCCTTGTTTGGCTTATTACAAGATTTGCATTGCAGTATAATATTAAACAAGAGTTCCTTGCGCTATTCGGTTTCAAGATAAGAACTACACGAAGCAGCACTCTTCTAAGAAGTTCTGCAGCTACGTAACAGACTACCCAAATTTTATGGAACCGTAAGTTCCAAAACATCCCGCTTCTGGTCTCACCTCTCAGCCAGATACATCCAATCCACAACCACGAATCACGTACTTTTGAGACGAAATCTTCTGTCTACGCTTCGTTCCACCTAGTGATCTACCTTCTTCAAACTTCCCTACCAAAACTGCGTATACATTTCTCTATCCTCCCATTCGTGCCAGGTCCAAATATAAAATTTTCAAATTAACAAGACAGGTAATGTACGTATAAACGTAATATTGAGGTGCGTTCGCGTTACCATTTTTGCCGTGGAAAAAGAATAAGTATTCAACATTCCGCGTGTACGTGTATTTTTGCCTTAGTTACCCAGCATGTAAAGCGCATGCGCTACATTGTCATCTGTGGTCTGTCCGGCTCTAATTTGTTTTCCCACATAATCTTATAAACGACGACATTCGAACAAAGTTACTGAACATAAAGTGGGCTTTGGCTTTTTCTACAACTTTTGTCTGAAACATTACAAATTCTAAGAATAACTCAGCGATGTATTACCATAAACGTACACACGACTTCGTGTAAAGTACCTGTTACTGTTGGCAGATTTGAATCAAACTTCAGTTTTCTCGACAGACTTTTGTAAAGTACTCCAACATCACATTCGCGAAAATATTTCCAGTGGCAGTCGAGTTGTTCCATCAGGACAGATGGATACATGTGATGAAGCTAATAGCCGTTTTTTGCAATTTGGCAAACCCGAATAAAAATCGCACTTTCGAGAGCAAAAGTACAGAAATCCAACGACTTTTACTTAATATCTTGCTCTACCTTGTAGGTCCAAAAACCTTAAACTGTTCCAGCCTTCCCCAGTCACGATTGTCCATATACGGTAAAGACAGATCAGTCCGTATCCAGGCTTGGAAAGGCCCTGAGGGTTCCAGGTGGTTAAGGCTCCCAGATTTCAAAACAGTCGACATACGAAGGTGGCAAGTTTGTCAACCCTACGCACCGGCCGCCTTTACTCCTCAGGAAATATTCGTGGTACTCATTTAAATAGGGTAATCAAATAAACATAATGCGATGGCCGGAGCATGTGGCTCGTATGTGGGAGAAATGAAATGCATAACGTATATTGGTGAGGAAACCTGACAGACTCCACTTGGAAGACCTATGCACGGATGGGTAGATAACATTAATACAGGTCCTAAAGAAATAGGAAAGGAGGCGTGAACTGAATTCATGAGGATCAGGACACGAACAGGTGGTGCGTTCTTACTGACCCGGTGATGATTTTTCCGTTTCCATTGAGGGTAATCTGATTAGGTGTGGAAATATTAGCTAATAAATAACTCTGCTCCATGGGTCGAGTAAGGTACTTAGTTGGTGAGTTTGTAAGTACGTAACTTCTTATCAGTGACACGAAGTACTGTGCCGTTCTTTCCAGGCATATCGTCTGAACATTCACTCCATTTTCATTACATTAATCTGTCCTGTAGCAGGTCAATTTCAAAACTGTACACGAGTACCGAGGCTCAGTGTGGCTGTCTGTATTTATGTATCAACGCTAAGCCTTGGATCCAACACGCTCAGCTACAAACTGGATAGAAGACCAACGCGGTAGGATGGACGACTGGCCTGCCCACGGCTGTCTGGGGGTCCAATCTCCAGCCCAACACCTGCTCCCACCTCACCAGCCGCAACCATCCCTCCCGAACCTTCGACCAACAACTAATTCCAAGTGGAAGACATCTCGAGACCATAATGCTTCGCAGGGCACCTCCCGAAAGCGCCATATCATTGTTTTTTTTTTAATTCATGCACACGATGTTCAAAATAATGTTGTACGTAATATAATACATTAATACAGTCGATACGAGTGCCAAATTATTATTAATGTGTCTTATTTTGGAATTAGAAACAGCATTTCAGCTTCGGGACACATCTTCAAACAACCCAGCAGTAAAAATGGCCTAAAAACAAACACAAAGAAAACTGAGTGGGCGCGGATATTAAAGGTTGAACTTGTTATGAGTGGAACCGAATCACAACCAAAAACTAACTAATTAAACCCTGGACACTGTAAAGTTTTAATGTACTTGGCATTGACAGAAACAAACCAAACTTCGTACATTGACGAAGAAGTTAACCGTATTAAATTTGGGGAAATGTTTTTGCCATTCAGCTCAGAATGTTGCAAGTTCGCGTTTTCTACTGAAGAAACTAAACAATAAGATAAGGAATACTCCAGAAGACAGAATTTTTAAGCTCTCATCTAATACACAGGAATCTAAACAACAAAATACAGTGTTCAGGACTTTTTTTTTTTTGCATTTTCCTTTATGGGTAGGAAACTTGGGTTCTCACCCTAAAATACCAACGACGTAGTTTGAAGATACCTGAAAGTAAAGTGATGATACCTTAAGGAGAGCACAGAAAAATAATAACCTTACGAAACAAATAACTTTAAGAATACGCCCAATCGTAGTGAAAATAAACATATTTACGTTGCTGAAAGTAAGGAGGAAAGGAACAAGGAGGCCTAAACGCAATGTTTCACATCTAACTGCTGCAACAAGCTGAGAGAGCGTTGCAGTTAAACAGGTCTGACATTACAAAAGTTAAAATGTTTTAAATCGAAATCGCTATCGTATATGAAGCTAAGAAAATTCGAATCGTAAATTCGTTTCACTTAATTGAGTGTCGGAATTCCTCTCTTCTTTCTATTCCCACACAAAAGACGCGGACGCGTGCGGAAAAGCAAGCGATACTAGTGATTATAATACTTCGTAATGCGCCCCAAGTAACATTTCTATAAATCATTCCACGAAGGAAAATTGCAGGTTTCTGCAGCAACCTTAAGAGCGTTGAATAATATTTCGTTGGAGGGGAAAAAATATTTTCCCCAATTCCTCCCCTCATTTTAGTATGTAGTTACATTCCAGAGTAGAAAACCTGAGATCGTTAAATGCACACATTCCTTCAACACCGGCGGGCATTTGCATCAGAGCCGAGGACGCCGGCTTGGAAGACCCTCGTAAGTTGTGGCGAGGCTGCATCAATACTCACACATGCACAGTCCGGAGAATCACCGTTAAAATAATCTGAAACAACGGCTTCGCTGAGAGGAACAAAAATTGCACACACCAAGCCTTTCCGTTTCAAGCCTTCACAGCGGTATATTATTAAAACGAAATTTCTTACATCGCGGTGACATCAAACGAATACCGGCTGTATACGCGACATGTCGAAGATCCTCACATTCTTCGTCGTTAGGGCGAAGTGACTACCCGATACTTAGGCAATATTGTATGCCTCTTCGGACACAACTTTTTATCTTCATGGCTTGACTAGCCCTAGTTTGCCCAGGCCTCCTCGTTGTCAAGGTTCCGAGATCACACACAACGACGCACCACAGTCGGTAGGACGCCTCTGGACGAGAGATCAGCCCGACGCAGAGATCTCTACCTGACAACACAAAACAATCACACGAGACAGACTTCCACGACTCCGGCGGAATTCGAACCCGCAATTCTAGGAATAAAACTGCCGCAGACCCACGCCTTAGACTGCGCGGCACTCGGACCGGCACGCTTATCATTACCGCCAACTAATTAATCCTCTAAGCAGCGGAAGAAACAATTGGATCAAACATTTTGTCTTGAAGATTTGTCACAGAATCTCTGGCAGCGCAACAGCATCTGGTCAACAGGATGTCAAAACTAAGAAATATGTTCCACACTTACGAATGCGTGCTTTCCTGGCGGATGCATGATACTGAACATGTTTACGGATAATGGCAAAATAAAGTGGGATATATTGCAGACTTTTCCGAGATCTGTATTCCAGCTGTCCTCAAACAAAAGTTACTGCCACAATATATTTGTTGTTACACATACGGTACAGGAACGAGAGACCATAACGTAGGCACTTCGCTTTGAAATGAAGACGCTAAGGATGTCCGACATGTGGGCAACACGGTCTGTTTCCACACAGCACTATCGTCCTAAATCAGCCTTAATATCCGAATGTACAAAGCTTTCACCAGACAGGAGGAACAGATGAACTTCCCGAGATCGGATCGCTACTACCAGCAAGTACACAGCGTTAAAATGTAAAAACCTCCGTAGTTTCGTACGGCATCGATATCATTACAATAGTTGCTCAACTGACCAGTTTGTAGCAATGAATTTAACTCTGCACGATTCAGACGATAGCAGCATATACTACAGCGAAAGCCACGCAACATTTTGACTTCGTACAGGGCCTAACTGTGGACCGGGTAGCTCAGTCAGTATAGGAACTGAGTAGGGGCTGGACGGTCCGGGATCGAATCCCGGTGGGGACGATATTTTCCGCCCGTCCAGACCGGCCCTGGGGCCCACCCAGCCCCCTGTAAAATGGGTACCGGATCTTTCCCGGGGGTAAAATGCGGCCGGGGAGTGCTGCTGACCACTCACCCCCTTCTAGTGCCGCTGTCATGGAAGTGTAGAGCTATACCTCTACCCACCCTCTGGGCCACACAGGGCCTGTAAAGGGATCACTTTACCTTACAGGGCCTACTAACTGTTTCAGAACGATAAAGAGTAAAACACGTGACGTTTCGGGCATTGGATCAGTTGCGGTTCTCGTCTAAAAATGTGGAGAAGGGGGGAGCTACTCAGGCAGGCCCCATTAAATAACGTCCAGAGATTTAGTGTAGCTCTAATGAGTAGGGTTAAGTTCGTGCCACCTCTTACCTTGACACAAAGAAAGATCCTCTTTCTGAGACGTTGTGTTCATTTTTGTACTTTTAAGCAGCGGACGGTGGACGTCAGTCCGAAAGCTCAGTGGTAGTTTTCTAGCAGTTTATATGCAAAAGACATATCTTTGTACGCTATGAAAGCATGTGGTGGAGTGGAGGTATAAACCCACTTATTCCTAAATTTGACACTGGATAAAAGTTGCGAGCCTCACTCCCCGCCCGATATACACCCAGAGAAAGAGAATGAGTCCCCGGTACCCATTAACGATGAGGTATGGTAAGGATCAGAGCCCGACTTGGCTCTTTGGAGAAGAGAAATATATCTTTCCTCTGCAAGAAAATCTCTGAATTGCTTGATCTAGGCCAGCAGCTCGCAAACATTTTGAGCACGGAGACTTTATTAAAATAAAAAAAATTGCACACATCCTCACATCATCACGTCCCACGGATTGAAATCTGAGAATCTCCAAGCTGCCCCCCCCCCCTCCAAGTGATATAAAGCCAGTAACAGCAGTCAATGAATTCTCATTACATTTACCACAAAAATACTAACAGAAGGAACAAGATGGGGCCTCGAAGAGCAACACTTGCTGTCAGAGTATAGCAAATTTAAGAAGTGCCTGAAAAACCGAGCGGCTCCACTGGAAAAAATCCCATACCCTTTTGGGGCTCCGTCGACCATAATTTAAAGACGCACTAATTCAGAGCACAGCCCTAGCTAATACGGCAGTTTATAAGTGACCTCCCTAATAATTCTTAAAGTAAAAAAAAAATTGAACGCGATTCTTACGAAATCCCTATTCAGCATTACATATACCAGTAGACAGACAAAGCGCCAGCGTGAGTGATTCCAGTCGAAAGAGAGAGACGAGACTACCCGGAGCCGTTCGGGTTTGGATTCGAGATAATGTCACTCGCTGACAGACTACCTGGCTTATCGCTACACATACACTTGGGGAGCAGCAGAATTCAGGAAGGGAATGAATAGCCCGCCCGCCCGCTAGCTTATTTTGTGGTTAAAATACCCAGTGTCCCCATTACACTGCAGTTTGCTTTGACGTTTCACGTTCTGTAACTTCCTACTTTTCGGCTCTAACGTGTTGACAATGAGAAAATAAAGAATATACTGCTAAACGCACCTTCGTATGAATGCATGCAATTAAGTTTCACTTGAAACTGAACTGTATTCTTGCTTCAGTTTAACAGATTAAATGACCTGCTTTCATGTAACATAATCGAATGTAGCACCCGCTACGGTAATGACAGAAATTCAATTCTTCTGGGATGTTGCACCGTGCAGACTGGTAAATGTTTACAAATGTTTGGAAGGAGCGCTGTTCTTTCGAACGCGAGGCCAAGAAGTGCTAGTGTTGGGACGCTCGAACTTTTACACTTTCTGTAAAGGTAAAGGTAAAGGTAAAGCTGTCCCGTTACAGGCCTGGAGTGGCCCAGAGGGTTCCATAAAGTTAAGGTTCACAGAATTCATGATAACGGCACAGGATGGTGGTAAGGTTGTCAGCCTTACGCACCGGCCGCCTTTACTCCCAGCAAACGCTCCTGGTACTCACTTCTGTTAGAGGCTGAGTCGACCCCAGGGCTATAGTGCGATCGGTAGGATTTTATGTCAATGAAAAATTCCAATGGCACCCGCTGGGATCGAACCAGCGACCTTCCGATTTGTAGCACAGCACCTTAACCACTGTTCCACCGCGGTCTCCCTTACGCTTTTTGTAATAGAGTTTTAAGTACTGGATCGCACGTATATATACAGACGCGACACGAGTTCAGGGGAACATTTTTCGTTGAAGGAACAGCAACATCTGTGTTGTGTCATCGGGGAAGGTGTCGTGGTGTTTGTGTCAGCTACGTAGCCATATGTTGGCCGGTGCAAGTAGTGTCACTGCAAGGAGCCGAGGGAATGAGCACGACAAACTAACTGTGTTTAGTTATAGAAGAACAATTTTCTTTCAGTGACAAACTTCTATTCCGATGCACGGGTTTAGGAGTAATATGTTCTGAAAATATTAGAATGAGCAAAATTAATTCAGGGAGTGTTGTAGAGTGACTCGACTCAACGTCTCTTTATCCAACGGAACTCCAAACGTAACAAGCTCCATGTTACATTACATGTGTAGATACTGGCTGATTTTGCCATACACACAAATACGTAAGAAAACAGTCTACACAGCCAAAGGTACGGATTTTCAGGAATTCCATCTCACGGTGAAACTAAACATCACATTATTCCCAGCGCTCCGTACAAAAGCGATTCATCTGTTGTTTTTTTTTTTATTTTAGACAAATATCGGGGATGAATTCTCTTTCCAGGCCATGTAAAGAATCCCTGATAAGTTAGCAGCCAACATATGCAAATAAGAAGGTCGATTTGCCCCTACCTACGCCATGACGGTAGAAAGGAAGGGACAGACGTACAGATCCACTTATTCTTAACCTCGGAACTAGATGCACGTGAGTGGTCAACTTCACGATCCGGCCGCTTTTCATCCGGGAAAGAAATCCGGTACGCATTGAGTACGAGAGTGGGTGGGCCCCACAGAGGAGCTTTACAATTCTGAAAGAAAGAAAAACTTTTGCCCCTGCTGGGATTCAAATACCGGACTGTCCACGTCGTTTTGAGTCGCTATATGAAAGATACATAACACATAAAAAATAATAGTCTGAAAGACTGAACAGAAGGTAATTTGCATAACCTGAACGTGGATATAAAAATGGTACTACACAGTCACCTAAATAGAGCGTGTAGACTGGATGCAGGTATAACAGGATTATATCAACAAAGTCACCGTCATTTTGCATGAGGACCGTGAGCGCGAGTCTCACAAAGCCTACGGCCCTCCTGCCTCAGTCACGTGATTGCAACTACTATATGTGCAAAAGAACACGGACACGTCCACCGCTGTGATTTCAGAAATGCACTGATATACACGCGCGCACACGATATCTCTCTCTCTCCCGACTTGCGACATCACACTAGGCTCGCTAACGAGACCTGCACCTTAAGCTAGAGACTTTGTGAAATTAATCCTTCTATAGCTCAGGAAACAGTTTCCTATTTCGAGCTTTTATAGACACGGTAATAAGCCTTCGGTTTTCACAAATAGAGGTAAATGCTTCAAAAGATAAACCTTTCTCAGTAAGAACTGTGCTGTTGGAACTTACTAAATACTTGAGTTATTTAATGCTCTTGCATTTGTAAAATGGTTTCAACATCGTCAGACAGTGAACGCTGTTTTCAGCAGACAAAATGCTCTCTCGGTCGCTGTCTTGCCAGTATCAGTATTTACTGTAATAACAACATATCTTAAATATATAAGTGTCCTGTTGCGCTGGCAACAAAGTCGGGAAAAATAACTTCATTTGCAAAACATTTCATTCATGGAAATTACATTTTCCATCCCTTTCCTGTTTAACTTCGTCTCTCTTCTACAGAGAAGCGAATCGTATGGATTTGAATTACTCTGGAAAACTCGAAAGAAGTGACCCCCTTTCTCTTCTAAATTCTCTCACATTGCAAAAAAAAAAAATCCAAATTACCCGACGTTGGAAGGAGTTATAAGTTAGGACTTCCTTACGGTTGTTAAGAGTGGAAATGTAAGGAGGGTGAGTTGTCTGTTGGGGCTGTTTGGTTGCCTTAACGACCATGCTGTCCTACACAGACAACACAGTCGCGTTTCATTATGCATGCACCAAATCGCAGTTAGGCCCTACTATAGCATTGCTATTGATACTGCTTCTCAACATCTCAGGGCGGAGAAAATGTTATTCATGTTCTCCACTCTTCAGTGAGCAGGATTCATTCCCTCTCTTGCTCTCTGACATCAATCAGCTTCCAGTGATCTTGTACTTTCTGACATACATGGGCAATATACTGCACGCAACATATATATACTGAACTTGTGAGCGCCATGACAAATATTTAACTGTAAGAAGAATGAGTGTGTTACAAACAACAAGACATGAATAAGTGCTTACTATGCTTACTGGCATTAGTTATTCCTCCCTAACTTGAAAGTATAAATAATAGATTTTCTTCCCAAAACAACTTAACTTATTTAATTTAAAATCGGACACTAGACGCCAGAGTGCAGCACCATTATGCTCAAACGACGCAGATGAAAATGTCAGGGAAAATATAGGTTAAGACGTTTTAAAATTTTAACAACACTGAAAATAAAATATGACATTAATGTACAAAGGTTCAAGAAAATGAAACACGGATTCTGATCCCTTTAAATGTATACTGTAATAGTTGAAAACGAAAAACCAACTTGATGTCACTTGCTATTTTTATTTCACTTCTTATTCGCTCAACGTGTTTCGGACATAAATATATCCATCATCAGAAGCTTGCGACTATTCTGTTGAATTACCACATTGGTCGTGTGTTCTTGGTTCGATGTGTGTTGGTGTTTCGGTGTGGTTGGGTTGGAGTGGTATCCATGTAGCAGGTTTCAGCCTGCAACACGGATACCACTCCAACCCAACACACATCGAACCAAGAACACACGACCGATGTGGCAATTCAACAGAATAGTCGCAAGCTCCTGATGGTGGATATATTAATGTCCGAAACATGTTGAGCGCATAAGAAGTGAAATAAAAATAGCAAGTGACATCAAGTTGGTCTTTTGTTTTCAACTATTACAATGATGCACGGTCCAATAAATATAAGATATATTTCAATATTTTAGCCAGTTACAAAATATACATTCCTGAAGCATTCGGACTTAAGTGAAACAACATGCGCAACTGCGCACGTCTTTCGGCTGCAAGTTGCCAGACGTCAGAGCGAAAAAAATATATGGAACAAGAGTCGTAGAGAAAATTTAGAGAATCACACTTCACTTTCATTATACTTTCTCCGAGGATCTTGAGGGCTTTGTGACAATTAAAAGAGAAAGAAAGTGACGAAAGTGTTTCACAGTGCATACATTTTCTAATTTGTTATAACAAATAGTGAATAATAGATCTCTAAAAAGCAAAAAAAGTAATACAAAAAGTACATATATTCCGCTAGTGATACTACAGCGCCAAATACGTAACGTTGACGGGGCCAACAGCGACACGCCTTGAAGTGGACAGATAATTACTTGGCTTGAATTGGACGTTCGGGGAGGGGGGGGGGAGAGGATTTAACAGCATTAAAGGGAAGAGGAAGCTTTTAATCGTCACTTTAAAACATATCACAATTAAGAACGAGTATCCTAAAATTTTCATATTATACAACACATCGTTTGTATTAAATGACACACCATCGGGCGTTACAAGCCGATCGTAATTTCTGTTGCGTGCAATTTGTGAGACATCGCAAAAATTTACATTCTTACCTTGAGTTTTAAATTTATATATAAAATAAACACCTGAAGATCATCGGCTTGATCGAAACATGTAGTGTTTGAGAATACAGCGAATAACAACGGTGCTGAATTTTATGTTTTGTTGACCGTTCATCTCGATATATTCATTTTAAAAAAAAAAACCAACTTTATGCACAATTTATCTTCAGTATATTTCGTCAAACACCTCTACATGTTTCGGGCGTATCTATAGCCCATCATCAGGAGGTACACCGTATGTATACAATAACTGGTACTTATTGTTCTTTTTAGTTGGCTGTCTGTTGTCCTGACTGGGTTGGAACACCGCCATGACAACAGACAGCCATCTAAAAAGAACAATAAGTACCATTGTTGTACACATACAGTGTACCTCCTGATGATGGGCTATAGATACGTCCGAAACATGTAGAGGTGTTGGACGAAATATACTGAAGATAAATTGTGGATCAAGTTGGTTTTCTTTTTAATGAACAACAATGGTGTGTCAGGCGGAATGCGTAGTCATATTTTCGTAATAATAAATATACCCCAAATAATCATTACTTTCCGAAATATTCATTGTGTACAAAGAGCCTGTAAGTACAAACTTACGTTGCAGATTTTTTTGCGTTATTACGGCTTTCCAGCAATACAGTTACCGTAATTGTTTCCCACAACAGGTTTCACAGGACACGAAACCAGCTATCATGTTCTTCGCGTTTTGCGTGTGCGTGTGATTCAACACACCGCACAGGGCTATGTAATTAGCATTATACCGTACTAAATAACACTGAAGCTGGATGTGTAGTTAACAAAAATTTAACACGACAGTATATTTCATTACACAATTAATCCCACTACAAATAAATATCATTACAGAATGGCAATTCGGTGAATTCAACAAAACGTACATTTTCAAAAAGAACATAAAATTTGTATAATTATCACATAGTTAGTGTAAATATTATCTCGTTCTTGTTAAACGTAAGTACAGTTTTAAGCAGAGACTGCAATACATCTCACTGTGATTGTGAATTGCATCCACGTCACGCATTCCAACTATATTTTTAGCGTGTTTAAGTAGCCACACAATACAATTAACAACGTTGTGCCCCACACGACTCTCACTGCATTCCGTGCTACTCAAAGCCGACGACTGGCTGTAAATGTATAGTTTGCTATTCAGATGTAAACACAATAATGATAAATTTTGTTAACTTCATCAAGGTACACAATCTGAAGTCACTCATTCACTTAAGCCAGTAAATAAGATGATGATGATAAAGTATAAACCTGTCAATAGATCAGCTCCATTTTACATCCCTAGGATTAAGGAGACGAGTGCCATAGTTGAAAAGTGGCTGGTTAATACATAAACACTGCAAATCTAAGCGATTACAGATTAATATCCATCCGTGCTTCAAATATTAATCCAGTGATCAACAGACGGGATATTTGGTGGCAAGCCACGAATATGTTAATTGAGAAGCAGCAAGGAAACTCTCAAAGTAGCATTCGTCGCAAAAGGGCGTCAAGTAATTCCATGCCTTGTTAGTTCCATTGACAGCAATAATTTCTGCTGTTCTTTAAAATTAACTTTGTTACATTACCGTTATCAACACTGCTGATAGTGATGACAGCAGTGATAATACCAAGGGTGTGTTCTCTGTAACAGTGTTAACATATTAAGTTATGTCATTGACCACAGACAAAAATACACCTCAAAATCTCGGCCGAAAGCCAAACCACTTCAGTCTCCACATTACTCTCAACAAACTCATCCAATTCGGTCCACAGTTCAATAAACCGATAAGGGACAGATTAATGTCGAAGTCAAGAAACAGGACTACGACGTGTGTGGTAAGTGAACACGTGAAGTGCTCCGGTACAGCCTGAAGCAGTCCGAACGTCTCTCTTCCTCATACATCCGTCATACTAGCGAGGGGACAAACAAGAGAGCAAGTCCAGACTACTGGGGGATGAAAGATGGATGAAACGAAGAAAAGGGACCAGAACTCAGTCATAATTTTTTACACACTTGTCCTCAGAAGGTTTTTTTTTAACCTCTCTCCTTGCGCAGTTACTGTATGGGAATTCTAAGGGGATGGGGCCATTGCTAGTCCCACTGGAGCTGTAGGCCTATTCAGGTTCTTGCGTATAGAAGACTGTTGTTATTTATAGCTCCATGTTCCATCAGCTGTTGAGGAAAGATTAATGATACAAGAGGAGAAAAATTTTTGGTGGGTTGTCTTTTTGGGAAAGAAAACTCTTCTCTCAAAACTTTACTCTGTTCTTCCACCCTGTTCTTCTGTCCTTTCCTACCAAATGATGGCATTTATCTTTTACACTGCTGAATCCCCTGAGTTCCCTCTGACCCAAGGTATGCCTCTGAAGGTTGTGATGAAATGCAACTGAGAACCAGGTACAGGCACTGAACACACACTATAACCTAAAATGGATGGCGCTGCAAGTTAAAGAACTGATACACACACAGCAAAAAAGGCATAACAGTGTCGAATTTTGTTTCAAGAAACGTACTTCAAGAATAAAATTCTATTGTTAATTTCTAGGTCACACAAATTTTGGTCTTCTTAGATTACCTGTACAGTCATAAACAGACTGTGTCATTTCCTAAGCTTGTTATTAAGTGAAATTCCCGTGAGGAAAAATAAATTTAATAATCATCATCATCACAAAGCTTGTTGTATAAGAAAAAATATATTATAAGCTATAAATACATCGAGATTGGGGGGTTTTCACGGCCATAATTATCGGGGGCAGGCTTATGTGTTCTGGTAATTGACACCGTGTTGCCTGGTAGAAATCCACCAACGTTTGTGTGAGCATGCTTCCTTAGGTTTCAGTCCTGAAGATGAAAATGAAAACTTCCTAGCAGGCTACTCACCATCGCAATCCAGAATCCAGTATTCTTCTTAATGTTCTGTCGCACATATTGCAAACAGCCAAGTACAATGTTTATGTCAACTGGCAGTGACAGGAACGTGCTTAGGGAAGGAAACACTAGTTAATACTGGCAAAACAAAAAGTGGGAAGATGACGTCACAAGAAAGTAAGCTGCATTAAAATAAATTGTTATCCTCAAATGCAGGAAAATGTTTTGCAATGCCTGACTCTGGCAAGTGAGAAAAAACGAACGGCTTACTCTACCAGCACTTAACGGTCATTAAAAAAAAAACTGGTTTTGCAGAATTACATGAACACATTTAATACATATTTTTCTGTAAAAATAAAGCCATCAACTAAAAAAATTATAGTTGAAAACAAAAGACTAACTTGATGTTACTTGCTGTTTTTATTTCACTTCTTATGCGCTCAACATGTTTCGGACATTAATATATCCATCATCAGGAGCTTACGACTGTTCTGTTGAACTACCACACTGGTCGTGTGTTCTTGGTTCGATGTGTGTTGGTGTTTCGGTTTTTAAAGTTTACCCGTAAAACTTTTACGAGATTAAATGGGATTAATCAATTGTGAAGCAATAAGCACGAAATACTAAGACAGTGTGTCTTGCCTTAATTTTCCGACAAACAAAGCGCATGCGCCGTAAAACGTTTAGGTATGTGGCTTGTCCAGCTGTGCCATATTTCTCCACATTACCTCATAAAAGGCACGACCTTCGGAAAAAAAAATATATATATATTATTGAACACAAAATGTGTGCTTTGATTTTCCTTACAACTTGTGTATGAAACATTTCTCAAATTAAGAATAACTCAGGAAGATGGTATCACACCGCTATACAGGTTTTCATGTAAAGTAGCCGTTATTTTTTCGGATTTTAATCAAAATTCAATTTTCCCGACAGATTTTCGAAAAATCATCAAACATTATAATTCATGAAAATCCGTCCAGTGGGAGCCGAGTTGTTACATGCGGAAAGACAGAGAGAGAGAGAGAAATGACGAAGCTAGTAGTCACTTTTCGCAATTTTCCGAGTGCGCCCAAAAATGTGGCTTCAAAATGGCATTTGAGGTGAGAAGTTTCATCAAAACAGACGTCGTAGTTGCTGTTTATGTTATTATTAATTGTTATAATTAACCTTCTACAAAGACCATGAGATGGGCTGGGCATGTGGCGCGTATGGGTGAGGAGAGGGGAGTGTATAGGGTCTTGGTGGGGAAACCAGAGGGAAAGAGACCACTGGGGAGACCTAGCGTAGATGGGTGGATAATATTAGGATGGATCTCCAGGAGGTGGGATGTGGGTATATGGACTGGATTGGGCTGGCCCAGGATAGAGACGGGTGGCGGAAGCTTGTGAGTGCGGTAATGAACCTTCGGGTTCCGTGAAATGCGGGGAATTTCTTGACTAGCTGCAAACCAGTTAGCTGCTCAAGAAGGACTCTGCACCATGGAGTAAGTATGTATAAAGACCAAGATTAACCTGACTTTCATATAAAAATTCAGTTCGTTCCGTGCAGTAAACAGTATCTTCCTTCGTTATTCAAACAAGTCACTTAATGCTGTATGGGGAAATAACTAAATGTCACTGCATCCTATGGAAAGAATGCAGGATTACTGAAAAATAAGAAAACATCAGGCTGTAAACAATAAATAACACTTATCAGCGTCAAAACACTTTTGTTTGTCGCTACTGTTCCGGTGTTTGTCTTCGCACAAATTAAGCGTAGCTCTGCACTATAATATTCTGCAGTGTCCGAAAATAAACTCGAGCATATTCCACTGCTTACTTTGGAGTAGACATAGAGGCGATGGTTTCTGTTCTATTTTCCTGGTCTCAACAAGATCATTAGGCGAAGAAAAGCTTTTCTGATAGTGAAGACACATGGTGACAAAACTACGAGATGAAGAAGGAACGTCACCACCCAAAGACGCCATCACAGCCATCATCACCAACATCATCACTATCATCACTATCATCTTGACGTTGTTGACACGAAAGAATCTAACCAAGTACAATAACGGAACATCCTGGTGAGTAGAAAAATGTTTTTACAGGCAAGAAGCTAATGACAATGAAGGAAAGTTGCTGGAATAGAAATTATAAAAACAGAAAAGAAATGTGAGTCAGTCAGTCCCGAGTGAAACAGACGCAGGCAGAGAAACATTATACAGACAGAGATACAAGGAACATCACAAAGAACGTAATGATGGTGCGAAGAGTGAAGGTTTAGTCAACAATAAACGCATTTCATTGCTATCTACATGAAAAACATCACCCACCAACCAAAACCTTATAAAAAGAAGACATTATTCCATTTCATCTATGATATTTTTTGAGGGGCTTAGTATACGCCATGGGTTGATACTCGCGCACCGAGAGAGTCGCGAAATTAGTGTGTCTCTCAACCGTTAGTAAAATGACTGACCGGTTGATAAACTGTCAGTTATTGGCTCGTAACAGAAACATCGGTCATCGTCAGGACGCGTTTCTGGGACCGCCCACCCTCTAATCCAATTTCTATTCCGAGGATAAAATGGCCGAAGCGTAATGCTTGTAATTCAATTAAATGAAAAGGGGTCTGGAGTGGTGCATTTGTACCTACGCGGCTTTGTGCGCTTACGTGGCGTGGGGATCCAGGGAAGTGAACTTCAATTTTCACTCGTTTTGTCTCGCTTGTATTTCTACAAATGGTGTAAAGTCCTTTGTTTAAACTTTCCGTCCGATTATTTCATAATACTCCCGCTATTGCTGCTGCTACCACCACCACCACCACTAGCACCACTACTATTAACACAACCATCAGCACCATATTGCTGCTAATACCTCCGCCACTATACCTGTTACCGTGGTTCTTATTAAGTTAATATTATATTGCTGCTGTTACTACTACTACTACTACTACTACTACTACTACTACGGTATTCAGCCGGACACAGAATTAAAAAGGTAAAGGTAAAGTGCACCCTTTTACAGGCACTGAGGCTCTGTACAGGTCGAACGGCCCATAAGGGGAGCAGAGGTATAGCTCTACTCTTTCTTGACCACGGCATTAGAAGGGGGTGAGGGGCCAGTGTCACGACCCGGCCGCTCTTTACCCCCGGGAAATACCCGGTACCCATTTTACACAGAATTAGCTACGTTGATTTCCGATGTCAGTGAAACGCTAAATATCAGAACGGAAGTGCCTCGAATTCCCGAAAGGCTCGAAATACAATGATTACGACAATTTGGGAAACGTGATTACCTACATATGATATAGGGCTACATATTATTAAAGCTTACTATGTGTATAACACAATATTAGAATGTCAATGCAAACAATACACAATACACAATATTCAGTCACGTGGTAAAGAAACCAAAACCTTCCTTCTCATCTACGACGCCAAAAGTCTTCAAAGTATCGGCTCGGACAAAACGGGACTTCGGACAATCGACAGTGCACTCTATTTGAATTCAGGAATATTTCAGACATTTCCTGCATTGTGTCAAGCTAAGCGGAATAGTATTGTGCCTATCGGGTTTCTTATTAGTCGGGTACAGAACAGAGTGCTGTCAGTCTGATGACCGGCTGGCACCGGAAGACGGCACCTGTATCTTCTCTGCGAGGATTAACGGCCCCCTACCGATGTTCGACGCTCACATTCGCGACGACGAAGGTCCCCAGGTGTGGCGGGGATTACCCGGGGTTAAACTCAGCATCCGTCCGCCAATATTACATCCCTCTCCAGACACATTCAGATCCGACGAACGTGACGCGGTGTACACATTAGTAGTTCGCGTACCACATACGACACGCTAAGAAGAAAGACAGCGCATTCCTGTTTGTTTCTTTGTCCCAGACGCAGCCTTTTCAAATTAATTTCGCGATATCAAATTCAAATGCTTCTACGTAATTTACAACAGCCAATTTAATGTTAGTACACAAAAACTGGGCAGGGTTCATTTAACTTGTCTTTGGATGGATGAATCATGGCTGTGAGCCTCAGAAGAGGCAACTGTTTTGCAGGTCTTCGCAAACAACAGTCCAACCCCCTACCCCACACCCCTAACTTCAAAGCAAAACTTACGCGCGTCAAGACGCAATGAAACAAGTTAACGTCATGGCTTACGAATATATTGGAATAACAGCAGCATGGTAGGTACGGCTAGTGCGTGAAATTCTCACCAAAATTTAAGGTCACTTGGGGTATACAATAGAACTCGATTAAATATTTTGAATTCACGACTTCACAAAATAAACTCCTAAACTTAAAGGTCGAGACTACAATACCAAAAGCAGCACAGGTACTTCTCACAGCCCTTTACTGCTGCCACCTTGTGGTTCTATAAATAACTTCTAACAATTCTGATTGTTACATAACGTTAGAATGACTAGGCTTTAACTTTTATACACAGGGATGCTTTAAGAATAACACGAAGTGACTGCAGTATCCAAGCCTCCACCCTCCCTGCCCCAGCAATCATACTATATTGCACCTTATAGATGCAAGTGACTGGAGTTTTAGGCGGAGGTGGGATTTGGAAATCCTCTACGGGACGATTGGGGGATGAAGAATAGGTAAGGGTGATTCGGCTGAGGGTAGGGCGGAAAGGAAGAAGCCTGTAGGTCGAAAAGGGCAGCAGTTGGACAGACACATGTTGGTCACAGCTGATGATAAAGAAGGATCCTTCCCCGGTAATAAGAACAGAAGCCAGGAACCAAGAATGTAAGCTACCGTGGCGGTGCATTTCTTAGCCGACAAGAATCTGAAATACTTCCTTCCCACAACACATGCTCGTTTCTGTGCCTTTGTATTGAAGTCGCCAGAACAAACTGTCTTGTGACTAGCCCGCACACGAGTTTTGGAGACAGCTACACTTACTCTTGTCAGAGTGCCTGTGCATAGCCTAGGCAAGCGACTTCCAAAACTTGGCATGTATAGAACAGAAGACCACTGATATCTGCTATCAGAAAAATGACAATAAAGAACTTCTTACAATTGTTTTGCCGAAACCGGAATATGTCTGACAATTGTCGCCTGCATTTAACATTAAGGTCTGACATCCTACACGTGGTTCAACGGAGTAATCATCGGGCCCTCATTTCGTAAGTCCTGATACGATCCCAAGCAAGTCCATTTGCGATTTGTGGTAACTGTAAACACAAAACCACGAAAGAAGATGGGAGAATGGAGGTATAGATCCACGCAGTCTCTTCGTCGGCGTAAGATGGAAGCGAAAGGCAGCTTCACGCTCCTGCCACTTTAACCCGTCGGGAATAACAGCGGCACGCAAGGAACAGTAGGCTCGGTGGGTTCCAGAGCCACTCTTGGAGTTTTGAAGGCGAGACCTTCTCTTGTCCCAGCCGGCTAGGAAATCACCATTCATCCAGCCTGGCTCTGTTATCCAAGCTACCCAGCAAAATATCAATCGGCCACTTCACGACCGCGCATCACATTCTCAACTTCTACTTCGTATTAGCTAATGGATCCGGTACTGCAACACACTGCATTACCAACTTGTTTAACCCCTTGACGAACAACAAAGGAGACAGCAGAAATGTCCACAATAGTGCAATGTTGACAGCAAGGATACTGACAAAGACAGACGAAAAGATCTGTATGTAAGACAAAGACAGACTGTGGCAAACAGCCAATCCGCACAAATACTTTTCCCATCTCGGCAGCAAACAAATGACGTCAGGAACGCGTTCATTCGACCGAGAAAACAACTCTGATTCCTTCCTCTCCGCAGACTCTCTTGCCATGTCGGCGACCTTCAGCACAATGGGATACTGTATTAGTGTGTTGACCACGATCTGCAATGTTTGATTGAAGCATCTACAGGACAGATAAAAAGCATCGCCCCAAGCAGACTCGAGCAATTACATAAGTTATCGTAATGTATTAAGATGTCTGAATCATATTTATGTGCCTTAACAACCACTGCAATCTTTGCCTACATACAGCATTTCTTTGAGTCAGAATTAATAACAAAGAACATGGCCAAGAACGAGTTTACGGTCCCAATTTAAAAAAAAAAACGAAAAACCGGGACAATCAAGAACATTTGGGTAGTGGAGAAGGGGAATTGAAGACAAAAATTTTATTAAGTACACATAATGAAAAAGCAGAGTGGCTTATTACTACTACTACAAAGAGGTCTTCTTCTTCCATTGGCACTACAGCCCATTGTGGTCTTTGGCCTGTCGAACAATGTCCTTCCATTTTTCCCTATCCGCCACTAACTCTCTCCATCTTCTCACTCCCAGCACATGAGGATCTCTTTCTACTTCCTTTTTCCAACTTTTCCTGGGTCTTATCCATCTTCTCGTCCCTTTCAGTTCTTGAGTAAAGGTCTTTTTGGGGATCCTATCCTACTCTATTCTCTCTAGGTGACCTAACCAGCTTATCCTTTTCCCTTTTATCCATTTTACTATATTTTCTCCTTTGTTCATCTCTTCTAGTTCTCGATTCTTCTGACTTGTCCATTCCCCGTTTTCATATTTAGGACCATATATTCTTCTAAATATTTTCCTACTACAAAGAGATAAGAGAGAGAAAAAAATACGACACGGAAGTACAAACAAATAATTACTCATATTCAGTCATTTATTGGAGTTACCGATTTTTCTTCACATATTCGTTCCTCTTCCTTCGCAGTCCAAACTCAGACTCTATAATTACTAGTCTACACATCTTCCTCTCCAGTTGCTTCCAGCTAGTGGGTGGTTGATAGCTGCCCTGATCCTACAGATATTCATAAACACAGTCAGAAATGTCGTGTTTGTATGAATTGAATAAAACCGGGACATCTGGCGTCCCGAAATTAATTTTCTGGGACACAGGATACAGCACTTTAAAACGTAGCATCACAAACTGTGTATGAACTGCATGTAACTGTTCGATAGAACCTCGTGCTAAAATTCCGGCGCCATGAAATATGTTAGCTGCCCAATCCTTATATTTCAGAAGAGCAAATAAATACAGTATAAAGTTCAGTTTGGAACGACTTAGTTCCCGAACTTTATCCATTATCCAGGCTTTTAAAAACACAAACACTTAACACAGCGTTTCGGGGAATGGTGCAGTGATTAAGAATGGCCCCATTTTCGGCAAGCTGAGTAGGTGCGTCAGCACGTTTTTACCCGAGGATGGAAACAGATCCAGTTTTCGAAACGTCGTATTCAATTTTTGTTCTTAACTCTCAGCGTTGGACGAAGTCCAAATGCTGAGAGATGTTAAATGTGATAGCCCATCGCTATAACGCCGTGCCACTGAAGGTCTTTGGTGCCAAATAAACAAAAGCAAACTCCCCACTGTACCGCAGATGTGTCAGAAGTAAAGTGCAATATTTATCAGATGGAATGGCAGTAACAAAATACACTCATCTCTGCACTTATTTTCTTTTTCACGCTATTACATTATTCTGGACCATACTTAGCTTAAGATGCCCCATCACATAGCCATCTTCACGTATTTCTTTGCATTCCTGACTGTTTGGACACAGACGCACTACAATATCTCTGTTTTTAAGCGCGTTATTTAGCTAAGTTGTCAACTGAACAATCCGAATCACATTTAACTAAGGCGACCTCCGTTATTTGCAATTCTGCTCCATCATGTTGGAGGGCCGGTAGCTCAGTCGGTATAGCGACTGACTACGGACTGGACGGTCCGGGGATCGAATTCCGGTGGGGGCGAGGTTTTCCGCACCTGTCCAGACCGCCCTGAGGCCCACCCAGTCTCCTGTACAATGGGTACTGGGTCTTTCCCTGGGGTAAAGAGCGGCCAGGGCGTGACGCTGACCCCTCACCCCTTCCAGTGCCGTGGTCAAGAAAGAGTATAGCTATAACTCTACTTCCTCTGTGGGCCGTACGGCCTGTACAGAGCCTCAGTGCCTGTACAGGGTGCACTTTGCCCTTTTTTTAAGCCCATTATTCTGACGCGTAAGGATCTCACGCACATTCGCGTTCCTAAAAACAAGACTTGAGTAATCTAAAACTCCTGGTCCTGTTTCTGAATAAAGTTTCGTGGGTTGAAACTTGTGCGTTATATTGGGCTTGTAAACTGCAGAACTGATGCCAAATTTCCATAATGAAAAAAATTCCAAACACATACCGTTCTCAAGTTTTGTTTAAAAACTAACATTTAAGTTCAGAAATTATCTGCTCAAAGAAAATTTTGCGTAACACTTTAGAGATTCTCGGAAAACATGGACAGTCGTTTTCTCATTACTGTGCGGCATTTCCCGTCTACATTCACTAAGACATTAAGACAGTTTCATGGAATACACATTTCCGCCAAGTTTTCATGCACTGAGAAATTCTTTTGCTGTGTACAAAAAGCTTGAACAACGAATCCTGTAAGAACATCAGAATGGCAGAACTATTTAACGCCTGAGAAATGCATTCCTGACAACGCCGTTTCTACATGAGTAACAAGTCAGAAAGAAGCCCGAGTTCTATTGCAGACAACCAAATCGCATCCTGCAGTTAACGAAGAACAATGTTCATCCTAACGAATGTACGATGTACAAACTGCGTCAGCAAGGTCTCAAATATTCGCGATGATGGGTTTAAAAACAGGCCTGAGTCTGAGGCATTCCGATGACAATTGCTGAGGGGATACGAATTTACAAGCGGGCAACCTCAAGATCAAATTAGCAATAAGGACGTAAACTGGTTTTTCGAACGGATGCAAACCGCGTGTTCCCTGTGAGTTACGGACCGAATTCATATACAGATATGCGTCGCTTAACGACAGGGATACGTTCTGAGAAAGGCGTCGTTAGACGATTTCGTCGTCGTGCGAACGCCATATAGTGTACTTGCACAAACCTAGATAGTATATCCTACTACACACCTAATCTCTATATAGTCTATTGTTCCTAGGCTACAAACCTGTACAGCGTGTTACTTTACTGAATACTGTAGGCAATTGTAACACAATGGTAAGTATTTTAATGTTATATTATAATATCATAATCTTATGGGACTACCGTCGTATATGCGGTCCGTCGTTGACCGAAACGTCGTTATGTGGCGCATACCTGTACATAAATTAATTTTATTTTAGTCACAAAACCGCTAATTCGGTTTCATACACCTGCATAAGGCTCTTAACCTAATGTATCCTTTGTAATACAGTTGTAGAACAGAGGAGTAAAAATTTTCCAAAAAATCTAGGCGTTACCTCACAATTCCAGGACCCATAAGTGTGAAATGAAGCAAGTTCAATCCTGAGGACCCACAAATACTAGGCGCTACCGTACAAATTTATTCTCCATGGCACCCGGGTAGAAGTACCTTTGTATACCGTCACATTTACCAACTTTGTTGTGTCTGTTGGCACAGCAAGAAAATGCGTTTCAGAATAAGAATAGTCTGATTGTTATATAAAAATATTTCGCATAATTTACTGAATACTCTTTCAAAATGGCATTTATTTTTTAATCACAATCGGAACACAGAAACTATAACTTGAATAAATCTTTTTAACTAACGACTAAACTCTAATAAAAAATACAAACTTAAAAAATGTTTACGAATACCAAGTTCATGCACAATTTGATACAGCAACGCGAGCGATGTCACAAACGACACAACCCTGTGTGTATATATAGAACATGAGCTGCATGATGGTGTAGAGGTTAGGTTACAGAATTTATTCTGGGATGTATGGTTTGAATCCCGGCCGGTTCATCCTTATCCTGAGGTTTCCATGCTTTTCCTCGTTCCCTCCAGGCAAATGCCGGCACTACCTTGATTAGGCAATGACCGATTTCCTTCCCAGCCCCTTAAAATTCCCCACTAATCATTCATTCTACTGTATACAGTTCAGTTCGTGTTACGTAAAATAAAATAAATTCTAAAATTGTTTTCTCTAAGTGCAAAATATTTTCACAACATGGAAGGATGATGAGAAATACACAATAGTTCATGTGATAAAGTTTTGCTAAGCTGTCCCTTCAGATACCGGGAAGGAAATTAATCCTACTCAAAGCTTCTAAACACACTTAAGCACAACTGCACAGTAGGTCGATGTGTTCTGATTTAAATATAGAATTCTCTGGAATACCAACTGCTTCTTTATCAGACATCTTCAGATAGATGGCAAGGGTGACGTGAAGAGAAGCATAAGATTCAACACAAATTAAAATGTACTGAGTTATGGACTCGATAACATTAAGCTTGATTTACTTGATTGTATATACAATGCCTACATGAAGTCGCAGTTCTGATATTTGCAAACCACTTTGATCTTATAATTTATTATTTAGTAAGACGCGTTAAAATTTTGCATCTTATGAAGAGCTTAAAGTATAAAGCATGCAACGTATCCACGCTGTTCACTGTAGGCAATTAATAGTTGTAGACCGGAATGTTAGTTACAAAGAGAGAGTGTAATCGGTTGGACGTCAAAGTGCATAGCATATTGCAGATGTTGGGAGTTACAGGAGCTTTTTTTTTTTTGAGGCTTCAAATTTACTTGTGTAACATTCCTTCTCGACTGAAACCCTTGCATCATCTCTTCACAAGCATTACACTACGCGCTAGAAACATTCTTAATTTTTCAGTTTTCACAATCTCTGAGAATACACACTCTTTCTTAAGGGTAAAAATGGCTTATGAAGATGCTTCAGTTCAGAAAGAAAGATAGGTGCTGAAAATAGTTGTTATAGCAGGATTACATTCACAAAGTCCCAGTAATTTTGCACGACAACCTTCAGTACAGGTCACACCAAACTTATGGTCCTCCTACCTCAGTCACACGACTGCAGCTGCTATGTATGCAGACAAATACAAACACGAACACCGCCCTGATTTAAAAAAAAACACACACACACACACCTATCTACGCGCACTCTCCCGACTCACGTTTTCAGCCCAGTCTCACTAACGTTACTTCCGCCTGAAGCTGGAGACTTTGCAGAATTAATTATGCTATGCAAGTATCGCTCTGGAACCAGGTAAAGGAGGTCCACCCACTTCTACGCCCATTTCAAGACCCGCATAAACAGAACTACGGTTACACATATGGGCATGTATATTGCACTGTTTCCCTCATAATCTATAAATCGAAGAACATTTGACAGTTGGTGAAATTACATAGGAAATATTTTAAAGCTTAAATGCAAAATGTAACGTTCAAACGAAGAGCCATGTTAAATGCCAAGCAGTAGGATCCCAAACATACGTAACGTCAACTCATCTTCTTGCAATTTTTGTCAACAGTAGTGTTTACAGTATATCTTTACATCTTTAAGTGCTGTATGTTGAACAAAAGCTTCTCGGTTTAGAGGTCTGATAGTGGATGGATTAAAACGGCCTCACTTGGACAGTCGCAAGCATGAAAGTAAACCGGTTTGAACTAAAAATAAATCCGTAGGAAAATTTAGGCAGCAGGCCTGTCACCTGCCTGTTTAGCACACACTCTGAAATACGCCCATAAAAAAAAAAATCTAGTCCATAAATTCTTGGATATTCTTTCATTCTGCCGTGCCATATATATTTTGGAATAGTTTCGATATAGCGAGTGCTGGAAGTGTTTGAGATTGCAAGTCACCCATGTTAGTGAATCCTTTCAACCATGAAATGAATCCTGACAGCTGCTAGAATATGCATGTTGTCGATGGCAACCAGCCCAGCGACTCTTTACGCAAAGAAAGGGCCCTTCTTTACCGGAGACATATCAGTGCATGAAAGAAGAATTAACGGTGCCGTAGCATACTACAATTAAGCGGGTTCTTTAAAACACGTCACAGTGTAATACTGTCATCATATATCATACAGGTATTATAAATAGATTTAAAGTGGGCGCTGAGGTGCACTCCGACCTACAGATTCTGGAGTACGTGACGTTATATGAATGACTTCAAAATAAAATGCTCAAAATAAAAAAAGTTAATGCTGTACCACAACATGTGTTAAAATTGAAGGCAGTCAGTACCAATGGTTAGAGTTCTCAATGACAAACGAGGTTGTTGAGTTGCACGGTCATCACAAAAGCAACATGAGAGCAAATTATGCTGGCATGGATCTTACGTAGCTACCCCGAAACTCCTGTTTTGCATTCTCCTCATTTTCTGTTAAGAGCATATATTGTATTTTACATCAAACCTGGGCAGCTGGGAAAATTGTGTACGGAAGGGTGGGCGATAGTAAACGTAAATTTTTGGGTTGAAAACAGACGAATTTTATTGCGTCTTCAAATGATATCTTCTTAGAAAATAGCACTACAAATGAAGCTTCACTTTTGACGTTTTGCTAACCGTGCATCTCAGTATTTTTATCTCAGTAATTAACCAACTTGATGCACAAACTTTTTGTTTTACAATAAGTTTATATCAGACCTATATGTGTGATGAAACCAGAGGCTGTGTAATGCAATTTTGACCTCCTGATGATGTGCACATGTGCTCGAAACATGTAGAGGCATGAAATAAAACTTATTGTGAAACAAAAATTTTTGTGCATCAAGTTGGTTAACCTTTTAGCGCCGGAATTATTTTTTTTTAATTTTAGCACACTCTGTGTATTAGAATTATGAAACAAACTGCATTATTAAGAGAAAGAAACGGAGAGTATATACCATGTTTAAAATATTCAGTATCTATACTTGTTGAATAAATATATAAAATGCAGCTTTAGAGGTTAGCGGTGCGGTACGGCCACTATAGTTGACATTAGGCGTCAAAAGGTTAATTACCGAGATAAAAAAAGAAGCATCACATAGAATAGTTTAAAAAAAGCAATAATTAATTCGAGTGCAACGCAGTAATGTTTCTAACAATTACCCCACCCGACTGTAAAGACAAAGGAAGAATGATGACTAATGATGTAAACTAATTTCAGCTGAGCACAATAAGTGTTATTCCCAAATTTATTGATTTTGCTTTTGAGTTATAAAAGAGGCCTGACTTATAACGACGACACGATATTTGGTGCTATTCAGGCTGTTGTTAATTCCAATAAACTTGTGTTAGCAATAAACCAAAATAATGAAATTAAACTCAAATATTTTGCATAAAAAACAAGAATGTGGTTCCCCATTTAAGGATTAGTATCACAGAACACAGTGTGTACTATTAAATTTAATCCGTCCAATAGAATTAAACTATAATTAAACACGTTTAAAAACCTTTCGCATCAAACCTACACACACTTTTATGTTTTGTTGACCGTGCATCTCGATATATTTGTAAAGAAAAACCAACTAGATGCACAATTCATTCTCAGTATATTTCGTCAGCCTCTACATGTTTCGGACGTATCTGTGACCCACCATCAGGAGGTACAAACTTATGTATACAACAATTGGTAATTTTTGTTAATTTTAGATGGCTGTCTGTTGTACAAGTTGTTCTATACATACGGTTGTACCTCCTGATGACGGGCCTCAGATCCGCCCGAAACATGTACAGGTTGACGGGATGTACTGAGAATAAATTGTGCATCAAGTTTGTTTTTCTTTACAAATACCTCCACATACATGTGACGTATCTGATACGTATATGGAAAGGATCAATTATATTTAGAATTCAGGAAAGTCTTGAGTATTCTGGTATACGACATACATTTGTAAAACGAAGCATGGAGGGTCGACACGAGAACGTTACGGTACTTTAAACTTACCGTCACTCTTGAAATCGGCGAGGTTAGGAATGAGTGGATCTATACAATCTACTGTCCCTCTATACTTCTACGACGTAACCAGGGACATATATACCTTTCAATAATCACGTATTTTTTTGGTTACTTATGGTTTGTAATAAAAGTCGAATTACAAGTATTTTATCTTCCGTAATGACAAAATAATTTTGCGACAGTTTGTGAAACTGCCGAGATATGAATTAGCACTAGAACTGACAACTGCCACCTACAGGATCTGTGGCCCGCACTAAATATGAATCATTCCACATGCCAGCAACATACTACAGACAACTGTTTTGGCACAAGCTTGGATGTAACCCACTGCAGCAGGTCACCGAATGACTGTTATTTCTCAGTCATTACGAACGCAACTTGTTCACACAGCTTCAGCCAAATCACAACACGAAATACACAAGTGCTATAACATCCCCTTATGGTGAGGGTTTAGAAAGACCCACTTGAAAGCAACATATACGGTTTGGCATGTGATGTCGTTGCGAATTGGAATCTGGATTTTGCAAACTCTTCATCCTCCGGTCCATCAGGAATCTCTCCGGGGAACCAAACCCATCCCGCCCAAACCCCACCAAATACTACAGCGCCTGTTTGCATGGGGGCTTCCAGATAAAGCGTGGATGGCTATTAAACGTCGTTTTCAGAGATGAAATGGCCTTCGGGGCAGGAGGATGAGGGATTGGGATGGGTGGATTTGTGTGCCTGGGTCTCGTAATCCACACGGAACGTGCAGCAACAGAGAAAGAGGGAGAGGTGATGGAGGGGTCAAACCCAGACGACGTAATTTCCTCTCGGGGGACTGCACCAGATAATTCGCATGCAAAAGCTGCGGCAGGGTGAAGAGAGAACTGAGCGACAGAGAAAGAAATACGGAAAATCGGAAAAAATTGAAGAAATGTATTCGATTAGTTTCGTGATTAAAAGACTGCTGACTGAATTTAACTGCATGATGCTTCTTTAAACATGTACTAGCAGCATAAATTTAGATGTGCTGGAATACTACTTCTAGTGGAGCTAAAGTTGTCCTTTGTTAAAACGAAGAAACGATACTGGGCGGGGTGGGGGATATAGAACTCTATAAAGTCTTAACGTAGATGAGTGGACAGCTTCATGGAACGGGTATTTTATTCCTGCAAAAAAAAGCGCCCTGTACACACTGAGATAAGGATGGGTGATCTCCAGAATCAGCCTATGCACCTCGGAGAAGAGAAAAATCTCTTCGCACTACCCGGAATCGAATTGCGAGTCCTCGGTATGTCAGCCGGTAGCCTAGGTTCTACATCTACCACACTGTACTGCCTAATCACTCTCAGTAACGACCCGAAATTACATTATTTTAGATATGAAGAGCAGATTTAAGTTCGAAGAATACTTGCTCCTTTTCAATCCTAAAGTTCTTATATTCCAATCCATCTAAAATATAATGAAAAATTGTAACATTTCTGTCACTTCGTCGGATGTGACTTTTAAGCCTTTCAAAATTAACGAAAAAAAACCCAACAAAACAAAATGAGGGATGTTGGAGAAGAGGGCCTGAAGAAAATATCTGGACCTAAGAGGGAAGAAACGTTCAGGAATACCGAGAAAACGGCATAACATAAATTTCAAAACATTTAATATTCTTTCTTTCTTAGTACGAATTAAGTTAATTTAAGAATAAAGTTAAAACGTACGGAGGGCTTTCACAGTGTGACACTTCTGTTTTACTGTAGTATCATAAATGCACCTTCTGCAATATTATGTTCATACTTCAGTTTCAGGTCCCAATACAAGCGCAAGATCATACTACAGCGATGGCAGTACAGACACAAAACACGATATAATATATGTTTATTATAAAATAAGACACAGAACAAGAAATATAGCCGGGATAGCCTAATCCCTATAGTGGCTAGGCTGCAGGCTGGACGATCCGGGGTTTGAGTCCCAGTGGAGACAAAACATTTTCCTCGTCTCCAAAACATCCAGACCGACATTGAGGGCCAACGAGACTCACAATAAATGGGTTTGAGAGCTATTTACAGCGGGCAGGGTTTGATTGGCCTGTGATCTCCATCTGGAGCCGAGATTAAAAATAAGTGGAGTGATACCTCGACCTTCGCACATGGCGTGGACAGAGGCAATCTTACCTTTACCGCTGCCTTTATCTTTCACGTTTTACAAAACAGCAAAAAGTCCCAAGTCTGAGTTAATTCTGGTGAAGACCCAGCTAAGGGCCAAGAATACGACAATAAACAGGTAACTGGATTTGTCACAAACTCAAATGAGGCGATGGATAATTTCTACAGCCTTTTCGGAAGGATAATTTGTACGGGAAAACGTAAAATACGTAGACCAAAACATAAAAGTATACAGACTGATACCTAACAACAAACAGACCCAGACTCTCTTAATAACAATACTGAGCTAATACACTGTCTAGTAAGGCACTCTACTGCTATTAATACCAACTCTGCCAAATAAATGAATACCAGTCACCCGAAGACGTGACAGATTCAACAAGCCAACGTCGCGTAATTCAAAGACAGCAGTGCCCTGGTGTTTAATTAGAGTGTCAGAGATATGAAGGCAGACAACACATATTTTTATAGACAAGGTTCAGCATAAGATCATACCGTCTTCACGAACTCTGCACCGAATGTCCCAGTATCCTAGCTCATCAACATGCAAACTAGCGAAAATGTGTGTTACTGCTCCCTCTTACACATGTTTACAATTTACACGCGACAAACTGCAACTGAATTCGAGGTGATAGGCATATCACTTTTGTTTCCCAAAGGGTTTTTTATTTATGGCTGTACTTGCAGGCGTGTGTGTCATCTCAGTTACATTGCACACAACTTTAGTAATCTTGCACCTTAAGCTATTATGTGGATTATTTTCGCAGGCTCCTTCTTAATTGCTCAAACAAATTTCCACTCGTTCCGACGGTATTCTTTCGAACAACAAATATTTTTATAAGTCTATACACGTTTCAATATAAACCATTACAACGACTTTATATACAGATTATAAAACAAAGCTCTTCCTGAAATGATTTACGCGCCACGCCATGACAAGGCATGGGGAAATGGAGGGAGAACTCCACGAATTCTTAACACTGGTCTTTAGATGCAGTAAGTTGTCGCGGTAATTTAGTCCATGTAAGATACGAATATGTGTAGGCCACACAGCCGATATGGAAGCGATGAGAAGTTCTTCGTGTCTAAAGTTCACTGTACTGACTGAGCTACCATAGCTCCCTTCACACACACCTTTCATAAACTGTACTCGTACCCCACAATCATACTTACAATGCCCACGTAACTATTTAATGGAGGTTTTCTGTACTTATTCAAAATAAAATGCTTTGTACAGTAAAGTTCGCCCTCGAAGAGGCCATGAAGGCCCAGAGCGGGAGTAGAGGTACAACTCTACTCTTTCTTTAATATCGGCGCCAGTTCGAGGTGGATGGTCAATGTCACGCCCCGGCCGCTTTACTACCGGAACAGAGACAAGGTACCCACTGTACACGAGGACGGATAAGCCCCAGTGCCGGTGTGGACAGGTGCGGACGATCTCGCCTCCTAACGGGATTCGATCCCCGGGACCGTCCAGCACGTAGCGAGTAGAAACTGCTTTGTAACGACGCATATTATGTATGAGTCACGTGACAGGCGTAAACAGACATGACAGCGCTCGCAACAATATCACTATAACGTGTAATTTACTGCGACTTCTCGAAATCCCCACAGCCGGAGAGAAAAAGCGAAAGGAGAGTTGGCAATGCGGTGTCGGTTAAACCCTCCGACTACGTGCAAGATAGAAACACCACTTTCAGATCCTCACCTACATATGTGAAAGGGATGAGGTTCCCGGAGGAAATCCCGAAGAAACGAACTAGGAGGATTTGGTCTCTGTCTCTACCTGTCACGCGGAATTAAATGATGGTATAGTAAAGGGGGAGCAAGGCTGTAACTGGACCGCATGGCCAAAACCTTGCCCAGACCGTGGTCGTATTCTGTACGAGAGAAGAGCCCTGCCTTTTGCCACATCCTTGTGCAACAACTCAGGGTTATGTATGTGAATGGGTTTGTATCCACACAGGATAGGGGAGCGAATGGTCTGCTCAGGAAAAGGGACCACATGGTCTGATACCAGTAAGACTATATCCCTTTGCTGTAAATTACTGCTGCCCCTCACGAACTGCGATACAGACATACCTGTAACTTTGACTAACAAAAGTAACTGCACGTAGCAGAGCCTTTCTTGAGTAGCAATATTCCCTCAACTAGTAAAAAAAAAAAATCGCCGGATTCTGTGGAACCCGAAGATTCATCCCCATGTTCATAAGACCCCGCCACCTGTCTCCATCCTGAACCATATACATTTAGTCCACGCCATCTTGTACTGTATCTTTAACATGAATTTTAATATTATCTTTCCGTCTACGCCTAGTCTTCCAAGTGTTCCTTTTTCTTCAGTTCTCCCAACCAAAGTCCTGTGTGCACTTCTCCTCTCAACCACACGTGCTACAAGCCCCACTAATCTTATTTTTCTTAAAAACACAAACGCTTGGTGAGGCATACAAATTATGCATCTCCTCTATATGCAATATCTTCAAGTTCTTTGTTAGCAAGTACTTCATAGGCTCAACCATCCTCCCCTTCATTTTCTTCTCGAACACCGTCAGTATATTTTCATCCCTTGCTGTGAGAGACCTAGTTTCACACCCGTAAAATAACAGGTGAAATTATAGGATACTAACTTTTTCATACTACAGTTATATTATCTGTTCACTGTATGACAACAGACACTAAGATGTACAAAAAAAAATCACGCGTTCAGTACAGAAAATTCAGTCTCTCGAAATTCTGCGCTGAATCTTTGGGTATACAGTTACAAGTATTTGGAAGGATCGTAGTACAGTGACCTTGAGAGGCAAAAAAATCATTATAAACAGCTTAACCGTAAAGAAGAAGGTAGTTTAACCCCTTGTACGTTGCACAGTGCAATTTGAATATTCGGCAACACTGTTGTGAAAACCCCAAATTTCCCAACATCCTGCAGTGTTACTGATCCAAAGATTAACCCATATTCTACAACATCTTTCATCTCAAGCTAACTGTAATATGGACATGTAAAAAAGGATGATATTAATGGTCACACTTAGCAAGTACATCAAAACAATTTGTACGTTCACCATAATAGTCAAGCCAACACTACGACTCGTGGTTTCAAAAACTTTTGTCTGCACCCCAAATCGCGAATCACTTTGACTACCGATACAAGAACCGATTCAGCACTCCACATGAGACATCAAAAGTTATCATTTTTAGGCACGTTCGCAAAATAGAGAAAAGCAACTTTTTACCTTCGTCCTGTCTGCCTGTGTGTCTATGTCCGCATGGAACAACTGGGCTCTCGTTCGACGTATTTTCATGAAATCTGATATTAATTTTCCGAAAATCCGTTGAGAAAATTCGAGTTTCATTAAAATATGAGAAGAATAACGGGTACTTTACGTGCATTACCTTTGTACTTTTATGATAACATCTCGTTCATTTCTCCTCCGAATGAGAAACGTTCGCGAAAGGAGTTGCAGCAAACATCAATATTCGTTTTTTATAGTAGCCGAGTACAACCAACAAGATGCAACGTTTCACAATTTATTTATTTCTGTAAGACGCTGTACATATTTCAGACGGTTTTCCCGTCCATCATCAGAAGCTCAAAACTGCACATACAGCGTCAGGTATTTGTCACACCAATACCTGGCGCTGTACGTGCAGTTTTAAGCTCCTGATGATGGACGGAAAAACCGTCTGAAACATGTTGAGCGTCTTACAGAAATAAACAAATTGTGAAACGCTGCATCTTGTTGGTTGTACTCCGCGAATATATTAGCGATGCACGGACCTACGGATGTTAAATTGTTTATATCCCATCCGATTTTTTTTTAAAAATTGTGTTGTTTATGACATACGTTGAAAAAAATAATACCACGCATGGGCATTCCGTGCTAGATAACTAAGGTTACAGACACCCCCACTCAGAATATGTATACTTATTGCCTTCCCACGGCAATAATAGTGACGCGAACGCGTCTCGATGTTACGTTTATACGTACATTCCTTGTCTTGTTGTGTGCGTGAACGTGCTTCATGTCAATGATCGAAAGGTGCTGAGTCAGTGTGATGATGATACAGTAACTGGCCATAATGTCTGCTGGAGAGAACAATCGATGAAGCTCCTCATTATGCACTTTTATCTAGTCTCTTTTTACTTCCTCCCTCTTATGTCCAAGCATTCCCCTCAGCAAGTATTTTCTGCCCCTACAGATATGCAACACAGACGAAATGTTATGTCCTGATATTTGTAAATGTCTAACATTTTGCTTTACCCCATTCCCATCGCGTGATACTATATCTGTACAAAGTGTGTTAACTTAATAGGTCTACGTGTTATTCAGTTCCATGGCTGCCTTCTCTGTAGTTTGTATGTCTAGAAAGTAAATACTGAAATCAAGTGAAAGTTGATATCACATTTGAGACTGCCTGTACACAATGTAGACAGAACTGGAGGGCAGCTACTTCAGCGCGTATATTGAAGCAAGGCTGGAATGACGTCTCCCGAGATATCCTGCTTGGCAAGGGTCGTCTCGTGGACTTGATCCCGGGGCTTTGCTTGCACGAGTCATTAACTCTCTGGCCGCTAATCCCCCTCCGGTCCAGCAGTCTACATTACTCGCATCCTTTTAGTGCGATATGATACTCCGCATCCCTTCCCCCCACCCCCCGCACTTACTGTGTACAACCAAGTTTCTAGAAAATGTGCATTGAGTAGTGCTAGTAATGTGTTGGTCAGCCAACGAAGTAATATGAAATTCGCCGAAGGAAAAATCAGAAAACTTCAAAAGTATTATCGGCACAATGGTAATTGATGTCCCATCGTCGTATCATAGGCATACTTTTGCGGGATAAAAATGGCACCAGCTTCTAGGACAGACATCAAATAATTCTCCAAGCTATAATTACTTCTATGACGTGGTAGTAAGAAAAGGTACACAAATCATGGTGAATATTAATTGAGAATGTGTAACGTCTGCCGTCTACTTCACCTGAGAGAAGAAACAAAATTCAGTAACACCACCATGAAACACCATGTCTTTTGAGAAGGAGGCTGTAGCTCTGCTAGTGAATAAATTCCTCTTTCTTTATGGAAGTCAAACGTTAAACTAATGTGCACCGACGGACCGTCCATCTCTCCGTAACCTGAACTAAATGAATCCTCCCCATAATTTCGCAAACCATTTCAAAATTAGTAGCAGCATTATGAACCATATAAATATCTGAAACATTCTGAATCTACAAATTAATTAATTTATTGATTCAGCCAATGACCGTCCACTTTGAAGTGGTTTTCCTTCGACCAAAACTCGTTTCTCTATGTGTCCCTGTCGCTAGTACCCTCTTCTGTCACGCCAAGCCTAGTCGTACTCGGTGTTAATCCATCTATCCATCCATCTTTGGGTCTTCCTTTCCTTATTGCACCCTGTGTTTCCCATTCTACGATTCTCCTTGGCAATCTGTTTTCTGGCATTTTCTTTATTAACGTACGGTAACTGTTTTTCTTCGGTTATTTATAATACAAATATTTCTTTAGGCCCACAATTGCTGCCATTTTGATACTTCAAAACTTTACTTTTCTTGATACTGATTTATTTTAAATGACCAACAAACGACGTGCAGGTGCTCCTAAGCAGTACGTGATACGGTATTTTATTCAGGATCCAAAAATTAATACGCGTGCATTCATATTAGTAAACACAGATAACAGCAGAAATTTTCGAATCTCACCGTCCCAGATTCTCTGTAAGAGACACACAATACACAAACGCTAGCCACAAAAAAATTGGAAGCACTGCTTCAGGAAGGAAAAAAGAGACACGTTTGTAAGCTTATGGGCGCAAAGCCTGAATCCCCGCGACATGACATACTGAGGTGTAGGGTGAGAGGCGGCTGCTTATGCAACCCGCATCGCTCCAGGAAACACAATCCATGCATGTAAACACGCAGTTAGGCCTTACTGGGTTCTATAAGAAGAAATAGTAGCTATTTTAAATATGTAAGTTAAGGCATTGCATCTTACGAAATGGTATAGATATTGCCCACGTAAAACGTCCGTTCTGGGGTTATGGGAGGGGGGGAGTAGTTTTCCCTTTCCCTTACAGCCAGACATCTGTGTGCTGTTTTCCATTTCTGGATCCCTCCTTCCTTCAAACAGTGGAGGATGCGAATCTTTAGGGATAATAAATCCAATTTTATTTTACTTGTGGCCTCCCCGTGTCAGGAATCAGCAGAACCTTCAGAGGAGAATTTGGTCCACAATGTCTCCATAGGGCGAGAAATATTTTTCACTTTGTAAAGCCTTGGGCACGGTGAATCTGCAAGGGAGTCTTCAAGAGAATGACAGTTCCCTGCAGATACCTTGGGATACAAGGTGGTGCTAGAGCGTACACTGGGACAGAGTTCGGAAGTTAATGCACAGTAGCTCAACCTGAATGCGTCACTAGCTTCTATATAAATATACAATGATGTATCAAACACAACAAAACTTTATTATGTTTATTATTGTATTAGGGCAACATGTTTCGATTCTTATAGAATCATCTTCAGGCCCTTCTAAGATACTGATCCTTACTTAGCAATGTTTAAAATGCGCTTTGGAATCCCAAACGCTTACATTCTTGATATAACTAAGTATCAAATGCATGTGTCATTATGTTCTTATTATACAATTTGTATATTTATATATATGTGTTAAACACTTCGGGATGGCAAACATTAAACAAAAAATAATAGTCACCAGCTTCGCCTGGTAAGGAAGTTTCAATAAAATACGGACACATTAAGCAAGGTTTGAAAATAAAATTTAGAAAGAATATCACGCCTGAGAAATCTGAGGTTCTCTCAGCGGTATTCTTGAAGATGCAAGCCTTCTGGGACGACAAGCCGTGTCGACTGGTGAATGTTTGCAAATCTACACGGCGTAATATCCCAGATGGTATGAATCTTCTGTAACACATCAGTACACTCAGTATGTATTACGATGCGTAGGTGTTAACGAACTTACAACTTAAAATATACATCCATCCGTATTTTTGACGCGCCATTCACCTGAAAGCGCCATAATCTAGATCGTCTTGCACCTAAATATCTGCTTGTTATTTATTGGTGCCTCTTGGAGTTGTATCATTTCAGTCAATCATAACCGCCACACTTCATAGCTGCAATAACAGTCCAGTAATCAATCGCGTTCGGAATATTATTTTAAAGAAAAGTGTTTTATAGGTTTTATCAAAACTAATATCAATATTTTACACATTTATTCATATGAAATGCCATTTTAAAAAACGGCCCAAAAAACAACTTTTTTAGCTTTCAGTAATCAATAATTACTCTCCGGTCATTTCATAACATACACGGATCACAATTTGTTTTCACCTGTGTTAATGGCATATAAATATATATATTTGAGATAATATAAGCAGATCAAGTGGCTGCGCGGTCTAAGGCGCGGGTCTCCGGCCGCTCGCTTGCTGGGGTTGCGCGTTCGAATCCCGCCGGGGGCATGGATATCTGTCTCTTGTTAGTGTTGTGTGTTGTCAGGTAGAGGGCTGTGTTTTGGGCCGATCACTCGTCCAGAGGAGTGTTACCTAGTGGGGTGTGTCTGAGTGTGACTGTGAAGCCTTGATTATAAGGAGACCCTGGCGGGCTAGGGGGTGTTGCGTCATAGGGTGGTGGTGGTGGGGGATAACAGTTCGTAGCAGCATAGAATAATTTAATGACTAATCCACTTCTATCTGTAATTTCCTTCAAGCTACTCCTAGCCAATACAAAGCAGACAACTATACATTCCAACTGACTTGGTTTAACCGGGACGCAGATGAACTACTTAATTACAAGGGTCTTCAACATGGCATTACAGGTACTCCAAAACCTGGGAAGTATAGCAAACCTACAGTTTGACAAGCTTCCAGAGGCACGCATCTAAAGGGGGACAGTCTTCAACTTCATACAAACTCAATAATGGGAAAAGAACCACACAGACAGACAGACAGACAGACAGAAAGAGTTCAATCAATGAGAGTGCTTTTTTTATCCTTTGTGAAGCCTTAATCTTCACTTATCGACCGCAAACACGTCATAACAAAACCACAAAACCAATTTATTTGAAATGTTTTCATTGTTCTTCTTCGACATTGATTTACTACGTCTGGTAGCAACGCTGCCAGGCCGCGTATTTCCTTACCCTCATCACTCTGGTCCAATCATAATGACCAGTCGAAATCACACCACCGTACGAGACCCAACGGACTTCAGTCTGACAGTAACATAATCATTTATTGGATAGTTTCAGTGATTGACCCCCAAAAGACATTTCTCGTCAAGTGCCACGCTGAAGTTCGGCTAAACGTGTAGATCAACTATTTGCGTCTATTAATTTTAGGACGATTATTTATTTTGGAATATAAAATAGTCTGAAGAAAGTACATAAAATTATGTACAGTATATTCAAGTGTGAAAACAGGAAAAACACAGTTTCGATTCTGATACCTTGACTGTATGTAATGGAGCAATACCTGCCAATCAATGGAATATATCTTTTCCTGAAATACGCTTTATTTTCTCATTTCGGTGAACTTAACTTCTCTGTCTTCTTAGTTGAATAAAGAGAGATCAACTTGATGTCACTTGCTTTATTATTTCATTATTTACTGCTCAACATGTTTCGGATATTAATACATCCATCCTCAGGAGCTTGCGACTTATTTGATGAGTTATTTCATGGGTTGTATTGTTGTGTAAAGATAGAGGTTGATACATTAGCGTAGTTATTTAGTGGCGAGTGTTTAGTCGTGATGTGCGTGGTTTTTTTTTTAGAAAGCGTGTTTCT
>Ga0123354_10000238_pt1 | contig 49385 bp, 50 predicted proteins | sample TergutLab28metaG_2_FD_97872 | JGI IMG/M metagenome (GOLD analysis project Ga0123354, IMG submission 97872) | Labiotermes labralis P4 segment gut microbial communities from Petit-Saut dam, French Guiana - Lab288 P4 | ecosystem: Host-associated > Arthropoda: Insects > Digestive system > Gut ... | reverse complement strand
TTGATCGCTACCTTACTTTGTGGATTTTCCTCGCCATGTTCATAGGGGTGGGACTCGGATGGGCCGTGCCGGGCGTGAAAAACGTCATCAACTTTTTCCAGGTGGGTACGACCAACATTCCTATCGCCATCGGGCTCATCTTGATGATGTACCCGCCTCTGGCGAAAGTGAAATATGAGCAGCTTGGGCAGGTGTTCTGTAACAAAAAGGTGCTGCTGCTCTCCCTGGCGCAAAACTGGATTATCGGCCCCATCCTTATGTTCCTGCTGGCGATTGCCTTTCTTTCCGGCAATAACAGCTACATGGTGGGGCTTATCCTCATCGGGCTTGCCCGCTGTATCGCCATGGTCATTGTCTGGAACGACCTTGCCGGAGGCGACAGGGAGTATTGCGCTGGACTGGTGGCCTTCAATGCCGTGTTCCAGGTGCTTTTCTTCTCGGTTTACGCCTATGTGTTCATCACCGTGCTGCCGGGCTGGCTTGGCCTGTCCGGGGCTGTGGTGAATGTGAGCATGGGGCAGATTGCCAAAAGCGTCTTTATCTACCTGGGCATCCCTTTTATTGCCGGTGTGATTTCACGTCTGTACGGCCTGAAAAGGGGGTTGGAGTGGTATGAGACGGTTTTCATTCCCCGCATAAGCCCCTGGACGTTGAGGGCGCTGTTCTTCACCATTTTGGTGATGTTCTCCCTCAAGGGGGAATACATTGTGCAGCTTCCCCTGGACGTGGTGAAGGTGGCAGTCCCCCTGTTGATATACTTCCTGGTCATGTTCCTGTTGTCGTTCTACCTGTCCAAGCGAGTGGGCGCGAACTACGAACAGTCGGCAACCCTGTCTTTTACCGCCGCTTCCAACAACTTCGAGCTAGCCATTGCCGTTGCTATCGCCGTGTTCGGGCTGAACTCCGGCGAGGCGTTTGTGGCCGTCATAGGACCGCTGGTGGAAGTCCCGGTGCTGATCGGTCTGGTGAGCGTGTCCCTATGGCTCAAAAGGCGCTGGTTTTCCGCGACGGCGTAACCAATGGCGGCTCCGCGTCTGCCGCCGCCGCTTCCTGCTCTCAATCGGGGAAATACATGAAAAGAACCTTGTTGTGTTTTTAGTGAAAACCGCTGTCAGTGGATTTTAGCCACTACATCTCTCAACTCCCGCTGCCTGCTGTCTATTTCTCTCAGAAGTCGCCGTAACTCATGATCCGGCCCTTTATTCTCCACCAGACTTTGCTTGAACAATCCGCCCAGGCGTCCGAGATCGGCGCGAAGCCGTCGCAGTTCCAGACGAAACATCTGATGCTCAAGGCTTTTGACGGGCTGCCCCTGGCTCACCTTCCGAATGAAGGTGGAGAGCGTCAGTCCGGCTCGCTCCGCCCATGTCTTCACGTTCTCAAATTCTTCCTCCGCCAAATACGCGGTGACCGCTTTCTTTTTGGTGGGCATGATCTGGCTCCTGTGTGCTTGAATTTCCTGCGTTGAGCGATAGCGAATAAGCAAACCCCGTAGGGCAGGCAGGAAGTCCATTACGAAAAGTAATGTACTTCCTCTGTCCTGCCCCGGATTCGACGCATACGTTAGCATACATAAGCAGCAATAAGCATATTGTAGGCTAAAATAAGCTAAAGTATGCTTGCTGAAATCTTAAATATGCTTGCGTATGTCAAACTACGGCAAAGTATATCTGTGGAAGTCTAAAGTATGCTTATGGAAGTCTTGCATATACTTATATATGTCAAAATATGCTTGTTGAAGCCTTATCGCTTCATTCTGCCTTTTCCTGTATTGGAGTTCTTGAAGTCATGCCGTTCTCTATGCCTTTTCCCCCACTGTTCCTCTGGCGGAAGGGGGGAGGCACGGGGCCTTTTCGCAAGAAGAAAGGCCCGTGCCTCTCTCCTCGCCAGAGGACCGCGAAATCTGTACTGCGGGCGTTTGTCCCGGACCAAGTGTGCAGGGCGAGTGCCAGGGCTCTTTGAGTCCTGGCGCGAAGCCGTGCCTTGGCCGGGACATGCCTTCGCCCGCGTTCCTTCTCGCGGCTCTTGAGGTTTGGATTTTGCCTTTCCCCTTTATGGCCGCGCCGAAGGCGCGTATCTTTGGGCTTCGGCTTTTCAGCCCTGGGCTTTGTGGCGGTGAAGGGCCGGGGCAGAAAATCTGTTAGTCGGCTTCATCCTCTTCTCTTTTTCTTCTTGCTCTTGATTTATGGGCGACAGGAAAGGCCCAACTCCGCGACACTTATTTTTCGGACGGCTGGAGTATCGACCATGCGGCAGGTCCGCTCTCGGATTTTAGAGGCGGTGAAGTCGTTTTTCAAAGACAAGGAAGGGGAGAAAACACCCAAAAAGTGGAAAAGACCCAATGCGGGCCTTGGCATTGGCTCTTGCCGATGCGCTCCTTAACGGTTGGGGCTGTAGTCTGGCGGGAGACCAAGTTCCGCGTTTACTCGTCGTCGGAGTTCACCGCCGGAAAGTCCCTCGCGCATGTATCGGGCGCAAACCAGATTCCAGCGCCGGGCTTCGGCCTCGTGCCGCTCCTGTTCCGCTCGTGAACGTGGAGTACGCCGGACAAAGCTCTTCAAGCCCTGGGCGGCACGACGCATCAGGTCCGCCAGTTTGCGATTGGCCCGCATGACTTTACGGCGCAGTCTCTCCGTGGCCTTGGCCCGCTCCTGTCTCAGCATGGGGCCAAGCTGAAGGAACTCAAAGAACGCCTCCCGCACCACCCGGATGGCCCGCAAACCCACATAATCCCCATGCTCGTTGATTTTGCGCGGCTGCTTGACCTCCACCAGCCCGGCCTCCTTGAGATCAGCAATGGCCCGTTCACAACGGCGCTGACCCATGCCGGAAGCCTCCACCAGCGTTTTCATATCCACGTCCACAAAACCGTTATCCAATGTGGGAGTGCCAAGGCATAGAGAAGCCAGGTCTAAAAAGGAAAGCATGGTTTCCAGGATCACCTGATAGGCTTCTCGGCGCTCGGAGCGCGTCTGCCGACTGCCCTTGTTCAGGGCATGGCATTTTTGAGGATGGCTGTACCATGCTTTCGCCCGCTCCGCCGCAAGGGAAAGGATGCGCGGCAATCCGCCCTGGCCTTTTCGGATGGGCTGGGCTGGATAAAGGCGGGGCTGCATGGCATAATGCCCGCAACGATTCCCCGGCACGGTTTTACTCGTGCCGGGTGGTCGCTACGGGCAATAGCTTTTCAATCCTTTTACAAGCGGCGGTGTCCTCCTGGCCGATGCAGGAGAGACAGGCTATAACTAGCTCTACTGAAAGACTTTTTTGACACTGGTTCAAGCCATCAGTAAAAATGTCAACACTGACGGCAACTTGAACTTGGTTACAGAATCCGGTTACAGTCGCACATGATTTGGGCCGCATTTGGGCGCTCCTCAATGTGCATCAACATCTTGAAATCGTTAGGTGGCAGGCGCATATCATCCCCCTGCCGGGGGCCCGGGGGCAGATCCCCCGGTTTTTTACTGCCCGGTAGTGGTAGCGGGCGTGGTGGATGTGGTGGTCGTGAGCGTTGCGGTGCTGTTCGCGGTCAGCGAGGTGCTGAGCATCGCCTGGCGCTGGGTGTCTATGGCGCGCTGCAGCACCTGGGCATTGGCCAGACATTGGGCCTGCTGAGTGGCGCAGGAGGCCAGACACTGTTGCCGGGCGGCGAAGTCCGTCATGGAACAACTGGTCCTGCAGGAAAAATCCTGCGAGTTGCAGTCGCAGATAAAGCAGGTGGGGGCAGGCGGGAGCGTCTGCAAGGGCTGGGTGATGGCCGTGGTCTGGCCAAAGGCCTGTGCGGCCCAAAGAAGGCCTGTAAGGGCTAGGAGCAATGATTTTCTCATAAGCTTGGAAATTTTTAGGTCACGCGCCAGATGAAGTCAAGGCGAAGTCAAGGCTGCCAGGGTTTGCCTTCCGGTGAGGAAGATATATTCCTCCAAAATGGACAAAATCGCGCCGCACAGGCCGCCACCCATCCCTGCGGCCCCTGGCGGCGGGCCGAAAAGCGTGAGTTTGGCCTCGCGCAGGCCCCGTTCGGGCACGGCCTCCGGGTCCACGCGCGAGAGCGTCAGGGCCAAACGCTCCGCCAGAAGATAGCCCGAGAGTCCTTTGGCCAGAAGCTCCATGTTCTTCATGAATTCGTCCTGTTTGCGTTCGAAAAAACGCCTGGACGCATCCGTTGGCGTCATGGCGAGGGCGCAGTCCAGCATGGCCAGAATCCCTGAAAGCGCGGCTCCCGGCAGTCCTTGCCGCCAGCCGAGAAGCCAGGGTTCGCGCCAGTCAAGGAGCCCATGCGCTTGGCCCAGCGCCACAAGCTCAAGCATGTACTCCAGGCCCTTTTTGAGGGCCGGATTGTCGAAGGCACTTTGTCCGATGTTCCAGGCCGGGGCGGCCAGAGAGGGAGCCGAGGACAATCCGGCCAGTTCGGCCAGAATGTATCCCAGCCAGGCATTGGCCTGTGGGCTACCGGGCGTCTCCAGGTGGGCGTGGGAGAGGACGTAGCGGCCTTTCCCGAACCCCCCGGCGATGATGCAGGGGTCGCCTTCGTCAAAGGCCGGGGCCAGCCGCACTCCGTACAGGGCCTCCCAGTCTTCCAGGGCGTCTTGGGGGACCAGCGACAGAGGGATGTCCGCCATCATGAAGTCCTGGCTTTTGGGGCCATAGGCGGCGACTGTTTCAACGCCGGGTTCGCCGGACTTGAATTTGGCGGGCCACCAGACCGGAGCGTGTGGACGGCCGATATCTTTGGGGGTGAACGCCGAGGGTCTTGGGACAAGTTCTATGGTCCCGCTGGCGAAATGCTGGAGGCGATGACGGAAAGGCTCCCTGGTCCAGGGACAAAGCCCAAGCCCGCCGGGAATCGTAAGCCCAAGCCCGGCGCCGCCGCAGACGCCAAGATAGCTCCCGCCGCCTCGCACGTATTCGCGCACGGCGGTGAGTCCTGCGGGAGTAAGGCTCATGGCCTTGCGGCTGGCGAAGCCGCCGGGGACCACGAATACCGCCGGAGGCGCGTCGGCCAGAACCCCGGCGGCCACTTCCCTTGCGCGGACCAGGCGCGCCGGGAGCCCCCAGGCCCCAAGCGCCCGCAGCATGAGTACGCCCCATAAGTGGGCCTCATCCCAGAGAATGTAAAACATCGCCTTGACAGTGCCCTATCCGGCCAACCGTGACAACCGGGGCGAAACGCGCTACTAGCGCCGCGAGAACGAGGAGTACCGCATGTCTGAGACCACTCTGGCCAAGGGCTACGAACCCGTTGGGGTCGAGGCCCGCTGGACGCAGCATTGGCAGCAATCCGGGGCCGGCACGGCCGATCCCAACGCTTCCGGCGACCCCTACTGCATTGTCATTCCGCCCCCGAACGTCACGGGCGCGCTGCACATGGGCCATGCCCTAAACCTCACGGTGCAGGACATCCTCTGCCGCCACATGCGTCAGAAGGGCCGCAAGGTGCTGTGGGTTCCGGGCACGGATCATGCGGGCATCGCCACCCAGAACGTTGTGGAGCGTAAGCTCGCGGCTGAGGGATCCTCACGCCATGCAATCGGTCGGGAGAAATTTATTGAGCGCGTCTGGGAGTGGCGCAAGGAATACGGCGGAAGAATTCTCAATCAAATCAGAAGAATGGGTGCAAGCGTGGACTGGACGCGCGAGCGCTTCACCATGGACGAGGGGCTTTCCAGGGCGGTGCGCGAGGTGTTCGTGCGCCTCTACGAGGAAGGGCTCATCTACAAGGGCGATTACATAATAAACTGGTGTCCGCGCTGCCAGACCGCCCTGGCGGACCTGGAAGTGGAACACTCCCCGAAAAAGGGCGCGCTCTACCTTGTGCGCTATCCTCTGGCCGACGGTTCAGGCGAGCTTGTCGTGGCCACCACGCGCCCCGAAACCATGCTTGGCGACACGGCCGTGGCCGTGCATCCCGAGGATGAGCGCTATCAGGCCCTGGTGGGCAAGACGGTGAAGCTGCCCCTGACGGACCGATTGATCCCTGTGATTGCCGATAGTTATGTGGACAGGGAGTTCGGCACAGGGGCGCTGAAAGTGACCCCGGCCCACGATATGAACGATTTCGATCTGGGGCGGCGGCATAATCTGGAGATCATTCAGGTCATGGATGGCGAGGGCAACATGAACGCCGCCGCCGGACCGGCTTACCAGGGGCTTTCGCGTGAGGCGGCCCGCGCAAAGGTGGTGGAGGACTTAACCGCCGGGGGCTATCTGGTGCGCGTGGAGGAGTACGACCACTCTGTCGGCGGGTGTTACCGCTGCAAGACCGTCGTGGAGCCATACGTGTCGCCGCAGTGGTTTGTCAAAGTCGGTCCCCTGGCGCTTGCCGCCCGCGCGGCCGTGGACGAGGGGCGCACGAAAATCTTCCCGGAGCAGTGGACCAACACCTATTTTCAATGGCTGGACAAGATCCGCGACTGGTGCATCTCCCGTCAGATCTGGTGGGGACACCGCATCCCGGCCTGGACCTGCGACAAATGCGGCCAGCTTATCGTCTCGCGCGAAGATCCGGCAGCCTGCCCGTGCGGCGGCGCGCTGACACGGGACCCGGACGTTCTGGACACCTGGTTCTCCTCGGCTCTGTGGCCCTTCTCCACCCTGGGCTGGCCGGACAAAACGCCGGAGCTCGCGGTCTTTTATCCCACGTCCGTCCTGGTGACGGGGTTCGACATCCTCTTTTTCTGGGTGGCCCGCATGATGATGATGGGCCTGCACTTTATGGAGGAGGTTCCCTTCCGCGAGGTCTATATTCACGCCCTGGTGCGAGACGCCGAAGGCAAGAAGATGTCCAAGTCCACGGGCAATGTCATTGACCCGCTGGCCATGATCGAGAAATTCGGGACCGACGCCCTGCGTTTCACGCTGGCCGCCTTCGCGGCCATGGGGCGAGACATCAAGCTTAGCGAAGAGCGCATCGAGGGCTACCGCCACTTTGTCAACAAGCTCTGGAACGCGGCGCGGTTCAGCCTTATGAACCTGCCTGAACAAATTCCCGCCGTCTCCCTGGACGGTCCGCTGCCCCTGCATCATGCCTGGATTCTCTCGCGCCTGGAGGCGGTCAAAACAGCGACCAGCACGGCCATTGAAAGCTACCAGTTCAACGTGGCCGCCCAGGAGCTTTATTCCTTCCTGTGGCTGGAGTTCTGCGACTGGTATCTGGAGATGATAAAGCCCGACCTGAACGGTTCCGACCCCGATGCCAAGGCCCTGGCGCAAAAATGCCTGTGGACGGTACTCTCGGAGCTTTTGACGCTTCTGCATCCGTTCATGCCCTTCGTCACCCAGGAGATATGGTCGCATCTGCCGGGCCATGCCGAAAAGGATATCTCCAAGGTTCTCTTCCCAGCAATCAGGCCCCATCTGGCAAGCTCCGCTCCCCAGGCGCACATGCAGCTCCTGCAGGAAGTAGTGACCTGCGTGCGCAATATCCGCTCGGAACTCTCCATCAACCCCGGCCAGAAGCTCGATTGCCTGGTGCGCACCGCAAACGGCGCGGACCTGGCCCTTTTTACGCAAAACGCGCCGCTCATAACGCTTCTTGCCCGGCTCGAAACCTTTACGGCCGCTCCCGACATCGCCGCGCCAAAGGCCTCGGCCAGCGCGGCCGCCGGAGCCAATGCGGTGTTTGTCCCTCTGGCCGGGGCCGTGGACTTTGACGCGGAACTCGCGCGGCTTTCAAAAGAACTCGCCAAAGCGGCCAAGGACGCCGAGATAGTGGACCGCAAACTCGCCAACGAAGACTTCACGGCCAAAGCGCCCGCCGACGTCGTCGCCAAGGAACGCGAAAAGGGAGCGGCCCTGCGCGACAAAGTGGCCAAACTTCAAGAACTGAAGGCCCGCATCGAGAGCTTGAAGGGATAGAGAGTGGGGGCGCTGCCCTCACACCCCCGGCAGGGCTCTGCGCCTTCCCCCGCCAGGGGGATGATCCCCCTGGACCCCACGATATATGGCGTGGGTTGTGCCGATTTTAAGGGAGATCAATGACCCGCAAGGTATTTCTTTCCTTAAGCATACTGCCGCTTCTTTTTGTTCTTCTTTCTGTTTTCAAGATTATCGATAGCAGCGGCGTCTATCTCTATGGGAGTTTGCCGTATGGCGGCGTCAGCAGGTTCTCTCAGGGCATGCCGACAATTGACCCGAACTATGGCGTCACGAGCGAAGCCCTTGGCCGGCGTGCAGCGCTTGACGTACTCTCCGGGAAATTGCCGTTATGGAATCATTACGAAGGCCTCGGCGCGCCGCTGCTCGGGGAGATGCAGTCCGCGGCCCTTTTCCCTCCGACCTGGCTTCTCGCCTTGCCGCACGGACAAGCCCTTGAGCAGGGTTTGTTGCAGATACTGGCTGGGCTTGGGGCCTGGCTCTTCCTGCGAAAATTAGGGATATGCTCCAAGTCGGCCCTTGCCGGGGCCTTGTTGTTTCAGTTCAATGGCGTTTTCGCATGGCTGCGTAATGCCGTTTATAACCCGGTCGCCTTCTTGCCGTGGATTTTGCTCGCCATAGAACTCCTCTACGTATCCATGAGCGAGAACTCCCGCATGGCCAAACGTCTGCCCGTCATCGCGCTTGGGGGCATGGCGGCCGCTTTGGCAATCTATGCGGGATTCCCGGAGGAGATATATCTTTATTCCCTGTTGCTCCTGGCTTGGGCTTTGTTCCGGGTGGTTGTGGTCAACCGCCCGGCGCGGCCGCGATTTATTCTCGATCTCGGCTTTGTTTGTCTGGTGGGCCTATTTTTGAGTCTTCCCGTGCTTCTGGCTTTTGCCGCCTTCTTGCCCGAAGCCGCGCTTGGGGGGCATAGCGGTACTGGACTCTATGGTGTGTATTTACCACCCTCCGCATTTTTGCACGCATTGCTCCCGTATGTGTACGGTCCCATTTTTGCCGCGAAGAACCCGGTAATTCATAGAATCTGGTCGGATACGGGAGGATATATCGGGCTCGTCCCGTGCATCCTGGCGTTGACCGCGCTGTTTTTCCCCAGGCGGCGCGCCATCAAAATACTCGCGCTCTCCTGGATTGTAATCGCTGTCGGAGTGACTTTTGGCGTTCCTGGAATCTATCAGACATTCCAGGCGCTTCCTCTCATTAAAATTACAGCCGCATACCGTTACATCAATACCAGTTGGATATTCTGCTTCGTCATTTTGGCAGGGTTGGCGCTCGATGATATTCGTCAGGCAAAAATTGCCGATGTCCGCCGGGCGTTAGGCAAAGCCGTTGCTCTTGTTGCAATTCTTCTGGCTGTGGCGGCCGCGCTGGCGTGGCCGGTTTTGACGCAGCTGCGGACAGAAGATCCGAACATCATGCGCGCTGCCGTGTTGAGCGCGAGAGTGGCTCTGGTAATTGTGTTGGGGACCGCTTTCCTCGCCACGCGGGCGAAAGCGTCCCGGATAGCGGGACTGTTGGGAGTTCTTCTCGTTGTCGAAGCCCTGGTCAATTTTGCCGTGCCTTTTCTGTATTTCCCCAGCCATTCCAAGCTTGATGAAGGGACCATCGCCTTTCTCAAAGAAAATTTAGGATTCCAGCGTGTTGTCTGCAGCGGAGATGCCATGATATCCACAAATTATGGATCGTATTTTGGCTTCTCTCTCTTGAACTGGAATGATCTTCCTGTTCCAAAACTCTCAGACGACTATGTTCACAGCAAAATTTTATCCTCTACTGATGGACGCTTGAATCGTTATGCGCAAGCAGGAGTCAAATACATTACATCGAGAACTCATCCGGAAACTTTAACATATATTCCGAAACTACAGAATGATAAAGAGCCTCTGGCCTTGAAGCAATCTCAGCATCTTGAAATGGTTTTCCCTTTTACATCGGAAGAAAAGACGTCGCTTACAGGGCTTTCCGTCCTGATCGGCACCTCTGGCGGCACATCGGACGGTAAACTGACCGCGACGATCTGCAATGCTTCCGAATGTGCCCAGGGCGCCGGCGATCCGGCCACAGCCGGAGATGACGCGCCTCTTGAGATCAGGCTGGATCGGCCACTCCCCATGACGAAGGGCGGCGCGGTAAGGATCGTTTTTGAGAAGGCGGGGGGAAGCCATCCCGTCATACTCTACATGGCGACTTTGCCCCGTACCGCGGGGGAATTTCCAGTCCAAACGGATGCGGAAGGGCTGCGTCCCGGAACCGTGCCTCTCGTTGAATTTTATGATTCAATCTCGGATGAGGCTCGTCTAGCCTATAAAGGTATAAATTTTAATCTCTACGAACTTTCTGGCGTCGAACCCTATTTTGAAGCCGAAGGATGCTCCCTGACCGCCACGAGCCGCGATGCGGTCAAGGCCTCCTGCGCTGCGCCCTCCCGCTTGACTCGTCTGGAATTGGCGATGCCCGGCTGGAGGGCCTATGTTGATGATACTGAAGTCAAAATCGAGAGGGTCAAAGAAGTATTTCAGGAGGTTGCCCTGCCGAAAGGCGACTCCACGGTTCGTTTCGTCTTCATGCCCGTCGGCATGAGGCTGGCGATCATAATAGCCTCGTGCACGCTGGCAGGCGTATTGTTTGCGCTGGGATATGCTCTATTCGCGTTCTGTGGAAGGAGACGGCTTGAACCCCAGGTGGGTGAAGACGATAAACAAAAAGCTCCCGATAAGAACATGGACAGGGTAGAGCGGGAGCATCTTGTGGGGTAGAATCGTCGGGAGAAGGGCCAGGGCAAATGCTGGCGGAGTGCCCACCCCAAGCACGCGCGCGAGAAGAAACGCCGAAGCCACGGCAAGTCCGGCGGCGGCCCACAACGGCCCGGAAAAGGTCCGCGTCACGACGACCACCCAAAACATGCCCGCCAGCGCGGTCAGCGTGAAGAGAAGCAAGAGCCGCGGGATGGACTTGGTTCGCAATATGCCGCCTGGCTCGGCCAGTTCCACAAAAGCGACAATGAGCGGCGGCGACATGACGAAAATCCAGCCCGACTTCACGGAAAAGACGGCCACCAGCATCACGAAAAGGAACAGTTTTCCGTAATGCGTCACTTCCGCCTGTACGGTCGCGTGCTTGGTGCGCGGTTTTTTCGTCATGGCGGCGTCAGTCCTGTTTTTCTCGCGATAGTGCGCGGCGCCAGCGACAATGGCGGCCGTCACGCACACGGACGCCGGATAGACCCAGCTCGTGATGCCGGTAATGACCGGCAGGATGGCCGCGGAAAATGATGGGGACATGGCCGAGCGGAAGAGTTTCAGTTCGATCAGGATAAACAGGAAGGCCAGGCCGACCATGGCGGGCAAGGAATGTGGCGCGAGCCGCACGATGAGGATGCCCGTAACAGCGCCCAAGGTCGGCGAGAACCAGATGGTCCAGGCCGGCCCGTGCCAGGGGCGCTCCTCCATGACCCAGGCTCCGAAGGCCAGAGCCGCTATTTCAGGGAAGATGATCTCCTTGACCTGAAAATATTCCGCTATGGCCACCATGCCGACGACAAACAGCATGGTGACGTATTCCGCCTTGGTGTACATCCGTTTAAGCTACCACTACCGCAGCGCCCGGTCCATACGGGCGCGGGCCTCGTCTTCGGTCAGGCCCCGGCCAAGGGCTATGGCGGCCAGGTTCTCCTCGGCGTCTGAGCCGCGCAGGTAGAGCGCTTCCACGGACGGGCCGTCGTAACGGGCCGTCTGGGAGGCAGCCGCGAGGGCCTCCGGGGTGGGGTTTTCGATGGGTAGAAGTGTGACTGTTGTGCCGAGAGGGGCGAAGGCGTCGCGGTTGCGCGAGAGGCCTGAACCCAACAGAGCGACGCGGGCTTTGCTGACGCGCGGCGTGATGATCGAAAGGGCCTCTTTAAGGGTGAGGTCGCGGGGCTTGGTGAGCGTGGCGGGCGGCGCAAACGACTGATGATACACCTTGTTGGCGCGCGAGTGGGTCACCACGTGGACTTCATCGAATCCGCCGGGGGCGCTTGCGGCGAGAAGCGGCAGGTAGTCGAGACCGGCCAGAGGGATTCGCCGGGCCAGGCACAGGCCGGTGGCAAAAGCCAGCCCCAGGCGCACTCCCGTGAAGCTGCCGGGCCCTCGCACGCAGGTCACGGCGCTAAGCCGGGGGGTGGCGGGCGTATCGCCATGGCGTTCGAGCATCGAAGCCACGGCCGGGGCCATGGTTTCGTTCATGCGTCCGGCGCTGGACTGCGAGGAGAATTCCAGAATTTGGCCGTCCGCCGAGAGCATGAGTTGAAGCGCTTCCTCGGCGGTGCAGAGGGTGAGAATCACGATCAGCCGCCGCGTATAATGCGGTTGATGTCGTTGGTCGTGGCCAGGAGCATGAGCGCCACGAGCAAGCCGAAGCCGATTTTGGTGGTCACGGTGCGGATTTTTTCCGGCACGGGGCGCCGGAAGATCGTTTCCAGGGCAAAGAAGAGGATATGCCCTCCGTCCAGGATCGGAATGGGCAAAAGATTAAGGATTGCCAGGTTGATGCTTATCATGGCTGTCAGCATGATGAGGCTGGTAAGCCCCTGGGCGGACTGTTGTCCCACCAGTTCCGCAATCATGATCGGGCCGCCGATGGAGGACATGGGCACCACGCCCATGACCAGCTTCCAGAAGGATTGGCCGGTAAGCGCCATGATCTCCCAGGTTTGGCGCAGACCCGACTTCAGGGCCTGCCAGGGATTTTGCGGGATGTGGATGGCCTTGTCCGGGCCTACGACGCCGAGCCTGTACTCGGCCACGGTCTCGCCGAAGATGTTCTTGGCCGTGACGGGCAGGGGCGCCACCTGGATTTGCAGGGGCGCTCCGTCGCGGGTGATGGAGAGGGTGAGCGGCTGGCCGTGGCTTTGCTCCACCAGGTTTTTCAGTTCGCTGAAATACCGGATGGGCGCGTTGTTGACGCTAAGGATTGCGTCGCCGGGTTTTAAGCCCGCGGACTCGGCCGCGCTCGCGGGGGCCACCTGGCCCACGGCGGCCGGGCTCTCGACCAGGCCGTGAGTGGAGTAGAGGCCCGCATAGAATCCCCAGGCCAGGAGCAGATTGAAAACCGGCCCGGCGGCCACCACGAGCATCCGCTGCCAGGCGGGGCGGCGGATGAACCAGGTGCTTTCGGGAAAGTCGGCGGCGGCCTCGTCGTTTTCCGAGTCCTGGGCCACCAGCTGCACATAGCCGCCCAGGGGAAACGCGGACACCTTGTATTCGGTGCGCCCGGCGGTCACGCCAAAAAGCCTCTTGCCAAACCCCAGGGAAAAGGCGCGTACGCCCATGCCGAAGATTCTGGCAACGATGAAGTGCCCGAATTCATGGATAAAAATGAGCACGCCGATAACGACGACAAAGGAAACGGCTTTCAGGAGAAAGCCGAGCATACCCGAACCAAGGTGGGCTATATCCATCATCATGTGGTCTTCCTGAAAAATTCGGTCACGGCGTCGCGCGTGGCGGCGTCCACTTCCATTATGGTCATAAAATCGGGATCGTCCAGGCCCGACGCGCGGTCAAGGGCGAAAGAGACGGCCCTGGCAATATCCAGAAACCCGATGCGCTCTTTCAAAAACCATTCCACAGCCACTTCATTGGCGGCGTTTAAGGCCACGCAATGCGCCGGACTCGCGGCCTGAGCCTTTCGCGCCAGATCCAGGCAGGGAAAGTCCTCCGTGCGGGGGAGGCTGAAGGTGACAGGTCCCAGTTGGGCCAGATCCAGGGGCGTGAGCGCAAGCGGCAGGCGGTCGGGATAACACAGGCAGTAGGCGATGGCGAGACGCATGTCCGGCGGCCCCATCTGGGCCAGGAGCGATCCGTCCCGGTACGCGGCCAGGGAATGTACCACGGACTGCGGATGCACCAGCACTTTGACGCGCTCCTGGGGCAGGCCGTAGAGTTGGCAGGCCTCGATAATTTCCAGGCCCTTGTTCATGAGGGTCGCTGAATCAATGGAGATTTTCGCGCCCATGGACCAGTTGGGGTGTTTCAGGGCTTGGGCGGGGGTGGCGCGGGCCAGGTCTTTAGCCGGCCAGTCCCGGAAGGGGCCGCCGGAGGCGGTGAGGATGAGATGATCCACGCCGTCCCCCGAGTGGCCCGCCAGGGACTGAAAAAGCGCGTTGTGTTCGGAATCCACGGGCAAGACGGTCGCCCCGGACTCGCGGCAGGCCCGCCGGATGAGATGCCCGCCAAGCACCAGCGATTCCTTGTTGGCCAGGGCGATTATCTTGCCGGATTTGGCGGCGGCCAGAGTGGGTGACAGGCCCGCCGCGCCCACAATGGCCGACAGCACAACGGAAGCTTCGGGCAGGGAGGCCAGGGCGGCGTAAGCGTCCGGGCCGCAGAGGATTTCCGGGCGGTATCCGGGGGCAAGCAGCATTTTCAGTTCGTCGCGGCAAGCTTGCGTGAGTACGGCCAGGTAGGGCGGTTTGAACGTCGCGGCCTGCTCGGCCAGGCGGGTGACGTTTCGTCCCGCGGCCAGCGCGGTGACGGTGAAGCGTTCCGGGTGGGCGCTGACCACGGCCAGGGCGGACTGGCCGATGGAGCCGGTTGCCCCCAGCACGCACAGGCCGCGCGGAAAGGGCGGCAAGCTTGATGCGTTGGGCAGGGCGGAAATGTAGTCAATCATAAACACGCCGGGCGCGGTTAGAGAAAGCCGGCCCAGGCCCGCGCCAGGGCATAGACGAGAATCGCGGGCAGAAGTCCGTCGATGCGGTCCAGAACGCCGCCGTGTCCGGGCAACAGCGCCCCGGAGTCCTTCACGTCCGCCGCGCGTTTCAAGGCCGATTCCATGAAGTCGCCCATCTGCGCGGCGATGGACAGGGCGATTCCAAGCAGGACGAAGTCCGTAAGCGAAGCTTTGCCCCAGGCGGCCCCAACGATAAGGCAGACGGCCACAGTGGCCGCAAGGCCTCCCAGGCTTCCCGCCCAGGTCTTTTTAGGGGAGACCGAAGGCCAGATTTTCGGACCGCCAAGAAGATGTCCCGCGTAATAGGCCCCGGTGTCCGTGGCCATGACCGCCGCGAAAACCAGGGCGGTCTCGCCGGGACCGAAGCGGGTCACAAATTGCAGAGATCCCGGCACATAGATGAGCGACGCCATAAGGAGCCAGCGGGCGGGCATGCCTTTGGCGGCGATCCGCAAGAGTTCCTCCAGCCAGAAGGCGGCCAGGACCACGGCCAGGGCGGCCAGCGGGCCGAACCGGAAGCCGAGCCAGACCATAACCGCTCCAAGAAGGAGGCTGGCCGCGCGTATCGGGGAAACCGGGACACCGGGAAACAGCCCGAAGAATTCCCACAATCCGGCCAAAGACACCGCCAGAACCACGGCAAAAAGGTACCATCCGCCAAGCCAGATGCACGCGGCCAAAAGGGGCAGGCCGACAAGCGCGGTGATCCAGCGGGTGCGGTGCTGGCCCTGCGGGAGGGGAAAACTGGCTGCGCCCGCTACGCCTGGCGCGTGCGGGGCCGAGGGAGAAGAATGATGACTCCATGGAGCCAGAAAGCCCAGCCCCAGCAGGCGTCGCGACGGGCGCGGCCCGTGCGGGCCGGAAGCCTGCGAAAGGTGGGAATCGGGACTCATTCAGGCGTCCGCGCCATAGACTTTTTTCGGATCAAAAACCTTGAGGGAACATTCCACGGCGCTCCCATCCACGGCGCGTTCCCTGAAAAAGCAGGAGAGGTATCCTTCGTGACAGGCGGCATTGCCCGCCTGCTCCACCAAAAGCAGCACCGTGTCCAGATCGCAGTCCAAACGGACGGCCTTGACCTTCTGCACGTGCCCGGACGTGCCGCCCTTGTGCCAGAGGGTCTTGCGGCTTCTGCTCCAGTAGTGGGCCTCGCCCGTTTCCAGGGTTTTTTCCCAGGCGTCCTCGTTCATATAGGCGAGCATAAGCACCTCGCGCGTGGCCGCATCCTGGGCGATGACGGGGATTAAGCCCCCGCCTTTCTTGAAATCCGGTGTGAGCATATCGGGTCCTTTCCAAAAAGCACACTACCGGCTACCCTACCCAAAAAATTCCGGCAAGGGGCTTTTGACGCGTTGACGAAATCCGTGCGGCCGTGCTAGGGCTTCCCAACTTGTGGAGCAATGCACGAGTGCCGCGTCCGGCCGCCCAAAAGGGGACTGGTCTTAAGGAGCGCGGATGGTCTTTCAGAATCGCAAGAAGGGCGCGTGGGACGGCATGGAAAAGGCCGCCATGATGGGCACCAATTTTGTGGCGCACATCCTGGTCGGGCTTGCGCTTGGATATTTTTTTGATTTCAAGTGGTTTCCCGTGTTGCGTCCCTGGGGGCTTTTTTTCTGGCTGGTGATGGGCATTGTGGCCGGGTTTCGCTCCATGTACCTGGACGCCGTGAAGTTAAGCAAAGACCAGAAAATGGACTCCGGGGAGGATGACAAGGGCCGGGATGCGTAAGTCTGTGGACCGCTTTTTGCTGCGGCGCGGCTTCACCCACCGCGATGGCCGGATGCTTCTGCGCGACCAGATCGTATTGGCCTGCGTGACAAGCTGTACGGCGCTTCTGTTGTCGGGGTTTAGCGGATGGGGCTTGGCGTATGCCGGCGGAGCGGCGCTGGTCACGGTCAATTTCTGGTGGCTGGTCCGTTTTGCCCAGGGGCTTCTGGGCGATATGGGCGGGGCCGTGGGCCGGGCCTTTTTTGGATATTTCGCGCGCCTTGGGCTTACCGCCGTGGCCCTGTACGTGATGATCGTGTCGGGCGGGTGGCCGGTGTGGGCGGTTCTGGCCGGAATGGCCACTGTTTTGGTGACGATAGTGATATGGGGAGCCTGTCGAGGGCTTAAACCCACAAGCGTGAAGGAGGCATAGGATCCATGGCTGGCGGACTGGAACTTCCTGTTTCGTTTCTGGAATTGGCGGCCGAACATGCCGGGGTTCATATCCCCAGCGAGGTTCTCTACTCCTGGCTGGCCATCCTGGTGCTGCTCGTTTTGGGGATTATGACCACGACGAGCCTCAAAATGGTGCCGGGCGGCCTGCAGAATTTCTTCGAGTACGTCATCGGAGGCCTGGAGAACTTTACCGTGGAAACCATGGGCGAAGACGGCCGCAGGGTTTTCCCGGTTCTGATCGTCATCTTCCTGTACATCCTCACGTGCAATTTCATGGGGCTCATCCCCGGCTTCGACTCGGCCACCAACAGCGTCAACCACAACGGGGCCATGGCCCTCTTCGTCTTCGTCTATTACAACTACTGGGGCATCAGAAACCACGGCCCCCGCTACATCAAGCACTTCATGGGCCCCATGCCGGCGCTCGCTCCCATGATGCTCATTCTGGAATTTTTGAGCCACCTGGCCCGGCCGCTGTCCTTGACGCTTCGTCTTTTCGGCAACATCCGCGGCGAGGAACTGGTGCTTATCCTGCTCTTTATGCTGGCGCCCATCATCGCCACGTTCCCGCTCTATTTTCTGTTCATGCTGGCGGACTTCATCCAGGCCTTCGTGTTCTTCATGCTGACCCTGGTCTATCTGAAGGGCGCTTTTGAACACGCGCACTAAACGTGGGGGAAATGGTCTTTTCGGCCAAACAACATAATAATCGAGGAGATGTTCCATGCGTAAGATTCTGAGCATTGTTTTCGCCACCATCGCCTTCGTGTGCTGCGCGTCCATGGCTTTCGCCGCTGACGGCGGCTCCGGCATCGGCGCCATGTCCGCCATCGGCTGCGGCATCGGCATGGGCTTGGCCGCCCTCGGCTGCGGCATCGGCCAGGGCATCGGCGTGCGCGGCGCTTGCGAAGGCATGGCCCGCAACCCCGAAATGAGCGGCAAGCTGACCACCACCTTGATCCTGGGCCTGGCCTTCATCGAATCTCTGGCCATTTACGCCCTGGTCGTGGCCCTGATCCTGCTCTTCGTGAAGCCCCTGGGCGCTTAATCGTCTTGACCGCCGGGAGGTCCGTTTACGGACCTCCCGGTTTTTTCAGCTTTTTCATCAGGCGCGCATAAAGCGCGTCACTTCCGCCGCACCGTGAAAAGCGAACACATCCCCCGCGCCACCATTCAACGGCTGGCCCTGTATGTTCAGGTGCTGGAATCCTTCCATCGGGAAGGCTCCGATGTCCTCTCCTCCGAGGTGCTGGCCCGGGCCTGCAACGTGAACCCGTCGCAGATACGCAAAGATCTCGCCTACTTCGGCGAGTTCGGCGTGCGCGGCGTGGGCTACTACGTGCAGGATCTTCTGGCCTCCATCAAGCAGGCCCTGGGGGTGGACCGCATCTGGAAGTGCGCTTTGGTCGGCGTGGGCAATCTGGGAAAGGCGCTTTTGCGCCACAGCGATTTTCCCCGCCGGGGATTTCACATCGTGGGGGCCTTCGACTGCGATCCCTTCAAGATCGGCGAGGAGGTTTCGGGGCAGGAGGTCATCTGCTCGCGCCGGCTCAAAGAAAAGGTCGATGAGCTTGGCATCGAGATAGGCCTTATCACCACCCCGCCGGACCGCGCCCAGCGCGCCGCCAACTATCTGGTGGACGCGGGCGTGCGCGGCATCGTGAACTTCGCCCCGGCCCGCATAAGCGTGCCCGATGACGTGCGCGTCGAATATGTGGATTTCTTTCATCATCTCTACTGCGTGGCGTTTAATCTCACGCTTAGTAGCGAAACCCGCTGACCAGGCTCTCCATGCCCCGCCACGTCGTCCTGCTTACCGACTTCGGCCTTGCCGATCCGTATGTGGGGCAGATGAAGGGCGTTTTGCTCTCTCTGGCTCCAGACGCCCTGGTGGTGGATCTGTGCCACCAGATAGAGCCGTTCAGCGTGCTTCAGGCGGGTTTTTTTCTGGCGGCGAGCCAAGTCTATTTCCCCCAAGGAACTGTATTTGTGGCCGTTGTGGACCCCGGAGTGGGAGGCGGCCGGCGCATCGTGCTCGTTGAGAGGGACCACAAATACTTTCTCGCGCCCGACAACGGCCTCTTGACCTTTCTGCCGCAAGACGGCGGTCTCGTCCTGGCGCGCGATGTCACTCCCTCTGAGAGCGGAGTAAGCGCCACCTTCCATGGCCGGGACATCTTCGCGCCTCTGGCCGCCCGCCTGGCAAACGGCGAACCCCCCTCGCGTCTGGGACGTGATTTGCCCCTGGAAAGCCTTGTCCGCGCGCCTGGGAGCGAACCCGTTCCAACCCCGGAGGGGGTCCGGGCCGCCGTGCTGCATGTGGACCGCTTCGGCAACTGCATCTTGAACCTGCGCCGCGAGGCCTGGACGGCGTTGATATTTGGCGCGAAAAGTCCGGCTCTCGTGAGTCCGTCCAGGCGCGCGCTCGCCGCTGTTGTCACATACGAGAGGCTCGCGCCGGGAAACATCGGAATTACCGAGGGCAGCCAGGGCTATCTGGAACTGGCCATGAACCAGCGGTCCGCCTCGGCGGAGCTTGGGCTCGCACCGGGCGACCCGGTCATTATTCGCTTAGACCCGGACTAATCCTTAAAAGGCAGCGCAACGCCCATGTATTTCCGCTCCTTTTTTACGTCCCTGGCTTTTCTCTCCCGGCTCTGGCCCTCGCGGATTATCGCCGGGGCGGATTTCGCGCGCTGCCTGCCCTGGTTTCCGCTAACCGGCCTGGTTATCGGGCTTGTAACGGTCCTGCCGGTGTGGCTGGGCTTTTTTGGCGGCCATTCGTGGCTTATGGGGTGGCTGACGGTTGCGATGAGCCTCTGGCTCACCAGGGGGCTTCACGCCGACGCTGTGGCCGATATTGGCGACGCCTGGGGCAGCGGGGCACGCGGCGAGCGGTTCTGGACGATCGTCAAAGACAGCCGGATCGGCGCGTTTGGCGTTGTCTGGCTGGTGATGGCCCTTTTGGGGCAGGCCGCAAGTTTCGGCACTCTGGCGGGACAAGGCCGTTTGGGCGCGATCGTGTGGTGTTTCGTGCTGGGCAGGGGACTTAGCGTTGCGGCCTTGTATCTGTGCCGGGATCTGGTGCGCCCCGGGCTATCGGCCTTGTTCGCGCCTGGCGCGACGCCCCGTGCGGTTGGGTCGGTCGCGGCTCAGACGATCCTCCTGGGCCTTCTGCTGACCAGTCCGCGCGGCCTGATCCTGGGCGTCGCCGTTTCGGCGTTCGTACTTCTTTTTCTGGTGCGGCTCTCCAGGCGTCAGGGGGGCTTTAACGGCGATTTTATGGGCGCCTGTATTCTTCTGGGAGAACTGGCGGGCGCGCTGGCCGCGCTCCTCTAGTCTGGCCGCGCTCCGTGGGCAAAGGCCGGATCGTAGAGCTTGGAGCGGGTGTTGGCGTCGTAGCCGGGCAGGACCAGAAAGAGCGTCTGGCGAGTAAGTCCGCGCGTCCTGACCAGTTCCGGGAAATCCTCTATGGTCGAAAGATGAAGCTCTTCTTCGGGCCAGCCCACGCGGTGAGCCACGGCCACGCATGTCGCGGGAGGATAGCCTCCGGCCAGAAGTTCGTCGCGCACGGTCTCCGGGGCCGATCCGCTCAAATAGACGGCCAGGGCGCTCTGGTGGCGGGCCAGATCCCGCAGGGATTCGGAGGCGGGCATGGGGGTACGCCCGGCCAGACGAGTGAGAATAAGCGTCTGGGTGATCTCCGGGGCCGTCACCGAAAGTTTAAGCGCCGCCGCTGCTGCCGCCGCCGCGGTCACGCCTGGAACGACCGCATACTCCACGCCTTCCTGGGCAAGAAGCCTGGCCTGTTCGGCCACGGCCCCGTAGAGGGATGGGTCTCCGGCCTGGAGCCTGGCCACCCGTCCGCCGCCCCGCCACGTGGTCATAATAGCCGCATGGGTCTCTTCCAGGGTAAGTGGCGCGCTGTCCAAAAGCGCGGCCTGCGGTTTGGCCATATCCGTGAGGCTTTGCGGGGTAAGCGATCCCGGATAGATCACCAGATCGGCCTGGGCAATGATGCGCGCGGCTTTGAGCGTCAAAAGTTCGGGATCGCCGGGCCCCGCGCCGACAAAATGGACGCGCGCGCTCATGTGTGGGGACCGTCCGTTTCGGGGACGTCGGCCAGGCGGTTGAAGATCCAGGTCAGGGCAACGGCGTAGAAGGCCGCGCCTATCCCCAGAAGGATGTTGTAGAAGGGCGGCGCGGCCAGGGCCAGACGGATGCACAGGGTGGCCAGGGCGTAGCCGGAGTTGCGAAACACCGCCCGGTAGCCGGGGATAAAGCGCTGGGCGAGCAGCACCAGAAGGATGTCCGCGAACACCAGGATGGTGTAGAAGGTGTCGAAGAAATCGAAATCGTGGTGATGCTGGAGATTCGCCGCCAGCGCCTTGACCCCAAGCAGGGCGAAGAGGGCCAGAAGGATCAGGGCCACGATTTTTTTGGAAGCGATGAACGCGTACCGGGCCTGCCCGTCGTGGACCGCAGGCTGCTTGGCCGGGACGGATATCCGGGAATAGACCCCGAGCAGGGCGAAGATGGCCAGCGCCCCGGTCCCGTAGCCCACGATATGATAGAGGGGGGTCCAGTCCGTAGTCAGGCTTATGGGTTCGGGAAGGTTGACCAGCTCCTTGAACGCGTTGCGCAAAAGGATGAGCGAGAGGATCTCGAATTGTTTGCCCATGGCCTTGGAAAAGGAGCAGGGCAGGATGAGAATGAGGCCTATGACCTCCAGGATAAGCACCAGCGTGAAGGCCACGCTCACGGCATGAAAATGCTGATCCGGGGTGAACGCGGCCAGGGGTTCGGGCAAAAGCCCGCGCCGCTTGAGTTCTATTCCGGCCAGAGCGATCAGGAAGATGATGACCAGCGCTCCGGAAATGGCGCGCTCGGTCTTTTGGGCCTCCCAAAAGCGTTTCAAAGGCTCGAAGACGATGGTGGCGGTTTCGTAGGGGGAACGCATGTTTTACCCTGGTATATCGGTTACTGGTTTGTCCGCGCAGACGATGAAGACCGGATGCTGCGCGCCAAGACGCGTATCGGAACCCAGCGGCGACGACAGATTGGCCTGGATCTGCGCTATTTCCACGGGCCAGCCAAGACCGTTCAGGTGATGCAAGACCGCATGCAGCGAACTCAAAAGCACGACATTGGCCGCCAGCCGCCCGCCGGGTTTCAGCCGCGAACAGGCCTCGGCCAGAAGCTGCGGAGATTCGCCGCCCCGGCTCTCGCTACGGTTCCCGCCCAGGCCCCCGCCAAGAAATATGCGGTCAGGATCGGGCAGCGCCGCGAAGGCCTCCGGGGCCGTGGCCTGCACCACCTCCATAAGCCATGCGCGGGAGCGCTTGCGGTTCTCCCGGATGAGCCGGCAGCGGTCAGGGTCGCGCTCCACCGCGAACACCCGGCCCGTGCGGACGAGCGCGCAGGCCTCCACGGACACGGCCCCGCTGCCCGCGCCCACGTCCCACAGCACGCAGTCCGGGGGCAGGCGAAGCGCGGCCAGCGCGCAGGCCCTGACCGGCCACTTGGTGATGAGCCCGTTTTGCCGCTCATAAAAATCATCAGGGCGCCCCAATACGGGGACGCCATTTTGCGCGGGACTCGTCTCCACAATCACTACATTCAAGGGCGAGAACGTAAGCCCGGCGGCTTCCCGGAGGCTTACAGCACGTATCCGTTCATCCGGGGTCCCCATATTTTCCAGAATCCACAGGGCGGCCTCCGCAATGTCCAGATCGAGAAGTCTCCTGGCCAGGGCGTCCGGGGAGTTGACCGCGTCCGTGTAAACGGCCGCCCGCCCTTTTAAGCGGAGCGCGGCAAAGAGGGGCGTCAGGTCGCCGCGCCCGTGCAGGGAGACGGCGGGCAGATCGTGCCAGGGGATGCTAAGCCTGGCGCATGCGGCGGCCACGGCGGTGACAGCCGGGGTCACGCGCACGGCGTCCTGGCCGAAGTATTCGATCAGCCGCGCGCCTATGCCGAAAAAAAGCGGATCGCCGTCCGCCAGGACCGCCACGCGGCGTCCCTGGTCGCGGGCGCGGGCAATGGCCGCGAAAACCTCTTCCAAAGGCGTTTTGAGGACGATGGATTCCGCCGTCGTCCCGGCAAGGCGGCTCACTTGGGCCAGCAGGCGTTCTCCCCCGGCCAGCGCGTCCGCGTTGCGGATACGCGCAAGCACGGCCGCATCGGGCGCATCGCCGATCGTAAGGCCGATCACCTCAATGGGGTCCGGGTGGCTCATGGCGTCGTCTTTACTTGAAACCGGCTTGCCCGTAAATTGACGCTTTACCGCGCCAAAAAAAGGAAAAAACCATGATAAAGCACATCGTCATGCTGGTCTTGAAAGACGAGGCATTAGGCAAGAAAAAGGCCGACAATATCGTTGCCTTAAAGGCCATGCTGGACGAGCTTCCGGCCAAGGTCCCCGGAATCGTGGCGCTGGAAACGGCTGCTGCCGGCATATTCCAGGCCGACCCGCCGGTTGATATTCTCCTCGTGTCGGCGTTCAAGACCAAGGAAGACCTCAAGGCGTATGCCGTTCATCCCAATCATTTGAAGGTGTTGGAGTTTCTCGGGGCGGTGACGGCACAGCGCCGGGTCGTGGACTATCAAGTGTAGGGTCTGGATTTAGCGGCTCGGCTATGCTTGACCAATCCCGACGGGATCGATTTGAAGACGATCCCTTACGGGATTGGTTACGCACAGCCTCGCCGCCCACCGGCTCCGGCAGGGCACGGGAGAAAAACGCCCTATCCGCAAGAAGTTGTACAGGTTATTTTGAGAAATTCTGCAAGTTACTTTGAGAAATTCCCTGTTTGTACCTTGCCAGCCATTTTTCAGGATTTTTCAGTGCCGTGTCCATCACGGCGATAGTGGTTTTTCTTGGGATTTTCAGCCCGTCCATCAGGGCAAAAAATGTTTTCAGTTTGGTGTCGCGTGTGCCCTGCTCGAAATGGCGCAGGCAGGAGACGCCCACGCCTGCATTTTTCGCCAAGGCCGCGCGGCTCATGCCAAGTTCCTCACGAAGGGCCTTAAACGCCAACCCCATTACTTTGATCTCTGTTAGCATGTAATTATGCTATAGACAAATATATTTGCAAAAATCAATGGATATTCACAAAATTTTTCTCAAAAAAATATCCTAAACTTTACTAGATGAAAACGGACAGGTGGGAAAATAACGCCCTGAAAGCATTAGGGGAAAAAATACGAACCTTACGGAAGGCTCAGGGTTTATCGCAGGCGCAGTTGGCGGATAGCGTTGGGATAAATGTAAGTTATTTAAGCCAGGTGGAAACCGGAAAACATAATATTTCGTTTGGCTACCTCGCTGCTCTGGCGGAGCGTCTTGCCATCCCCTTGACTGAATTGTTCGACTTCGAGGAACCGGAGGCCAAGGCCGCTGTTTTGCAGGAATTGAACAGCCTTTTGGAAGAGCAGCCTTTAAGCCAGCTCCTGTTTATTCTGCGATCATTGCGGATGTTGAAAAGGTAGAATCTAAGTAAACTCTTCTTTCAGTCAGGCGTGGACCACCTCAACACGTCCGCCTTGGCCTGTTCGGTGCTCTGGCCCAATGACAATCCGTACATCCCGGCCCAAGCGGGCAATGCAATCCATCATTTTCGCTTCGCTGACACCGCGAAAATGACCATGCAAAATCCGGGAGAGTTTGGGCTGCGGCAGACCAAGAATTTCAGCCGCTTCCGTCTGTGTGAGATCCCTGGCATCCAATATTCCCTTAATGCTTGCGGCAAGCTGTGCTTTTACCAGCATTTCATCGGCGTTTTCAACGCCGAGATCGGCATAGGCATTGCCGCTGCTGATTTCTATTTCATTCATGGCCGTTCTCCTTGGCGTGAGCCTGTGCTTGCTTGAGGCGGGTCTTAATCAGTTCAATGTCCTGCTGCGATGTGGCGATGCCGGAAGTGGATTTTTTCTGAAAACAATGAAGCGCATATACGGCATGGGCGAAGCGGACGGTATATACGGCCCTGTAAGTACCGTCCCGGTTGCTTTCCACTACTTCCAGCACTCCGGCGGAGCCGAAACCACGTAACGGCTTGGCCTGTTCGTGTTTTTGCCCCTGTTGCGCGAGAAAGAGCGCAAAACCGAAGACGTCCCGCACCTCTTCCGGCATTTCTCGAATATCCTTGCGGGATGAGCCTACCCAGTACAGCGCTTTCATATTTGTTATACCCATTTGGTAATAAATGTCAAGCAAAAACCTTTATCCCTCAGTCAGTACCTGGCCCTCAAAATCGAAACAGCAGATCGCGATGCGCGGCCGGATGCTTTCATTTCGGGCCGCGTCCGCGAAATTTTGAGCCGCGCCCAAAGCCCGCTCCAGGACCAGCGCGGCGAAGCGTTGCGAGAGGCCCTTTGCGGCCATTATGTCCAGGGCGTGCCGGGCGGTGTTGGCCTGGCTTATCGCAAGGCATGTGGCGGCGTCCGCGCTGGCGAGGCGGGCCAATCGGGCCAGGGCTGTGAAGTTCGTGGGCGCGGTGTGGGCATGGGTTACGGGCAGCCCCTGGGCCATCTTGACCAGCTTCCCGAAAAAACATCCGAAGATGATTTCGGCGAATTTCAGTTCCACGGCTTTTTGGATGGCGTGGGCAAAAAAGTCGGCTGCCTGGACAAAGCACCGTTCCGGCAGATCAGGGCGTCTGGCCATAAGGAGCCGTTCGGTGCGGCGTCCGGTGGAAAAAGCGGCTGTCGGACATCCGGCGGCGCGGGCCACGGTCAGGCCGGAATCAATGGTGGCCTTCCAGGCGTCCAGGCTGAACGGCTTCACCACCCCTTGCGTGCCGAGAATGGAGATGCCGCCAAGGACCCCCAGGCGTGGATTGAGGGTACGCGCCGCCATTTGCTCGCCATTCTCCACCTCAATTACCAGATGCGCGCCGCCGTGGTACCCGGCGGCGTCCATGGCCTGCCTGGCCGCTTGTTCGATCTGGGCCATGGGCGCGGGATTTATGGCCGCTTGCCCGACCGCGACAGGCAGGCCCGGAAGCGTCACCCGTCCGACGCCACGGCCCCCCTCGATGCGGATACCCGCATCCGCAAGCGTAGCCAGGCAGCGTATGGCCGCGCCGTCAGTCGCGTCAGGGTCGTCGCCCGCGTCTTTTACGACGGTGGCCTGTGCCGACGAGCCGACTTCTGAAGTGCGCGCGCTGGAAACCGGGATGGTCAGCCGTCCGCCCGGCGGCAAGGGTATTTCCACAGAGAAGGGAGCCTTGCCGGTAAAGAGCAGCATGAGGGCCGCCTTGGCCGCCGCCGCCGCCGCTGAACCCGTGGTGAATCCCTGGCGCAGGCTCTGATCCGGGGAGCGGCTCGTCATGGCGCGTCTTTTGACATGGCCGCCACGAAATGCGCGGCCATCTTCGGATTTGAGGCGAAGTGCAGATGGACATACGAACCAAGGGTGTTTCCCGTGAAAAAACCCTCAGGGGCGTCTATCGCGCCCGCGCGGCCGCGCAGCTCGTAGCACGCGGGCGCGTCCGGGACGCCGGTCAGGCTGGAGTAGTGGAACTCGTGGCCCCTGGCCACAGTGTCCGCGGGACCAAGGATCGTCGGGCGCGAAAACCGGACCTCCCGATACCCGAGCGCCGTGAACCGTCCATTCATGCGTGCTTCGCAGTCAAAGATCCCGGCCATGGGATGTAAGCGGCCTTCCTGGTCCACGATGGCCCGGCTAAGAAGCATGAAACCGCCACATTCGGCGTACACCGGGCGTCCTGAGAGGCAAAAATTCCGCAGAGCGGCGAGCATGGCGGTATTGGCCGAGAGGGCCTGCGCGTAAAGCTCCGGGTAGCCGCCCGGCAGGTAGAGGCCGTCCAGCCCTTCCGGCAGGGCGTGGTCCTTTAATGGGGAGAAGAAAACGAGGTAGGCTCCGGCGGCTTCCAGAAGCCGCAGATTTTCCGCATAGACAAACGAAAACGCCTGGTCGCGGGCCACGCCGAGGGTACATGATCGGGACGGTTCGCCGTGATGTTCCGTTAAAGGCGAGGGTTCAGACGGCGTACAACGGATGTCCGGCAGCGCCGTAAGCAGCGCGTCCAGATCGACGCCCGCGAGAACCCAGTCGGCCAGCCCATCAAGAAGATTTTCCGCGGCATTTAAGTCCTCGGCGGTGGTCAAACCCAGGTGACGCGAGGGCAGATGAAGCTTTGGGGCCTTGGCCAGACAGCCAAGCACAGGGACGCGCGTTTGCCGCAGGGCGCTAAGGAGTATTTCACGGTGGCCCGGTCCGCCGGTGCGGTTCAAAATAACGCCGGCAAACGGAAGATTTTCGGAAAATGACGGCACGTTTTCGGAAAATCCGGTAAATCCTTGCACGAGTGCGGCAACGCTCCGGGCCATGCCGGAAACATCCACCACAAGCGCCACGGGCACGCCAAGAAGCTTGGCCATGCTTGCGGCGCTGCCGGATTCGTCCGTGCCGGAAAGCCCGTCGTAGAGGCCCATTGCGCCTTCGATGACGGCGATGTCCGCTCCACGCGCATTTCTGGCGAAAAGCGCCCGGTTCGCATCAGGCGGGAGCATCCAGGAGTCCAGATTGTGGCTTATTTGGCCGCAGGCCAGCCGATGCAGACCAGGATCGATGAAGTCGGGGCCGGTTTTGAAGGGGGCCGGGCGCAGCCCGCGCCGGACAAGAGCCCGCAACAGCCCCAGGGTAAACGAAGTCTTGCCGCAGCCCGAATGAGTGCCCGCGACGAGAACGCATTTGGTCATGACGTCAAACGCCTACCGGGCCAATTTCGACGCAATCTCCGCCACATGACGGCCCTGCCAGCGGGCGCCCGCCAGTTCAGCGCGCGAGGGCAGGCGCGAACCGTCGCTTCCGGCGATGGTGCTGGCCCCATACGGAGAGCAGCCTTTGATCTCTTCGACGCCCATCTGGCCGGTAAAAACGTACGGCAGGCCAACGACGATCATGCCTTGGTGCAGGAGGGTCACATGAAAGGTGAGGATGGTGGATTCCTGGCCGCCGTGCTGCGTGTTGGAGCTGGCAAACACCGAACCCACTTTGCCCGCCAGCGCGTTCTTGGCCCAGAGCTGGCCCGTCGCGTCCAGAAACTGGCGCATCTGGCCGCACATATTGCCGAAGCGGGTGGGAGTGCCGAAGATGATCGCATCCGCTTCGGCCAGTTCGTCCACGCGGCAGACGGAGATGCTTGTCTGCGCTTTTTGAGCGTCAAGCGCGCCCATTTTAGTCAGGACCTCTTCCGGCAATGTTTCGGGCACACGGCGCAGCGTGGCTGTGGCGCCCGCTACTTCGCGGACGCCTTCGGCCACGGCGTCAGCCATGGACTTGATGTGGCCGTACAGGGAATAATAGACGATAAGGACATTCATAAAGCCCCCTTAAACGTTATTTAGGTGTACGGAAAAACAGTCCACGCCGCAACGAGCGCTCATTGCGCGCCATGTCATTCATTTCTTTCACGACCTCTTGACGAAGCTCTTGTATGTGGTCTAGTTCCACTCCAAAATCGTGAGAAGGCGGCCGGTTAGAAGAGCGCCGTCGCGCCTTGAAGGGCGAAGCCTCAAGGGTGTGCGATTTTGTCGTCATAAAACCTAGAGGGAAGGACGGGAGGGGCATGGTGAAGCGTGTTTCCAGGTCACGATGGGGCAGGATCTGCCTCTTGGCGCTGGCTCTCTGCCTGGTTTCGGCCGTACTGGCCGGGCTTGGCGTAGGAGAGAATCAGGCCAAGGCTCAGTCGCCGCAGATCACGATGAGCGGAACCGCCGTGGGCGGAACGCCGGGACAGGGACCGCTGTCCAAGGCGGCCTTCAACCACAAAAAGCACGAGGATGCCCTTGCCGGCAACTGTGATGCCTGCCACCATACCGGCGATCAGGTGGCCTGTTCCTCCTGCCATACCAGCCAAGGTTCCCCTGACGGCGGCAATGTCCAGCTTTCTGACGCGATGCATCGCGCCACGGCCAAGCAGAGTTGCGTGGGCTGCCACCTGACGCAGACCAAGAAGCCCGAGTGCGCCGGCTGCCACCGCAATATCGCTCCCGGCCCCCGCAAGAGCAACTGCGCGGTCTGCCATACGGACGCCCAGGCCGGCCAGACCTCAGTTCAAGCCCCGGCGGGGCCCGATACTGTGCAAATCGGCGGTCTCTCCAAGCAGTTTATGCCCGTCGCGTTTGACCATGCCGCCCATCTCCAGGCCTTGAAGGACGCGGCCAAGGGCGATCTGCCCAAGGCGTTCCATTCCAATGACGCCGCCCTGTGCGCCGGCTGCCACCACCATACCCCGATGGGCCAGACGCCGCCCAAGTGCGGCACCTGCCACGGCTCCCAGGACCAGGATGGTCGGCCGGGACTCAAGGCCGCTTATCACAACCTGTGCAACCAGTGTCACACGGCCATGATGCCAGGCTCCGAGCCTGTCGCGGCCAAGGACTGCGCGGGCTGCCACGCGCCCAAGAAATAAACGAGGTATTGAATGAACCGCAGACACTTCTTGGGGCTTGCCGCCGGCACGGCCACGGCCACAGCCCTGGCGGGAACAGCCCACGCCAGCGAAGAGATGGAGGGATACCCCAACTCCCACGGCGTCCTCTTCGACGCCAGCCGCTGTATCGGGTGCCGCCAGTGTGAAATAGGCTGCAACAAGATCAACAACGTCGAAACATCCCCGGAAACCAAGGAAAAACCCTGGGCCAACCTGCCCAGAAAAGACGAGAAGGTCTTTGCGACCCCGCCGCCCACCGACGCGGTGCGCACCGACTCCACCATGTTCACCCTGGTGAATCAGTTCAATCCTCAGGCCCTTGGCGGCAAGACGCCGGTGTACAAGAAATTCCAATGCATGCACTGCATGGAGCCCGCGTGCGCCTCGGCTTGTTTTGTCAAGGCCTTCACCAAGACCCCCGAAGGCGCTGTCGTTTATAACGGCAGCCTGTGCGTGGGCTGCCGCTACTGCATGGTCGCCTGTCCGTGGCGCGTGCCCGCCTATCAGTTTGACAAGCTCATCCCCTACGTCATGAAGTGCCATATGTGCTATCCGCACATCAAAGCCGGCACGACCGACAAGCCGGGATGCGTGAAGGCCTGTCCCATGGAAGCTTTGGTGTGGGGCACGCGTGAGGAACTCATCAAGGAAGCCTGGGCGCGCATAGGCGCCGTGCCCGGCAAGTACGTGCCCCATGTTTACGGCGAGCGCGAGATGGGCGGAACCAACTGGATGTATATCTCGCACGTGCCCTTTGAGCAGATCGGTCTGCGTACCGACCTCGGCACGACCGGAGCCCCGCATCTGACCTCAGGGCCGCTGTCCTTGGTGCCACTGGTGGCCTGCCTCTGGCCGGTTCTTTTGGGCGGCATCTGGCAGATCACCAAATGGAAGGACCGCCATGCCGAAGCGGAAAAACAAAAAGCCGTGGCCGAGGCTGTTGCCAAAGCCCGTGGCGAGAAATAAGGAGACCGGACCATGAGCCAACATGCTAACGGCGCTGAGCCGGTCATTCTGGAGCCGCGGGAGGCCTGGGGGGTTCTCAAGAGCCTCCTTAATCCCGTCACATATCTGAAGTTCGCCAAAGAACATCCGATTCTCTCGCTCATCTTTATCGCCGGGCTCGCCGTAACCGTAAACCGCTTCGCCTTCGGCGGCTTGGCCGGAACCACGCATCTGGACAATAACAATCCGTGGGGCATCTGGATCAGCTTCGATCTGCTCTGCGGCGTGGCCTTGGCCGCCGGCGGCTACACCACCACGGCCTCGGCGCTTATCTTCAACATCAAGGGTTTCCGCACCGCCGTGAAACCGGCCATCCTCACGGCGTTTCTGGGCTATGCCTTTGTCGTGTTCGCTCTGTGCTACGACGTGGGCCAGCCGTGGCGTCTGCCGTATCCGGTCTTCGTGTCCCAGGGCACAAGCTCGGTTCTCTTTGAAGTGGGCCTGTGCGTTATGCTCTACGTCACGGTCCTCTTGATCGAATGGCTGCCCAACTTCACCGACTGGCTCGGTCTCTCCAAAATAAGCCACTTGATCCACAAGGCCACCATCGCCCTGACCATCATGGGCATTGTGCTTTCCACCATGCACCAGTCCTCGCTCGGCATGCTCTACCTCATTGCGCCGAGCAAGCTCCATCCGTTGTGGTATTCGCCCCAACTGCCGCTCCAGTTCTTTGTTTCGTCCATGATCGCGGGCATGTCCATGGTCATCTTCGAAGGCACGCTTTCGCATCACTATCTGCACTCGCGCATGAGCGGCGAGTATAACCGCGACCACAACAACGTCATGTTCATGTTCGCCAAGGCCTGCTCCATCATCCTCTTCGGATACTTCTTCATGAAGTGGGTGCCGATTGCCGGGGAAAATAAGTGGTCCTATCTGTTCGACGGCAAATACGCCCTGATGTGGTGGGTGGAGATGCTCGGTTTTGTGGTCTTGCCGAGCTTCCTCTATGCGGTGGGCTACCGCGCAAGAAGCATCGGGACAATCAAGGCCGCGTCGGTGCTTGGCGTTCTGGGCATTGTGTTTAACCGTTTCAACGTCGGCTGGTTCGCCTTCAATATCGATCTGCGCCCCGAACAGCGGTACTTCCCCTCGGTGCAGGAGATCATTGTGTCGGTATTCGTGGTCACGTGCATCATTTTGGCCTTCCGCTTCGTCTCGAAGTACATGGCCATCTTTTCCGACCATCCGTCCTACAAGGGACACCAGCACCACTAAGCGAGGAAACAGCATATGGAATTCCACATCTATCACGACATGATGGTCTCCGCGAAGGCCCACGCCTATATCCTGATGGCCATCGCGCTTATCTGTTCGGTGGGCTGGTGGAAGTTCCTCATGGGCAAGGAGCCCAAAGAGGGAGTGGTCCACGATCACGAGTTCGACGATGTGTAGCCGTCTTTAACATTTGCATGTAAAGAAGAGCCGCGGGTGTCACGCCTGCGGCTCTTTCACTAAGAATCCCTTTCCAGGAGCGGGCATGTCCGGGCACGTCATCCATGGTGTGAGTCTTCTGGCCGACCACGATATTTATCTTTTCAAGGAAGGCACCCATTTTCGCCTCTACGACAAACTTGGCGCCCATCTCTTGACCGTGGACGGCGAGCAGGGGACCCTCTTTGCGGTCTGGGCCCCCAATGCCTCAGGCGTCTGCGTTATCGGCGACTTCAACGGCTGGAACCGCGAGGCGCATCCGCTTTCGGTACGCCTGGACGGGTCGGGTATCTGGGAGGGTTTTGTCCCGGGCGTTGGGCGCGGGGCCCTCTACAAGTATTCCATCATCTCACGCAAGGGCGGCCGCTGTCTGGAAAAGGGCGACCCCATGGCCCTGGCCTGGGAACTGCCGCCCAAATCCGCCTCAGTGGTGTGGGATCTGGACCACGCGTGGCAAGACGACGGCTGGATGGCCGCGCGCCAGGCCAGAAACGACCTTGACGCCCCCATGAGCGTTTATGAAATGCATCTTGGCTCCTGGAAGCGTCACCCGGACTCCTGGGATTCTCTTTCGTACAGGGAAATGGCCGAGCAGCTTCCCGCCTACCTGGCGGACATGGGGTTCACCCATGTGGAGTTTCTGCCGGTCATGGAACATCCCTTTTACGGCTCCTGGGGCTATCAGACCCTGGGGTACTTCGCCCCGTCCTCGCGCTACGGCACGCCGCAAGACTTTATGCGGCTCGTGGATGCCTTGCATCAGGCGAATATCGGGGTCATCCTGGACTGGGTTCCGTCCCATTTCCCCACGGACGGCTACGGCCTGAGTCTTTTTGACGGGACCCATCTCTACGAGCATGAAGACCCCCGCCAAGGATATCACCCGGACTGGAAGAGCTGCATCTTCAACTACGGGCGCCACGAGGTGCGCGCGTTTCTGTTGTCTTCCGCCCTGTTCTGGCTGGACCGCTACCATGCCGACGGCCTGCGCGTGGACGCCGTGGCCTCCATGCTCTATCTGGATTATTCGCGCAAAGAGGGCGAATGGGTCGCCAACTGTTTCGGCGGCAAGGAGAATCTGGACGCTATCGAATTTATCCGGCGCCTAAACGAGGCCGCGTACACCAGTTTCCCGGGCGTCCAGACCATTGCCGAAGAGTCCACGGACTGGGGCATGGTGTCGCGGCCGCCCTATCTGGGCGGTCTCGGGTTCGGCATGAAGTGGAACATGGGCTGGATGCACGATACCCTGGACTATTTTTCCAAAGACCCCGTGTACCGGAAATTCCACCAGAATCAGCTCGCCTTCTCCATCTGGTACGCGTTCAGCGAGAACTTCGTGCTGCCGCTCTCCCATGATGAGGTGGTCTATGGGAAAGGATCGCTCCTTGGCAAAATGCCGGGCGACGAATGGCAGCGCTTCGCGGGCTTACGCCTGCTCTACGGCTACATGTGGGCCCATCCGGGAAAGAAACTTCTCTTCCAGGGGGGCGAGATAGCCCAGGGGGCCGAATGGAACCACGATGCCCAGATCGAGTGGCATCTGCTTCAATATCCGGGCCACGCGGGAGTCAGCCGTTGGATCAGGGATTTGAACGCGTGGTACACGAGCGACCCCGCCCTTTACCAGACGGATTTCAGCCCGGAGGGCTTTGAATGGGTGGACTTCCACGACGCCCAGGCAAGCGTTCTGGTCTTCCTGCGTTTCGGCAAGGACCGCCGGGATGTGACCTTGGTCTGCTGCAACTTTACGCCAGTGGTGCGGGAAAACTATTGCGTAGGTGTACCCGTCGCGGGTGAATGGCGCGAGGTCTTAAACTCGGACGCCACGTGTTACCACGGTTCGGGCGTGGGCAACGCCGGGATGGTCACGGCACAAGAGACCCAGGCGCACGGCAGGCCGTATTCGCTTTCTCTGACCCTGCCCCCGCTTGGAGCGGTGTTTTTTAAGCCGGCGTAGCTCTACAATACCCGCAGGTGAATCGGTTCGGCCTTGACCGAGGGGAACGTCCGTATCGCGTCAAGCGCCTGATCCACGGCTTTTTGCCGGGCCTCGTGGGTCATAAACACGATGGGAACCACGGATTCTTCCGCGTCCGGATCCACTTTCTGCACCGCCTGGGAGATGGAAATGCCCGCGTCCCCGAGCGCTTTGGCCAGCGCGGCCAGCACGCCCGGTTTGTCTTCCACTGTGAAGCGGAAATAGCGGCGGCTGACCTCCTCGGCCGGGGGCAGAATATCGGCGGCGGGCAGTGTTTTTTCCGGGAAGCCGGTGTTGTTGGGAACCAGGCCCTCGCGGGCCAGGGCCATGATGTCGGCGAGCACGGCGCTTGCGGTGGGGCGTCCGCCGGCGCCCTGGCCGTGGAGCGTAACCGGCCCGGCCGCGTCGCCCACGACGCGCACGGCGTTGAACGCGCCTTGCACCTGGGCCAAAAGATACGACGTGGAGAGAAGCATAGGACTCACCCCGGCCAGTATCCGGCCGTCAATCAGCTTGGCCTGGCCGATCAGCTTTATTTCGCAGCCGAACTCGCGGGCATAGACGATATCCAGGGGAGTAATCCCCGTAATGCCGGTGACAGGCAATTGGGAGAGGGGATAGTCGCGGCCATAGGCCAAACGGATAAGCAGCGTCAGCTTGTGGGCGGCGTCGAACCCTTCCACGTCCAGGGTGGGATCGGCCTCGGCAAAGCCCTTTTCCTGTGCCTTTTTCAGGGCGTCGGCGTAGGAGAGGCCCTTTTGGGTCATGCGCGAGAGGATGAAGTTGGATGTGCCGTTTAAGATGCCGGTGACGGCCAGGATGTGGTTGCCGGCCAGGGATTCCTTCAAGGTCTGCACAATGGGGATGCCCCCGCACACGCTGGCCTCGTAGTAGAGGCCCATGCCCGTGGAAGCGGCCAAGGCGAAGAGTTCCACGCCTTTTTCGGCCAGCAGGCGCTTATTGGCCGTGACCACATGCTTGCCCGACGTGAGTGACCGGCGAATGAGTTCAGAGGCCGCGTCCAGGCCGCCCATGAGTTCCACCACGATGTCCACGTCCGGGGCCTCGGCCAAGGCAAGGGGATCGGTCACCATCCGGGCGCTGGCGGGCGGTTTTACGGCGCGTTGCTTGGCCGTGTCGCGCGCGGCCACAGCGGCCACCTCAACCTGCCTGCCCAGGCGGCGCGCTATCCAGTCGGCGCTTTCGGCCAGGATGGCGGCGAGCCCTTGGCCGACCGTGCCGAAGCCCGCCAGGCCGATGCGGATGGGACGGCTGTTCATGCCCCACCTGAGAGGACTTTTTTAATGCCCCGCAAGGCCTGGTTTATGCGGTGGCGGTTTTCCACCAGGGCAAAGCGCACGTGATCGTCGCCGAGCTGCCCGAATCCCAGGCCTGGGGACACGGCCACATGGCCTTCTTTGAGCAGCAGTTTGGAGAACTCCACAGAGCCCATTTTGCGGAACGCTTCGGGGATCTGCGCCCAGGCGAACATGGTGGCCTTGGGCGGCGGAACCTCCCAGCCCAGGCGCTGCAGGCCCTCGATCAGGGCGTCGCGGCGGTCCTGGTGTACGTCGCAAATTTCCTTCACGCACTCCTGGGGGCCGTTTAAGGCCGCACAGGCCGCGATCTGGATGGGTTGGAAGATGCCGTAGTCCAGATAGCTCTTGATGCGGGTCAGGGCGTGAATCATCTCCGGGTTGCCGCAGCAGAAGCCCACGCGCCAGCCGGCCATGGAGTAGCTCTTGGTGAGGGAATAGAACTCCACGCCCACATCCTTGGCTCCCTTGGCTTGGAGGAAGGAGGGGGCCACATAGCCGTCGTAGCAGAGATCGGCATAGGCCAGATCGTGGATGACCATGAGATCGTGTTCTTTGGCGAACTCCACGATTTTCTGGAAGAAATCCAGTTCCACCACTTCGGTGGTGGGGTTTTGCGGATAGTTTATGATGAGGAGCTTGGGCTGTGGCCAAGTCTGCTTGGTGGCGAAAAGAAGATCTTCGAAGAAATCGCGTCCCCTGCCGATGGGGATGCGGCGCACGTCCGCCCCGGCGATGATGGAGGCATAGGGGTGGATGGGATAGGCGGGATCGGTGGCGAAGACGACATCGCCCGGCTGGAGCATGACCAGGGCCAGGTGGGCGAGCCCTTCCTTGGCCCCCATGGTGACCACCACTTCGCGGTCGGCGTCCAGCTCCACGCCGAAGCGGCGCAGATACCAGTTGGCGATGGCCAGCCGCAGACCCTGGATGCCGCGTGAGGCGGAGTAACGGTGGTTGACGCCCTTCTGGGCGGCCTCCATGAGCTTGTCCACAATGTGTTGGGGGGTGGGCAGGTCGGGATTGCCCATGCCAAGATCCACGATGTCCACGCCCTGGCGGCGCATTTGCATCTTGAGTTCATTGACCACGGCGAAAACGTAGGGGGGCAGACGCTCCATGCGAGCGAATTTATGCATCGCGGCAGGCTCCTTGGGTTGAGTTCGGAGTGAAACATGTAGCGAGGCCGGGCCGTGCTGTAAAGGTATGAGTGGGGCGGTTTGGCGAAAATTCTGGAAAACGTGAGCCCGTTCCCGAACGCGCAGAGCGGAAGCCCTTGACCGGAAGTGTCTGGACGGCTAGAGAAACGGCTCCCGCGGAGAGGTGGCCGAGCTGGCCGAAGGCGCTCCCCTGCTAAGGGAGTATCTGGGCTTAAACCTGGATCGAGGGTTCAAATCCCTCCCTCTCCGCCAGAATTCAATCCGGCCGAACTCGGTGAAGTCCATAAAGTCGCTCCTGGCAAGGAAAATGACAAGATGGATTGTCCGGGTTCGGCTGGAAAGATCCATAGACACCCTGCCTTGTTGGGGGTATTCCTGGGGGTATACATCTCTTGCCAGGAGACAATACCCCCATGCCTCTTACAGATACCGCCGTTCGTGGCGTAAAGCCCACAGACAGGCCTCAAAAGCTCTTCGATGGTAATGGATTATTCCTTTTTGTAGCGCCAAGCGGCGTTAAAAGCTGGCGCGTGAAATACCGTTTCCAGGGCCGCGAAAAATTGCTGACGCTTGGCACATACCCCCAATTTTCTCTGAAAGAAGCACGGGAAGCCTGTGCTGACGCCAAAAAACAATTGAGTGGGGGTATTGACCCCTCAACGGCAAGGAAGGCCAGAGCCAGAAGCGCGCAGACCACTTTTGAAGTTATCGCGCGTGAATGGCATGAAAACCAGAAAGCCGCCTGGACGGAAGGATACGCCCAGGATGTCCTGGAGCGCATCGGCAAAAACATTTTTCCCTATCTTGGGGCGCGTTCCATCGGAGAAATCACCCCGCCGGAATTGTTGTCCGTTCTGCGGAGAATTGAGGAACGCGGAGCTGTTGACCAAGCCCATCGGGCGCGAAGTATTTGCTCCCAGGTGTTCCGCTACGCCATCGCCACGGGCAGGGCCGAGCGCGACACCGCCGCTGATTTGCGCGGGGCGCTCAAAAGCCGCACCCATACGCCCCGCGCCGCCATCACCAAGCCGGACGCCATCGGCGGGCTGCTTCGGGCCATAGACGCCTTTCCAGGCACATTCATCGTAAAGAGCGGGCTGCAACTGCTTGCCTTGACCTTCCTGCGTCCGAGCGAGGTGCGCCTGGGAGAGTGGACGGAAATCGACTTTGGCGAAAAGCTCTGGCGCATCCCGGCCAAGCGTATGAAGATGCGCCTTGATCATATGGTGCCGTTGTCGTCTCAGGCGCTGGAGATCCTGCAAGAACTCCATGTGCTGACCGGCCAAAGGCGTTTGATGTTCCCCGGTTTGCGCTCTCCGCTGATTCCCATCAGCGACGCCACCTTTATCGCCGCTTTGCGCCGCATGGGCTACGACAAAGACGAAATGACGGCTCACGGCTTCCGGGCAATGGCCTCCACTCTGCTCAATGAGCAGGGCTATTCCGCCGATGTGATTGAAAAGCAGCTCGCCCACAATCCGCGCGACAAAATTCGTGGAGTTTACAACCGGGCCGAGTATTTGCCGGAACGCCGCAAAATGATGCAGGAATGGGCCGACTACCTCACGGCGTTGAAGGAAAAGACAGGCCTTTCCCGTTGAGCCTCCGGCGAATAGTGATCCCGACCATTGGGAGGGCAGCGAGGATATGGCGTAGGCCCATATCCTTTGTCCTGCCCTTTCGATCTGATGCACGATGATGCAGGATCATGCACAAAATCTTGCTCAAGACAAAATTGTATCATCCTTCATCATCCTTCATCATCGTGCCGCATCGTGTATGATCGAGTATGAACGGCATACCATCGTGCATGATGCGTTGCACATCGTGCATTATCGTGCATGGTAGAGGTTACGCTGCTCAAAGGCAAAAGACCCTTCGGCTCACCAAGGGAAATTTCCCTCGCGCCGCCGTCTCCATCCGCTTCTGCCTACGCTACTCATCCGGTCAAGGGACGCTTCGCTCTCCGTTCCGCTACGCTCCACTGCGCCCCTGACCTCCTTGCGCGGCTTCGGCTTCCGCTCCTTACGACGGCGGCTCCGAGGGAAATTTATCCCCAAGGCCGACGGTTCAAAGAGGCAGAAAACCCATTTCCCACTTTGAGGGCTTCGTCTCCGCGCTCTCCTGTAACGGCAAAAATAACACGCAAACACGCCACGAGCGTAGGCTATAAAAAGTACGCTTTCCGTCTTTGAAAAAGCCGTCGGAAGCACGGACGAGATGTGGCAACCGGAATCCCTCACAGAGGTGAGGGCGCACTTACCAGTTTCCTCCGGAAACTGAGTGCGCTCTGCGAGGCGGAAAAGCAAAAACCACGTCGGTCGCGTCATGGACATGGGCCGTTCATGGTGCACCCTCTGTCTGAGCCAAAGGCGAAGATATAGCCCACTATGTTTCACTTCGTGAAACGTGGGCGAGCGTCCCGCTCGGCCAGGCAAAAAAGAACAACCCGCCGGAGTATCTCCCCCTTCCAGAAAGAGTCGAAAACAGATAGCTCTGACCTGCACCAATCACAGAGAGGGGATATGAAGGCGTTGCTGCGAGCGGGCGTTTTTTACGCCATCTTTCTGGCCTGTTTGACGCTGGCCCATGCGGGATGGGCCGCTGACGATACCCCGCGCACGGAGTGCGATACGCTGACGGCCCATTTGGACTTCCACAAGGCCTACGAAAATTCCTTCAAGAAAGACCTCACAGTCTCCCCGGATAAGAAACGCGCCTTGGCGGCCTGCCGTGCGGCGACAGTGCGGTTTCCAAACAGTCCGCGCCTGCGCTACCAATTAGGCTTGCTTTATCACTGGGAAAAACATTTTTTCGAAGCGGCGGCCGCGTATCGTAAAGCGGCGGAAGCCGGTTATGCCCCGGCTCAACATGCGCTTGGCGAAATGTACTTTATGGGACGCGGCGTGCAGAAGGACGACGCCCAATCCGTGGCATGGGAACGCAAGGCGGCGGACCAAGGAGATGCCGAAGGACAGGAGAGTCTTGGTGCGTCGTATTCCTTGGGGAGCGGCATGGAAAAGGACGACACCCAGGCCGCACAGTGGACGCGCAAAGCTGCGGAGCAAGGCCTTGCCAGCGCCCAGAGTTCGCTCGGCATGGATTATTACATGGGAAAAGGCGTACCCAAGGATGACGTGCAGGCCGTTTTTTGGTTCCGCAAAGCCGCAAAGCAGGGCATTGCCCACGCTCAGAGTATGCTCGGCGGTATGTATGAACAGGGACGCGGTGTACCCAAGGACGATGCCGAAGCCGCTAAGTGGTATCTCAGGGCCGAGGATCGCAAGCCCGGCGAACGAAGCTTCCCTGGCCTGATCAACCTCGGTGACATATACTCCACAGGGCGGGGCGTCCCCAAAGACGATGTCCAGGCCGCACAATGGTATCGCAAGGCTTTCGATCTGGCTGCTGGAGTGGATAATATCCTCCCCTCCGCGATGCTTCAGACCAGCAACAAAATGAAGAAGGACGGGGCGTGGGCTTTCGCCTGGTTCTATAAGGCCGCCTATGACAAAATCCGGACGAAGAATCCCGGCGGAGTGCGCCAAAAGGATCTCGGAGTAAAGAAGGACGGTCCACGGGCCATAGAATGGCTCCGCAAGGCGGCAGAAGAGGGTGACCCTTATGCCCAGACCGCTCTCGGCCTTGTGTATAAAAATGGCCTCAACGTAGCCAAAGATCACGCCCAAGCCGTCAAATGGCTCCGCAAGGCGGCGGAGCAACAAGAACCCGTGGCCCAGAACAACCTTGGCATCATGTCCTTTCAAGGGTTTGGCGTGGAGAAAGACGGGGCACAGGCCGCCGCCTGGTTCCGCAAGGCGGCGGAGCAGGGACACCCAGAGGCCCAGTATAATCTCGGCGTTCTGTACGCGCGTGGGGTCGGCGTGGAAAAGAACGACGTTCAGGCAGCCGTTTGGTACCGCAAGGCGGCAAAGCAGAAAATTGACAACGGGATACACGCGTCAGCCAACGTGTGCAGGTATAACATTGTCACGTTCTGCAGCATGGCGGAATGGTGGGTGTGGTATGACGATGAAAGGCTGTGAGTATCAAAGAATGCACGGCATCACTGAACAAGTGAGTGATTGTCCAACCCGGCCCCACAATATCTCCGCACCTCGTTGATTTTTAGGGGTATTTGTGGGGATTGCAAACAAAGTTGAGAACAATTATTCTATTGGGTGCATGCGGGTATGTTGTCAATTTCACGACGAAAGTCGGACTTTTTTTGTATAAACGAAGCCCCCTATGCCCAATCTACCACAGCAAAGCCAATTCCTCATTTACCAGAGCGAAGACGGTCGGGTTAAAATCGACGTCCGCTTCGAGGATGAAAGCGTCTGGCTTACCCAACAGATGATGGCGGAGCTGTTTCAAAGCTCAAAGCAGAATATAAGCCACCATATTAAAAGTATTTTTCAAGAAGGCGAACTTGCCCCGGCGGCAACTGTCAAAAAATATTTGACGGTTCAGCGAGAGGGTGAACGCCAAGTGCAGCGCCAGCTTGAATTTTACAACCTCGATATGATTATCTCCGTGGGCTACCGGGTGAAAAGCCATGTGGCGACCCGTTTTCGCATCTGGGCCACGCAGCAGCTTCGGGAGTTCATCGTCAAAGGCTTTATACTGGACGACGAACGGCTGAAGAACCCGGACCAGCCCTTTGACTATTTTGAGGAACTGTTACGCCGCATTCAGGATATCCGGACCTCGGAGCGGCGTTTTTACCAGAAGATCACCGACATTTACGCCACCAGCGTGGATTATGACCCCACCACGGAAATGAGCCTCGTCTTCTTCAAAACCGTGCAGAACAAAATGCACTGGGCCGTCACCGGGCAGACTGCGGCGGAGATTATTCACAGCCGGGCGAACAACAGTGAAAAGCTCAACATGGGCCTCACCTCCTGGCGCGGGGTGAAGGTGCGCAAACAGGACGTGGGCATTGCCAAGAACTACCTAAGCGAAGATGAGCTTCTGGCCCTCAACAGCTTGGTGGAACAATACCTGCTGTTCGCGGAACGGCAGGCAAGACGCCGCACCCCCATGCACATGGGCGACTGGATCGCCAAGCTGGATGATTTTCTTAGCTTGAACGAGGAAAACATCCTCACGCATGCGGGTAAAATTTCGCACGAATTGGCACTGGCGCGCGCGGAGGATGAATACGAGAAGTTCCATGGGCAGAACCAGAGGGACAGCCGTAGCCTGGAAAATGATTTTGACAAACACATCAAGGCATTGACAGATGAAAAGCAGGGTAAGCGGTAAGTCACGGCGGGAGCGGTTGTCCAACCCGGCTCCGCAACATCCCGGAACATCGTTGACTTTTGGGGGTATTTATGGGGGTAGCAAGCGAAGTCGATAAAAATTACTTCATTGATTGTAGGTAATTATATTATCAATTTTACTCCCTCCCTCTCCGCCAGATTCGCGCATAACCCCGGTCAGAATCCTGATCGGGGTTTTTCTCTTTTTTTCCTGCGAACTCGACAAAAAAACTCGTCCGGGCTACGCTCTTTACACGACTGTAAAACGCATGGCTTTGCCGGGAGCCATACTTCCGGCGGGCCTGACAAGGAGACCCGTTATGCCTGCACAAAAAAGCCATTCCGACGCCATGGCCGCCGAGTTGCGAGAGATTATGAGCCATGCCCAGGCCCTGGTGGAAGCCACGGCCGGCGAGGCGGACGAAAAAATAAGCGCGGTGAGGAAAAATCTCGAGAAGCGCCTCAAATCGGTCAAAGACAAATACGGCGAGGTCGAGGACGGGCTTTTGGAGACGATCAAAGCCGCGGATGATCTGGTGCGGGAAAAACCCTATTACGCTGTGGCCGGGTCCTTTCTGGGAGGACTTTTGCTCGGTCTGCTCGTGGCCAGGAAATAACCATGGCCGCCTTGTTGTCATCTTTTATGGACGACGTGGCGCAGAGCCTTGGCCGCTTGGGCCGAGCGGGCGTCGGGCTTGCCGCTGACCATCTGGAACTGGCCGCCCTGGAATTGCGCGAGGCCAAGGTGCTTCTCGCGCAGGTGGTGATTCTGGCGGGTGTGGGCGCCGCGCTGTGCATCCTTGCATTGGGGCTTCTTTTCGCGGCGCTGGAGTTCGCCCTGCCGCCGCAGTGGAGAGGCTGGGGCCTCCTGGTTATGGGCGTGGCAAGTCTTTTCGCCGGAGTGGCCACGCTTTTTGTGCTGAAAGCGCGGCTCTCCAAGCATCCTCTGGTCTTTTCGCAAACCTTGGCCGAACTGGAAAAGGACAAAACGTGTTTTTAGATTCCGAACGCGCGAGGCTTCAGGCGGCCAAGGCCGTTCTGATGCAAAGGTCCGCCATGAGGCGCGCTATGCTGGCCCTTGAGATCGCGCAGGCACGGAGCAGGCTCTGCGGTGCGGCAGACGTGGCGAAGACGGGCATGGCCGTGGCCGAAACCGTCATGCGTTTTCTGACGCGCGATAAAAGACGCGATTCATAAAGCAACGGTCCCTTGCGGCGTATGCCGCAAGGGACCGTTGCGATTACTTACCTTTCTTCTTGCGCTTTTCCCAAAGCTTCATATCCTTCATCTTGGCGCGGCGTTCGCGCTGAAGGGATTTGCTTACCAGAGGGGTTCCCTTCTTGTAGCCATACTTGGCCCTGTATTCATCGGCAGTGAGTCCGTGGGTGGCCAGGTGTTTCTTGGTGATGATCTTGAATACCTTGCCACATTCCAGGCAGGAGACGGATTTTTCCTTGATGGCCTTTTTGGGGTCCATGGCGGGTGTCATTCCCTCTTCCGTCATGGCCACTCCGTCGCCTACTAAACGAATACCTTCGGCCACTTTTTTGACCATGGAGGTGATTTCCTCTTCGGTCATATTGCGGACGCTCGCCTGGGCTTTTACGATTTCCAGGGCTTCCTTGAGATAGTCATCCATACGGTTCTCCTTTATGAGAGCAAGTAATGTTTTGAAGCGATACACGAGAAAGAGGATTGTTGTAAATAACGGATACGCATTTTTTTCGTTCCGGGAACACAATAAAGAATTGTTCATCCGTGTTCATCGGCATGACAGTGTTTTCCGGCATGTTGATTGCGCTTACGTTGGAGTTGTGATGCGTGAAGACTGCGCTCCCGTCACGCGCTTTGACAAAAGACGGATGTCTGGGGCACATGGGATCTGGCCGGTTCACAGGAGGTTTCGATGTTTACTGGGTTGGCGGCGGGAATGGGGATTGTGGAGAGCATGGCTCCAAATGGCGGGCAGACGCGTCTTGCGATCAAGGCGCTTTTTTCTCTGCCGGCCATTGTTCTGGGAGAGTCCATTGCGATTAACGGCGTGTGCCTTACAGTGGAATCCAGTGGGAAAAATACGTTTGGCGCGTATGCTTCCGCCAAGACGCTCTCCAAGACCAATCTGGGGTCCCTCTCGCCAGGTTCCACGGTGAATCTGGAGCGGGCGCTCGCGGTGGGGGATCGTCTGGGCGGGCATCTGGTGAGCGGCCATGTGGACTGCCTGGCGCGTGTGGAGGCAATGGTTCCGGAGGGGGAATCGGTGCGCTGCACGGTTTTGTTCCCTCACGAGTTCGGTCCTCTGGTGGTCTCTAAGGGATCGGTCTGTCTGGACGGGCTGAGCCTTACCGTGAACGAATGTGGCGCGGACTGGCTCACCGTAAACATCATCCCCGCAACGCTGGCGGCAACGACCGTTTCTGGTTGGAAAAGCGGTCAGGCCGTCAATATGGAGACCGACATCATAGGCAAGTATGTGGCCCGCATGATGGCGCCATATGCCGGAGGGGCCGGGAGCGCCAAGCCCTCAGCCATTACCGGGGATTTCTTGCGGGAACGCGGCTTCTGACGGGAAACGGACCACAATGGATGTTTGCCCCGCAACCGACGTGTCCAGGCGGATGTTCCAGTGAAGGGCCGTGGCTATGAGTTGGGCGCAGTACGTGCCAAGTCCGGTTCCCTCTTTTTTGCCTGCGGTCACGTATTTTTCAAAGAAATGATCCCGGATTGCGCGGGGAACCTCCCCCTTGTTGCGGATGACAAGGGTTCTGGCGCGCCGGTCAAGGGTCACAAGGACGGTCTCGTTCGGATGTGAGGCTTCGACAGCGTTTTTAAGCAGATTTTCCAGCATGATGATGCAGAGATCCCGTTCTCCGCGCAGGACAAAAGAGGCGTTTTGGTCCGGCGGGCGGCCATCGAGAAGAACAGCTATGTCCACCTGGCGTTTGCGGACATTGAGCGCTGTTTCCTCTACGATCAGGCTTATCGCGGCCATCAGGTTAAAAGAGGCCATGCTGCCCTGATAGGCTTGATCCTCTATTTGATAGAGCGTCTGGGAAGTATTTACGGCGCGCGACATTTTGCGGCATGCGTCGCCTATCATGGCCATGTGTTCGCGCTGCTCGCCGGTAAGGTCGGGATCGTTACGAAGCATGTCCGAGAGGTATATCAGGCTTACAAGAGGCGACTTCAGGTTGTGGAGGATAATGCGGTTCACGTTTTCCCGGTGCTGTTCCGTGGCTTTAAGCTCCCGGTCAATCGGCGGGCCAAACAGCCGCTTGCCAAGCGTCCAGGCCGTGACCAGGGCCAAGCCGGCGGTCGCAAGCAAGAGGAGCGCGTCAAATTCCACATGGCGCAAAAGATGGTCCTTATTGGCCAGGGCGATGAAGAGGATAATCCCCACGGCGGGGAGCGCCGCCGTCAGCGCAAGGGTTGCCGCCGAGCGGCGAATCGAACCCGCGCAGAGAGTCGTGAGGCCTTTTTTCAGCGTGGTCAGCCGGGTCTGTTTGTCGAGCATTGGCCACCGTATCCGGGTTTGCGCCGGACATGCCGGCGCGGGTGATTACGGACAAGCCATACCGCAGGCGACGCTAAACATCTGGTGTTCTTTATAGAAATATATCATATTATATTTCTTGTCAATAACGCGCGACACAAAAACGAATAATTTATTACGGGTATACCTTTATACGTATTTTTACGTAATAAAGGGAAACAGATACTCGCGCCGGACATGCCGCCTCCGCGTTCCCAGGGAGATCCGGCTGTACCGCGCCGCTTGCCCTTTTTCAGGTTCCGAACTACGAAAAGACGTTTTGACGGCGGCCGGAAGGCCCCTGCCGCCAGGAGGATTGTTCCATGTCTCTTTGCACAATCGAGCAGGCTATTGAAGAAATCCGCCAGGGTAAAATGATTATCCTGGTGGACGACGAAGACCGTGAGAACGAAGGTGACCTGACCGTAGCCGCAGAAGCTGTCACCCCGGAAATGATCAATTTCATGGCCACGCACTGCCGGGGGCTTATCTGTCTGCCCATGGCCCCGGAGTGGATCGACAAGCTGGGTCTGCCCATGATGACCGATCAGAACCAGTCGCAGTTCGGCACGGGGTTCACGGTGTCCATCGAGGCCCGCACCGGCGTGACCACGGGCATCTCCGCCTATGACCGGGCCACCACCATCTTGACCGCCGTGGCGGATGACGTCCGGCCGGAGGATATTGTTTCGCCCGGCCACATCTTTCCGCTTCGCGCCAAAGAGGGCGGGGTTCTTGTGCGCGCGGGGCAGACCGAGGGCGGCGTTGACCTGGCCAGGCTCGCGGGCTTGAAACCCTGCGCCGTCATCTGCGAGATCATGCGCGACGACGGCAATATGGCCCGTATGCCCGATCTCATCGAATTCGCCAAAAAGCATGATCTGAAAATCGCCTCCATCGCCGATCTCATCCGTTACCGTATGCGCTTCGGGGATCTTTCGGTGCGCAAAGTGGCCGAAGCCGATCTGCCTTCCCGCTACGGCCAGGGTTTCAGGGTGATGGCCTTTGAAACGGACGAAGAGCCGTCCAAGACCCATCTGGCTCTCGTGAAAGGCGAGATTCATGCCGGGGAACCCACACTGGTGCGCGTACACTCCGAATGTCTGACTGGCGACGCCCTTGGGTCGCTTCGCTGCGATTGCGGCGGGCAACTTAAGCAGGCGATGCGCATGATCGACCGCGAGGGAACGGGCGCGGTGCTGTATATGCGCCAGGAAGGCAGGGGCATTGGACTGGCCAACAAGATACGGGCATACGCGCTGCAGGACAAAGGACTGGACACCGTGGAGGCCAACAGGAAACTCGGGTTCAAGGCGGATCTGCGCGATTACGGCATCGGGGCGCAGATGCTGGTGGCCCTGGGCATAACGAAAATGCGGCTTATGACCAATAACCCCAAAAAAATTGTCGGTCTTGAAGGCTACGGTTTGGAAGTGGTGGAGCGGGTTCCCATAGAAATGGACGCCTGCGAAGAGAACGTGGACTATTTGCTGACGAAAAAAGAAAAAATGGGTCACATGCTTTCCGTTGGGAAAGAATAAATAAAGGAGCCTCGTATGCAATCCATCCGCACCATTGAAGGCCAGATGAACGCCGAAGGGCTCTCTTTCGCCATCCTGGCCGCGCGTTTTAACGACACCATCGTGGACCGCCTGGTGGGCGGCGCTGTGGATTATCTTTTGCGCCACGGGGCCAAAAAGGAAGATCTCACGCTGGTTCGCGTGCCAGGAGCCTTCGAGATGCCGCTGGCCGCCAAAAAGCTCGCCGCCTCCGGAAAATATGCCGCCGTTGTCTGTCTTGGCGCGGTGGTGCGCGGCCACACCCCGCATTTCGACTTTGTGGCCTCCGAATGTACCAAGGGACTGGCCCTGGTCAGCCTTGAGACCGGCGTACCCGTGGGCTTCGGGCTTCTCACCACCGACAACCTGGAGCAGGCCATCGAGCGCGCCGGAACCAAGGCCGGCAACAAGGGCGCGGAGGCCGCTGCCGCGGCCCTGGAGTTGTGCCGGGTGATGGAGCGGCTTTAGGAGTGTCCGGGCCTAAGACGCCAAGGCGGCTGTCTCGAAGACGTGCCTTTCAGGTTCTCTATGGGTTCGCCTTCGAGCCGCCCGAGAATGAACGGACCCTGCAAAAGGCCGTGCGAAACGTCCCCTTGGACCCGGACAGGGCCGCGGGAGCCGACAGCGCCTACGTGATGGAGGCGGTGTCTCACACCTGGGCGGATCGTGAACAGCTGGACCTCATTATTGAGGAACATTCCCAGAACTGGAAGGTGGGGCGCATCGCCAAGGTGGAACTGACCATTTTGCGCCTGGCCCTGTATGAAATTCTCCATGTCGCGGACATGCCCCTGCGCGTGGTCTTAAACGAGGCCGTGGAACTGGCCAAAGAGTTCGGCGACGAAAACTCGCCCGCCTTTGTCAACGGCATCCTGGACAGCGTGGCCAAAGCTGTGGCCCAAGGCCGGTTCGACATGAAAAAAGACCTCTCCCGAAAGGAAGTGCCGTAAATGGAACGCTACGATCCGCAGGCCATTGAGGCCAAGTGGCAGAAGAGGTGGACCAAAGATCGCTCTTTTCATGCCGAGGCCGATCCCGCCAAGCCCAAATACTATGTCTTGGAGATGTTCCCCTATCCGTCGGGGCGCATCCACATGGGGCACGTCAGGGTCTATACCATCGGCGACGTGGTGGCCCGATTCAAGCGCATGAACGGCGCGAACGTGCTTCATCCCATGGGCTGGGACGCGTTTGGCCTGCCGGCCGAGAACGCGGCCATAAAACACGGCCTGCATCCGGCCAAATGGACCTACGAAAATATCGCCAACATGCGCGCCCAGCTCCAGAAAATGGGCTATTCCCTGGACTGGGAGCGGGAACTGGCCACCTGCGACGCCTCCTACTACCGCTGGGAGCAGCTTTTTTTTGTCCGGCTCTTTGAAAAGGGGTTGGTCTATCGCAAAAATTCCCCCCAGAACTGGTGTCCCGACTGCCATACCGTGCTGGCCAACGAGCAGGTGGAGGAGGGGCGCTGCTGGCGCTGCGATTCGCTTGTCGAACAAAAAGACCTGGAACAATGGTTTTTGCGCATCACCGCCTATTCCGAGGAGCTTCTCGCCGACCTCGACACGTTGGCGGGCGCGTGGCCCGAGCGGGTGCTTACCATGCAGCGCAACTGGATCGGCAAGTCCGTGGGCTGCGAGGTCGATTTTCCCCTGGAGGACGGATCGGGCAATGTACGCGTGTTCACTACACGCCAGGATACGCTGTGGGGCGCCACGTTCATGTCTTTGGCCGCCGAGCATCCCCTGGCCGGAAGGCTTATCAGTGGTAAGCCCCAGGAAAGCCAGGCCCGCGCCTTTATCGACACGATGCGCAACATGGATCGCATCAAGCGCCAGGCTGACGATCTGGAAAAAGAGGGCGTCTTTACCGGAAGCTACTGCCTAAACCCCGTGACCGGGGCCAGGATGCCCATCTACCTGGCCAATTTCGTCCTTATGGGCTACGGCACGGGCGCGGTCATGGCCGTGCCGGCCCACGACCAGCGCGACTTCGAATTCGCCAAAAAGTACGCTCTGCCGCTTAAAGTGGTCATAAGCCCCAAAGATACAGCGCTTGACGCCGCTCTTTTGACCGGGGCCTATGCCGAACCCGGCGTACTGGTGGATTCCGGCCCTTTTACGGGTCAGGAATCGCTCGCCGCCAAGCAGAGCATAGCCGACTGGCTCCAGGCCGAAGGCAAGGGCGCTCGCGCGGTCAACTACCGCCTGCGCGATTGGAACATCTCGCGCCAGCGCTACTGGGGCGCGCCCATTCCCATGGTCTATTGCCCTTCGTGCGGCGTGGTCCCCGTGCCGGAAAATGAGCTTCCGGTGAAGCTCCCCCTGGACATCCAGGTGCGTCCCGACGGCCGCTCCCCGCTGCCGGACTCCCCGGAGTTCGTGAACACGGTCTGCCCCAAATGCGGCGGTCCGGCCAAACGTGAAACCGACACCATGGACACTTTCATGGAGTCGAGCTGGTATTTTTTGCGCTACGCCTGCCCGAAAAAAGACGATGCGCCCTTTGACGCCAAGGCCGTGAAGTATTGGTCCCCGGTGGATCAGTACGTGGGCGGCATTGAACACGCCATCCTGCATCTTCTCTATTCACGCTTTTTTGTGAAGGCGCTGCGCGATCTGGGATTTATCTCCCACTGCGAGCCGTTCGCGCACCTTCTCACCCAAGGCATGGTCATTAAAGACGGCGCTAAGATGTCGAAGTCCAAGGGCAACGTGGTGGACCCGGACATTATGGTGGCCAAGTATGGGGCGGACACGGTGAGGGTGTTCATGCTCTTTGCCGCGCCGCCGGAAAAGGATCTGGAGTGGTCGGACACGAGCATTGAGGGCGCGGCGCGCTTTCTGGCCCGCGTGTGGCGGCTTGTCACCGAGGAATTGGCGGGGGCGGTACAGGCTTTGGGCGCCTGC
>Ga0123354_10000236_pt1 | contig 49579 bp, 44 predicted proteins | sample TergutLab28metaG_2_FD_97872 | JGI IMG/M metagenome (GOLD analysis project Ga0123354, IMG submission 97872) | Labiotermes labralis P4 segment gut microbial communities from Petit-Saut dam, French Guiana - Lab288 P4 | ecosystem: Host-associated > Arthropoda: Insects > Digestive system > Gut ... | reverse complement strand
GGTTTACGGGCTCTCACCCGTAACGGTTTCCCGATTCAGAAATCCCCGGATCAAAGGATATTTGCTCCTACCCGAGGCTTATCGCAGCTTATCACGTCTTTCATCGACTTCTGGCACCAAGGCATTCACCATACACCCTTGTAGCTCGACCATATTCTTAAATTCCGTCGGTTACCCGACGATTAATCTAATTTTGGTCTTTGAGTTTTTGCTGATAACTATCATTATCTTTGGTACTGCTTTTTGGTACTTCTCGCTATTGTGTATTTGGCGGCCTAAACGACGACCGCCTAGTGCTGTGTGTTCCCTGCGCGGGAACAAACAGACGCTTGGTTTTCTAAATTTACAATTTATTTTCCGCACTGCCTGCGGCGCCGCCACGTTAGAGGCTTAACCGCTTTACGGAGATTGACCGGAAAAAATTGATTGTAGTTTATATCCGATTTTCAAAGAACAAAAAATTTGACGCAACATTTTGCACATAGCAGTTTTTTCCCAGGATTTTAAGAACGCTCAAAAGCCGAAGAAAAAATGGAGCTGACCGGGATCGAACCGGCGGCCTCCTGCTTGCAAAGCAGGCGCTCTCCCAGCTGAGCTACAGCCCCATAAGCGAAGTGGGCCCGGCTGGGATTGAACCAGCGACCTCACGCTTATCAAGCGTGCGCTCTAACCAGCTGAGCTACGAGCCCATAGTTAGATTGCATAAAAAATGCAACTCTTAAGACTGCCATTTTAATGTGCGAGTGGCCAACCTGAACCAAGTGACGTCTAACCAGACGCCCCGTTAATCAGTATCGATCTACTTCTATTTCCGCTTTTTGCAAAGCAAAAATAAAAGTAAAGGAGGTGATCCAGCCGCACCTTCCGGTACGGCTACCTTGTTACGACTTCACCCCAATTACTAGTCACAACTTGGGGCCCAGACAACCTGAGCACTTCTGTTGCGACTAACTTTCGTGGTGTGACGGGCGGTGTGTACAAGACCCGGGAACGTATTCACCGCAGCGTGCTGATCTGCGATTACTAGAGATTCCGGCTTCATGCAGGCGAATTGCAGCCTGCAATCTGAACTGGGGCACAGTTTAGGGATTGGCTCCGCCTCGCGGCTTTGCTGCCCTCTGTATGTGCCATTGTAGTACGTGTGTAGCCCTGGACATAAAGGCCATGATGATTTGACGTCATCCCCACCTTCCTCCACGTTATCCGCGGCAGTCTCCTGAGAGATCCCATTGCTGGGCAACACAGGATAGGGGTTGCGCTCGTTGCGGGACTTAACCCAACATCTCACGACACGAGCTGACGACAACCATGCAGCACCTCGGCTTGCTTCCTTGCGGATCGCCTCTGCTTTCACAGAGACTACTACAAGTCGTTCGAGCCCAGGTAAGGTTCTTCGCGTAGCGTCGAATTAAACCACATACTCCACCTCTTGTGCGGGTCCCCGTCAATTCCTTTGAGTTTTAACCTTGCGGCCGTACTCCCCAGGCGGATAACTTAATGCGTTAGCGGCGGCACGGAAGGGGTCGATACCTCCCACACCTAGTTATCATCGTTTACAGCCAGGACTACCGGGGTATCTAATCCCGTTTGCTCCCCTGGCTTTCGCACTTCAGCGTCAGTAAAGGCCCAGAAATCCGCCTTCGCCACCGGTGTTCCTCCAAATATCTACGCATTTCACTGCTACATTTGGAATTCCGATTTCCTCTGCCTCACTCAAGAACGCCAGTATCCCCTGCAGTTTCCGGGTTGGGCCCGGAGATTACACAGAAGACTTAACATTCCGCCTACGCGCGCTTTACGCCTAGTAATTCCGAGTAACGCTCGCCACCTACGTCTTACCGCGGCTGCTGGCACGTAGTTAGCCGTGGCTTATTCGCGGAGTACCGTCATTTGTTTCTTCCCCCGCAAAAGGAGTTTACAATCCGAAAACCTTCGTCCTCCACGCATCGTTGCTGGATCAGGGTTGCCCCCATTGTCCAAAATTCCCCACTGCTGCCTCCCGTAGGAGTAGGGCCCGTGTCTCAGTGCCCTTGTGCCCGGTCGCCCTTTCAGGCCGGATATCCGTCGTCGCCTTGGTAGGCCGTTACCCTACCAACTAGCTGATAGACCATAAGCTCGTCTTGGAGCGATAAATCTTTAATCTTTTAGTGATGCCATAAAAAGATATTATGGGGTATTAGCTAATCTTTCAACTAGTTGTTCCCCACTCCAAGGTGGATTGCTTATGTATTACTCACCCGTCTGCCGCTAGACTTACATTGATATAATCTCAATAAGTCCCGCTCGACTTGCATGTGTTATGCACGATGCCAGCGTTAACTCTGAGCCAGGATCAAACTCTCCATTAAATTAATAACCGTTAAACAGTTTCCTGTTTACCGGCCGTTAATCATAACAGACAGTTGGTTGACATTAGCTCTATATTACTTTGTTTTGAATTAACTTGGTGTTATATATAAGGTGTATATATAACATTTTTGTTTTTCGTATTACTATATTTCGTTTGAGAACCTGATACCGTTAAGAACTTGAGTTCTTTCTTGTTTCAGGTTGCCCATTCGCACATTGCATCAAATTTTCAGAGAGCGAAATTTCCTCTCCGCTTTCCTCCCTTTAGAGAGGGAAGCCAAGGAAATTTTATTTGTTTTCCGCCGGCTGCTATTGAGCCGTCAGAATATTCCAACCAAATTTTTAAAGCTTGTCAGGCATTGTCTTTTTGATTATTCCAAAAAGTTTGCTAATGCCCGCAGATTTTTATTACTTTAAATATTATAACAAAGAAATTAATTCGCGTCAACTTCTTTTTTAAAATCTGTTTTTCAAGTACCTGTATATTTTAGCAAAATTTATTTTATTTTGTCAACGCCGATTTTCTTCGACGTAAAAAACGCAGTTTAATTTTTGCCTGTACTTATAATTAAAGCCGAAAAAAGAACAATCCTTTTCTTTTAACTTTGCTTTTAACTGCATGCGTTAAGCAGCGGCAGTCAGAAAAGGTTTAATTAAAAACTTATGTCCGCGTTACGCGGTTCTTAAGTATGTGTAAAGTATAGCACAACTTTAAAAACATGTCAACGGAAATTTTTACATTATGGCAAAACAAACCGCTGAAATGATACTGAGCCGTACGTTATGATTGTACTTTGCGCGCCGCCTACTGATTGGCAGACACTCAAAGCGGCAGCGTTACCCGCGAGCGCCCAGCATTCCCGGATTGTTTTGTTTGTCGCGGTGTTAAACCATGTGGCGTAAGCCATTGTGGCATTTGTATAACTAGTATTGTTAAACGCCACAATACCCGGAAAACTGCCAAAAACCAAGTCTACAGACAATTTTTTGCCATCGTTCACAATATTTTGAGTATTCTCATTCGCGCCGATATCCCAAGGCAACCCAACGTCCATATCTGACCACTTGGCCGGATATGCCCCGGCGGCAAGATAATATCTTTCCGCCGCGGAACCCATCGGCCCCCCGACACTTATAAGCTGCGTATATCTGCTTTTTAAAACTGCTCTCTGATACTGCGGCAGCGCTATTGCCGCCAAAATACCTATAATAAGCACAACGACGAGGAGTTCTATTAATGTAAATCCGTTCCGCATAAAAATGTCTCCGTTATATTTTTAATAACTTTAGTATTTTTACGCGGAGTGTAAAATATAGAACACAATATATTTATAACACAGACATATTATTCCAACTAATCAAAAAATAAAAAACGGCCCGTAAGAGCCGGTTTTTTTATATTCTGAACTTCAGTTACGCTTTAATATTTTTCGGCGGGAAAATATAACTTGCGGCGATTGGCAATAATAAAATGCCGACGACAACACCCAGCGACAGCGGCGTGGAAATATGAAACCAGTTTGCAACTATCATTTTTACGCCGACGAAAGCCAGTATCGCGGCAATGCCGTATTTGAGATACGGGAATTTATCCGCCATTCCGTTCAGCAGAAAATAAAGCGAGCGCAGGCCGATAACCGCGAAAATGTTCGACGTATAAACTATAAAAGTGTCACGCGTGATTGACAGCACCGCGGGTATTGAATCAACGGCGAAAATAAGGTCCGTCACTTCCACTACGGCGACGGCCGCCAGCAGCGGCGTGGCGAAACGTCTGCCGTTTTCGACGGTAAAAAAATTACCGCCGCGGTAATCTTCTTTAAACGGAAATATTTTTTTAATTATTTTAAAAGCTATATTTTCGCCGGGATTAAAATTCCCGCCCCGGTTAACCAGCATTTTCACGGCGGTAAAAATTAAAATCGCGCCGAACACAAACATCATCCATGAAAACGCGTTAATTAATTTAATGCCGGCAAAAATGAAAATAAATCTCATCACCACCGCGCCCAAAACGCCCCATAAAAGGACGGTCGGCTGGTTCTCCGCCGGTATCGCGAAATAAGAAAAAATTATTATGAACACAAACATGTTGTCGACGGACAGAGAATATTCCACGACGTAAGCGGTCAAATATTCAACCGCTTTGACGGAACCCAGCGTAAAATAAACCGCCGCGCCGAAAGCCAACGCCAGCCCAACCCAGCACAAAACCATCACCAGCGCGTTCCTAACGGTGACTTTGCCTTTATGTTTATTAACGACGGCAAGGTCCACAAACAGCGCGCCGAGCACGACAACCCAAAACGCAATCCACATGTCCGTTCTTAACACTATTCTTTCAAAGCCCCCATAACTTCCGCCGGCATATTCGTCGGCGCGCCGGATTTGTTTACGCAGACCAAAGTGGTTTTGCCTTTTGTCGTCAGACGGCCGTTCTGGTTTGTGATAATATTTTCAAAAACTATTTTGATAGGCGAAATTTCGGCCATTTTTGTTTCAACCGTCAGTTCGTCGGCGTACTGCGCCGGATATTTGTATTCCACTTCCTGCCGCGCGACGACAAACATAAAACCCTGCTCCATAAGTTTTTTTAAATCAAAACCTTTTGCCGCTATATATTCCGTGCGCCCTATTTCAAAATATTTTAAATAATTAGCGTAATAAACCACGCCGCCGCAGTCCGTATCAGAATAATAAATTTTTACTTTTGAAGTGTGTGGCATAATTATTCCCCTATAATTTTTATTAAAATTCTTTTGTCTCTCCGCCCGTCGAACTCACCGTAAAAAATTGTTTCCCACGGGCCGAAATCAAAGCGGCCGTTTGTGACGGCGACAACAACCTCCCGCCCCATTATCGTCCGCTTTAAATGCGCGTCGCCGTTGTCCTCACCGGTTTGGTTATGCTGATAGCCGTCAGCGTCGTACGGAGCCAGTTTTTCAACCCAGTTGATAAAATCTTCATGCAGCCCGCGCTCATTGTCATTGATAAAAACGCTTGAAGTTATATGCATAGGATTAATCAGGCACAGCCCCTCTTTAACGCCGCTCTTTTTAAGCGCGGCCTGCGCCGACGGCGTGATATTTACAATCTGGTAACGCTTTTCCGTATGCACGGTCAAATATTCGGTGTATGATTTCATACCTTAATAATATAAAATATATTTATGAATGCGGAAAAACAAAACAGAATGATGACGTGGACATTGGTGGCTTTCTTTTGTCTGCTGCTAGCCATACCCGCGTCATACGCCGTCAAAAAAGCGAAAAATCTTGACGCGGCAATAACGCCGCAAACGCTTGCCGGTTTGCAGGCGAATGTTCCCGTTTCGCACGCTGCGGACCAGTCCGGCACCGTCGATATTTTGACTCCCGGCACGCGCAGCACTATGTATGAAAACGCCGGCACCGCGCTGCTCATTCCCGTACGGGCCAACATAAATACTTTCGCGCCCAAAGATTTCCAGCTTGTCGGAGAGGCGCCGTGGGCGCTTTTAAACACCGTCGCCGCCAATATAAATGACACGGAAATAATACGCTATATTTTTAACAATCAGACGGTTGTAACCGCTTTCATAAACCGCCCGGATATAAAACAATTATTGGGCGACTCAAAATCGCTTTACAAAACCGCTGCCGACGAAAACGCGCTAGCGACTTTCTTTGGCTACTCCGACATGCGCACGGCGTTGAGCAACCCGAAAATTATAGACATCGTCGCGAACAGTATGTTAATGGACGCGGTCCTGCAAACCCCGGCCGCCCAGTATTTTATAAAAAACCCGAAAGCCGGCAACGATATCATCAACAAGAGCCCGATACTAACCGCGCTGAAAAACGACAAAAATATATCCGCCGCGCTGAAAAACCACCCGCGCACCGCCGCCGCCGCAAACACTCTGCTGAAATAAAAATAAGCTCTCAGACAAACCTGAGAGCTTATTTTTTAAATGGAGCGGGCGAAGGGAATCGAACCCTCGTCTCAACCTTGGCAAGGTTATGTTCTACCATTGAACCACGCCCGCGAAATTGCCGCAAACTGTTTTTATATTATAACAAATATCAGTTTCACGCTTCAAGCATAAAGCATATTTTTGCCTGCGCGGTTTTATAATTTGCAGCAAAATTGTACTCTTGTTTTAAATATGCACGCTGTCTTTTCTTAATACAGGGCAACTTTTTACTCAGCCGGTACGGGGTACTAACAGTATATATCTTTATACCGGAACTGGCTGCCCGGATCTAACAAGCCGCATAATGCGGCAGTTTCCTGCTCCGTGCCGTCCATTCCGCAGCACTCTCTCATACCGCGGATAAAACTATGAAGAGCAACAGTTGTGCTTAAAGCGGGCCCGCCGTTAATATACTGGTTTTTAATAACTGTAACGGAATAATCGCGCTTAGAAAAAGTCGCATTTATTTTGAAACTAGTCCGCTCGTTGCTTATTTCAATATTGGCGTAATTTAAAAAAAGATTTGGAGGACCGTACTCGGAATCATCCATCGTTTTAGCCAAGTTAGCAACGATTTTTCTTGTAAGGTCCAAAATTTCCTGGTCCGTTCTTTGAACCGTATTATCAACAACCGGCGGGGACGGGAGAGTATTTATAAATTGCTGCATTTCCTTATCATTTTTTTCTTTTATTTCAGTATCTCGTTTTTTTAAATATTGGTTAGTTTGACCGTGGGAATAGCCAGCATTTTTATTAGATGTGCTAAATATCGGCACTGCAAAAAATAAAACCATAATCGCGGCGGCCATAAAAATTTTATTTGCGGAAGAAGCGCGGGGAACTTGTAAATTTGATACGTCCGCAGAACCGTCTATAACCACAGTATCGCTGATAATATCGTGTAAAGACTGCTTGTTTCTTGTAAACGCCGCGACAACCGCGCCTATTATAGACCGTACGGAAAAAATTTTTACAAAATTTCTGAATAAAGCCCGCCAAAAGCTAAGCCGGTGTCCGTTTAAATTACAAATTTTTATTCCGAATATTTTTTTACCGGGTGTGCCCTGCCAGCCGGACGATTCAAATATCGGCGGCACTATTATTAAGATAACGAATAGAATAAGATAAAACAAATGGAAAAGAAGTAAGATTCCCGCAAGAATAAAACCACCCAATAAATCCTTATTCTGCCATGAACCATCGAGTGCACCAACTACAATAGAAAACAAATACGATGGAATAACAAAAAAAATCACAAAATCAATTATCAGCGCGGCGGCTCTTTTCCAAAATTTGGCGTACATGGGGCACCTCTTCCAATCTTAAGATAAGATATTTTAGTAAAAATCCTGCCGTCTAAGACATGTATAGCTTATACCGGCTTATTTATCTTTTGTATTAACAGCGGGGCGTATTTTTGCGCCGCGCGGGATTTTTAATTCGCGACAAAGCCGTATTTCTGCTTTGCATATGTACACAAATTCGGGTACAGGTCCATATGGCACAATTTTTGTCCGTCTGCCTGCAAGCGCAAATAACCGCCATACTGTTTCGCAAGAATATAGTAACCGCCATAATTAGGAGAAAGGACGGCAAAAAAAATATAATTACTTGCTTTTACGGAAGTAAACTCTTCAGCCAAACTATTAATGCCTAATGCTTCCAGTGTTTTGGTCGGGTTTAATTCATTTGCAGGTTTGCCGTTTTTAGCCAGATATGCGTACAATCGTGTTGCAATGTCCGACATACCTTGTACGGCCTTATCCAAATCCGCCTGCCCGCCCGACGGCGCGGCCGCTGCCGCTTTAGGCGCGGACGGCGGTAATTGTTGATTTGAAACGGTCTGCGCCGTTTGCTTACTATACTGCGCCGGAGCAGGCCCGTTATGTCTTAGCAATTCACACAACTTAAAAACTTCTTCATTTAAACCGTTTACGCCTCCGCAAGGCTTATCGCCGGGTGAATAACTGAAAACAACGGTGGTCCCCCAATCGGTTTTATTTATATCTGTATTGAAATAGCGGTTTTGTGTTACCGCGATAGAATAAATACGGTAGTTATTTTTTGCAAAAGACACGTCTATTTTAAAATTACTTTTCCCGCCTGTACCGACTTCGACCGCGGCGTAGCGGTAATCAATATGAGGTTTCCCTGATTTCGCAATCGCGTCGTCAAAAATCTTTTCAAAATCAGATATCAGCCGTCGTGTAAGGTCCAGCGTTTCCTGCTCTGTTCTGCGGACGGTATTATCAATAACCGGCGGAGGCGGGAGAGAGTTTATAAACTCCTTGCCCTGCTCCTCCGTTCCCTCATTATTGATTCTATTAACCGCCTCTCCTCTTGCCTTTCTTGCTTCAAATGCCTCGTCAACAAGGCCGTAATTCTCTTTTAAATATTGACACCATTTTGCTTCAAGCATACACATATTGCTGCGGCCGGGGCCGTTAATGAGAAAACCGCCTCTGTTCTCAGTATAAATATTAATCATGTAATCGCCGTCCGTATTTTTAAACGTAGGCGCAATCATATAATCGTTTACTTTAATATGGTCGCGTTCTCTGTTCGGAAATCTTACGTTTAACATATCAAGCGTCGTGTAGGAATCAATATTTTTATAAGGCGGTCCGTTTTTGGCGATATAGTCTGCAAACGCTTTTTTAAGAACGGCCACGGTTCTCATCACTTCGTCTAAAGATTCCCGCTGTTGTTGTTCAACATCTTCTAATTGCCGGGACAACGCGGTATTATCCGGAATTGCTCCGCCGGATGTCAACAGGCCGCACAACATCATGGCTTCCGCGTTTGTTCCGCCTTGCCCGTAGTCGGCGCAGGTTTTTGCGTCTTTGAACTCAACCGTGGCGCCCCAATCGGTTTTATTTGTATCAGTATTAAAATAGCGGTTTTGGGTTACGGTAATACGCCCTCCCTCGTTTACGACATACGCGCTTATTTTAAAATTACTCCTTTCTCCGGTGCCGACTTCAAGATTAGTAACATAATCATAAATACGGTTTGGATTCCCGTATTTGGCAAGCGCGTTTTCCATAGCCGTGGACAAATCAACCACAAGTTTTCTTGTAATGTCCAGCGTTTCCTGGTCTGTTCTGTGAACGGTATTATCCACAACCGGCGCGGGCTGGAGAGAATTTATAAATTGCTGAGTTCTCGCCTCCGACTTTTCCGCGTTGGCTTTCCACTCGGCCGCCGCGCGGGAATTCATGAATTTACTAACAGGAGCTGTTAACCAACTGATTATTCCTGTTTTTTGATTTAATAAAGTTAAACCGTACTGAACGGTAAAAAACAAAATAATCAACGCGCCAATCATCAGAAATTTATTTTGCAAGGGTGTCTTGGGAACTTGTAAATTAGAAGTATCGGAAGATTTATTTATTACTAATGTATCGCAAATAATATCATGCAAAGACTGTTTGTTTTTTGTAAATCCCGCGGCCGCCGCCGCTATTATTGACAGGACGGAAAAAAACTTTAAAATATTTCTTGCCAAAGCTCTGAAAAAACCTATTCTCTTACCGTCTATACCGCAAATTTTTATACCTGTTATTATTTTGCCCGGCGTGCCTTGTAACGGCGAACAGTCAAATAAAGTCAGAACTGTTCCTATTATAATATCGATTAAAAGAGCAAATCCGGCGAAAAGAATAATCATGGGGGCCAAACTTTGTGTAGCGCCGGAAAATACAAGCATTAAAAATACGGCAAACAAAAGCATTGCTATTTTAGATAAAACAGGTCCGAGCAGATAATATATAAAAACTAAAACAGCCAAATCAATGAGCAGCGCGGCTAATCTTTTCCAGAACGGGGCGTATATCATAGAAAGTCTCCATCGCTTAATTTTTAAGAACAATATATTTTCCCAAAAAATCCGCTATTGGGAAAGCATATATATTTTTAATATTAATAAATTATTTTACTTATAGTATGAAATATATAACACTTCCTGCGGCCGTTTATTCCGCGTCTGTAATCTAGGAGGTCTTTTTATGAAAAATATAGTTTTTTGATGTGCCCGCCGTAACGGCTACCCTGGATTTTTTTTTAATTTTCACGTCTGAGCGGAACATAGCCTTTTTAGTTATTTTGGATTAAGTATTTTTTGCCTTAAAATATAAGTGTGGAGTTACGCTTATACAGGAGGCTTTTTGTGAAAAAAATAATAAAGAATTTGATATCCCCCGCGGTTTTACTGGTCGCGGTGTCCGCGGTATTTGCCGCCACGGCTTATGAAACGTGCAGATGCGGCCAAGCAACGCCCGGCATAGACTTAAATACATGCTGCGCTGTTAAAGTCGGCGCGAGTACGGTGTGGACGGGAGGCAGCGCGGCCTGGTCAATATCTTACTGTAAAACGCCGTGTCCTACTTCTTGTCCTTCCGGGCAAATAAGAAATCTTCTTATTAACTACAGCGAAGACGGCGCCTGTTGTAAACTCGGCGCCCCCGTCGGCGGAGGCGGTGGTACAACACCAACGCCTACCTATACATGGACACTGTCGGCTCAGGATATATTCTGTTTTAAAGGCTCGTCCGTGCTTTCCCAAAACGGTATTTTGGTTTACTCGCCCGGGTGCAACGACAGCGCGATACTAGGGACGGCATGTAACGTTCAGGGCGGAACCGGTTATTGTGAATATAATAATTGGAATTTGACCGCGCTGAATTGCTGCGACCAACAGACCTCGGGGAGCAATATGACTATCCCCATTACATATGGCTGCGGACATAGATACACATGCCAGTAATCCCGTCCATAATATAAAACTCCCCGCGGCCGTTTGCGCCGCGGGGAGTTTTTATGTTCGTAAACAGCAATCTATTTTTTTACTTCCAATCTCGGGAACAGCGGGGCGTATTTTTGCACCGGGCCGGGGGACAGACGCTTTTTCATCTCCGCGCCGGTTGACGGCATGAAAGGGGTTACCCAGTCCGTCACGCGGCGCAGCGCGTAGATTAAATCCGTGATGACGCTTTTAGCGGCGGCTTCGTCGGTTTTGGCGAGCGCCCAAGGTTTTTTTTCGTCGATATATCTGTTCATGTCGCCGATTAGGGACCAGATTGATTCCAGCGCTTTATCCAGCGCGAGCGCGTCCATATGTTTTTCAATTTCTTTGTCCAGCGCGTCCGCTTTTTCAAGCAGCGCGCACTTGTGCGGCGCGGACGGTAAATCGCCGTATTTGGCCGCCATGTTTAACGTGCGGGAAAGTAAATTGCCCAAATCGTTCGCCAAATCCGCGTTGTAGCGGCGGACAAAAGCGTCCATAGAAAAATCGCCGTCCGCGCCGAAAGGCACTTCGCGGAACAAGAAAAACCGCAGCGGGTCCAAACCGTATTCGTCAGCAACTTTTTTGGGGTCCACAATGTTGCCAAGCGTCTTGGACATTTTTTCGCCCTCGACGGTCCACCAGCCGTGCGCGAAAACTTTTTTCGGCAGAGGCACGCCAAGGGCCATCAACATCGCCGGCCAGATTACCGCGTGAAAACGGTAAATTTCTTTACCTATCAGGTGCACGTCCGCAGGCCACACGTCCTCAAAATTTTTAACGCCGGCTTTTTTATTTTCCGTCTCAAAAAAGGCTTTGTCTTTACAAATTTTCGCGCCGAGCCCTGCCGCGCTGACGTAGTTGATTAAAGCGTCGAACCAGACGTAAACCGTATGCGCCGGATTGCTCAAAACAGGTATCCCCCACGCAACTTTTGTGCGCGTGACGGACAAATCTTTAAGACCGCTTTTGACAAAATTGACAATTTCGCGCCCTCTGAAAGACGGACTCAGAAAGTCCGGATTATTTTCATAAAATTTCAGCAGCGCGTCCTGGTATTTTGACAGTTTGAAAAAATAAGTTTCTTCTTTAACTTCCGTAAGCGGTTTTTTGTGAATGGGGCAGATGAAACCCGGCGCTTCGGTTTCGTCCATATAAGTTTCGCAGCTGTTGCAGTACATGCCGCTGTAATTGCCTAAATAAATGTCGCCTTTCGCAAGCAGAATTTCAAAAATGGCCTGGACGGTTTCCTCATGCCGGCGGTCCGTGGTGCGGATAAAATCATCATATTCGATATTCAAAATTTTCCAAAGCTCTTTGTACGCGGCGGCCACTTTATCCGCCCATTCTTTGGGGCTGACGCCGGCGTTCTGCGCGGCTTTTTCAATATTAATCCCGTGCTCGTCGGTGCCCGTCAAAAAATGCACCGGCGCGCCGCGCGATTTTTTATAACGGCTGACAATATCGCACGCCAAAGTCGTGTAACTATGCCCGATATGCGGGTAAGAGTTGACGTAATAAATAGGCGTGGTAATATAAAATTTTTTCATTAATAGAACTCCGTCATTTAATTTTTTCTTCCCTTTATAAGGGAAGTGCCCGAAGGGCGAAGGGTTTTATACCCGGTTAAAAACCCCTCCCCGGCTCCGCCGGTACTCCCCTTAAAAAGGGGAGAAAGTTAAAGCGCGGCCTAAAAAGGGATTGGGAAAAACTACTTAAAAATTTTTTCGTTCAAATCCGCAGTCTCGATTAGCGCGGTTTCCAGCACCAGAGCGGGCGAAACGTTGCGCCGCACCGCGCGTTTGAAAAACGCTATTTTCTCAAGTTTCTGTTTTAAATCTTCTCTTATCTTATCATTTTGCGCCTTGCTCCAAAAATCATGCAAGCCCCGCGCCAAAATATCCAAAGCCAGCGACGCTTCCGCCCGCGCGTCGGGCAGCGTCCTGCTCAAATTTGAGACGACTTCGTACGGAAAAGTTTCCTTCGCCGCGTCCGCCACGGCGATATTTGTAAAAAATTCCGCCGCCTTTACCGCCCTGCTGATGGAACCGCCCGACGCGGCAGCTGCCCGCGCGGCGGAACTTTCTTCAAAACCCTGCGTTTCCAAAATTTGCTTAACGGTTTCGTCCGGCAGATTATTAAACTGCAATGTTTGGCAGCGGGATTTTATCGTCGGCAGCATTGCTTCTTTTTTAGACGAAACTAAAATCCAAACCATATCCGGCGGCGGCTCTTCGATAAATTTAAGAAGAGCGTTCGCGGCTTCACTCTGCATAGACTCCGCTTTGTCGATAATTATAACTTTGTAACGCCCGAGCACGGCGTGCTGGAGACTGCGGGCGGTGACGATTCTGATTGCGTCCACGACGATATGCTGTTTTTTTTCGGCGTCTTTAAAAGGCATTGTGGCCTGGTAAGCCAAATCAAGAAAAATATAATCCGGGTGTACTCCGTTTAAAATACTGCGGCAGTTTTGGCAGATATGGCAGGCGTCGCCGGTTTTACGCGCGGCTTCGTCCGTACAGTTTAAAGCCATTGCGAAATTTTTGGCGGTTTTGGCTTTGCCCACTCCCTCCGCGCCGCAAAAAAGCATGGCCTGCGGTATTTTGCCCGCGGCCAGATATTTTTTAAGCTGCCGGACGGCTTTTTCCTGACCTAAAATTTCCGTGAACATTATGTAATTTTATACTCTTTAAGATAAGCTAAAACTTTGGCGTGTATTTCTTCCACCGTGTTATCCGCGTCGATTAAAACGGCGTTCGGCGTTTTTTTGACAAGCTGTTTATACCCCTCGCGCATTTTGTTTCTGAACTCGTCTTTTTCAAGTTCAAGCCTGTCGGAAAAAAGATATTCGCCGCGTTTTAAAAAATATTTGTCCGACATTAAAAACACAAGCGTCAAATCCGGCTGCAGCCCGTTTGTCGCGATATTGTTCGCGGTGTTGACAAGCTCCATGTCAATCCCGCGGCCGTAACCCTGGTAAGCGCAGCTTGACATCGTATAACGTTCGCAAATCACAATTTTACCGTCGGCAAGCGCCGGAATAATTTTTTCTTCCGTATGCTGCGCGCGGGACGCTTCGTACAGCAGAAGTTCGGCGCGCGGGCTGACGTGGTTTGCCGGGTCCAGCAAAATTTTTCTGATTCCCTCGGCCACCGGAGTTCCGCCGGGTTCGCGTGTCAGAACGACGCTGTAACCAGCCTCCTGCAAAGCCTTACGCAGCAGGTTAGCCTGCGTGCTTTTGCCGCCGCGGTCAGGGCCTTCGAAAACTATAAATTTTCCGGTCATCTAATACTCCTAGCTGCACTTGGAGTAACCGCAGTCGTGGCACGTCGGGCCGGAGCAGCCGCTTTCAAAACTTATGTTTGACGAAAAACATTTCGGGCAATATTCCGCCTTGTTCGCGTCCCATAAAGCCAGCTTGCCGTTGCTTTCGGCCTCTTCGACTTTATTTTTCTGCGTACCTTTCAAGTGGGATTTCAACGCGACGCTTATCCCGTGCGCGATAGAATCAATATGATTCGCGCCAAAGCCCACCGGCCTGTCGCCTTTTACTGAGTTAAGATGTTTCAAAACCTTTACCGGGTCCCCGCCTATTTCCAGATATTTGGAAAGCAGAATGCCGACGAGCGACGTTAAACCGCTTATTTCAGTCCCTATCGGCGCAATGCTGGTGAAAACCTGGTACGGCCCCGCGTCGTCGTAGTTAATATGAATGTGTAATGCGCCGTAGCCCGTCTGTATTTCATAATACTGAGAAGATACGCCGAAAGGTTTTCTCTCTTTCTTGCCTTCTTTGACGGTGCTTTTGGCGGACGAAATATTTAAAACCTGATAAGTTTTTGAGCCGTCCCTGTAAATTGTAATGCCTTTGCAGCCGGCTTCGTAAGACATAAGGTACGCTTTGCGCACGTCTTCGACGGTAGCGTCGTTGGTCATATTAACGGTTTTGGAAACGGCGTTGTCAATATGGCGCTGGAAAGCGGCCTGCATTTTTATATGCGCCTCGACGCTGACGTCGTGCGAAGTGGGGAACAGCCGCTGCACTTCGACGGGAATTTCCGCTATGCCGCGCACGGCTTTATGGTTTTTGTCGACTTTTGTCCAAAGTTCCGCCTCGCTCAAACCGAAATAATTATATTTCGCCGCGACTTCGCGGAACAGCGGGTTTACTTCGAAGAAAACGTCTTTCGCGTCCGGCTCTTTGCCGTCTTTAATGGCTTCCAAAGCTTTAGCGTTATAGCGCGTATACGCAATGGCGAAAAACGGCTCTATGCCGCTTCCCTGAAGACCCGCCGTAATCGCGATGGTACCCGTCGGAGCAATCGTCGTCCTCGTGGAATTCCTCGGCTGCGCTTTTTTGCCTAAGAAAAATTTACCGTTTTCGTCATAAATCGAATCTTTAAAATTAGGGAAAATACCGCGCGTTTTGGCAAGTTCGCCGGACGCTTCCAAAGCTTTGTCATTGATAAACTTCATAATTTCTTCGGCTTTGGCAAAACCTTCCGGCGCGTCGTAAGCGACGCCCATTTTGACAAGCGCCTCGCCCAAACCCATCACGCCAAGCCCTATGCGGCGGTTCATCTTCGCCATTTTTTCGATTTCAAGCAGCGGGTAATTATTTATTTCAATAACATTATCCAAAAAGTGAACGCTGTCAATTACGGTCTGTCCGAGCGCGTCATAATTCATAACGCCGCGCATAGTTTCACCCGTCACAAAAGAGGCTAAATTTATTGAGCCCAGATTGCACGGCTCCCACGGCAAAAGCGGCTGCTCCCCGCACGGATTGGTTGACTCTATTTCGCCCAAAGCCGGCGTCGGGTTAGACGTGGAATTATTCATTCTATCAAGGAAAATCACGCCCGGGTCCCCGGACTGCCACGCGCCCATTGTCATATCTTCAAACAGTTTTTTGGCGTTTAATTTGCCCGTCGGTTTTTTGGTATGCGGGTTAATGAGTTCAATATCTTTGTTCTCTTTGACGGCGTCAAAAAAATGTTTGTCGACGGCCACGGAAATATTAAAATTTTCCATGCAGTTGCCTGCTGATTTCATTTTTATAAAATCTTCAATTTCCGGGTGGTTGTAAGGCAGAACGCCCATGTTGGCGCCGCGCCGCGTGCCGCCTTGTTTGACGACGTCCGTCATCTTGTCAAAAAGCTGCATAAAAGACAACGCGCCGCTGGCCACTCCGGAAGTTTTTTTGACAATATCCCCTTTCGGTCTCAGACGGCCGAATGAAAACCCCGTGCCGCCGCCGGTCTTCTGTATAAGGCTCTGCGCCATTAAAGATTTGGCTATTCCTTCAATGCTGTCCGGCACAGGCAAAACGTAACAGGCGGAAAGCTGCTGTAACTCGCGCCCGGCGTTCATTAACGTCGGAGAGTTCGGCAAAAATTTAAACGACGCCATTAAATTATAAAACGTCTGCTCCGCCTTAACCACCAAATCTTTGGCGGCGGGGTTTGTGTCATAAATATTTTCCAAATTTTCGACAAGTTTATTAAAATTTTTTTCTTTTTCGGCGGATTCCGTAAAATTTTTATGATAAAGCAGCGTTTTGCCGACAGGCCCGTCAGCCGGCAGTTCCGTGACGTCCACGCCGTTAAAAACGCCCCATTCCTTGGCCTGCGGCGCGGTAAGAAGTTCCGCCAGCGCAATGTTATGCGCGACGCGGCTGAGCCAAAGCTCGACGCTGTCGTCGTTCCTGAGATACTTATCTTTAATAACTTTTTCCTGGTTGGCGGTAAGTTGAACGCGCGAATTTGATATTAACGGAACCATAAACTATCCTTCCTTGCACACAGCCTGTAATTTTACTGCGGAATTAAATTCTAACAATTTTTGAACAACTTTACTTTGGGTTTAATATTCCCCCGTGTCATTCTGAGGAGCGGAGCGACGTAAGAATCCCAAATGGAACTTTCGCGTAAACTCCGCTGGAGATTCTTACGTCGCTCCGCTCCTCAGAATGACATAATATACTAGCGGCTGCCGTCTCTCGTGAAAATCTGCGTTTCGGCTTTTTTCTTCCTCTTCCACTTGTCTTCCTTAATCTGCAGCTCCAAATCTTCCCAAAACCCCTGCGCTTTGAGTATTAAATCGGCGGTTTCGCGCAGCACGCCTTCTCCGCCGCCGCAGGCAGTGATATAATGACAATATTTTTTGGTCTCCGGCCGCGCGTCCGCCGGGCATACGGCAAGGCCGACAACGGACAAAAGCGGCAAATCTATAATATCGTCGCCCAGGTACGCGACCTGCTCCGGCTTAATATTTTCTTTGTCCAAAATATCTTTAAAAGGCCCGGTTTTGTCCAGAAATCCCTGGTAAATATATTTGACGCCAAGACCTTTTGCGCGCTGCGCCGTAGTCGCGTGATTTCTGCCGGTAATTATCGCGCTGGGTATGCCGGCATGGTTTAAAAATAAAGTGCCCAAACCGTCGATAGCCGCAAAACTGGTAAACTCGTCAATTTCGCCGGCCGCGTTAAAAAACAGGTTGACTTTTCCGTCGGTAAGCACGCCGTCCACGTCCGTTATAAGAATTTTAATTTTTTTGGCTCTTTCAATGATTGTGTCCATTATTAAAGTCTAGCATTTTTAATATTTGTAGACCTTTCTTATGTTGTTTTCGGTAAAAATCTGCTCCGGCGCGCCGGTGAAAATAATTTTCCCGTTGTCCATCAGAGCCGCGCGGGACGAATATTTTTTCAGCAAATTAATGTCGTGGGAGACGACAACTGCCGTCACGCCGGTTTTTTTAAGCAGTTCAAAAAGTTCCGCCGCGCGGCCCAGGTCCAAATGAGACGTCGGTTCGTCCAAAAATAAAATTTCCGCCTGCTGCGCGAGAGCCTGCGCTAGAAAAACTTTCTGCTTTTCGCCGGTAGACAAAGTGCCGGCCGCGCGGTCAAACAATTTTTCTATGCCGAGCCGCCGCGCGCAGTTTTGCGCGGCCTCAAAATCCGCGGCGGTATAATCCTGCCACCACTTTTTGCGCGGGTTTAAACCCATTACGATAATATCCGAAACTTTAAAATCATAAGGTAAAAAAATCTCTGATGGTACCTGCGCGCAAAGCGCGGCTCTTTCCGCCAAAGAATATTCCGCCAGATTTTTATTTTTAATTTCCACGGCGCCGCGCGAAGGTCTTAAAACGCCGCACAGGATGTTGAGCAGCGTGGTCTTGCCGCTGCCGTTGGGCCCTGCAATACCGAAAATTTCACCGCGCGAAATATCCAAAGAAATATTTTTAATAATTTCTTTGCCGCCCGCCGTATAAAATAAATTCTTCGCGGTAATCATCAGAAAAAATAATCCTTTCTTTTTTTAAGCAGCCAGATGAAAAACGGCACGCCGATAAACGCCATGAAAATGCCTATAGGAAATTCCGCCGGCGCAAAAAGCGCGCGCGAAATTGCGTCCACGCCCGCCGTAAGTATCCCGCCGCCCAGCGCGGAAAACAGCAAAACATTTTTAGTCTTCGGCCCGAAAATAAACCTTATAATATGGGGTACAATTAATCCGACGAAACCGACTGGTCCGGCCAGCGTGACGGCCGCCGCCGTCATAAAACAAGCGCACAGCAGAAGTAAAATTTTAAATTTTTCAACTTTTACTCCGATTTCCGCCGCCTTAATTTCGCCAAGCGACAAAATGTCCAAAACGCGCGACGCGAAAACCGCCGGAATAAACCCGGCCGCGAACAAAACCGCGCACGCGGCTAAAACGCCGTAACTTTTTTCGCTTACGCTGCCGAGCATGAAAATTATTAAAGAATAGGCGTCCGAGCGTCTCAAAATAAAAAACATATAAACAACGGCGCTCAAAAAAATATTTATAACGACGCCCGCCAAAATAAGGCTGACAATATTCGTCCGCCCGCCGGAGCGCGCCAAAACAAGCGCCGCAAAAACCGCGCCGAAAGAAAGGAGCACGCAGACCGCGTAAAATAAAGGCGAGAAATAAGACAGCCCCAAAAACACGCAAACCACCGCGCCCAGCGCCGCGCCCGACGATGCGCCCAAAACATAAGGGTCCGCCAGCGGGTTCCTCAAAACGCCCTGCATAACCGCCCCCGCGCCGCCGAGCGCCGCGCCGCAAAGCAAACCAGCCAAAACCCGCGGTAACCTTATATATAGGAGAATATCCGTCCCCGCCCGCCCGCCGGCCAGCAGGCACAGCGCGGAAATAAGAACCAATAGAATTAAAATAAATAAAGTTTTTTTCATTATTATAATTACTATTTTCTCCCCTTTTTAAGGGGAGTACCGGCGCAGCCGGGGAGGGGTTTTAAACCGGGCTCCCGGCTTATTAACTGTCTTTGGATAAAAACCCTTCCCCCGCTTCGCGGGTACTTCCCTTAAGAAGGGAAGAAAATATTTATTTCTGCGTTTGTTCCGCGCGTAAAAATATTCTATTTAAAATTGAAACGGCCTCCGGCGTGCGCGGGCCGGGGCGGGAAACTATATCAATTTCTTTTTGCGTTAAAGTATATATTCGTCCGTTTTTAACGGCGTTAATTTTGGCGGCCAGCAGGCGTTTGGAAAAATCTTCACCGCCGGGAACCAGCGAGATTATGATATCGGGATTTTCCTCAACAACCGCCTCCCATGAAACCATGCTGTAAGGCGTTTGCTTTAACCCGAAAATATTTTCCCCGCCGGCTGCCGTAATAAGAAAATTAATAAAAGTGTCCCCGCCCGCCGTCCACAGGCCGTTGTCAATGACGACAAAAACGCGCGGCGTTTTGTTGAGTTTAACCGCCGCCGCGTCCATATCGCGGGCTATTTTTGATTTCAGCGCGCCTGTTTCCAGATTTACGGAATGGCCTATTAAATCAATATTGTCCATAAGCCTGTTAAAGTCATACGCATCAGGCACTTCGACAACTTTAACGCCTAAATTTTCAAGTCTTGATTTGGCGGAAGAATTTTCTATGACAAAAACAATGCTTGGCCGCGCGGCGGCTATTTGTTCGACGTAAGGCGTCCACGCGCCGCCCATTTTCGGCAGTTTGACGGCCTCCGGCGGATAGTTGCAGGACTCTGAAACGCCGACGACGTTTTTGGAACCAAGCGCGAACAAAATTTCCGTCGCCGCCGGGTTTAGCGAAATTATCCGTTGTGAATCAGGCTGCGGTTTTCTAACACCGCAGCCTGATAAAATAAGAATGAATAAAATTACAACAAACTTTTTCATAATTAAAAATGTATCCGGCCTTCCTTAAAGAATTTAATATTAAATACCGCCTTTAGCTGGCCCCACCGGACTCGTCACAAGCTGCCATTCCATACATTCCTTAGGACAGATTTTCTGCGGCCCGCCTCTGTTGCAAACTTCAGTTGGGTCGCAAGCCTCACAACCGCCATCCTCCGCTTCACAAGATATGTTACACAGAATAGTATTTTCTTCTTCAATACAATCATATGTTCTGTTTCCGTGTTCATCTATATTATAGAAAGGTTCGTCTTTAGTAAACACAACATATTCCGGTTCTTCAAACCAAGCACCGTCAAGACAAATGCATTTATCCGTCTTCATCTTTACGTCTGTTACCGGGCGGGAAGGAGAAACGTAATGATTAGGGTCCTGCCCGTGGCAATAACGCCAAATGTAGCTTTTTTTAGCGCTTGTATCAAAAGGCAATGTAGTGGAAATAAAGCCGTCTTTTTCAGAAGGAGTTATGAACTTCGGGCAAAAATCTTCCGGCTTTTTGCCGGCGGGGAGATTATTTGATTTATTGGTTGGCTGGGATTTGCAGTCATCTCCGAAACAGACATCTTCAATGGTCATGCCGCGCGACTCTATAGAGTTCGGGTTGAACATATCAAAAATTTTATTTGTGTCATATTTTTCCGCTTCTTTCCAAGAGGCAAAATATTGCGGCGCGTTATCTATTTTATTGTAAAAATACATTTTCCCGGCGGGTATGGGCTTTAAATTTTTTCCCTGCGTCCAGCCGGCGTTTCTGTCCGCGTCGTAAACAAAATACCAGTCGTCGTATTTGTACGCGGCGGCAATCATGGTATTATCGGCCATGCTTCCTATTACCGCTCCGTTCCACTTTTTGGGATTTTTCCAGGCGTTACGGTCAGAAAAAGCAAAATCTTTCCCTTTGCCTTTAGGCAGCGGCGGGGTTATTCTGATATTAGCCGGCCCGTCTATAAGGAAAACCTTATTAAGTTTTACAATATCTTGAGAATCGTGAAGAGGTACTCCTCTAAACAGGGTGCCATCATGCGCGCGCAATGATACTTTGGGGCCATATTGGGACAGGTAATCGCCTTCGTAGCTATTATACGGGAAATCGACCAAGCCGCCGTTAACCGTGAATTTATTTTCCTCAAGCATAAGGTTATGCGCTTCTTGTTCGGTATAATCAGGCGGGGTGTCATAAATAAAATAGGCGGACTCCGCAAAAAGCGGAGAAAACTGGATTAACAGAAAAGCAAAAGAAAATATAATTTTTTTCATATTGGTCCCACAATAATCTCCGGCGTCAAGGAGTTGTTAAATATTTAGACAGACTTATTTCAGCCCCGGAACGCCGGAGAAACAAAAGAAAGACAATCACACAAGAGGAGGATACAGCGGGAATTTCCTCATAAGTTGTTTGACTTCTTTATAAATTTCCGCAAGCTTCGCTTCGTCGGTGTGCGCAACCAGCGCGCGGTCAATGAAATCCGCGATGACGCTCATGTCGGCTTCTTTCATGCCTCTCGTCGTCACGGCGGGCGTGCCCAGGCGGACGCCGCTTGTCACAAACGGTTTCTGCGTGTCATACGGAATGGTGTTTTTATTCGTCGTTATGCCGGCTTTGTCTAAAACGGACTCGGCCTCTTTTCCCGTTATATTTTTAGACGTCAAATCAATGCACATGACGTGGCTGTCCGTGCCGCCGGCGACGATACGGTAACCGCGCTTTTTCATCTGCTCCGCAAGTTCGGCCGCGTTTTTGACTACCTGCTCCTGATAAACTTTAAACTCCGGCGCAAGAGCCTCGCCGAAACATACCGCTTTCGCGGCTATGACGTGCATCAAAGGCCCGCCCTGCACGCCGGGGAAAACCGCGGAATCTATCGCCTTCGCGTGTTTTGCTTTGCACAAAATTAAACCGCCGCGCGGGCCGCGCAAAGTTTTATGCGTCGTCGTGGTGACGGCGTCCGCGTACGGAACCGGGTTCGGGTAAACGCCGGCTGCTATTAAGCCCGCGTAATGCGCTACGTCGCACGCCAGAAACGCGCCGACGCTGTCCGCGATTTCGCGTAATTTTTTCCAGTCAAATTTTCTTGAATAATTTGACGCGCCGGCAAAAATCATTTTCGGTTTATGTTCTAGCGCAAGCTTCGCCGCTTCTTCATAATCGATTTCTTCGGTGTCTTTGCGGACGTTCATCGCGACTATTTTATACTCCTTGCCGGAAAAATTAAGCGGGTGCCCGTGCGTCAAGTGCCCGCCGTGGGAAAGGTTTAAACCAAGCACGGTGTCGCCGTGGCTTACAAGCGCGAAATAGACGGACATATTCGCCTGCGCGCCGGAGTGCGGCTGCACGTTGGCGTGCTCCGCGCCGAAAAGTTTTTTGGCTCTTTCAATCGCCAGCGTTTCCACGATATCGACAAACTCGCAGCCGCCGTAATAGCGTTTGCCGGGGTAACCCTCGGCGTATTTATTAGTCAGTATGGAACCTTGCGCTTCCATGACGGACAACGACGTAAAATTTTCGCTCGCGATAAGTTCAAGTTTTTTACGCTGCCGGCTTAATTCTTTGTCAACGGCAAAAAATACTTCAGGGTCTGTTTCTTTTAAAGTTGGATACATTTGGCCTCCGCGGATTAACAAAAGATTAACAAAAAAAATTTTAATTTCGTATAATTATAGAATACAAAATTAATAAGCGCGTTACAGCAAAAATTTTTGATTTTACGACGTACAGGAGAGAAAGAAAATGGCAAAAAAGACGCAGAGAGATTTTTTAAATCCCAAAGAACTCATCAAGCACATAGATATAAAAAAATATAACGTGGTGAATATGGTCGAAGATTTCGGCGATATGGCTTATTCTTCCCGGGATTTGGCGCGAGGTGCGAAAATTTACAACATGATGCTTGAAGATAAATCCTGCGCGGTGGTTCTGTGTCTTGCCGGTTCTCTGATTTCCGCCGGTCTTAAAAAGCTCGTCGTGGATTTGGTTGAAAATAATATGGTGGACGCCATTTGTTCCACCGGCGCGAACATGATTGACCAGGATTTTTTTGAGGCGCTGGGCTACAAACATTATAAGGGCGACCAGCATTTTGCCGACGATAATTTGCTGCGGGACCTGCACATTGACAGAATTTACGACACCTATATTAACGAAGACGAACTGAAAGTCTGCGACGAAACCGTCCACAAAATTTTAAACACGCTTGAGCCGCGCCCGTATTCTTCGCGCGAAATTTTATTTGAAATGGGCAAGTGGCTTGACGAAAAAAAGAAAGGCAAAGACAGCATAATTTACGCGTGCTACAAAAAAGGCGTGCCGATATTTGTGCCCGCTTTCGCGGACTGTTCGGCGGGCTTCGGCTTTGTCGCGCACCAGACTGAGCGGCCGCTTTCGCACGTCACGCTCGACGGCGCAAAAGATTTCCTGGAACTCACAAAACTCAAAATCAAAGCCAAAGAGACCGGTCTGTTGATGTTATCCGGCGGCGTGCCGAAAAATTTTGTGCAGGACACCGTCGTGGCGGCGGAAATTTTGGGCGCGGAATCGCCCATGCACAAATACGCGGTGCAGATTACCGTGGCGGACGTACGCGACGGCGCGCTTTCAAGTTCCACGTTAAAAGAAGCGTCTTCCTGGGGCAAAGTCTCGACGACTTTCGAACAAATGGTTTACGCGGAGTGCACGGTAGCGGCGCCGTTAATCGCCGGTTACGCCTACCACAAAAAAGCGTGGCACGGAAGAAAAGGTTTCAACTTCCAAAAATTCCTGCAGGACGAAGACGCCAAAATATTTAAACCTAAAAAAACGGCAAAGAAATAAGGAGTATAAATGGAAAAAATACTTGCTTTGATATTGGCCGCGTCAGTAACAACCGGCTGTTCCTGTTTTGTCGGCTCAAGAGAACAAATTACCGTAATGACTAATATACAAAACTCCGCCATATACGCGAATGGAGAAAAGGTTGGTACCGGCACGGCAAATTTTTATGCCAAAAGGAACAAAAACGTTCAGATTATGGCAAAGGCAAACGGATATGAAACGGCTTATCGCAATATTGACTATCATTTAAGCACAACCGGCGTGCTTGATATTGTAGGAATATTCTTCTTCATTATTCCCGCAATAGGCTTGTTCACTCCGGGAGCGCAAAAGCTGGATGAGAATAACGTGGCTTTGAATTTGGACCCTTTACAACCGGGACAAACAAATTAATATCTGCAGTTATTCGGTTTTATAAAAAAGCCCCGCTTAAACGCGGGGCTTTTTTGCTATAATATAAAGGACTGGTAATGATATGCAAGGGGGAGTTTGCTGCTCCGCCGCGCATAAAAATGCTTCTAGAGAGCAGGTTTTTCGGGAACGAAAAACAGGCCCTCTGGGTGTTTATTCGTTACTCGGCAAAAAAATTGTATTGCTAAACGCCCGTTGTAAGGGTACTTAAAAGGAAGAGGTTTGAATATGGCCGCCACAGAAAAAATTACTATTTTATTATCATGCACGCAGTGCAAAAATAAGAATTATTATTATAACCGTTGCAAGAAAAAAGAATTTAAACTTGAATTAAACAAATTCTGCAAAGCCTGCGGCAAAGTTACTCCGCACAAAGAAGGCAAAGCGAATTAAGTTTTTGTCCCCGCGCGACGCGCGGGAAAAAATGGGAGCGTCGGTTAACTGGTAAACCACTGGTCTCCAAAACCAGGACTGAAGGTTCAAGTCCTTCCGCTCCTGTATTTTTACATTGGTTTTTAACCTTATCGGCCCCGGAATGGCGGGGCCTTGAATAGATTTTACGGCGTATGTTGTGTATAAAACCCTCACCCGTCCCCTCTCCCTTTCAGGGCGAGGGACAAAAGTTGAGGACGGAGTCTTAATAATGAATAAAATAATAGTTTTTTTAAACGAATGTTACGGCGAGCTTAAAAAATCAAAATGGCTTTCCAGGCAGGAAGTTATACAGTCGACGATTCTGGTCGCGATAGTTGTCGGCCTGGCCGCGGTTTACGTCGGTGCGATTGACTGGATTTTGGCCAAAGGCATAGGTTACTTCCTTAGCAGGGGGGCATAAAATGGCCGAGAACAGAGCGTGGTATATCGTCCATACGCAGACCGGGCACGAAGACAAAGTGCGCGAAAAAATTATGCTGCAGGCCGAAACCCATAATTTTAACGACAGGATTTTTCAGGTGCTGGTGCCGACGGAAGACGTCGTCGAAGTCAAACAAAATAAAAAAATCCAGCGGAAGAGAAAATTTTTCCCCAGTTACGTGCTTGTTGAAATGTATCTGACGAGCGAGACCTACTGGTTTGTCCGCAACATTTCCGGCGTCACCGGTTTTCTGGGGGACCCGAATCCGGTCCCGCTGCCGGAAGAAGAAATCGCCGCTATTTTGGAACTTATCCGCCCCGGCGACGGCAAACCCAAACACATTATCCAGTTTGAAACCGGCGAGTCCGTGCGCATAACCGAAGGCCCTTTCAAACACTTTATTGGCGTAGTGCAGGAAGTCAACAACGCGAAGACCAAACTAAAAATCATGGTAAACGTTTTTGACCGTTCAACGCCGGTTGAACTTGATTTTTTACAAGTGGAAAAAATAAACTAGTTTATGAAAAAAATTATTTTCCCGCTTTTATGCCTTATACTTGTTTCCTGCGATATGGAACGGATGCAGGGTAACGCGGGGAAGGAATCTCCTAAACAGGATGATACCGCCGCGCAGTTAAAACAAATCAATGAAAAGCTGGATAAAATATCCGCCGAACTGGCCGCGCTGAAAACCGTTCAGCCGGCGGCGGAAACGCCGAAGGAAGAAACTCAGGTTGATGATACTTCTCTTCTTTCCGAACGCGAAAAGGCAAAAATCGCTTATGATATGGTGGGAAAAATGCTGGCGGACGCTGTCGCGTATCAAAAACGCACCGGTAATACGCCGGAAGACACCAGCCAGCTGGCCGGAAATTATGAGTTGGACGGTTTTAGGGCGGATATAAATTACAACGGTCCCAGCCTTTTCAGGGTAAAAGATGGACGCGACGTTTACAGAATACATTTTATCGCGCCGTATTCTTACCATTATAACGCGTACCCGGACATCCGCAAAATTTGTGATTCCGATTACAAAGAATACTTCGTTGACATCTGCGGCTATCTGGCCGGCAAAGACGTTTCCGGCGCGGAGAAAAACGAGTACGGTTATTTCAGACTTGGTCTGGATTAAAAATTTGTTGTAAATAAAGGAGCAGTTAACAGTATGGCAAAAGAGAAAAAAATAAAGAGTTACATTAAACTGCAAATCGGCGCGGGTTCGGCTAACCCGGCTCCGCCCGTCGGCCCTGCTTTAGGCCAGCACGGCGTCAATATTATGGAGTTCTGCAAGCAGTTTAACGCGAAAACCGCAAAGCTGGAAAAAGGAATAAAGATACCCGTCGTCATAACGGTTTATGAAGACAGGTCTTTTTCCTTCATTACCAAAATGCCGCCTATGGCGGTGCTGATTGTCAAAAAAATCGGCGCGGCCAAAGGTTCCGGCGCGCCGCACAAAGACAAAGTCGGCAAACTTACGCAGAAACAGTGCGAAGAAATCGCCGCCGAAAAAATGCCTGACCTTAACACCAAAAACGTTAAACAGGCGGCGGAAATGGTAAAAGGCACGGCCCGCAGCATGGGCGTTGACATCGCCGGATAACCGGCGGCGTCCGAGGCAGGAGTTTTTTAACTCCGTTACGACCTTTAATAAGGAGAATATATGGGAAAAAGAATGGAAGCGGCAAAAAAGTCTTTTGATAATTCAAAAGCTTACAGCGTGGCTGAAGCCGCGAAAATAGTAAAAGACAACGCCAAAGCAAAGTTTGACGAGACCGTTGAGCTTCACGTGGCTTTAGGCATAGACACAAAAAAGGCGGACCAGCAGGTAAGAAGCACGGTGGTGCTGCCGGCGGGCACTGGCAAAACCAAAAAAATTGCCGTAGTGGCCAAAGGCGAAAAAGCGCAGGAAGCGCAGAAAGCGGGCGCGGATATCGTAGGCGGCGAGGACATTATCGAAGAAGTTTTAAAAGGCAATATTAATTTTGACGTTCTTTTGTCCACGCCGGACGTGATGAAAGACCTTTCCAAAGCGGCCAAAATTTTAGGTCCGCGCGGTTTGATGCCTAACCCGAAAAGCGGCACCGTCACTTTTGATTTGGCCAACGCCATAAAAGAATTAAAAGCCGGCAGAATAGAATTTAAGGCGGACGCTTACGGCATAGTCCACACGACGGTAGGCAAAACCTCCTTCGCGGCGGACAAAATAGCCGAAAACGCCAGAGCGGTGCTTGACACAATCATCAGAATCAAACCCGCGACGTCCAAAGGCCAGTATATGAAGAGCGTCAGCATAAGCTCCACAATGGGCCCCGGCGTAAAAATAGACGCGAGTAAAATATAATTGATTGCTCCTAAACAAAAAATCCCCGCTTTTGATTTTCAAAAACGGGGATTTTTGTATATACTTGTTTGTAAAATCTGCGCCGGCCCGAAAATCCTCTTTTCGCAATCACGCCGGCGCTGTAAAAACTTTCATAACTTTTCTATATTATCTGACATAAACAGCTTTTATTATGCTATTAATATACTTAAATACTGCGCATAGGCGTACGGACTTTTTTTACTAAAAGTCCGCGCGCCGTGAGAAATGAATCCCCTCGTAACGCGCAAAAAACCCCCGCTCCCGGAACTGACGGCGGGGGTTTTATTTGGACCGTTTTATTTAGTTAAAGACGCCAGATAATTCTGGTACTGCGGGAACGCCGCGGCCGCAAAACATAAAAATAAAAGGCATGATATCGTTTTCTTCATAAGTTCCTCCCGTCGGGTGATTAAGAATATTCAAAGTATAATAGTTTTACCCCGGGTTTTCAAACAAAAAGCCGGAGTATACCTGATATACTCTTTTATAATCAGATTAGCTAAACAAAAAACAGCCCGCCGTTTTAAAACGGCGGGCCGGTTAGGACAATTTTACAAAAACTATTTGATTAACTGGTTGTAATACATCAAGGCAAAAGAGGAGTTCAGTTATCTGGTCGGCTCCATACTACCGGGAATAATCTGCTGGTAATACAACGTGGCAAAAGAGGGGTTCAGTTTGATATTGTTTATATCTTTTTTCACCCCGGCTAATCCTTTTTGCAGAGTATCTTGTTTTTGTGACAATTCAGGCGTATTTGACTGGCCCTGCGGCGTACTGTTAATGTCATCTCTCACAGACGCAAGCTGCTGCAAGCGCCACTGTATAAGGCTAAAATTATCCTTGCCGTAATACGCCGCGAGAGACTGCTCATTAATATCGTTACTGCCGGCCGGCGTAGGGCCCGGATTTCTATTTTTTTTCAGCGGGAGTTTTTCAGTTAACCCTTCCAGATAGAGGTTATATAAGTTTTGGCCCGAGGATTGTGTCTGATTAACCGCAGACTTAGGCTGGGCGCCGCCGTTTTTTGTCGCGAGCGTTAATGCCTCTGTTTCTTTTTCTTTCTGCTGCTGGGCGCCGCCGCCATTTTTTGTCACCGGCGTTAATTCCTCTATTTCCTTTTCCTTCGGGGGAGTTGTTACGCTTGCCGCGCCGTTTTTCCTCAATGAATCAAAGCAGGCGCGGGATATATATTTGTTGCCGGACGCTTCTATAATTTCATACTGAAGTTCCTCTAATCCGGACCCGTACGTGTTAAATTTTTTAGGATTTTTCTTCCACTGCGCGGAAAGATTATCGCACTGGGCCAATTTTTCGTCCAGGCCGTCTTCGGTGGGATGAACGTCTCTGTAATTTTTAACCGCGTCGGTATAGGCCATGACGACTTCCATATTTTTGTTTTTATCTTTATCGTCAAAACGCGCGAACGGGCTGCCTTTGGCCCGCATGGTTTTTATATACTGCGCCTGGTCATATTGCCTTTGCTCGTCTTTGCCCGTAAGGCCCAAAGCTTTGTCCGCGTCAAGACGGTTAAGCTGTTTAACCGCCGCCTGCATTTGTTTGTCAGTCACCGCGGCCTGAGCATTAGCCAAAATTTCCGGCGTGACCGGCAGTTTTTTTGGGGTTGGCTGCGTGGCGGGAACATTGGCCTGCTGCTGCGGCTTTACCGTAGCAACTGCTGCGGCGGAAGACTTTTTGGGTTGTTTTTGTTTATTATTGTTTTTGAACTGCTCATTCCCGGACACGGCTGTTTCATTGACGCCAGCGCCCTGCGTTTCAAACCAGGCGGTTGCTTTTTTGGCTTTTACTTCAGCCTCTTTTTTAATCTTTGTCTGGTCCTGCGCGGGCGGTTGTCCTTGATTTACGCCGCCTCCGTCCGAAGACTGACCGCCGCTCAAAACCGTAGTAACGGCATTTGCGTAAAAATTATCGTTTTTCGCCGCGTGTTTTTTTACCATGTCGGCAACGGACAAACCGGAAGCGTTTTTGTCCTGGAACAAGAACGCGCCTTTGCCGTCCGCAAGACAGCCGCCGTCAGAGGCGGCGAGCATTAAACCTAAAAAGGCCTCTCTGTTATCTCTTTCTATGGCAAGATTTAAAGCGTTTCTTTTGCTGTTGTCTTGTAATTTAAACGCTTCGCACAGATACGGTTTCAGTTCTTCATTGGTTACAAATTGCTCTAGCAGCAAGCCCTGGAAAGAACTTTTCATATTTTTATATACAATTTTCTGGTCCTGGGTATTTTTACTTGACGGCGTATAAAACGCGATATTGTGCAAAGGGGAAAAACCGCTCCTGGTATTCTGCGCCGTCATTATCTGCCGCATATTGAACGGCATCACGGCGCTTGCGGAAGCAGGTAAACCAACAACTTTATCTACTATACCTTTAAAAACCTGCGCGCTGTTTTCGTCATTGGGCGTTTTCTGGAGTCTTGTCATAAGGCCAAAAATCTCATCTCCATTATAATAAGCTTTGAGACCGAAACCATGGCTCAGGAAAAATAAAGCCGCGGCGTTAGCCCCTGGATTGTTAAGCTTAATTTGAAAGACGGAGCCGTCATAATTTAACGCATTTTTAAATTCGGCGTTTTGCTCTTGGGCCGCGCATTCCTTCGCTTCCTCGTCGCCAAAGCCGACGTTAGGCTGTTTGCCGCAGGCATTAAGATAAACCGTTATTGTCTGGACTACTATCTGGTCGCCGACATAAGGTTTATAGCTGACAACATTATTTAAAAACAGTTCGGCGTTTTGCGCGTATGAAAGCGCCGCGAAACATAAAAATAAAAAACACGATATAATTTTCTTCATAAGTTTCTCCCGACGGGCGTATATATAATGACAGTAATCTAAGTATAATAGTTTTCTTGACTATTTTCAAGTATGAACGCAGAGCACGCCGCGAATACTTTTTTATAATTATTGCCGCTAAACAAAAAAACGGCCCGCCGCGTACGCGGCGGGCCGTTAGGCTGTAAAAAACTTATTTGCTTTTTTTGACTTCTTCAATCACTTTCGGCAGTATTTGGTGCACGTCGCCGACGATGCCGAATTTGCAGACGTTAAATATCGGCGCCTGGGGGTCCTTGTTGACGGCGATAATCGTGTCGCTCGCTTCCATACCGACGATATGCTGCACCGCGCCGCTTATTCCGCACGCGACGTAAAGCTTAGGCCGCACGGTAACGCCGCTCTGGCCGACCTGCCTGTCTTTCGGCATAAAACCCAAATCAACCGCCGCGCGGCTTGAGCCGACGGCGCCGCCAAGATTTTCGGCCAAATCCTTAAGCATGGCAAAGCCGGCGCTGTTTTTCATTCCGCGCCCGCCGGAAATAATAATCTCCGCTTCGTCCAGTTTATCAAGCGCGTGAACGTCGTCAATATGCTTGCCCAAAATTTTAACTCTGCCGGCGTTAGCGGGCAGCGGGATGACTTCGTTGACGACAACCGCGCCCGCTCCCGGGCGGCTGACAAGTTTTTTCATAACGTTAGGCCGCACGGTGGCCATCTGCGGGCGGTGGTTGGGCGTCAAAATATCCGCCATAATATTGCCGCCGAAAGCCGGGCGCGTCTGAACTAAATTTCTGTCCGCGTTGACCGACAAACCGGTGCAGTCAGCCGTAAGGCCGACGTGGATTTCCGCCGCGACTCTAGGCGCCAAATCGCGCCCGACGTAAGTTGACGGATAAAGCACGACGCTGGGCTTATGTTTTTTAATCAGTTCCATCATCGAATGAGAAAAAATATCCGTGTTATAATCTTTATAAGCCGGCCCGTTTAAAGAATAAATTTTGTCCGCGCCGTAGGAAGAAATCTCCGGGAAAAACTGCGTCATATTGTCGCCGATTACGACGGCGCACAATTCCTCGCCCAGAACGTCCGCGATTTCGCGCCCTTTGCTCAAAAGTTCGTAACCGACCGGTCGTATTTTCTGCGAATTTTTTTCGCTGATAACTTCCATAAACGCCCAGACGCCGCGGAAAGCGGACATGTCATTTGATACCGCCGCTTTAGCCGGCATTGAAATGCATTTTACCGGGCACTCCGGCACGCAAGCGCCGCAGACGGTGCAGGCGGAATTAACAACCGCTTTTTTGTTAACCATCGACAACGCGCCAAAAGGGCAAACGCGCAAGCATTTTGTGCAGCCTATGCAATTGTGTCCTATAGTAATCATTTCAAAATACTCTCCTTTTTCAAAATGTCGACGATTTTCGCGGCAAGTTCCGCCGGCGAACCGTTAAAAACTTCGCCTTTGGCGCGCGCCGGCGGCGGGAAAATGCGGCCGACTCTCGTCGGGCTGCCTTCAAGACCTAGTTTTTTCGGGTCCGCGTTAATATCCGCCGCTGTCCACGTCTGCATGGGTTTTTCCTGCGCGCTGAACGCGCCTAAGAAAGACGGATATTTGGATTTATAATCATACGGCATTGTCGTGGTGACTAAAGCCGGGAGCGCGGCCTCCATAGTCTGGTGCCCGCCGTCAATTAATTTGCGGACGGTAACTTTTTTGCCGTCGCTGTCCACGGCCGTGCAGAAAGTCAGCTGCGGAATATTTAAGTGAAAAGCTATGCCCGGCCCGGTCTGCGCCGTGTCTCCGTCAATAGCCATCTGGCCGCAGATAATTAAATCCGTCTGGCCGAGTTTTTTGATTGCCTGGGATAACGCGTAAGAAGTGGCCCACGTGTCAGAACCGGCAAAAGCGCGGTCAGACAGTAAAATTCCTTTGTCCGCGCCGAGAGCGAGAGCCAGTCTTATAACGGCGACGGCTTGCGCGGGGCCCATGCAGAGCACCGTAAGGTTCGCTCCGGTTTTGGCTTTAATTTCCAGCGCTCTTTCCAGCGCGTAATGGTCATAAGGGTTTAAAATGCTTGGCACGCCGGCGCGTATCAAAGTGCCCGTTTTCGGGTCCACTTTAACCTGCGTAGAGTCCGGCACCTGTTTTAAGCAGACTACTATATTCATATTTTTCTCTCTTATTTTTTGAAAATTTCTTTGAGTTTGGCGGATATCAAATCGCTGTCCGCGATAAGGCCGTTCATTTTGTCTTCTATGGCCGTCATGTTGACGGCGGCGTTCAGTTCCGCCGCATTGCCCGTTCCCGCGCCGAGGATATATTTAACGCCCTGGTTAGCGACGAAAAACGCCGCTTCGCGCGATAATACGCGGCTCATGGCCGACAGAGTGTTGATATCAAACCGGCTGCCTTCCGTGACAACGCCGTCCGCGCATTTCTGCGCGAAAACCGCCGCCACTTCCGCGTTCGCTATAAATTCGCCCAGCTTAAATGTTATAAACTGTTCGCGCGTCAATTTCTGTAATCTGCATTCTTCCAAAATTTTGGCTAACGCGCGCAGACACAAAGCCGCGCTGTCCGCGCCGACATCCGGTTTTTTGGCGTGCGCCGCGTCAAGCTTGTCGGCCCAGTCGAGATAATATTTACCGCGTGACTGCAAGTGCTCTTTCCAGCGGCCGCGGTAGATTGTCATTTCCATAATCTCGTTGGTGCCTTCATAAATGCAGGTGATTTTTACGTCGCGTTTAATTTTTTCTACTGAAAATTCTTTGGTGTAACCGAAACCGCCCAGCGCCTGTATCGAATGTTCCGCCGCGTTGTTGCCTTCTTCCGTCGCGTAATATTTGGCTATGGCGCCCTCGGTGGCAAGGCCGTGTGAATTATCGTCCAGCTGTTTTGCCACGGAATCGATAAACGCCCTCGCGCCTTCAAACCTTATATAATGCGGCGTGATGAGTTTTAACATATAGCCCTGTTTGTCGGCCAGCGGGCCGCCGCCCTGTATGCGCTGCTGCGCGTAGTGAATGGCCGTCTCAACTGCTTCCTCTCCGGCGCCTAAACCGAAAGCGGCAACCATCAGACGCGTGTAGCCGAATACCGCCTGCGCCTGCCGTAATCCCTGGCCTTCGGCTAAACCTATTAAATTTTCAGCCGGAACATAAACCTCGTCAAAAGAAAGACCGGCGGTGTTGGACAAGCGGATACCGTGTTTGTCCTCATGCGCGTCCTGCGTAAAGCCGGGCATACCCTTTTCCACGATAAACCATGAAACGCCGCCGGGCGCTATGGCAAGCACCGTATAAATGTCCGCCACGCCGCCGTTGGAAATCCACATTTTGCTGCCGGTGATTTTATAACCGGTAATTTTACCGTTTTGTTCCACGCGTTCGGCGCGGGTTCTTAAAGAAACCAAATCGCTGCCGGCGTCGGCCTCTGTCGCGCCGTATGCTACCAGCTTCTGTTCGCGCGCTATTTTGCCGAACCATTTTGCTTTCTGCTCCGGCGTGCCGCCGACATTAAGCGGGTCCGAACCCAAAAAAGTCGCGAAAACGGAAGTGGCTATGCCGAGGTCAATTCTGGCCAGTTCTTCGCATACTCTGTAAATATCGGTTGTGCTGCCGGCAAGACCGCCGTATTCTATAGGAACTAAAAGGAGGTGTACGCCCAAAATTTTCGGGTCGTACATTTGTTTGAGGAGTTCGAGAGGTATTTCGTTTTTAGCGTCGTGCTCTCTCAGGAAATTAAAAGATATATTGTCTTTCGCGTAATGTTTAAGACTGTCAAGCATCAGGTTTCTTGTGGTTACGTCAATTTTTGGCATATCTTCTCCGTCCGGCTATAGAAACAAACTTTTCCCTTGCTGCTGGAAGGGAAAAGAATATCCACACATTATATATTTTATCATTTTGGGGGCTGGCTTGAAAAGAAGGAGCAATCGGAACTTTAACAGAAGCTTACCCCTCACACCCCAACCCCTCTCCCGCAAGGGGCGAGGTGAAAGACATAGCGGACACCGTGTCGTTGTTGTGTCGGGTTGTTGCAGTATCCCGTAGTTCGTCGGAAAAATTTCACAGGGATTTGCGGGAAATTTTAATTTTTTTCAGGGCGCGGCGTACTCAGAAGTTGAGGAGCAAAGCGACGAAACGGTACGTTAGCCCTGAAAAAAATTAAAATTTACCCAAATACCGAAGAACATTTTTCATCAACCCACCAAGTGACCGCAGGGAGCGAAACGGTAAACGATTGCGGAGCACTCAGCCGAAGGCGTTGTGATATAAGTGTGATTTTTTAGAAAAATCACTCCGTTACTAAAGTCTACCGCTTACCCGCGGCGTAGAGGATTGCGGCTACCATGCTTGACGCGTCGGCCTTCCCCTTCCCGGCAATATCAAACGCCGTGCCGTGCGTCGGGCTCGTCCTCATAAACGGCAGGCCGTACGTAATGTGGACTACAGGTTCTTTTGCAATCAGTTTCAGCCCTATCATCGCCTGGTCGTGGTACATGCAGATTATGCCGTCAAACAAACCTTTGGCCATTTTCGTCCACAAAGAATCAACCGGAAACGGCCCCTGCACGTTAAGCCCTTCCTTCCTCAAAACGCCGACTGCCGGTTTGATTATTTCCAGTTCTTCTGTGCCCAGTTTGCCGCCGTCGCCGGCGTGCGGATTGACGGCCGCCACGCCTATGCGCGGTTTTTTAAAACCTTTTTCAATCAGCGCTTTGTTGAAAAGCTGCGCGGAGTGTATTATTTTTTTATAGTTAATATCCGCCGGCAGATTTTTGATTGCCGAATGTTCCGTCACCAGCCCGACGTTCAGTTTGCCGGAAGTAAACATCATAAGAACGTGCTCTGATTTTGAAAATTCTTTTAAAAATTCCGTATGCCCGGTATATTTTACGCCGGCCATATTCCAGCTTTCTTTTGACACCGGCGCGGTGACCATTGCCTTAACTTCGCCTTTGGACGTAAGCCGCGCGGCCATTGTAACGGCGCTGAAAGAGGTCAGCCCGCCGTAAACCGTCGGCCCGGGCACGTCTGGCAGAGGCCCGGTCAGCTTGGACGCGGTATCAAAAACGGAACCAAGCTCCGGCGTAAAACCGTTTTTTATTAAAGCCTGTTTATCGCCGATTACGACGACGTCGCAAAGCGCCAGTACGCGCGCGTCTTTCAACGCTTTAACGGTAATCTCCGGCCCTATGCCCAGCGGGTCCCCGGCAGTAACGGCTATTTTTATTTTAGGTAACATAGTACTCCGTCCTCAAATTTTTTTCCTCTCCCTGAAAGGGAGAGGACACAGGTGAGGGTTTTGAAACACAAACATGCGCCGTTGTCGTAAATCTATTCAAGACATCGCCCTTCCGGGGCCGATAAGGTTAAAAACCTAAGTTGATGAACGACACATCAGTATTGTTGTGTTCAAAACCCTCACCCTACCCTCTCCCTGTCAGGGAGAGGGAAAACAGATGGAAACGCGGCACAACTTTACTCCGTCACCAAAATAAAAAAGGCTCTCGGTTTTTACGCTGAGAGCCTTTTTTATACTTTAAAACATTTGCTTACTTCTTTGGCTCTTGCGCGGTCCCCGACGCGGTGGGCGAAGAGGCCGTTTTATCAGCGGTTACGGCGGCCGGAGGCGTTACCGGCGCGGGTTTCGCGTCCGCTGCTTTAGCCGGAGTTACCGTGCCTGTCGCCGTGGGTGAAGAGGTCGTTTTATCAGTGGTTACAGCGGCCGGCTGCTGCGCGGCTAACTTGTCAAGCTCGCTGAAATCCATGTTGATTTTGATATCGGCTTTGCTCTTCAAATCATTAATATAGTCGGTCACCGCCGCCTGTATTCTCTGCGCGGCTATGAACTGGCCGAGGTCGCGCGCCACCTTTTCATAAGTGACTTCTTCGCCGGCGGAGCGTTCTTTAATTTTAATAATATGGAAGCCGATTTCGCTCCTTATGGGATCGCTCACTTTGCCGATGTCTAACGAAAACGCGGCTTTATCAATGGCGTCCGGCGCCTGGCCTTTGATTAAAATCATGTCGCCGCCGGTCTGCAGGCTTGATTTGTCTTCGGAATATTCTTTGACGGCGTCCGCGAAATCCCGGCCGTTGTCAATCTGTTTTTTGATATCTTTGGCTTTGGCTTCTTTTTCTTTGAGCTGCGCGGCCGTCAGGTCTTTGCCGGCGGCTATGAAAATGTGGCCTATTTTAACTTTCGGCGCGCTGAGCTGGTTTAAACGGACCGCTATCGCTTCCACGTCCTGCTTATGCTGGGCGGGTTTGATGCTCTCGGTAGCTTTGTTGTACTTTTTTAAGATGTCGTCCAGTTTAGCTTTTTTGGCTTTGTCGTCTAATTTTTTATTTTGCAGAACGTCTTTAGCGGCCTGGTCGCGCGCGGCTGTCGCGTCCATAGTCAGTTTAACTTCGTCGAACAAAGCCTTCGCGTCAGCGTCAGTCACCGGCGTGACTTTGCCGGAAATTACCGTCTCGATATATTTTCTTGAAATAATTTGTTTCTGCAGTCTGTCCCTGAACTGTTTCATCGTCAGGTTTTCTTTTTTAAGAGCGTCTTCGAACATTTTATTTCTGTCTTTATCGCTCAAATCATTGCCTTTATCGTCCTTCGTCGGAATCAAAGAATTTTTAGCGTCTAAAACCGCCTGGTCAATTTCTTCATCTCTGGCCTTAACGCCTTCTTTGGCGGCGGTCTGGTAAAGAAGTTCATCGTTAATCATCTGGTCCAAAACTTCTTTTTGTATTTTGAGTTTCGCGCCGGGCTGCTCCATAAGTTTCGGCGCCGCGGCCGTATACTGCGCGATAAAAGCGTCGGAAACTTTATTAAAATCAGACTGCAAAATAGGTTTGCCGTTGACGGTGGCCACGGCCTCGTCCAGCACAACCGCGCCGGCGGTTAACGCGAACAGCGTTAAAACGCCCGCTAAAAACAGGTTTTTAATCTTCATAATCTTTATATACCTCTACTTTATATTTATCAGACAGTCCGGCAAGATATTTGTCCAATTTCTGGTTCTCTATTATTTTGACAATTCTGTCCTGCGCGTCTTTCTTTGTAATACCCTTTTCGCCTACTTTATATATTATATGAAATCCGCGCTTGGTTTTGATAAAACCCTGAATAGAGTTTACGGGAGAGTTTGCGGCGGCGTTTTCAATTTCCGGCAGATATTCGCCGGGAATAAAAGTGTAAACCTGCCCTTTGTCCAAATCAGCCTGCGGGTCCACCGAATACTTTTTCGCAAGTTCTATAAACTTCGCTTCTTTAGAGCCGGAGACGGCTCTCAATTCTTTTAACACCGTCGCGGCGTCCTGCGCGTTGGAAATGACCATCTGGCGTATCGTGATTTCATACTTATATTTTTTGTAATAATCGTCAATTTCCTTCTGTGAGACGGCGATTGTCCCGTCCTGCCGCAGCGTTTCTTTAAGGATTTTAATCAAATTATATTTTTTCGCGTCCGCGAGGCGCGCGTCAAAATCCCGCTGCATATCGTCTATAGTCTTTTGATAAACGGGATTTTCGTCAATATTATTGCTCTGCGCGTTTGCCAGCAATAACTGCTCCCGGACCAAAACGTCCAAAAGGCTTTCCTGTCCGAAAATTGTCTTAGAATATTTCTGACCTTGCGGCGTCTGCGCGGCGATAACGTTGTCCATATCCGCCTGCATAATATAAACGCCGTTAACTTGCGCCAAAGCGCCTTCCGGCGGCTTTTGCGCGGGTTCTTCTTTCTTACACGCGGCGGTAAAAGCTATAAGACATAAAAAAGCAGTCAGCGTTTTTCTCATATTTAAAATTTACCATTTTTTGAACCTAATTAAAAATTTTATGCGCGGCGGAGCCACCGCCGCCGCTTTATTTAATATAATTGAGGTAATGACCACGAGAAAAATCTTTTGGCTGCTTTTCACGATAAACCTTTTTAATTATATAGACCGCCAAATGTTATTCGCAGTTTTCCCGCTTATTAAAACCGACCTGCTGCTGACGGACGCTCAGCTGGGAAGCCTTGCCTCGGCCTTTATGCTCGTCTACATGCTTTACGCGCCGGTGGCCGGTTATTTTGCCGACAGAACGCCGCGGCAGTACTGGATGGGCATAAGCGCCGTGCTGTGGAGCCTTGCCACTTCCGCCACCGCCATAGCAAATAATTTTATACACCTGCTTATGGCCCGCAGTTTTATAGGCGTGGGAGAGGCGGGGTTTACGGCGGTAGCGCAGGGTTTTTTGGCGGAGAACAGCCCGCATGAAAACCGCGCCAGGATTTTGGCCGCTTTCGGTTTGGCTTTACCCATAGGCAGCGCGCTGGGTTATCTGTTGGGCGGTTTTATGGGCGGACATTTCGGCTGGCGCGCGGCGTTTATGATACTCGGCGTGCCGGGGTTATTTCTCGGTATTTTGGCGGCGTTAAAAATAAAAGATAAACGTAAATTTTTGAAACCGTCGGAAAAACCTAATCTTATCGCTTACTACATACTTCTCCGCAATAAATCTTTTTTATTCACGTGCCTCGCGCAGGCTTTCGCGATTTTTATAGTGGGCGGCTTAGCCGCGTGGCTGCCGACGTATTTTAACAGATTCTTCGGCTACAGCGTGCCGAAAGCCAGCATGATTTTCGGCATTATGATATTCTGCGGCGGCGCGTTAGGCATGTTTCTGGGCGGGCAAATCGCGGACAGGCTGCTCAAGAAAACCAACAAAGCTTATTTTATAACCGCCGGAGTAAGTTTCGCGCTGGCCATGCCTTTCGCGGCGCTGGCCGTGGTGACGGATAATTTTACGTTATCCGTAATATTTTTCTCCGTCGCGATAGTTCTGGCGTCAATACAAACCGGTCCGCTGAACGCGGCAATCGTCGACGTGACGTCGCGCGGCATGCGCTCAATGGCGTTTGCTTTAAATATTTTTATAATACATTTGTTAGGGGACGCGATATCGCCGTACGTTATAGGCAGAGTGTCCGATTTGACTAATCTGAGAATGGCTATTCTGGTATGTCTTCTTGCGGTAGTGCCCGCCTGCGTTTTCTGCGCGCTGGCGGCGTATACCATAAAAAATAAATCTTTATTACGTAAAATCGTCGACAACTAGATTTTCTTCCCTTTTTAAGGGAAGTACCGGCGAAGCGGGGGAAGGGTTTTGAACCAACCCTGATACTTAAGCTTATCCCCCGGTTTAAAACCCCTCGGCCCTCCGGGGCCACTCCCCTTAAAAGGGGAGAAAATTAAGCGGCGTTTTTTGCGCCGGCTTCCAATGCTTTCTTATTTAATTCAAGCATTTCCGGCGTGGCGCGTTTGAAAACCGTTTGCATCGCTTTTGATATTGCGTCAATGCCGACGGCCGCCGTAGCCGCCGCGAAAGCGCCCAGCGCGACAAGATTCGCCACTTTCAAATTACCCAGTTTCTGCGCGATGTCGTTACACGGCACGTTAAGCACTTTAATATCTTTGCGCTGCGGTTTTGAATTTACTAGAGAACTGTTTATGATTAAAAGCCCGCCCTTTTTCAGCATAGGCTCAAATTTGGGAAGGGACGGCTCATTCATGACAATAACCGTGTCCGGCGCGGTGACGATGGGAGTATAAACCTCGTCGGACGCTATTACGACGGAGCAATTCGCCGTGCCGCCGCGCATTTCGGAACCGTACGACGGAAACCAGCTTACTTTTTTACCGGCCGTAATCCCGGCCTGCGCTAAAAGTATGCCCGCCGAAACTATCCCCTGCCCGCCGAAACCTGATATTCTGATGCCTTGATACATAAATTACCTCTTAACCATGTATGGTCTGCTTAAATCGTTAAAAAAATAATTTTCTTCCCTTTTTAAGGGAAGTACCCGCGAAGCGGGGGAAGGGTTTTAATCCAACCCTGATATTTTAGCTTGTCCCCCGGTTTAAAACCCCTCCCCGCCTTCGGCGGTACTCCCCTTATAAAGGGGAGAAAATTTTAATCCGCCGCCGGTCCTTATTTTTCGTCCTTAAAAACGCCAAGCGGATATTGCGCCATCATGTCTTTCTGCACAAATTCCAAAGATTTTACGGCGTCAGTCCCCCAGTTGGTGGGACACTGGGACAAAACTTCAACCAGGCTGAACCCGACGTTGTTAACCTGGTTTTCAAAAGCCTTTTTAATAGCTTTCTTGGCTTTGATTATGTTCGCGGGAATATCAACGGCCACGCGCTCCAGATATTTCGCGCCTTTAATGGCCGAAAACATTTCGCAGATATTTATAGGATAACCCTGTAATTTCGGGTCCCGTCCTTTAGGCGCGGTGGTGGCCGGCTGGCCGACAAGAGTTGTCGGCGCCATCTGCCCGCCTGTCATACCGTAAATGGCGTTGTTGATAAAAATGACGGTAATATTTTCGCTTCTGACGGCCGCGTGCACGCTTTCCGCCATGCCGATGGACGCCAAATCGCCGTCGCCCTGATAAGAAAAAACAATGCTGTCCGGTTTGGACCTTTTGATGCCGGTGGCAATCGCCGGTCCGCGCCCGTGCGCGCCCTGTATGGCGTCGCAGTTAAAATAGCTGTCCGCAAATACCGCGCAGCCGACGGGGGCGACTAAAACGGCTCTGTCGCGTACGCCGAGTTCGTCCAGAGTTTCGGCAATCAGTCTGTGCACTACGCCGTGGCCGCAGCCGGGGCAATAGTGAAAGGGAACGCTGGTCAAACTCTGCGGTCTTTTTGTAACGGGATTCATAATTATTTTCCCCCTTCGCAGCCGCTCGGGTTGAACGGATAAAGTTGTTCTTTCCCGCCGGACAAAGCCGATTTAATGGCCGTCACGATATCCTCGCCCGCCGGCATTGCGCCTCCCACGCGGGAGTGCAGATAAACCGGCGCTTTGCCGTTTACCGCCAGTTTAACGTCGGTAATCATCTGGCCGCGGCTCATTTCAACGCAAAGCATGGCTTTGCATTTTTTAGAAAGTTCGCAAAGCCGCTTATACGGAAAAGGCCACAATGTTATAGGTCTGAATAAACCCACTTTAATACCGGCTTTCCTGGCTTCCTCAATGCCGGCCAGCGCCGCGCGGGAAGAAATGCCGTAGGCGACAACGATTATATCCGCGTTTTCGGTATACCGCTCTTCAAACAAAACTTCTTTTTCTTCGACGATTTTATACCGCTCGTCTCTTTTTAAAAGCGCGATTTCCAGCTCACCGTCTTTTAAATAGTAAGAAAACACCATGCGTCTTTCGCGCCCTTTGGCGGGGCCTATGGCCCAATCGGGCTCTTTCAAAGTTTTAGTATCAACGGGTTCAAAGTTAAAAGACATACCTTCCATCATCTGTCCCAAAATACCGTCGGCAAGTATTAAGGAGGGTATTCTGTATTTTTCGCTTAATTCATAAGCAAGCTTGGGAAAATTCCCCATTTCTTCGACGGAGTTCGGCGCAAGCACAAAAGTTCTGTAATCGCCGTGGCCGCCGCCCCTGGTCGCCTGAAAATAGTCGCCCTGCGCGCCCGCGATATTGCCAAGGCCCGGCCCGCCGCGCATAACGTTGGCGATAAGGCACGGCAAATCCGCGCCGGCAAGATAAGAAATGCCTTCCTGTTTCAAACTTATGCCCGGGCTGGAGCTGGACGTCATGCTCCTGGTCCCGGTGGACGCCGCGCCGTAAATCATATTAATAGCCGCGGTCTCGCTTTCCGCCTGGACAAAAGCGCCCCCCCTGTCGGCCATTTTTGCGGCCATATATTCCGGCACTTCGTTCTGGGGCGTGATGGGATACCCGGCGAAAAACCGGCACCCCGCCCGCAAAGCGCCTTCCGCCATAGCCTCGTTCCCTTTCATCAAAACTTTTTCTTTTGGTAACATAGTACTCCGTCCTCCTATTTTGTCCCTCTCCCTGAAAGGGAGAGGGCACGGGTGAGGGTTTTGAAACACAAACATGCGCCGTTGTCATTAAATCTATTCAAGGCCCCGCCCTTCCGGGGCCGATAAGGTAAAAAAACTAAGTTGATGAACGACACATCAATATTGTTATGTACATGTTGTGTTCCGAACCCTCACCCTGCCCTCTCCCTTTCAGGGCGAGGGGAAAGACTTTTTTCATTTAAAAACCGTTATCGCTAAATCGGGGCAGACCTGATAACACATAGTGCAGCCTATACAGGCCTTCTCATCGGCCATCTCTGACGGATAATACCCGGTCTTGCTGAATTTGTCCGATTTTCTTAAACATTTCTTCGGACACACTTTCACGCACAGATAGCACCCTTTGCAAAGTTTTTGGTCAACTTCAATTTTAGGCATAAACGCCTCCGTATATATAAAGTGTATAACTTTAAAACCCGCGTTACAAATCTAAAACTTGTTAACTACACCCGTTTTTGTTATTCTTTACTTATGAAAATCACGGTTAAACTTTATTTTGCATTACTTCTGTTTTTTCTCCCTTTTTGTCTTTTTGCAAAGCAGGTTGTAATTTTTCATACCAGCGACACGCACGGTTTTTTTTACCCGGAACTAGACCGTTCTTCCGGCCGCATGCAGGGCGGTTTTGCTACCGTTCAGAACGTCGTAAAAGCGGAATCTCTGCCGCACATGCTGCTTGACAGCGGCGATTATTCCAACGGCACCGCCGAAGTAAAAGATACCAAAGGCGTCGCCGCGATAAAAATAATGAACGCGATGGGCTATGCCGCGACAACGATAGGCAACCATGAATTTGATTTTGGCGAAAGCCAGTTTTTGGAAAACCTGAAATTGTTTAAATTCCCGGTTTTAAGCGCGAACACTATTGATTCCCGCACCGACTCCCTTCTGCCAAACACCAAACCTTATGATTTCTTCGAAATTGACGGCGTAAAAGTCGCAATAATAGGCATAGGCAAAGAGGGCGACAACAAATTTATAAAATTCAAAAAGCCGCAGACCGTGATAAAACCGCTGCTTGACGAAATAAAAAAACAAAACCCGGGCGTAATAATCCTGTTAATCCACGATTCTTACGACCATGACAACGCCGATATCGCCAAAAAATTCCCGGACATAAATATCATTCTCGGCGGCCACGCGCATAAAGAATATCAGAACATTTTTATAGGCAAAACTCTGCTTGCCGAAAGCGGCTCGTACCTGAAAACCATGTCCAAAGTGACTGTGGATATAGACGATAAAACGGGCAAATACAAGTCCGCGCGTTCTCAGCTTATACCGCTGTATATTGACAAAACCGGCGAAGACAAAGATATAAAATCTCTGGCCGAGAGCCTGCGCGTGCCCGGCTTGGACAAAAAGCTCGGCAGCACGGCGGAATATATCAGCAAAAATCCCGTCAAAGACAACTGCATTGATTCCCCGTTAAACAACTGGATTGCGGACATTATGCTGGCCAACGTCAAAGCTGATTTCTCAATCCAAAACACCGGCAGCGCCAGAATAAGTCTTGAGAAAGGGTCCGTTACAATGCGGGACATGATAAACTTATTCCCGTTTGACAATAAAACAGCCGTCGTCACCGTAGACGGATATTTTGTAAAAAGGTTTGTGCATAACGGCATAAAAAACGGAAAAACGTTATATACCTACGGCAACCTGACCGCGGCGTTCAGAACCAAAAACAACAAAATAAAAGATTTGCAAATCTTTATCGCCGGGAAACCCGTTGAAAATCACAAAACTTATACTTTGGTGACAAACGAATATATCGCCAACGGAAACACCGAAGGCTGGATGTTCAAGCGCGTGCCGCCGGAAAACAAAAAATTTATCGACGCCGGTATACGCGCCATGCTCATCAAAGATTTGCAACAAAATTCGCCGCTAAAACCCGCGGCCGTATGCCGCCTGCAGGAAATCAAATGAAAAAATTTTTAATTTTATTTCTCCTGCTGCCGCTGATGTCCTGCAAGGAAAAACCGTTTGCCGTCATAAATATTTACCATACCGGCGGAACAGGCGGCATGTACTGGAGCAGGGAGGAACCCGCCTTTGACAACCGCGTCGCCGGCGGATACGGGGTGCTTAAAAATTTTCTGGCGTCGCAGCCGGGCAAAAAATTAATTCTGGACAGCGGGGACTGGTTCTCTCAGACGCCGGAAGGCACGCTGTTCAAAGCCGGCTTCCCGCTCGGCGTAATGAAAGATTTGGGTTACGACGCGGCGGGCATAAGCTACGAAGACTTTAACCAGGGCTGGGCTCCTCTTTATGAAAGTATAAAAAACTCCGGCATGACGGTAATATCGTCAAACATACAGACAAAAAACGGAACCATCCCGCCGCGCGTGCAAAATTTCTTAATCAAAGAAATTTCAGGCGTAAAAATAGGAATTTTTTCGCTTATAGTAAAAGCGAACGTCAGCGCCGCTCAGAGCCGCCTGGGAGACATCGTCGTGCAGGACGAAATTGACTCCGCCTCCTCCGCCGTCAACACGCTCAAAGACAAAGGAGCAAACATCATAATCCTGCTGACGGATATAGGCACAAACGACACTAATTTTGACGAGCACACCATTTTGGAGCAGGTCGAAGGGATTGACATAGTTCTTTCCACGGCCGCGCAGGGGGACGACGCGGATATGGAAAAATACAACGGCGCTTATATCGTCAGAACAGCTCCGTTCCTGACGTCGGTCAGCAAATTGAAAATAACTCTTGATAACGATAAAAAAATATCCGGAATACGTTTTGATTCCGTGCCGCTTTTACAGGACACTTACGGCGAAGACGCGGATTTAAAAGCCGCAATCGCGCATATGCGCCAAAGCGTAAACAGAAAATTAAATTACGTCGTGGCGACGGCGGAAAGCACAATAAAAGACATAGATACCGCGCCGAGTGCTCTGGGCGAACTTATAGCCGGCTGTCTTAAAGAATGGGCCAAAACCGATATCGGGATAATCAATTCTGATTCTATACGCGCGGACATTCCTCCCGGCAAGATAACCGAATATTCTTTATACGAGCTTTATCCGTACGCGGACACGGTAATGTCCGTCCGTCTGCGCGGCGAGGAAATTAAAAATATAATGGAAAAAAGTCTGGCGTCCAAAAATAATTTCCCGCAAATCGCGGGGATGAAAATTGAATATAACCCATCCGCCGAAGAAGGAAACAGAATAAAAAAGATATTGATTAACGGCGCGCCGCCCCAGCCGCAGACGGTATACCGCATGGCCGCGACGGACCATATTATAGCCGGCGGTTTCGGCCACGACGAATTTATTAACGTCGTCGAATTTAAAAACACGCAGGTCGACGTGCGCGCCGTAATGCGCCAGTGCTTTGCCAAGAAAAAAATAATAAAAGACGAACCGCCGTCCGCCTGGAAGATTGTACAATGAACAAATTTATAAAACCGCTGGCTATAGGAAGTTTCACCGCAAAAAACAATCTGCTTCTCGCGCCGATGGCGGGGATAACCGACACGCCGTTCAGGATTATGTGTCTTAAACACGGCGCGGGCATAGTTTGCGCGGAAATGGTAAGCGCGCGCGGCGTGGACAGGGAAAACGCCAAAAGCCTGCGAATGCTTCAAATTGACAAACGCGAACACCCGGTGTCTATGCAGATTTTCGGCTCAACGCCCGAAGATATTTCAAGCGCGGCCCGAGTTGCGGAAATTGCGGGCGCGGATATAGTCGACATAAACGCCGGCTGCCCGGTCAAAAAAATAAACAAAGCCGGCGCGGGCTGTGTTCTGATAAAACAGGAAAAACTGCTGGCGGAAATCGTGCGCGCCGCCGTAAAAGCCGTAAAAATCCCGGTAACGTTAAAAACAAGAATAGGATTAACCGAAGGCAATTTCGCCGGCGACAAACTGGCAAAAATAGCGGAAAACGAAGGCGCGGCGGCGCTTGTAATGCACGCGCGATACGCCAGCAAAATGCATTCCGGCCCGGCGGATTTGGACGCGCTGGCAAAAGTTGTTGCCGTCTGCAAAATCCCCGTGATAGGCAACGGCGGAATAATAAATCTAGAACTGGCAAACAAAATGTTTGAGACGGGAGTAGCCGGCGTAATGCTCGGCCGCGGCGCGCTCGGCAACCCGCGTATTTTTGAGCAAATCGCCGCCGGCAAAGAAGAGCCGCCGAACCCGCGCCAAAAAGCGTCTGATTACCTGGCAATCATAAAAGAAAACGTAAAATTTTACGGCGAAAAAACAGGTTTAACCCGCGCGCGAAAAACGACAGGTTACTGGCTGAGCGGTTTCCCGGACGCAAGCGCCCTCCGCGCGGAATTTATGAAAATCACAACGCTGGCTGAAGCAGAAAAATTATTCAGCGGTATTATAAAATAATATTTTCTTCCCTTTATAAGGGAAGTACCCGCGAAGCGGGGGAAGGGTTTTGAGCCAGTACCGAATAACAAAAGCTTATCCCCCGGTTTAAAACTCCTCCCCGCCTTCGGCGGTACTCCCCTTATAAGGGGAGAAAATAAGGAATACATTAAAAATGAGACCGATATCCGCCGCGCAAATGCGCGAAATTGAACGCCGCGCCGTTGAAGAATTTAAAATATCCGAAGACGCGCTTATGGAACACGCCGGCCGCTCCGCCGCCGAACAAATTTTAAATTACATTCTGCCGCTGGCAAAAGAAAAAAGAGAAAAGAAGGAAATAATTGTCGTCTGCGGTTTTGGCAACAACGGCGGCGACGGCCTGGTCTGCGCCCGTTATCTGCTGGAAAATAACTGCAACGTTTATTGTTACATAGTTAACAACGGCGCGTACAAACCGCTGGTAATGAAAAATTTAAAACGCGCTTTTTTCTCACACCTGTCAGTTAAAGAAATTGAGCAGGATTTAACGGATTTAAAAAATTCTCTTCAAAACGCTGATGTGATTGTCGACGCGCTGTTGGGCATAGGCGCCGAGGGCGCGCCGCGCGGAATATTTAGAGAAATAATTAATTTAATCAACCAAAGCGCCGCAGTAAAAATTTCAATAGACGTTCCCAGCGCTTTTGAAGTAAAGCCGGACTACACCTACGCCTGCGGCTTCATAAAAGAAGGCTGCGCGCCGGAAACCTGCGGCAAAATAAAAATTTTAGACATCGGTCTGCCGGAAGAACTGAAAAATAATTAAAATCTTTTTCCGGCGGTGCCGTTTTGTTCGGCGGATAAAACTTCTCCGTCAAATTTAATAAAATTATTTTCGCCGCCGGTAAAAATCGTATGCGAACCGGTAAAATTAAAACTCATGCCGTCTTTGGAAGTCCCGCTGTAGCCGGTGTTTTCCCAAAAGCGGTCGGCGCCTTTGTTAACGCCCCAAAAACTTTCAACCCTGATATTCCCAAAATTAATTTTCTCGCCGGGCCAGATATCTTTAAACGGTTTGACGGTTTTTGACGCGAAAGATAATTCCTGCGGCGCAAAAACAATGTCCGCCTTGCGCCTGGACAACGAAAAAAGCGCGTTGCGTAAAACGTCTTCGTCAAAATTCTTAGTCGTAATCACCGTCTTCCCGTCCATATTAAAAACCACCGCGCCTTTGCCGAAATTGTTAAGAATATAAAAATAATTTTTGGGTTTAAACGGATTTATAAAAACAGCCGCCGCCATAATTACAGCCAGAACTCCGACGACAATACGCTTGTGTTTAAAAATATTTGAATTATAAACAAAGAACAGACAAATAAAAAATACCGCGATTACCGGCGCGGTCAGAGAGGGCATATCCGCCGCAGAGAAAGGCAGGGAAGCAAAAAATTTCAACAGTCCGTTAAATACCCAAAGCAGCGCGTAACAAACGCCCCACACGGCTTTGAACAGAAAACCAATCCCCGTCAGGTGAGCCGCGTAAAGCAAAAACCCGCACGCGAGCAAACACCCGGTCAGCGGCACCAGAAAAATATTTGACGCGAAAGCCACAAAAGAATATCTGTAAAAAACGTTTGCGTAAATCGGCAGCAGGACAAGCTGTACCGACAGAGTTATCAAAAAAGTTTCAGCGGGCCTTTTTATAACCGGCGGCCATTTGGGATTAATTTTAAAGGTTTTGACGGAAAGCAAAATAATAAAAGTGGCCAAAAAAGACATTTGAAAGCCGGTCTCATAAACGCTTCTCGGGTTCAGCAAAATTATAACCAGCGCGGCGGCGGTAAGCCCGTGCAGCGCGCCGGAATTTCTGCCCGTTTTCAGGCCTATGCCCGCGCACGCCGTCATAATATAAGCGCGCAGCAGAGAAGCGTCCGCGCCGGCTATCAAAGTATAAATCCCCGACGCGGCCAGAGCTGTTGGCAGCCGCAGATTATATTTTAATCCGCACGCGGCGCACAAAAAATAAATAATTACCATGACGAACCCGACGTGCAGTCCCGACGCCACCAGCAAATGCACAACGCCGCCGTCCCTGAACGCTTTATGCAAATCATCCGGCACGCCGCTCCTCTCGCCCAGCGTGACGCCGCTTAATACCGCGGCGTTTTCTTCGTCAAAATTGTCCGCGAACAATTTTAAAATATCATTTCTGATTTTATTTGTTATCCTGAAAAACAACGGCGCGGGAGTAATGACGGCGGCGCTTTCCGCGTTAAGCTGGGTGTAAATTCCTTTGTTAGCCAGATACTCCGCCCAGTCAAAATTACCCAAAATAGAAACCGAAAACGGTTTGTCCAAATGCCCTTTGGCTTCGATAGTATCCATGAAATTGACGACGGTATCCGGCGGCAGTTTTACATAAACTCTTCCGCGGGCGGGCTTGCCGTCCACGGAAATAATTTTGACGAAAACATTAACGGAAGATTTTTTGATTTGCGGATACTGCGTGACGCGGCCGGTAAGCGTAACATCGGCGGGCGTTTTATAATAAATATCACCCGACGGAATTTCTTTAGGAAGAGAAATAAGAAAAAGAATATAAAAAACAAGAAAGACAAACAAAGGTCTTTTATACATAAGCACCCGTTGTTAAAGCCGCCGTATCAGCCGCCCGCGTTCAGGAAACAAGTTGCTTCCGTTAAACATTTTTCTTCCCTTTATAAGGGAAGTGCCCGAAGGGCGAAGGGTTTTTACCCGGTACCGGTTAATAAAGTTGGTATCCCGGTTCAAAACCCCTCCCCGGCTCCGCCGGTACTCCCCATT
>Ga0123354_10000235_pt1 | contig 49650 bp, 54 predicted proteins | sample TergutLab28metaG_2_FD_97872 | JGI IMG/M metagenome (GOLD analysis project Ga0123354, IMG submission 97872) | Labiotermes labralis P4 segment gut microbial communities from Petit-Saut dam, French Guiana - Lab288 P4 | ecosystem: Host-associated > Arthropoda: Insects > Digestive system > Gut ... | reverse complement strand
TGTTTTTTTGCTGCCTTTTTTGACAAAGCACCTCATTTCAAGCCTTTTATTCTGTCGAAATTTATTTTTAACTACTTTATACTCTTACCCTTACCTACATTTGCAACATCAAAATTTATTCTAGTTTACTTTCGACGTTAGGTTACTGGTTAACACTTTAGCTTAAAACTTCCGCTTCCTTAAGTACAGTATAGCTTTTAAAAAGGCTCCTCCAAGCCTCCGAAGACTCCATGGGCCTCAAAGGGCTGTCGTTCACCTTTTTAAAAGCTATACTATACTTAAGGAAGCTACTTCGCAGAAAAATGCTAACTGATAACAAATTGTGATTGACATGTCACATTTCTGCATTACAAATAAAATTTTTCGTATACTCGTCTGAGTAGTTACGACATATCATTTATAAAAACGAAAAAACGATAAAAACGAAAAAACGAATAGAAACACTTGACATACTTTAACTTTAATACTATAATACAAATTAAGAAGGGGGTAAACCTAATGAAAAAGACCGAATTAGAAGAATTATATTCTAAAATCGAAAGTGCTACTTGCTCACAAAGCGGACATTAATAGAATATAAAAAATGAGGTACACTTAATCTTATGCTGTATCCTCATTTTTTAATTAAATGTTTTTATACTTACTTTTTCTTTATTTAAGCACCGCTTTTATTCTCCTTATCCCAGAAGATGAAGCCTCTTCTTTAATAATCTTAAATTCTCCTAATTCATTAGTATTTTTCACATGTGGTCCACCACATAGTTCTTTAGAAATATTCCCAATAAAGTATACTGTAACAATATCAGGATATTTATCAATAAATACACATTCGGCTCCTATTTTAATAGCTTCCTCTTTACTCATATTCTTAAAATTAACTTCGATTCCTTCTTCAATCCATTTATTAATTAATCCTTCAATATTTTTGATTTCATTGTCAGTTAATTTATGATTGCAATTAAAATCAAAACGAAGTCTTTCTTCTGTGATATTTGAGCCTCTTTGATGTATATCATTACTAATTATTATTTTTAACGCAGAATTTAATAAATGAGTCGCAGTATGATATTTCTTTTCTACTTCAGAATTACTCATTAAACCACCTTTAAATTTATTATTTGCTCCAGCTCTAGATTTTTCTTGATGTTCTTTAAATTTTCGTCTAAATCCTTCACTATCCACTCTAAAACCTTTTTCCTTGGCAATTTCTTCAGTTAGTTCTATAGGAAAACCAAATGTGTCATATAATTTAAATGCATTTATAGCATCAATTGCTCCTTTTGCAACTTCTTTATTGGCACTAATATCATCAATTAACCTTCCAAATTCTTTTAACCCCTTTTCTATAGTACGATTAAATTTAAGTTTCTCTTTACTTAATTCCTCAAACACTATCTCTCTATTTTCTCTAAGTTCATTGTAATATTTACTATATTGATTGATAATAATTTCAGCAACCCTCTTTTCCCAATTGGTACTAATATCAATATTTAGCTTTCTAGCATGCCTTATAGCTCTTCTAATTAATCTTCTTAATATATATCCTTGGTCTGTATTAGAAGGTTTAATACCTGCAGGATCAGCCAAAATAAATACTGCTGTTCTGATATGGTCTGCGATTATTCGCATCGAAACTTCATTACCTTTATATGATAATTTTGTTATGTTTGATATCTCTTCTATAATATCATTCCAAACACTCGATTCATAATTATCATTTTTCCCTTCTAAAATAGCAACCGTTCTTTCATAGCCCATTCCTGTATCTACATTTTTTTGAATTAATTCTTCAAATGTTTCATCTTCATTATGATTATACTGTATAAATACATTATTCCAAATTTCAACCCATCTTTCATCAGAAGGATTGAATTTTTCCGGAATTGCATCGTCACTTCTCCAATAAAAAATTTCCGTATCTGGTCCACATGGACCAAATTGCCTCATATTCGGCCACCAATTGTTTTCCTCATTTAAATATGCAATGCGAGATTCTGGTATTCCCTGTTCCATCCAATATTTAGCAGAGATAATATCTTTATTCACTAAATGATTCCCCTCAAATACAGTTATAGCTAACCTTTCGAGTGGTATATTAAGTTTTTTAGTTAAAAATTCAAATGACCAAGCAATTGATTCTTTTTTAAAATAATCTCCTAAAGACCAGTTTCCTAACATTTCAAAAAAGGTATGGTGTGTGGTATCTCCAATGGAATCCAAGTCATTGGTTCTTATACATTTCTGATAATCACATAGCCTCTTTCCAAGAGGATGCTCCATTCCTTTTAGAAATGGAATGAGTGGTTGCATCCCTGCAGTATTAAATAGTACGCTTGGATCATTTTCAGGTATCAATGATGCTGATGGTATTTGTTTATGCCCCTTACTAATAAAAAAATCAATATATAAATCTCTTAAGTTCATTTCGTTTCCTCCAACATTTTACAAACTAACATTTGTTGTTCTACTAGCGATATGTCGTATATATTAAATATAAAGATAATCACATATGGTAATATTTTATATATTTCAAACAATAAATTTATATTAAGTAATTCATAATATAAATCATCATAAAGAAAAATTGTTATTTCTTTTAAATTTATTGTTTCTATCTTATCACTTTTTCGTAGTTCATGCAATATCTTTAAACTTTTTAGTATTATTTCTTTAGGAATATTTCTAAAAATGCTTTTCAGTATGGAAAGATAATAATTTATATTCATTATTCTATTATTAGATATTATATCTTCTGCAGCAATTTTAAAATAATTAGATATGACCTCAAATCCTTCTTCCCCTCCAAATTGAAAGCATTCAGGTTCATATATTTTGTTATATTGTATATTTAATATGTTAGTATGTGAATAAACTCTAAGGTATAAAAAAGGTCTTTTAATTATGTAGAAATACTTATGCGACATGAAATCAAATCTTTTTAGCTTATTTATTACTCTGCCAATATTGTCTTCTATTACAAATTTATATTCATACCACTTCATAATTTTTAAAATACTCCTTATAATCTTCTATATTATAATAATCCCATACAAAATGACATCCTCCACGACAATTTTCATACCATTTACACCTTTTACACAAGTCTTCGAATTTATCATATTTACTCTTGCAAAATTCATTATAATTTATATCAATTATTTCATTATTATTGTTTATATCGACCTTACCTTTTTTATTGAAAATATCTTGGTTACATGTTAACAAACTTAAATCCGTATCAATATAAATACCAGTACCAGATAAAACAAAACAAGGATCGATTGATATAATATTTTTTTTAACCATATCAATTAATCTATCATTGTTAATAAAACACAACGGGAAATCAGCTGATATCTTAAACATCTTAAACTGTTTAAAAAAACGTTCATATACATCTTCACAAAATTTTGCCATTTCTATTGGATTTAGTGTTTCTTCAGCTACCAACTCCCCATTTTTTATATATGGTTTTCCAAAGTCAAATATTACATTTTGAGCACACATATCAACCAAACAATCAAAATATTCATTGATATGCTCTTTTGTGTTTTTAGTAACAGTTATTGTTATATTAGGAGTAACTCCGTTCTTTACCAGATTGTTAAATCCTTTTAATACTTTATTAAAATTATTTGTTGAAGTAGTTAATTTATAATCATTACTACCATATCCTTTTAAAGAAATAGTAATCTTATTAATCCCTGTTTTACATATTTTTTCTGCATATTTATAATTACTAAATGCAATTCCATTTGTCAGTACAACTGGTATTTGATTGTTTTTAATAATATATTCAATTAGTTTCTCCAAATTTAAATATAGAGTTGGCTCCCCACCAATTATAACAATTCTCTCGACATTTTTACTTTTCAAATAATCAACGCACTTTAAAACTGTAGACAGATTCATACTATTTTTATTTGAAAGAACATCATTTGCATAACACCAATTACATTTATTATTACAATTTCGATTAATAGTTATCCAGCCTACTTTACTCATTTATATTATACCTCCATGTATTTTTCTCTATTCATAACGTACATCATATATGTTAATGTCGTTTTCATTTCTTTTTCTGTAAAGTTCAACATGTTAACAACATTACTTAAAATATTAGCTAGTATTTTTCTACGACCAAAATCTTTTGAGTATGTATTAATAAGAATATCAATTTTATTTATTAATGAAGTTACTTCTTTAATATTACTTTCGCCAACGTATCTATCAATATAGTTTTTAGTATTATGTATTAAAAGCAAATTTTCTTCGGTTTCTAATTCCTTTATGTTATTAATTTCATAAATAGGATATATTTGCATTAAAACATCCCAACTTTCAAATCTGTCATTATTAAAATGCAAACATAAATAATATGTTAAAAATCTGAAAATATTAATTTTATCCTTAACTAATATTGCACATATGTCGCTGACTATTTTCGTAATCTCATTATTCATAACTAACTTCCAAATTTAATAAATAATTATCACTATTAAAGTCTTCATTTAGAAGATTATTAACGAATTTTACATGTGCATTGTCATTTCTGATGTTTTCTATTTTCATACCAATGATTATACCTATGTTCCTATCAATAATAACCTTTGCAAACGTAGTGCCTTTTATTGTTTCTCTTTCACTTATTGGCATATCAATATATTCAATCATATTATCATTATCATAATGCAATCTTGCCAACCTGTTATTTGCATGTAATTCAAAATTATCATATATACGATATACAATTTCAAAATATTTTTTAGAATATATACGATTTTCCACTAAAAACTGCTGCCTTTTAGTCTCATGAGTGCAAACATTAACAAAAAAATTCAGATTATTATTTGAAGCATATTCAATCATCTTAAGTGCCAAATATTTGCTATTATAAATTGGATATTCATATCTTGGCATAGAATCAACCATAGGTCTAATTCTCCCTTTCTCAATAAGAAGTTTATAATTTCTATTTAAAAATTCAGTTTCTCTATATCCATTATAAAAAAATTCAACTGCATTCAAACCAGTAATACCACATGTGTTTAGCATATTTAATAATTCGAATAATTCATTTTCTTCATTTGGAATGATAGGAATTTCAACTAAAACATTAGGAATATATTTATGTAATTCATTTAATAAATCAAAGTTAATTATTTCATTAGGTTTGATTGACAATCTAATTTCATCAATTTTATATCTACTCAGACTAAGCATGTCATCTTTTGATATCAGTTCTCCATTACTATAAATACGAACATACAAATTAGCAAATTCTTTTCTAATATATTGTAATATACTAAATAATTCATTCTTATATAAGAACGGCTCTCCACCACTAATAGCAATCGATTCTAGTTTTATCTTATTGTTTTTATTCGCTATTTCTTCTTTTATTTTTTTAAGATCTGGCCTATTCTCAATATTAAAATCTTCTATTGCAAAACAAAAAAAACATGATTTGTTACAGTTTTGAGTCAACCTAATTGTACAACCAGTATCATTATTACAATGTTCGCAAGCTTTAGATCTGCCTTTGTAAAAAAAAATATTTTTATCTACATTTATATAAATATCTTTAAGTTTTTTTATCTTCTCTTGTAATTCACCAATTCTTTCATCCTCAATAATAACTTTAAATTTGTGCAGTTTTTCCGATACTTTTTTCAAATGCAATTTACGATAATGTATATATTCATTAATATCTTCTATAATTTTTGTATTAACTGTTTTTTTATTTGTATACATTTCACCACTCCTCTTTAATTAAATGTTATATTAAATATTTTTATAAACAAATCAAATATTGTGTAAGAAAATCATTTTGTAAATCAATGTCGCTAATACATTCATTATTAGGCAATACTTCTTCTATATAAAAATATTCATTTACTAAATATCTCTTTAATTGCATTAGACTATATGGATTATGTATGTCTATAATCCTTCTATCTTCATTTGGATTATTAAAAATATTAATATATCTAGGTATATTCTTATCTAAAAGTACCTTTATTGTATTAATGAAATTATTATATTCTAATAATGAAAATTTAAAATTAATATTTATTTCATTACTATATATTTTCCATGTTCTTTTTTGAACGATTAAATTATTGATTAATAGTCTTGGTACATAATCTTTATCTGTAACAAAATACTCCATTATATTAGGAATAGAATAAGTTTCAGATTGATAGTAACTTATCATTTTTATAAATTTGGAAATTATAAAAATGGAATTTGGTAAAGTTGTGTGAAAAACTGGTTCAAAATATTTGTTGTATTTTTTAGAATAAAATTGTATATTATCACCCTTAACTTCTAAAAAAACATCATTAATATCAATTATCTTTCCATCTATGTTGACTGGGTTAAGATTAATATTTAACACAAAGTCTGTATATTTATTTCTTCTAAATGTATGATAATTATCAGGATTATCGGAATAATCAAATATGCATTCAACATATTTATTATCTAAAGAATTTTCATCGTCAAAAACTGGTTCAATTCTCGATGAAAATACTCCGATTGGTGATATCGAATCAACTAAATAATAATTCATATTATTAAATTTGACAGATGATACAAATGCTTCTATATTTGAATATTTATTTTCAGACACATCAATATTTAAATTATATTTCACTTGTTTATAATCAAATCTTTTACTACCAATTTTTAGCTCATTTAAAAAATATTGATTAAATTTACTTCTTTTAAGATATTCTCTCTCAATAACCGAGATATTATTATACACGTACTGAAGTAGATTAACCTTCCCATCATATCTTTTTTTTATATCATTTAAAAATATTTTCTTTTCACTATTTAAATGTTCAAACTGTTTATTTAATAAATTTAAAAAAACTTCACACGATTTAACCATATCAGAGTAACTATCATCTGGTACATAAATTAAGTTTTTATTAATAATATTAAATATTTGATTTTTAAATCCATCTAGCTTATAACTTTCATATTTCTTTATTTTTTTTTCAAAATTATAGTCAAACTTAAAAGAGAAGTGTTTTAATATACCAGCATTTATAAACGTTCCCTTGGCTTGAATTAATTCTTGATTAAAAGGATTCTTAATTATCTCTTTAAGAATTCTCATATCTTCTTCCTTCAATCTTATAATTGTATTTTTTCCATTAGTAATATTAAAAAACAAGTTGTTTATATTGCACGGATTTATATATATTTCATCATCGTATTTTATATTTTCAATAATACTATAAAGAGATTTGGCAATACTTTTATTTTTGCTTATTTTATATTTAGAATAAAAATTAGAAAATGCACCATATACCATTTTATATTGTCCTCTATAAATATAAGAAAAAATCGTTTTAATTATATCGTTTTCTTTTTTAGTGTTTTTTTCTCTGTTCAAAATTTCATTATTAACGGACATAATATCATTATTGTACTTAATAATATTTAAAATCATTTTATTATCTACTAAATTAGATAATCCTTTTTTCAAAGATACTAAATATTTTTCGTAACTTTCAATAGAAATATTAACTAAGGTTTTTATATCCTTAACTTTAATCAAATTATTATAGGTTAATATTGTAGAACGAGCATAATTAGGCATAACATACCTCTTTAAATTTATAAATAATAGTTAATTCATCAATTATATTGATTTTAAGAATGTTAAAAATATTATGACTTATATTAAAAAAAACAAAGTCATTACAAGCTAATAATCTTTTTAATAATGTTTCAGGTAATACTAGATTCAGAATTTTAATATCAAAAAAAATACAGTTTCTTATTTGATTTTCGTTTATTAATGTAAAGTTTGAAATATTTAAATAAGTTTTTAACTCTTTTATATAATAATTAAGTTTATCTTCTAAATCTTTACTAGAGAACTTAAAAATGCTATATAATATTGATATGGCCATTCTGTATTTATCACTCAAATCATTATTTAATATTATTTGTTCAAAGTCAGAAATTAGTTTAAGATTATCTTTTTTATTTTTGCTATTACTTTGAGTTACAAAAGTAAATTTTAATAGTTCTTCACTCTCCAAATAGTCAATAATATTAGTTTTATTAAATTGTTTAACAATACTACAATTATCGCTTATAATATATATAAACTCCTGTTTTTCTTTAGGCGAATAAAATATTTTTATTTCATCATCAATATTTAATTTTTTACTCTTTATTTTTTTGAATTGTATAATGTTATTTTCAATTATATTATTTGAGTAATTATAATATAAAAACTCAGATTCGTTTAATTTTTTATAGCAACCTTTTAATGTTAGTTCTTCCACTTTCGAATAATTTAAGACTTTAAAAAAATAGTACATTCATTTCTCCTATATAATTAACCATTAAATTATACAATTTATTTAATAATATGTCAATTAATCGATAAGTTTTTTCACGGGTGTATCGATAAGTTTTTTCACGGGTGTAATGCTTTTTCTCATTGCCTCGTAACAATCTTCTTTCAACTTTTTTATAGCATCTCTGCGGTCTAAGTTTATATCTGGATACATTGCAGGCAATACATGCAGCTCCACAAATGGCTTTTTCTTAAAAATTTTTCTTATTCCGTAAGGTTTAACAAACTTAAACACCAACGGAACTACTGGAACATTGCTATCAACAGCTAATCTAAAAGCTCCACTTTTGAATTCTCGTATTTCTTTAGAATACAAAATTAATTCAGCCTCTGGATAAAAATGTACGGTTTTGTTTTTCTCTAATAATTTCTGCAAATTAATAAAAAAATGTATTTTTTTCTCCACTTCTGTTGGAATAGGAATCCCACCTAAAGCTTTTACTATCCCCCCAGTTCCAGGTGTTTCTACATTAGATTTCAAAGTAGCAAAATATGTTCTAATAGGAAAATTAGCTAATCCATTCATCGTACAATCAAGCGGATGTATGTGATTAGATATTGTTACCTTACCAGACTTAATTTTTTGTATATTTTCTTTGCCTACTACTTTAAAATTAAATAGCAATTTATCTACCAACCATAAAAGAGGAATAGCTATTATATAATATAGGAAGTTAGAAAGCAGGTTGAGTAATATCTGATTGTTCTTCCTTACATTCTTTGATTGCCTCATAAAACATCTCCTCTATTTGTTCCATACTTTTATTCATACTATATTTATCTGCACTTTTTGCATATTCAAATTCCATTTTCTTTCTTTCATCGGGATTTTCAAGCCAATAATCAATTTTATCAGCCAAGTCTGAAGCATTGCCAGCTTCAAACAAACTTCTTTCATCTAATGCAAATTGTGGTGTTGCAGCTTTTTTCCCCTTAGCAATTATAGGAACTATTCCGCAAGCAATTGCTTCTATGCATGAAATTCCTTCAATCTCTGCATCTGAAGCATGTACATACAAATCTGTCATACTTAACATTTTCACCAAATCATCCTTACTAAAAAATTTCATAACTGGTTCATTCGTTAATGTTTTGGCTAATTTAGCATACTTCTTAGTATTAGGACCTTTGCCAGCCAATACTACTTGTATTTTATCCCTATATTTCGATTTATTAACCGCTTCAAAAAGAAGGTCTTGCCTTTTCTCATTAGAATATCTACCAACCATCGTTATAACAAACTTATCTTTTAAATCGTCAGTTTTATTAGATTTAATATACTTGAATTCTGGCTGTATTCCATTAGAAATCACATGTAATTGAGACTTATAATTATGACTTTTTAGTTCGTCTGCAATAAATTGACTTGGGCAATGTACATGAGAAAATTTATTATAAAATGACCTATAATAATTGAATATTATGTCATTAGCTTTTTGACTTCTTCCTAAACCTAATGTGTATGTGATATTCTCTGGTTGTGAATGAAATGCCGCAGTATGCGGTATATGTAGTTCTTCTGCAATTTTAACTCCTCCACGAGAAAGGAAAAAAGGAAGATAAAAATGAACAATATCTACTTTTGAAATTGCCTCTTTTAAAACACTTTCAGTAGGTAATGCAAACACCATTCCTTGTGATTTTATAAGCCATGATATCCCAGGCGGAAGAGGAAGTGGCTTTACAATAAATTTATTTTGTGCAGGTTTCCCTGTGCTTGCTATAAAGACTTCGTGTCCGCGTTTAGTTAAGCCCTCTGCAAATCTTTGTGCAGAGACCGTGGTCCCATTATTACAATCGTCGTATTGATCAAGAACCAATAGTATTTTCATAACAATTCCCTCTTACAAATCTATGATTAATATATATATTTTAATATATTTTTTAAAAATAATCAAGAAATTATAAAAATCTTATTCTTTCTTTTTATTAATTTTTATGATAATATTATAAATGAAATTAAAAAAAGGAGAGACTCAAGTGCTTAGAATATTCAAACGATTAAACATTAAACAATCATTAGGAGCAATAGCATTCTTATGTATTCAATTATTTTGTACACTAACTTTACCATATATTACAGCAGATGTAGTAAACAATGGAATCATACCAGGAAATATATCATTAATCTGGACTAAAGGACTGATAATGATTGTGCTTTCTATTGTAAGCTTATTTGGAGCAATATTTAATACCTTATTATTTTCGAAAGTATCATACAAACTAGGAAATGAATTAAGAAAAGATATTTATGCAAAAGTACTTAAATTTTCAAAAACAGAATTTGATAAATTTGGTACAGCAACACTTATAACTCGTAATACAACCGATATAAATACAATTCAAACTTTGGTAGAAATGAGCTTAAAATTTATAATACTAGCTGTCGCTAATTTATTTGGTGGAATTATTATGACATATCTTTTAAGCCCTAAATTAGCCGTAGTATTTATTGCGATAATTCCATTCTTAATAATATCAGCAGTTGTAATTTACAGGTTTGCAAATCCTTTATATAGCAAAATTCAAAAACTAATAGATAAGTTAAACTTAATTTTCAGAGAAGGACTTACTGGTGTAAAAGTTATAAGATCATTTAATAAAGAAAATGTAGAATATGAGAAATATAAAGAAGTTAATAGAGAGTGCACAAAAACAACCATCACTGCTGAAACAATTATGACAGTCTTTATGCCACTTGTAACAATGATTATTAGCATTGCAACAGTAGCAATTGTATGGATTGGCGGTAAAGGTGTTAATTCAGGAACAATGCAAGTTGGTACAATTATGGCAGCAATTAATTATGCAGTACAAATTACCTCCGGTTTTGGAATGCTTATAAATGTAATATTAACTATTCCTAAAGGGCAGGTTTCAGCGAAAAGAATACATGAAGTGCTTGATACCAATATAGATGCACATAATTACATCCAAGAAAATGTAGGAGCCGACATCTTAGGCGACCCGAACACTGTAGGGACAGGTTCCCATGCCAGCCAGGGTCGAGATGAGTATCAATCCCTACAACAACATGATATCTCATTGCAATTCCAAAACGTAACCTTCAAATATTCAACTGCAGAAAAAAATACATTAGAAAATGTTACCTTCACTATAGATAAAGGTAAAACGCTTGCAGTTATAGGCAGTACAGGGGAAGGAAAATCAACGCTAGTAAATTTAATTCCAAGATTTTATGATGTAAATAAAGGCACTGTAAAAGTAAATGGAGCTAATGTAAAAGAAATAGATAAAGAAACATTACAAGATACGGTAAGCCTAGCTCCACAAAAATCTTTATTGTTTTTTGGCACAATTCGCTCGAATATGCTTTTAGGTAAAAAAGATGCCACAGATGAAGAAATCTGGAAAGCCTTAGATATGGCGTGTGCAACTGAATTTGTAAAAAAGTATGAAGATGAGCTAGATCACGTTGTTGAAAAAGACGGTGGCAACTTTTCAGGAGGGCAAAAACAAAGACTTTGCATTGCAAGAACTCTTTTAAAAGAGGCAGATATTTATATATTCGACGATTCTTTTTCAGCATTAGATTTCAAAACAGATTCTATAGTTAGAAATAATATGAAAGAGAAAATAAAGGATAAGATTTCTATAATAATAGCACAAAGAATTTCGACCATAATGAATGCAGATTTAATAGCCGTATTAGATGGTGGAAAACTTGTTGGTCTGGGGACACATAAAGAGCTAGAAGAATCCAATGCAGTTTATAAAGAAATTATGGAATCACAATTTTATCGCAAGGAGGAAATAGCATGAGCGAAAACGATAACAATAGCAATAGCAATGCCAATACTCATAATAAACAATACGGAAGACTAAAAGTAGTTACGGAAAAACCGCAAAATATGTGGGGTACTATAAAGAGACTTTTAAAATACATGCAAAAATATAAGTTTTTAATTTTTCTATCATTTATAATAGCTATTGTAGGAGGTGGGATACAAGTATTTATACCTAAAATTTTAGGAAGTGCTACAAATATTATTTTCGACGGAATAAAAAATAGTTCTGGTGTCGATTTTAGCAAACTGGGCACAACACTAATTTATATAGTAGCATTATACGTTGGCATGTTTATAACATCATTTGTGTGTCAAAGGCTTATGGTCGTAGTATCACAAAAAACAACATACAATATAAGAAATGAGCTTAAAGCAAAAATGAATAAAGTTCCAGTTTCATACTTCGACAAAAATTCAAACGGAAAGCTTATGTCGGTGGCTATAAATGATATGGACAATATAGTTACAAACCTAGAACAAAGTTTAACCGACTTAATAATAAGCGTTATTTTAATAATAGGAATATTTGCAATTATGATGTTCATTAGTCCAATACTTACTTTAATTGTTTGTATAACAATACCCGGAAGTTATGCTGTAATGAAAATAATAACCCCCCAAACCAAGGAAAATGGTACAAAATATTTTAATTCGCTTGGAAGTTTAAATGGTCAAATTGAAGAAACCTATAAAGGATTTCTAGTGTTAAAGAGTTTTAACGGCGAAAAAGAAGCCATAGATAAATTTAGCGAAATAAATGACGACATGTATAAAACTGGATGGAAAACAAGATTCTTTGGTGGGCTTACAATGCCAAGTATGGGAACAGTTAGAAATATTGTTTATGTATTAGTTGCAATTGTTGGAGGCATAAAGGTAGTGTCTGGAACAATTAGCATCGGCGATGTACAAGCATTTTTGCAGTATTCAAATCAATTTTCACAACCTCTTACTAGAATAACACAAATATGGAGTAATGTTATTAATATGATTGTTTCTTGTGAAAGAGTATTTGCCATGTTAGATGAAGAAGAAATGGGCAAATACGAAGAAAAATTCACAAATAAATTAGAAGAAACTGAAAAAGTCGTTTTCGAACATGTGAAATTTAGTTATACTGATGAACCCTTAATTAAAAATTTTTCTACAAGGGTAGAATGTGGCAAGATGATAGCAATTGTTGGTCATACAGGAGCAGGCAAAACTACAATAACAAATCTAATAGAACGTTTTTATGAGATTAAAGATGGAAGTATAAGAATTGATGGCAAAGACATTAGAAATATGCCTAGAAGTGAATTAAGAGAGAAAATAGGTATTGTGTCTCAAGATGCTTGGGTTTTTGCAGGCACAATTTATGAAAATATTCGTTATGGAAATGAAAATGCAACAAAAGAACAAATATACTCGGCCGCAAAAGCTGCTTATGCAGATGAATTTATTCAAAAGTTGCCAGATGGCTACAACACAATGTTAAACGAAGATGCAGGCAATATTTCGCAAGGGCAAAGACAGCTTATAACCATTGCAAGAGCATTTGTATCGAACCCAGACATACTTATTCTAGATGAAGCAACTTCTAATGTTGATAGTAGAACAGAATTAATTATTCAAAAGGCTACAAAGAAGTTATTAAACGGCAGAACAAGCTTTGTTGTAGCACATAGATTATCGACTATTTATGATGCGGACTGTATCTTGGTAATGGCTGATGGCGATGTAGTAGAAACTGGAACACATAAGGAATTGCTTGAGAACAATGGAGTTTATGCCGATATTTACAATAGCCAATTTGCAAATGGTGTAAGTGCATAAAACTCGTTTAAATTCTGTTTACATTTATAATATAATATACTTATGGAAGGAGCTTTGACTATGGCGAAGATACTAATTGTAGATGATGATATACATATTCGAGAACTAATTCATGCGATATTAAAAACAGAAAAATTTGATATTGTAGAAGCGGTAGATGGTGAAGATGCACTGGAAAAATTAGACGAAACAAAGGTAGATTTATGCGTTATAGATATAATGATGCCCAATATGGATGGCTTTGAACTATGCGAAAATATTCGAGAGTATTACAAAGACATGCCCATATTAATGCTTACAGCTAAAAAGAATATAGTAGATAAAGTACAAGGATTCAACAAAGGTACAGACGACTACTTAACAAAGCCATTTGAAAACGAAGAGCTAGTAATAAGAGTAAAATCATTACTTCGTAGATATAACATAGAAAAAGGACAAATTATACAAATAGGTAATGTTGTAATTGATAAAAATACACATCAAATAAATGTTGATGGCAAAGACATAGATATTCCTTTAAAAGAATTCGAACTTCTATATAAATTGGCTAATTCAAAAGGTAAAACAATATCAAGAGAAAAACTAATTGAAGATATATGGGGTTACGATTTCGAAGGTAACGAAAGAACACTAGATGTACATATTAATAGACTTCGTGAAAAGTTTCAGGATAACTTAATTATTACAACTATAAGGGGATTGGGGTATAGATTGGAGGAAATATAATATGAAAAAAAATGGCAAATTAGAAAGAACATTTCAAATAATAGGTGCACTTTTAATTATGTCAGTTTTTCTAGCGGTATCTTCTTTTGTGGGCTATGTAATTATAAATAATATATTTAAAATATCAAATCAAAATACAAATCTTCTAAATACTATACTTACAGTAGTTATCGGTTTTGCTATAGTATATATAATACTTTTCCCTATAATTAGAAGACATGGAATGAAAGAAATAAAAAAGCAAAATAATGTATTAGATAATATGCTACAAGCAATGGATAAAATATCTCAAGGGGATTTTGATGTATTTATTCCAGAAGAAACCAATGACCATAATAGAAATTTTAATGAATTTGCAGAGAGTATTAATAAAGTGGCAAAAGAGCTTGGTTCAATGGAAACGTTAAGACAAGACTTTATATCAAATGTGTCGCATGAAATAAACTCCCCACTCACATCAATCAAGGGATTTACAGTTCTTTTGAAAAATCCTAATTTGTCTGAGGAAGAACGAAATCATTACATAGACATTATAGAAGCGGAAAGTACAAGATTATCTAAATTAAGTGAAAATTTTTTGAAATTAGCAAGCTTAGAAGATGATGAGAATGTTCTTAATTCAACAGAATTTAGGTTAGACGAACAAATAAAGAATGTTGTATTAATGTTAGAACCTCAATGGAAAGCAAAAGAGCAAGAAATAAAATTAGATTTAGAAGTACTTACGATAAATGCAGATAAAGACTTATTATATGAAGTATGGATAAACATAATAGGAAATAGTATAAAATTTACAGATAATAAAGGAATTATTGAAATTTCATTAAAAAAAGAAAATAAGGAAATAATTTGTGAAATTTCAGATAATGGAATTGGAATATCAGAAAAAGATAAAATGCATATTTTTGAAAGATTCTATAAAGCAGATAAATCAAGAACAAGATCTTCCGGAGGGAATGGACTTGGATTATCCCTTGTGAAGAAAATAATAGAATTGCACGGCGGTAAGATAACAGTAGAAAGCGAAGTTGGAAAAGGGACAACGTTTAGTGTGGTTTTGAATTTCTAGCAAAAACAAGAAAAAATCTTTACCAATCTGAAAAAATTTGCTAAAATAAGTAAAGAAATTAAAGAAATATAAAAAGATTTCCAGAAAGATTTTGTTTTAGATTAACCCAAAATGAATATGAAGAAATATTATTAAGAAAGACAACTATGTCATCACAAATTGTGACAACATCAACATATAAATATCGTAGAACATCACATTTACCATATGTTTTTACAGAACAAGGGATTTCAATGTTATCACCATTATTGAATAGTGAAATTGCTATACAGGTTAGTATTAACATAATGGATGCCTTTGTAGATATGAGAAGATTTATGATGTCTAAAAAAAAGAAAACTTTCAAAAACTCTTTACAAGGTAAAGAAAATTTGTTAAAATAGACTTAAATAAAGGGGGAAACTTTAGTAGTACCACTTTATTTTTTTATTGGAGGCGAAAGTATGGATAGTAAATTAATTAATGTAGAACTTGAAAATATTAAGAATCTAATATACACAATAAGAGGAAAACAAGTCATGTTAGATATGGACGTGGCTGTGTTATATAATTACGAAACAAAAGAAATTAATCAAACTAGAAAAAGAAATATTAGAAGATTTCCAAAAAATTTCTGTTTTCAGTTAACAAATAAGGAAGTTTCAGACTTGAAGTCACAATTTGTGACTTCAAGTCTGAAAACTACTGATATATATGGTGGTAGAAGAAAACTACCATATGCATATACAGAACAAGGGATAGCCATGTTAAGTGGCTTGTTAAAAAATGAAATTGCTGTACAAGTTAGCATAAATATCATGAATGCATTTGTTGAAATGAGAAGATTTATATCGGCCAATTCACAAGTATTTGAAAGACTCACTAATGTAGAATATAAAATGTTAGAATATGATAATAAATTTGATATAATTTTTAATGCTTTACAAAAGGACGAAAACTTCAAGCAAAAAATATTTTTTGAAGGACAAATTTATGATGCATATAGCTTAATTATAGACATTATTAAAAAAGCAAATAATAAAATAGTAATTATAGATAATTACACAGACGATAGTATTCTTAAAATGTTAACAAAGAAAAACAAAGATGTAGAAGTGGTAATTTTAACATCCGACAAAAGTAATATATCAAAGCTAGATATACAAAAATTTAATAAAGAATATCCAGTACTAAAAGTAGCCAAAACAGACAAATTTCATGATAGATTTATAATTATAGACAATAAAGAATTATATCACTGTGGAGCATCAATCAAGGATTTAGGTAAAAAATGTTTTGGTATAAATAAAATTGTAGATAAAAGTATGATTGATAATATAATTGGGTATTGTATTTGAAAATATGACAATTGTATTACATTTTGACAATGTATATTGACAGTAAACTTTTACATGATATAAAATTAGAAAAATACAAAAGAAAAAAGCTTCCTGTAATAAATGAAAAATGAACTTTGACAAAAAAATACCTCTCAATATATAATTTCTTTAGACAAAACCAAAGTCTAGAAATTAATATTGGAGGTAAAAGAATATGAACAAATCACAGGATGCGAAGTTTCACGCTATTGAAACAACAGATGCAATTGTAGGAATTGACATAGCAAAAAACACACATTGGGCTGTAATAATAAGTCCATTAGGTAAGGTAATAACCAAACCATTCTCTTTTAATAATAACAAAAAAGGATTTAAAAGTCTAGTAGAAAATGTAAAAACAAGTTTGATTCCAATGAGGTTTAACAATGTAATCATAGGAATGGAGCCAACGGGACACTATTGGAAATGTTTGGCAAGATATTTAAAAGAAATAGAATGGATTAAGGTAGTAACAGTAAATCCTAAACATGTGAAGGATAGCAAGGAGCTAGATGATAATTGTCAAACAAAAAGCGATAGAAAAGATTGTATAACAATAGCTAGGATAGTAAAAGATGCAAGATATTTCGAACCATATTTACCAGAAGGAATATGGGCAGAGTTGAGAAATATGAGCAATACAAGACAAGAAATAGTAAGAAAGAGTATCAGTGTAAAATGTAGGATAATAGCAACAATAGATGAGTACTTTCCAGAGTACATAAAAGTATTCAAAAAAATAGATAGCAGAACATCGATGGAAATACTAAAAGAATGTCCATTTCCTGAAGACATAAAACTCAAAGGAAAAGAGGGTTTGTTGATGCATATAAAACAAACAGTAAAAAGAGGATATAGTAGACAACAAGTAATAGATATATACGATGTAGCAGTTGACAGCATAGGCACAACAGAAGGAATTAAAACAGCAAAAGTGCAATTAGATATATATGTGGAAGAACAGGAATTGCTTGAAAAACAAATAAGAAGGATAGAAGAACAATTGGAAGAATTACTGCAAGAGACAGGATACTGCGAAAATATGATAAGCATTAAAGGAATAGGTATTGTAAGTGCAGCACAGTTAATAGGAGAATTAGGAGACTTAACAAGATTTAAAAGTTATGAACAAATTAGAAGATATGCAGGGTTAAACTTAGTAGAAAACAGTTCTGGAATACATCAAGGAAAAACAAGCATATCAAGAAGAGGCAGAAGTACATTAAGAAGTATTCTTTACAGAATTGCATTTACAATGGTAAATCAAAATGAAGAAATGAAACAATTATACAAATATTTAAAAGAAAGAAAAAATAATCCATTAAAATCAAAACAAGCACTAATCGCAGTAATAGGAAAAGTGTTACAAATAATATACACAATAGTAATAAATAATACAAAATATGAAGCTACTAGAGTATTTAATTTAGAAAGATTAGAGCAACTAAAAGTAGCGTAGATATATTTCATTTAGCTAGATAAAAGTGGAGATGAGGAGGAATTTCTCCATAAGGCCTTTAATGAGCCAGTAATAAAGCAGAAATGCCACTCCACTTTATCTTTATACATTGAACGAAGGAAGGTAAGGACTAATGTATATTAGATCCAGAGAGAAATGATAGGGTTAATGGTAAAGAAAGTTTCTAGTTAAAATATTTAAGGTTTTTATTAAAAAAATAAAAATATAAGATAAATGAAGATATCGGGAGATAATCGTTCATTTATAGAGATAGGAGAAAAAACCATGGAAGAAAAGAAAGCTTTAACTGCAAAAATTTTAATTGCAATAATAGTAATATTAGTAATTGCAGTCGTAGGACTTGTGGCATATATACTACTTACAAAAAATTTTACTTTAGTCAAAAAAGATACAGCTAATCAAGATAGTGTTGCAAATGTAGCAGATATAGGAAGTAATCCATCTATAAATAACATTAATAATGCAAATACTGCTGTACAACCAAATACAACAGACCCATATGCAAATTATCCTAATTTTGCATGGGTAAGAACAACAAGTATTAATGCTGGAAATTTAAATAGCTATTCTGCATATATAGATGGTTCTGGTATAATACATATAGCATATACTAATTCTGGTACTGAACCAACAGAAGAAATCACAGTTAATTCTTTAACAGAAAAAGCGAAATACATTTGTGCACAAAACATAGGATTTCAATCACCAGGATGTGATATATTAATAACATTAACAGAAAATAATAATTTGTATATAATAAGTAATATTTATAACCCATTTATTACAGATGATGGTAAAATGACATTAAATAATGGTCCTGATATTGAAGAAGTCTCATCTAATATATTAGAAATATATAATAATACAACAAATGCTCTCATAGCTGGAGATTTTGGAGGCACATTTATTGGTACTTATGCCTTAACATCTGATGGAAAATTACTTAGCATAAATACAGGAAACTATACTATAAGTCCCAATGTGTTACATATATGTTATACATTAGGTTTGCCATACGAAGATTGTTCATCTATAAAAGCTATAATTTTCTTTAATGATGTCCCTTTGCAAATAACAAGAGATAATTATTTAAGAGATGATAGTAATATACAAATAAATTATGTATTAGATAGTAATAATAATAAAATTAGTATAAAGTATTCATTTGCTATAGATGATGGTACTCTTGATTATGGACAAACTAGTCTTGACAGTAATTGTGAATATATAATTACACAAGATAATAAGATATATAAAGTAGACCACTATAATGGCATTACTGATTATAAAATTGATTTATTAAATAGTAAAACCGTTAAAGATGTATATTATGATGATAATAATAAAGTTATTACTGTAACCTACACTGACAATACAATGGATAGGTTTAATGTTGGACAACACTTTAATGCGAATTCAAATAAATACGGATTTTAATTGTTTAATAAAGAAAAGAAAACTTTCAAAAACTCTTTACAAAGCAGAAAAAATTTGCTAAAATAATTAAAGAAATTAAAGAAATTTAAAATAGTGGGGGAATAACTCTTGTTATTCTTTCATTATTTTTTTTATTTGGAGGTAAAACATGGACAATGAATTAGAAAGTGTAGGAATTGAAAGTATTAAAAATCTGATATATACAATAAGAGGTAAGCAAGTCATGTTGGATAGTGACGTAGCTATGTTGTATAAGTATGAAACAAGAATTATGAATCAAACTGTAAAAAGAAATATAAAAAGATTTCCAGAAAGATTTTGTTTTAGATTAACCCAAAATGAATATGAAGAAATATTATTAAGAAAGACAACTATGTCATCACAAATTGTGACGACATCAACATATAAATATCGTAGAACATCACATTTACCATATGTTTTTACAGAACAAGGGATTTCAATGTTATCACCATTATTAAATAGTGAAATTGCTATACAGGTTAGTATTAACATAATGGATGCCTTTGTAGATATGAGAAGATTTATAATGTCTAACGCACCAATATTAGAGAGATTAACTAATGTTGAATATAAACTTTTAGAACATGATAAAAATTTCGATAAATTATTTAACGAACTACAAAAAGAGGACGAAAACTTCAAGCAAAAAATATTTTTTGAAGGACAAATTTATGATGCATATAGCTTAATTATAGACATTATTAAAAAAGCAAATAATAAAATAGTAATTATAGACAGTTATATAGATGATAGCGTTCTTAAGATGTTAACAAAGAAAAATAAAGGTGTAGAAGTAGTAATTCTAACATCTAATATGAGTAATATATCAAAACTAGATGTACAAAAATTTAACAAAGAATATCCTACATTAAAAGTAGCCAAAACAGACAAATTTCATGATAGATTTATTATAATAGATGGAAACGAATTATACCACTGTGGGGCATCAATCAAAGATTTAGGTAAAAAGTGCTTTGGTATTAATAAAATAGTAGATAAAAATATGATAGATAATATAATTGGATATTGTGTTTGAAACTTTAATTTTGTTTAAATTCAGTTTAAATAAGCATAGTAAAATAACCTTAATATAGGTAGGGGGACACACCTTTAGCAAGGGGCAAATTTATTGTGGTTAAGGAATATCCCCCTCCATTGAAAAGGAGGTTATTTTTTATGGACGTAATTGAAATTAAAAATGTGTCGAGAAGTTTTGATAAAGTAAAAGCTGTTGATAATTTAAGTTTAAATATTCCAGAAAATGGTGTTTTTGCTATTTTAGGTCCAAATGGAGCAGGCAAAACAACTTTGATAAATATGTTAGCAACATTATTAAAACCTAACGAAGGCACAATAAAAGTTTTTGGATATGACGTAGTAAAAGAAGCAGAAAAGGTAAGAGAATTAATTGGCCTAACAGGGCAATATGCTAGTGTTGATGAGGCACTTACAGCTAGACAAAATTTAGTTATATTTGGTCAGCTATTAGGTTTAAAAAAGAAGGATGCCCGCAATCGAGCAAATGAACTTTTAGAAGAGTTTCATTTAACAGATGCGGCAGATAAGCCAATTTCAAAGTTTTCAGGAGGTATGAGAAGAAGGCTGGATTTAGCAGTTAGTTTAATTGCACATCCGAAATTAATATTTCTTGATGAACCAACAACAGGGCTAGACCCAAGAACTCGTAATCAAATGTGGGATACCATTCGTAGCCTAGTAAAAGAAGGTTCAACCGTATTATTAACGACTCAATATTTAGAAGAAGCAGACCAATTAGCAGACAAAATTGTAATTATTGATAAAGGCCATATAGTTGCAGAAGGAACTGCAGAAGAATTAAAGAAAACACATAATGCTAAAAACTTAGACGATGTTTTCTTGAAGATAACAGGTGATGGTACCAGTGGTACAAAGCAGGAAGAAATGATAGCAATAGTTCACGATTTGGAGGTGGAAGAATATGAAAAAATTCATAAAAACAATTAGAGAGAGTATAATTATTGCAAAACGTAATCTTATTAAAATGTTTAAAACACCAGAACAATTTGCAGATTCGTTGCTTTTCCCGATTATGTTTTTGCTTATATTTACGTATATTTTTGGGGGAGCAATTTCTGGTAGTACCAGTAACTATTTACCAATTATTATTCCGGGTATTTTAGTGTTCGGAGTTATGAATACCGCAGGTGCAACAGGAGCGAGTTTAAGAGACGATATTACTACAGGGGTATTTAATAGATTTAAATCTTTACCAATATCTCGTATGGCTCCACTTGTTGGAAGATTAATGGGTGATAGCATAAGGTTTGTTATTGCTATATTAGTAACTTTTGTAGTTGGAACAATTATGGGCTTTTGGCCTGTTGGTGGATTTCTTGGAATGGCACTGGCACTACTGCTATTAGTATTTTGTGGTTGGTGTATGTCTTGGATATTTGCGTTTATAGGTGTATCAATGAGGTCATCACGGTGCAGTACAAGGAATTTCGATGTTAATAAGTATGCCTTTAATGTTTTTATCAAATGCAATGGTTCCAATAGATACATTACCAAAAGGCTTACAAGTAGTGGCAAATATTAATCCAGCAACTCATATTGTAAGTGCCATTAAAGACTTATTAAGCGGAAGCGTTGTGTTTACGCAGGAAATATTTTTATCGTTGATAATTGTTATTGCAGTGGTTGCAATATTTGCACCACTTACATTAAAAGTATATATGGAGAAGGTGTAGTTGCCAATTAACAACTTTCAGCAAAGTAGCCTCCTTAAGTATAGTAAATGCTGTGAGCCACAGAAGAAATCAAATACAATAGTCCGCTCCCGGTGTATGTATATCTTTTTAAAAAACTCCCTCCAAGCCTCCGAAGATTCCATGGGCCTCAAAGGGCTGTCGGGCAGTTTTTTAAAAAGATATACATACACCTAGCGCTATTCCATGTACTGAAGTATATACCTATACTTAAGGAGGCTACTTTGCTGAAAAGTGTTAAATAGTAGTTATAGACAATAAAGAATTATATCATTGTGGTGCATCAATAAAAGATTTAGGAAAAAAATGCTTTGGTATTAACAAAATAGTAGATAAAAGTATGATTGATAATATAATTGAATATTGTATTTAAAATAATCAATTTTGTTTAAATTCAGTTTAAATTAAAGTAGTAAAATAACCTTATAAAGAGTAAGGAGATTATTTTTTTATGGAGAAAACAGAAGTAAAAGAAGAAGTAAAGCAAGATAAGCTTCCCAAAGGCATTGTGGTGGCCGCTTTAATAATGGCACTTGGAGCTTTCCCAGCTATGCTGGATTCAACAATTGTAAATATTGCTATAAATCATTTATCACAAATTTTTAATACTACATTTAGTATGGTACAATGGGTTGTTACTGCTTATGCCCTTGCATTAGCGGTTGCAGTACCATTCTCTGGGTGGATAATTCAAAAAATTGATGGAAAGAAACTTTTCATGGGAGCAATCGTATTGTTTCTGTTAGCATCGGGACTTTCTGCAACTTCTTGGAACATTCAAAGTTTAATTGTTTTTCGTATAATTCAAGGATTTGCAGCAGGAATTTTGATGCCTACAGTTGCTACATTGGTTATTCAAATGGCAGGAAAAGATAAACTTGGCAGACTGATGTCTATTATAAGCATTCCAACAATTTTAGGACCTATACTTGGTCCAATTATTGGAGGATTAATTTTACAAGGGTTAACTTGGCATTGGTTATTTTTAGTAAACCTTCCTATAGGAATTGTTGCTTTGATACTTATGCAATGGAAATTGCCTAAATTTGAACCAAGCAATCCATCTGCAAAGCTTGATTGGGCAGGAATCATGTCGCTATCTTTAGCTTCAGCATTACTTATTTATGGAATAACAGAAGTAAAAAGCTCAGACAATTCAATAGGTGGTATCGTTTCAATTATAGTAGGAGTGGCTTTAGCAATTATATACATTGTATACGCATTTAGAAAAAAAGATAATGCATTGATTCCGCTTAAATTATTTAAATCTAAAAACTTTAGTGCTTCATTTATATCCTTGTTTTTAACAGGATTTGCAGTAAATGGCCCCATGTTACTACTGCCAATGTTTTTGCAAAACATACGAGGATTAAGTGTTATAACGGCGGCACTTTGGCTTATCCCACAAGGTTTAGGAATGTTAGTTACAAGATCTTTAACTGGCAAAATGACTGATAAAATTGGAGCACGCTTTGTGGCAATTCCAACTATCTTAATTACACTAATAGGTACATTTCCATTTATATTTTTTGACTTATCAACATCTAGCTGGATTGTTTGGCTTGTTCTATTCATACGTGGAATGGGAGTTGGCGGATATACAATTGCAGTTATGAGTGATTCTTATACTGGATTAGAAAGGTCACAAGTCCCTCAAGCAAGCACTGCAACTAGGATAATTCAAAATATAGGAGCAGCTTTTGGTTCTGCAGTTTTAGCTACAATGGTAAGTAATTATTTAATTGGAAAAGAAGGAACAATTGCGAATATGACAAGTGCATATCATGTAGGTTTTACAGCAAGCTTGATTTTTATGGTTGTTGGAGTTATTCCAGCATTATTTCTTACGAATAAGATGAAGAAAAAGGTATAATCCTTTTCCCCACCATAACTAAAACAAGTACAGCAACAGATACAAGTGCTGTAAATCCTCCAGGGGCAACATTCAAATAATATGAAATAAACAGCCCAAGCATTATATCTATTATACTAAATAATATTGAAAATATTAATGTAAATTTAAATCCTTTACCAAGTTGCATAGCAGTTGCAACAGGCAGTGCAATCATTGAACTTAAAACCAATACGCCCACAATTCTAATAGAAACGGCTATAGCAGATGCTACTAAAATAAAAAATATATAATTAATAAGATTTACTCTTACCCCTACTATTTTGGCAGTCTCTTCATCATAAGCAATATAAACAAGTTGATGATAAAGCATAATAAGTGCAATAACAGAAATCACACTAAGTATTAAAATCATATTCATATCAAATTTTGTTACCGTTAAAATGCTTCCAAACATAAAAGAATCAGCATTTGCATGAATATTCCCTGAACTGATAAGTGTAATTGCAGTGCCTACGCTTAAAGCAAGTACAATTGTTAAAATTAGGTCTGTGTATTTTTTAAAATATTTACGTAAAAATTCTATTAATGCCCCACTAATTGAAGTAAAAACAAATGCCCCTAAAACAGGGTTTTGATTGCATAAAAGTCCTATTGTAATTCCGTGCAAGCGATGCATGAGAAAGCGTGTCCCCTATCATAGAATATCGACGAAGAACTAAAAATATTCCTATACATGGACACAATATCGCAATACATATTGAAACAAAAATTGCATGTTGCATAAAAATATAGCTAAACATTATCTTCGTCCTTTCCTCTAAATTTTAAATATTCATCAACATATTGTGTAGGAGAACAAAGATGTCCATGCCCTTCTACCATATGATAAATTTGCGTAGAATTTGATATCGCTGCATCTAGGTTATGTTCAACAGAAACTATCGTAATTTTTTCATTAATATTAAGTCTTTTTATAAATTTATATATTTCTTTTTGACTTTTCACATCTACTCCAGTTGAAGGTTCGTCAAGTATCAATAAATCAGGTGTTCCGAGTATTGCTCTAGCAATTAATATTTTTTGTCTTTGTCCTCCTGAAAGATTTCCCATTAATGAGGATTTAAAATCCAACATACCAACTTGTCCAAGACTTTTATCTATAATACTTTTATCTTTAATTTTCAATAATTTTCTATATGAATTTAAAACTTCATACACAGTAATAGGAAAATCTGCATTTGAAAAATCATTTTTTTGAGGAACATATCCTATTTTGTTTGTATTTACAGTAATGGTTCCAGAAGTTGGTTTTAGAAACTTTAGTATTAACTTAATAAGTGTGGTTTTTCCACACCCATTATCGCCAACAACGGAGATGTATTCTCCATCATCTATTTTTAAATTAATTCCGTTTAATATATTAGAAGAATTACCAGCGTAAGAAAAGTATAGTTTTTCTGCTTTAATCATTAATTAATCCTCTCTATTGACAAAAATATACAAATACGTTATTATTTATTTTACAGCAAATTCCTTGAATTTGCAAGTTTTTTTTAAGAGGAAATTACTGGTTAAAGGTTTTTTATAAAATGTCCGCTTGTGGTGGTTAGTATATCTTTTTAAAAAGCTCCTTCAAGCCTCCGAAGACTCCATGGGCCTCAAAGGGCTGTCGTTCACTTTTTAAAAAGATATACTAACCACCACAAGCTACTTTACTGAAAAGTATTAATCAGTAACAGAGGAAATAATGTGAGAAAATTAAGTTTTATATTTATATTATTAATAGTCATCATTATAATAGCGTGTCTTTCAGTCCGCTTTTATAGTAATGGAAATGAAAATTCTGATGGAAAAATTAAAGTTTCTGTAACATTTAACGCCATGAAAGAATTTGCTGAAGCAGTGCGGAAAAGATAAAATCGATATTTCAACAATTATCCCAGATGGAATGGAACCACATGATTTTGAACCAAAAGCAAAAGACATAGCAAATTTAAGTGTGTCCAATGTTTTTATATATAATGGATTTGATATGGAACCTTGGGTAGACAATGCTATTTCATCTGCAAATAACCCAAATCTTATATCAGTAGAAGCCTCAAAAGGAGTAGTGCCAATTTTGAATACAAATGCTCAAGAAATAACAAATAACGAACAATACGATCCCCATATTTGGCTAAGTCTTAAAGATGCAGAAATTGAAGTAATAAATATCAAAAATGCTTTGATTCAGGCTGATCCAGTAAACAAAGATTATTACGAAAAAAATTGTAGTGATTATATTGCAGAATTGGAAAATTTGTTTAATGAATATAGCGTAAAGTTTCAATCAGTAACAAACAAAAATATTGTTACTGGACATGCTGCCTTTGCTTATTTATGCAGAGATTTTGGCTTAACACAAAATAGCGTAGAAGATGTCTTTGCAAGTGGTGAACCTAGTGGTAAACAACTGGCAGAACTTGTAAATTATTGTAGAGAAAATAATGTAAAAACAATATTTACAGAAAAAATGATAAGCCAAGATATTTCTAATACCTTGGCAAATGAAGTTGGTGCAAAAGTAACAACAATTTATACTATAGAAAGTAATGAAGATAATAAAACATATTTAGAAAGAATGACCGAAAATTTATCAGAAATTTATGCCAGTTTAAATCAATAGTTACTATTTAACAGTTTAGCTTAAAACTCCCGCCTCTGGAGTATAGTATAGCTTTTAAAAAGGCTCCTCCAAGTCAAGGGGTAATCCGTAGCCTTGGGAGGGCTGTCGTTCACCTTTTTAAAAGCTATACTATACTTAAGGAGGCTACTTTGCTGAAAACTGTTAATTAGACCATTATACCATTTCTGCCAGTTTTGCCACAGCTACATAAATATGAGAAATTCTATACCAAGTAGAAAAATCAACAATTCCAGATTGAGGCATATTAAATATACCTTGAAATGTTATAACAGCATCTCTTGTTTGTGGACCAAAAATTCCATCTACTCTCATTTTAGGAATAGCAGGATAATTATTAGAAATGGCATTTAATTGTTCCTGTATAATTGTAACATTCGACCCGCTAGAACCAGTCTGTAAAGCAGTTCCAGGATATGACGATGGAACTCCAGCTACACTATTTGCATTTGCAAGAAAAATACTATTACCATAGTAGTTTCTTAAAATACTCATATGATCATACCCTTGATCTCCTAAATATTTAGATCCCCATTGTGATAACCAACCAGGATTATTTACTCTTTGACCATCATTATATTGAGCAAATAAAGGTTGCCTAATTTCAGGCTTGGTAATATAGGTATTAAATATATTGTCTACAATAACCGAAATTTCATCAAAAATATTGCGTCCGTATGTAAAGGCTTGATCAAATCGTGTTGAATTTGTAATTGTAAAATTAAACCCTTTGCCTCTATACCATTCTGTATAAACTCTATTTAAAGTAAGAGAAAGAATTGCAAGAATATTGGCTACAAGAGTTTCTGTCGGCCAGTTTGCATAAACCTCAGAGCTTGCCACATTTTTAATATAATCTTTAAAAGGAACGTAATAATTAGGAGCTGAAGTATCATCGGGTACACCTGCATGAACAACAATATATTCTGGTATCACAACCTGTGGCAATACTACAAATCCCGTTGGTGGCGGAAGTTCCTTTACCGCATCCTCAGGAATTTTAAGAGGAAAATCCCCCCAAAGCGTATTGTCTTCAATTTGTATTCTTTCTGTGGTTTTATTTTGCATATCAGTATGCATGAACACATTTTGCTGTGCAATAGTATCTGGTAATATTTGAACTCCCTCTATTATGATGTCTCTATGATTAGGTGCAGTTATAATAAGATTATATTCACTGTATGGTCTTTCTTCAGTTTCTGGATTTTGAGATAACAATAAAGCTGGAGCAGCTAAACTAACAATTCCGTGTTTTTCCTGATTCATCAGTCACTTCATTATTCAATATTGTTGTATTGTCCTCTCTTGGCGTTATTCTTATTTCAGCTCCATCAATTGGTCTCCCCCTATTATTTTCAAACACATGTATATGTAACATCCCTTCTCCAGTATTTACAGGGTCACTAGAACGCACATAAAAATTATATGGATTATAATTATACATAAAATCTCATCCTTTCATTGTTTTATAGAATTATTATATGTAATATAAAATCTAAAAGTGAATATAATTTATATTATAACTGGAGGTCACATGGAAACCACTACAAATACAGAAAAATTATTAACTTTAACCACAAGCCCAAATGAACAAAATAACATGGAAGTAATAGTAAAATATAATGGAGATATTATGAAATTAGAACAAGAACTTGGAATTGAAGTTGAAATTTTAGAATTTAATTATGCAATTATTACATTAAGACCAGAACAAGTAAACAACTTGTATAATTATACAGAAATTGAGTATATTGAACTTCCTAAAACAGTAACTTTCAGCTTAGAGCAAGAATTAAGCAGTGTATGCCTGCCAATATCACAAACTGGTGAATATAATGTAACAGGTAAAGGTACAATTGTTGCTATTATAGACTCTGGAATAGATTATACTCATCCAGATTTTATTAACGAAGACCAAACAAGTAGAATTCTATTTATATGGGATCAAACAGGAACTGGTATACCACCATCTGGATTTAAAAGCGGCATAGAATATACAAGCGAACAAATTAATAAAGCATTACAAGATATAGTAGCGGGCCTTGTGCCTGACATTCCAGAAATGGACATCATTCGGACATGGAACGGCAGTTGCTGGAATTGCATGTGGCAACGGAAGAGCAAGTGGTGGAAGGCAAAGAGGCATTGCTACACGGTGCAAATATTATTGTAGTAAGATTAGGTAGAAGAGGAGAGACATCTTTTGCAAAAACAACAGAAATTATGAGAGCAATAAAATACGTAATTGATAAAGCACAAATGCTAACCATGCCAATTGCAATCAATTTAAGTTTTGGTACTAATAACGGAGCACACAACGGAGCTTCTTTATTTGAAACATTTATAGATGAAATGTCGGCAAAGTGGAAAACATCAATTATCGTTGCCTCACGGAAACGAAGGCTTTGGTGGACATCACTTTCTAGGAGAAATTAATGAAGGTGAAACCTTAGAAATAAACTTTACAATAAGCCCTGGCTTAACTTCCATATTTTTAACACTTTGGAAAGATTTTGTAGACGATTTTGAAATTGAATTAGTTGCCCCAAATGGAGAAACTACAGGGAAACTACCGCCTAATATAAAAAATAGAACTATTGTTATAGGCGAAACTTTAGTCAACTTTTTTAACACAGAACCAGTACCTTATAACGAAGAACAAGAATTGTTTTTTTTGTTAACTCGTGTAGAAACAGGTTTCGAATCTCCTTTGCCAAACATGATATTTCCTGGAGGTTGGAAAATAAGGGTAAGAGGAATAAATATTGTTGACGGAATATTTAACATTTGGCTTCCAACAATAGAAGAAGTAACAAGAGATACCTCTTTTAGAATTCCGAACATAAATACAACATTAACACTACCCTCTACCTCTAAGAAAGTAATTACGGTAGGTGCCTACAATTCTAGCATAAATGCCGTAGCTGATTTTTCTGGAAGAGGATATACTAGAAGTAATGTATATATAAAACCAGATTTGGCAGCACCGGGTGTAAATATTATTACAACAACAGTTGGCGGAGGATATGATTCATACACAGGAACAAGCTTTGCTACACCATTTGTAACAGGAGCAGTATCACTTCTTATGGAATTCGGCATTGTAAACAATAATGATCCATTTTTATATGGCCAAAGAATAAAAAGCTTTTTAAGAAAAGGAGCAAGAAGAGAACCAAATATAATGTATCCAAACCCCAGATGGGGCTATGGATTTTTATGTATAATGAATGTTATTACTAGATTAATAAGGGGGTAAATATGTATAGACAAGAAGAAACTCCAAATTACGAAAATATGACGCTAAAAGAATTTATAAGCCAACCTCAAGTAATAGCACTCTCCGCAAGATACAGTACTCGTTTGGAAATGCTAATCAATGCCATACCTTACGCTAGAATAGGCAGAATTTTACTTGGACAACAAGCTGTTATTTACATAGATAGTAGAAAAATTGAAGGCTTATTGCAAGCTATGGGAGAAGAAGGCCATATCGAAATGTTTCCAAATATTTTTGGGCTTCTTGGCAGAACCAGTTTAGAAGCATCAGGCATTATACAAGTACAGACCCAGCCATTTTTAGATTTGAAAGGCAGAGGTACACTAATTGGAATTATAGGCACAGGCATTGATTATACCCAAAAAGCATTTCAATATGAAGATGGCACCAGTAAAATAAGATATATATGGGACCAAACAATTGAAGGAAACAACCCAGAAGGATTTGCATTTGGCAGCGAATATACAAGTGAACAAATAAATCAAGCTCTTAAAACAGATACCCCATATAATATTGTTCCTACCCATGATACCGTACGGACATGGTACGTTCTTGGCCTCAATAGCTGCTAGCCGTGAAAAGTATGAACATATAGGTGCTGCTCCAGATGCTGAATTGATTGTTGTAAAACTAAAGAAAGCAAATCAATTTTTTTATAATTTTTATTCAGTTCTAGAAAGTCAAGAAAATGCTTTTATTTCAATAGATATTATGCTTGCCATAGAATATATGATTGGAAAAGCAAATGAGCTCAGAATGCCAATATCTATATGCATTGCACTTGGTACGAATATGTCTGGACATGATGGTTTTACTGTTATGGAAGAATATATAACTAGGGTTTCGCAATTAGAAGGGGTATGTATTTGCACTGCTGCAGGTAATGAAAGTAATATGAAACTACATGCAAGTGGCATCGTAGCTACTAGAAATTCTACAAAAGACATTCAAATAAGAGTGCCAGAAAATGCCCACAGTTTTCCAGTATTCATATGGATAAACCCATCTGACAGAATGTCTGTTTCCATAAAGTCTCCAGTTGGTGAAACTGTATCACGTGCACCTGCTATCTTTGGAACAGTAACACAGACAAAACTTATTTTAGAAAGAAGCACCATAGCTGTACATTACTTCTTCCCACACCAAGGAAGTGGAGCACAATTTATTGGAGTCAATATTTTAGATCCTACACCAGGCATATGGACTATTACACTCTTTGGAGATATTATTTTAAATGGAAGATTTGATGCATGGCTTCATATGTCGGGTTTTCTGACACCTGGTATTGAATTTTTAGTACCAGATCCTTATGTTACCGTTACTGCACCAGCAACTTCTAGAGGCTGTATTGCCTGTGGTGCATACAATGATAGAGATGGCAGTTTATACGTAAATTCCTCATGGGGACCTACTAGAATCATGACAGACAATCCTGATTTGGTAGCACCTGGAGTAAACGTAACTGGAATTTATCCAACAGGTGTTGGTATAATGACTGGCACAAGCGTAGCAGCTGCAATTACTGCTGGAGCGTGTAGCCTAATGTTACAATGGGGCATTGTTGAACGAAACGACACAAGCCTTAATACCTATCGTATAAAAACATATTTAATAAGAGGATGCAGCCGCAACCCAAATATACAATATCCAAATCCAAAATGGGGTTATGGAAAATTAAATCTATTTAATACATTTACTCAAATGAGACCATAAAAAGAACAAATTTACTACTCATTTATTAAATGAATAATATCGCTGATTAAATACATTCTCGAGTCTAACTCATGTATTTCTTCAGCACATATTTTTAATTCCTTTATTAAATGTTTTGGTACATCTCCATTATATTTATATCTTGCTTTATGCTCTAAAGAAGCCCAAAAATCCATTGCATCTGTTCGTATTTGTATTTCTACTTTTACTAATTCCACCCTATCTATTAAATACACTGGCACTTTAATAATCATATGATAACTTCTATATCCATTTGGTTTTGGGAACGCTATATAATCTCGTTCTCTAACAAAAGTTATATCCTCTTGTTTTTTAATGAGCTCAGCTATTTTATATACATCATTTTCAAAAGAACATATTATTCTAATTCCTGCAACATCTTCTATGTTCTCCCTAATATTTTCCATATTCATTTGAATATTTTTTCTTTTCAATTTATCTACTAAACTATCTATGGATTTAACTCTAGATTTAATATGTTCTATTGGGTTTGGTCCATTTACAAACTTATAATCTTTATCTAATATTTCTATTTTCGTAAGTATAATCTTTAAAGCACTATTATATAGTTCAAATATCTGATTTTTTTCTTCGTCGAGCATTTCGTCCATTTAACTTTCACTCCTCGAAAAATCTATTCTTCTAAAAATTGATTTTACTCTCATAGTTAACTCCAATCCACTAAATGGTTTTGTAAAATAATCATCACTTCCTAATTCCAGAGCTGTTGCATAATCTAAATCGGCATCTCTTGCCGATACTACAATAATAGGCACTTTGCTTACCTTCCTTAATTCTTTACAAACTACAAATCCATTTGCCCCTGGCATCATCACATCTAATATAATTAAGTCAGCAGGAGCATCCTTAAATTTTTCAAGTAATAAATCACCACTTTCAAAACCTTCTGTCTTATACCCTTCAAATTCTAAAAATTCTTGAATTATTTTTCTTATATTTGGTTCATCATCTGCCACATATATCAATCTTTGCTCCATTTTTCCCTCCACATTACATATTATTTAAAGCTCTCGTTAATTGCCTTGCATTTATTACTTGCTGACCACTATTTGCATTAGTTCCAGATGATGTAGTAACCCCTGGATTTCCAGTTGCCACATCAACATATTGTACTGTTTGCCCTACAGTTAGTCCGCTTTTTATTTCTACATAGTTACTATCTGCAATTCCCGTTTCCACATTCACTTCTGATGTCCCTCCATTGCTATCTACCGCTTCAACATATTTTGTATCATCATCCCTTACATTAATTGCTTCAATTGGAACTGCTGTTACATCTTTTTCTTCTTGCAATGTAATAGTACAATAGCCTGACATTCCTAACTTAATATTTCCATCATTCATATATGTTACCGTTGCAGTAAAATTTGAATTTGTTGCTGTATCTGATATATCCGTGATATATCCTGTATATGTTTTATCTGGGAAGGCATTTATAACCACCGCTACTTTTTCCCCAAGTGTAATGTAGTCCATATCTGCTTCATTAATCTGTATGCTAGAGGCACAAGTTTCTGTTGTTTGTACTTCTATATAATTTGAATTCGTACACATATCTCCTGAAGCTGGCAAAGAATAATTTGTAACAACTAAGTCGTATGGTGCTGTTAAATATGTCCCATTAGTATATTCTAATAATTTCGTTCCTCCCTTCACATAGATACTTTTATCTACTAACAGTTTATTAAAATAATACGTTGCATGCAATTCTATTTGTTCATCCAATCCACTTGATACTTGTAAACTACTACTAAATTGTTTAATAATCGTTTGCGTTCCAACTGTTGCTTCTTTTAATACAACTTGATCAACCGTTGCTGTATTTTTTGATTTCTGCTGTATAACCAAAATTATAACTAAAGCAATTATTAATATTATTGCTATTGAAACAGTTAAAATTATTGTCCTTTTACTCATCATTAAATCCTTTCTACATAAATCCTATAATAACGAACATCACCATTCTTAGCTAATACTGATATTAACACTTTATTTAATCCTACTTGTAAACTTGTATTTCCAGAAATAGTAACTACCGCTGAACTATCTTCTTTAGTTGCAGTTACAGTCACACTTTTTACTCCATTACCTACTGTTATAAAATAAGTATTGTTTGTTTTATTAAATTTTGGAGTTAAACTATATCCTTTTACTGTTAAGTTACTTAAATAATTATTCCTTGAACCAAGATATGTTACTGTTTGAGCATTACTTGCGCCACTGCCGCTGAAACTTGATGCTCCCATTCCCGTTGATTGACTTCTATTTGTGCTATTGCTACTACCGCTATTACTTCTAGTGTTATTCGTACCACTATTCATATTATTTTTTGTACTATTATTTGTATTGTTTTGACCATTAGGAGTATTCTGTTGTTGAGTACCAGTTCCATCCGCTCCAGTAGCGTCACCTGTCCCAGTATTATTTGTAGTATTTTGATTCGTTGTGTTATTTGCCACTACTGTAACTTGAATATTATTTGCTTCTTGCTGCGTTCCTTGATCATCTGAAAGTGCATAAGTAACATTTATTGGTGTACCACCTACAATATAGCTCGGTATAGTATATAAAACGCAAATCGTATTTACTCCAGCTGGTATATTTTGAATTGTAAAAGTTTTATTTAATGGATCAAAAGCAGAATCACTTATTGTCATTCCAGTAGTTGCTACATCTATTACTGGTTCTAAATAAATATCTGTAGTTAGTACTATTTGAGACAAAGTATACGTAGTTATATTTTCAACATTAATATAAACCTTCATTTGATCTCCTGGTTTTAAACTTGTTTCTGGTATAGATACAACTGTAGAAGAATCATCAGCATATATTTTGGTAATCATAATACTGGATAAAATCAAAATTATTATAATTACAGCACTAAATATTTTCTTTCTCATAATTTCCTCTCTTTCTATTAGACTTCTTTCGAAACATAAAATGTGATATACTTACAAAAAACAAGTAGGCGTCATTCTGAGCGTTGCTACAAAGCTTTTCTCACGAAGAATCTTACTAAATGGTAGGTATACAAATGAAAATAGATAAAGTAAGATTCTTCGTAAGTCGGGCTACGAAGGTAAGGCTCAGAATGACAATGCCTTAAATCCGCATAGGTTAAACAGTAACGACGCAATTCGCTAAAAGTCTGAAAATTATTCTTGTTTTAATGCATCAATTGGATTCAATTTAGAAGCCCTATATGCTGGCAATATTCCAAAGATTAGTCCAATACATGCACTTGATAAAAATGCTATCAAAATAATTGTATGTGTATACACAAAACTTAATCCAAATTTTTCAGATACATTTCCCAATATTATTCCTATTATTACTCCTAATGCCCCTCCAAGTAGGCTTAACACCAGTGCTTCTATCAAAAATTGTATTAATATATCTATTCTTTTAGCTCCCAGTGATTTTCTAATTCCTATTTCTCTTGTTCTTTCTGTAACAGATACCAACATTACATTCATAACTCCTATACCACCTACAACTAGTGATATCCCTGCTATTCCTCCTAATAATAATGTAAGGGTATTGCTAATATTCGACATTGCAGATAACATTGAGCTTTGTGTAGATACACTATAATAATCACTGGATATTTGTAATGTACTTCTTATGTAATTTTCAATAAGTGTTTGTGTCATATTTATGTTGTCCTCATTTGCTACTCTTACGTATAAACTTCTTACAGTTGAGTCACTGCCTAAATATTCTCCTGTAGTAAATGGAATTAGAACTAAATTATCATAATTTGTTCCCATGGCTGTTCCTTTTGCCTCTAAAACGCCAATTACAGTGTAATTATCTCCGTTTAATTTTATTGTTTGACCAACTGGTTCTGCTAGGTTAAATAATGTACTTGCAATATTTGCACCTAAAATACATACTTTGCTGTTATTTTCTATATCTACAATCGATATTTCTCTTCCTGTTGAAATTTTTGTATTTGTAACATCTAAATAATTATTATTTGTTGCAATAATACTAGCACTTGATGTGGTTGTCGTTCCTCTATTTACCGTAGCTGAAACATTTTTATATGGTGCTACACTTGCTACATTGTCTATTTTACTAATGTCACTCATATTGCTATAATCCAAACTATAATCTGATGAATTGATTGATACCGTTAGAATGTCTGTTCCCAATGATTGAACGCTTGATTGAACTTGGGAAGTCGACCCACTTCCAATTCCAACTAATACAATTACGGATGAAATACCAATAATCAAACCTAACATGGTAAGTGCAGATCTTAATTTGTTACTAGCAATATTTTTAAATGCTACTTTAATAATGCCAAATATCTTCACGCTTATCTCCTCTCTCGTAGGGGCGAACATCGTTCGCCCTGCACTGTAATTATCTCGTTTTTCAATAATTTTATCTAATTCCTCTAGTCTCGGACGAACAATGTTCGCCCCTACATGTCGTTTAATTTCCCGTTTGTTGTCTTGTCATTCCTCCACCTGATGTTCCTGCTCCTGTTCCCCTTTGACCTCCACCATTTATTTGTATTGCACCGCCGCCACCAGTACCTCTAAAAAAGTTAGTCATTGATGAACTTGTATTAGTGGTAACCGTATATTGTACTGTTTCTCCAACATTTAATCCTGATTTAATTTCTGTATATGCACCATTAGAAAGTCCCGTTTGAACCGTTACATCTTGTGTGCTTCCATCACTATTTACGACAACAACATAATTTGTGCCATTTGCTGTTTGTACCGCTTCTTGTGGAACTGCAACTACATTTGTTGCTTTATCTAATATTACTGTACATGATGCAGACATCCCCAATTTTACGGTACCATCATTTGTAAATTTTACATATGCAGGGAATGTAGAACCACTAGTAGAATAAGTACCTACATCACTGATTTTATCTATTTTACCAGTATATGTTTTATTATTTGCTGTAAGTGTTATTTCTGCCTCTTGTCCAGCCTTCACCGTTCCTATATCAGCTTCACCTATGCTAAGCGTTACATATAATTGATCTGTTGATTCTACTTGTATGTAATTACTACTAGTGCATATTTTACCAGCTGCTGGAACTGATATATCTGAAATAATACAGTTATATGGTGCATTTACATATGTTCCATCTGTATATCGTAAAATATGTGCTCCTTTTTTTACACTATCATTCTTTTCTACATATATTTCTTTAAAGTATTTGCTTGTATCTAAATCTAAATTCTTTGTTTCAGCTGAAGATATTCCTCCGCGAACTTGAAATTGATTTTGTAATAGTTTGTGTACTCACGGTAGCTTCTTGCGTTGTTAAATTAGATGAAGAATTATTTGTATTTGCAGCAACACTTGCAGGTTTAAAGTAAAAATACATCATTACTCCAAAAGCAATTACTAAAATAACAATTACCCAAATAAGTTTATTTTTTTTCTTTTTCATTTCCGATTAAGACCTCCCTTGATTTTTATTATACAAATTAAAGATTAAAAGTTCATTAAAATTTTACAAAAAAAAAGACTCTGTAGCATATTAGTACAGAGCCATCCAACTTCCCTCTTGCTTTGGTAACACAGTAAATGTCATACTTTCACGAGAAATGGGATGTATAATCGTTAACTCATATGCCCATAATGTTATTTGCTTTCCCGCTCCTCTTTTACCATATTTTTGATCCCCATAAATACTGTGTCCTATGTTGGCTAATTGAACTCTAATTTGATGGTGACGTCCAGTATTAAGTTTTACTTTTAAAACAGATAAGTCTGTTTCTTGGTTATACTGCAAAGTTTCATACTCTAAGCTCGCATATTTAGCATTCTTAGTACCCTCTGGAACGACTTTGCTCGTATTTGTCCTTTCATTTTTTAATAAGTAATCCTCTAATATTGCCGACTCTTTTTCCATTTTTCCATCAACAATAACAAGATATTTCTTTATAAAACTTTTATTTCTCACTTGCTCGCTTAGTCTTGCAGCCGCTTTTGAAGTTTTAGCAAATATCATAACTCCACCAACAGGCCTATCTAACCTATGTATTAATGCACAATAAACCTCTCCTGGTTTGTTATACTTTCCTTTTATGTATTGTTTTACAATAGAAAGCATGTCCACATCATTAGTTTTATCAGCTTGAGATGGAATGTTTACTGGCTTTTCTACTACAATTATGTGATTGTCCTCAAATAATACGTTTAGCTTTTGCATAATTATTAATCTCCTAATAGTTTTAAACTTCTGCACTTATTAGTTTATTTAATTTGTCGTCAAAAGTTTTTACTTGGACTTTTTCATTTTTATAATAAGAAAACAATAGACAATCAACAACATCAAGGTTTTGCTCTGAATATGTTTTAAATGCCAATTCTATTGTTTCTCTATTTTGAAAATTAATAGTTTCAATTTTCAGTAATTCCTGTAATGCTTCGTATATTTTCTCTTTCCCTACATTATAATACTTCTTTAATACATAACTTACCTCAACAATTACTTCTGTTGGAATCAATATATTATTATTATCAATTATCTCAGTAGCTTTTTGATTTAATTCTATATTATCATTCAGTAAATATCTGAGTATAATATTCGTATCAACTATTATCATTCTTTTGCCTCCTCATACCAAGCATTTTCTTCCTTGCATATTAATTCCGGCTTAGCATATTCTGACAAAAAGCCTGATAAACTTTTTCTTTTTTTGGTTTTTTTTGTATATTCAGTAACTGGAAAAATTAGCACTTCAAGCTTTTTATCTACTAATGTATTTGGAATATCTATAACACCTTTTATCTCAGAGCCATTTACTACTCTTCTTACAAACTCCATATTTTTACCTCCTTACTTTGATTGTTATATTTATATTATAACATGAAATCTCGATTTTGTATCATACATTTAAAATTTTGCACTTTTTTAGTTACCGTTAACACTTTTCAGTCTTTACGAACAACAATCACCACTATTAACTCTCCCATCTTGCATATATACCGCAAGGCAATATCAAATTAGAATTAGACATTGGCAAGCCTAATTCTCCAGAAGAAATTTTACCTATATTTTTCATTTTCATTTTCAAAATATTTTCCAACACAACTGAAGAAATACCTGTAGTGTATGAATTAATCAGTAAAAACAATGGTTTATCCGTTAATACTTTTATCGATTTTTCCACAAGTTCTTCTATATTAGATTCAAATTTCCACACTTCACCATTGGTGCCTCTTCCGTATGAAGGAGGATCCATTATTATTGCATCATATTTGTTTCCTCTTCTTATTTCACGATCTAAAAACTTTTGAACGTCGTCAACAATAAATCTTATCGGCTTATCTTGTAAACCAGAAGATTGAACATTTTCTTTTGCCCATGTTACCATGCCTTTTGAGCTGTCAACATGACACACCGAAGCACCTGCTGCCAAACAAGCAACAGATGCCGCACCAGTATATGCAAATAAGTTTAACACTTTTATCTGCTTTTTTGAATTGCTAATTTTATTTATCATCCAATCCCAATTAACTGCCTGTTCTGGAAATAATCCAGTGTGCTTAAACCCCATTGGTTTCACATTAAATACTAGTTTATCGTACTTAATTACCCAACTTTCATCAATTTTTTTCTTAACTTCCCAGCTTCCGCCACCAGTTTTACTTCTATTGTATTTTGCATGTGCTTCCTTCCACTTATTTGGAAAACTTTTCTCACTCCAAATTATTTGTGGATCTGGCCTAATTAATATAATGTCGCCCCAGCGTTCTAGCTTTTCTCCATTTGCCATATCTAATATTTCATAATTTTTCCATCTATTTGCTACTAACATTCTTCAACTATTCCTTTCATACATAGCAACCTCTTATCAAGGGTGTATATGTTAAATTGCGTTCAATATTTTTATAAATTCTACCATCAATACAAAAAATATCCCTATTAAAACAATCAAACTTATTCCAATTACTGAAATAAATTTATTTACCCTCATCCATTTATATACTCTCGCCATATTCCCCCCCACTAATAGAAAACAATACATAAATTTATATTTTAAAGTATTTTTCTCCATCTCTACTAGTAGCAAAAGTATACCATATACAAAATAAAAACTCCCTCGAAATTTGTCCTATATTTCAATATCTTTTCGTGCTTTTTTGATGTGCTTTTTCATTTTCTGATTTATTTATACATTATACCACACTATAGAATATTTTTAAATAGAACAGATTTGTATTACTCGCCAAGTGGTTACTATTTAACACTTTTTAGCAAAGTAGCCTCCTTAAGTAAAAGGATTGTATATGTAGGGGCGAACATCGTTCGTCCGAAATATGTAGGGGCGAACATTGTTCGTCCGAAACTAGAGGAGTTTGATAAAATTATTGAAAAACGAGATAATTATAGTGCCGGACGAACGATGTTCGCCCCTACAACTTAATGTAAGCCCTACTTAATATATAAACTTGGATTTACATTTACGTTATTTTTTGTCATTTCAAAATGCAGATGCGATGCATCCTCCACTTCAAATGCTGCAGTATTTCCAACCGTTCCTATACTTTGCCCCGTTTTTACCTTATCTCCTTTTTTAACATAGTTAGCCGTTTCTAAATTTGAATATACTGTCTTATAACCATTTACATGCTTTATTATAACTGTTAGCCCATATCTTGGGTCGTTTTTTACACTATCTACTGTACCGTCGGCTGATGCTTTTACAATTGTGCCTTCTGACGAAGCAATATCTATTCCTGGGTGTGTTACCCATTCTTGTAATGTTTGGGAATAAACTAAATTATCTTTTGCAAATTCTCGTATTATTTTACCTTCTACTGGCATTTTAAATACAGGGTCTGGCACGACTACCTTTGCTGGTGCTGGTGTGATTATGTTCTTTGTCGTAGTGTTGGTGCTGTTTGTTGTAGCGTTGTTCACTCCAATTGTGCTATTCGTTACAGTATTATTCATATTATTTGTACTTGTATTTTGATTGATAATATTATTATTTGTACTTGCATTATTACTGAAATTTATCATTTCATTTATTGTTTTGCTTATATCTGAACTTACATCCGATGTGGCATTTCCTGTATTCATTACACTGTCACCTATATCTGATATTTGTGCCACATCTTGTCCAGTTAAATCAAGCGAATTAATTTTGTTCTTATAAACAAAAAAAATAATTATAAAAGTTACAATTGCTAGTAATAATCCAATTCCTGATAATATTAACATTGGACTTAAATCATCTCTTCTATTTGGGTATCGATTATTTCTTCTCATATTTTCCTCCTAATGAAAATCATTTTATATAAGTATTTACAGTTTTTACATATTTATACATTATCTATCTCCACCCCAATATAAAAATGTTTTATTATCTCATCATATTTTTCTCCTTCTTTCGCTAATGTATCTGCACCAGTTTGGCTCATTCCCACACCATGTCCATATCCAACAACATCAAATGTTATTTGTTTTTCTTTTGCATTTTTTACCATCGTGAAATTTGCTGACTTCAACCCAAAAATTGTTCTTGCTTCAACACCAGCAATTTGTATATTCCCAAATTTTACTGTTTTTACTCTCCCACTATCATCATACTCTATTATTTTTATATCATCATCTTTTGTAAAATCAATTTTCACTTTAGGATACTTCGTTTTAAGTTTTTTTAATACATCATCATAACTTAGTTTTACAGTTGATGCATATTGGCTATATGCATCTTCTCCAGCCGTTTCAACTACTTGAAGATATGGGTAGCCTGTTCCTCCCCATACATTTGCTGGTATTTCCGTTTTCCCTCCGCTATTTGCATGAAAAAATGCATCTATCGGCTTCCCATCATATGTTATAATTTGACCAGCTGTTGAATTTACTGCGTTTACTATCTTTGCCCAATCTGCTTCTCTATCTTTTGCTGGCCATTTAGCAAGCCTATCTTCTTTAGAAATCCATGCTTGGCAGCAGTTAGGATCTGTACAAACATCCGCATTTTCATGTTTAGAACCTGTGGTAATTTTGTAAATAGTATATGTTCTTGCAACAACAGCTTGAGCTTTTAGTGCCTCAACTTCAAATGTGGCTGGCATTTCTGCAGCTACAACCCCATATAAATATTCATCAATAGGCAATTCTTCTACTTTCCCTGTATCTGCATGTAATAGTTTTATTGTACCATATTTTTTGTAGTCATATGTATTTGATATTATGTTTTCTTGAGTGATATTAGCAATATTATTCATTTCGTTTACCAGTCCATGCTTAATCGTATTTGTAAATACTATTGGTATGAAGAAGCAACATAATATAATTAAAAATAAATATATTCCTATTTTACTCATTATACGCTCCTATGTATGTAAATTTCACGTTAAAGAAATATTTCCGCTGTTGTAGGGGCGAACATTGTTCGTCCTGCACTATAATTATCTCGTTTTCCAATAATTTTATCAAATTCCTCTAGTCTCGGACGAACAATGTTCGCCCCTACATATACAATCCTTTTCCATTTTCCCTCGCATCTCGCCTAGAATTCGTTTTTCAATCCTAGAAACTTGAACCTGCGTTACTCCAAGTATTTTTGCCACTTGAGACTGAGTTTGCTCTTTAAAATATCTAAGCAAAATAATTTTTCTCTCTCTTTCATTTAATGCATTAATTAAGTTTTTAAGTACTAAATTATTCACAATTGTTGTTTCTTCATCTTTCCCACTACTAATTTGGTCTATTAATTTTGCTTTCCCATTTTCCTCATATATTTCTTCATTTATAGATTCAATTGGTCTCGTTGAAGCTAAAGCAAAGGCTATTTCTTCCTTATCTATTTTTAATTCTTTCGCTATATCGATTATACTTATTTCTTTTCCTTTTTTATCTAAATACTGCTTTTGTATTACTTTTATTTTTATTATTAATTCTTTTGTACTCCTACTTACTTTTATTTGTCCATCATCTCTAATAAAACGCTTAATTTCGCCTAAAATATATGGTACTGCATATGTTGATAGTTTAACTTCATAATGAATATCAAACCTTTTTATCGATTTTATAAATCCTATGCAACCGATTTGATACAAGTCCTCTAATTCGTGACCTCTATCTTTAAATCTTTTTACTATGCTCCAAATTAGTCCATTATTGCATTTTACTAGATTTGCCATTTCTTCTTCATTGCCATTTTGAGCTTCTATAATATTATGTACAATACTATTTTGATCCATTTTATAAGCTCCTCGTTCCTCATATTAAGAATCGTATTCTCTTATGTAAAAATTTAGTGCTTGATATTTATTATTTTTTTCATAGTTACTTTAGTGCCAAGTCCAACTACGGATTCAATTTTAAGCTCATCCATAAAACTATCCATTATTGTGAACCCCATGCCTGACCTTTCTAAATCTGGTTTACTTGTGTATAAAGGCTCTCTCGCTTGTTCTATGTTTTCAATTCCTTTACCTGTATCCGAAATTTCTATTTCTATTGAATTAGCAAAAATTCTTGCTTCTATTTTTATTACGCCTTCAGCGTTTTCATATGCATGAATTATACAATTTGTAACTGCTTCTGAAACAACCGTTTTTATGTCTGCTAAATCCTCTATGTTCAAATCCAATTGTGCAGCAAACGCTGCCACTGTAATCCTTGCAAAAGCTTCATTACAAGACTTACTTAATATTTCAAGCTTCATTTTATTTTCATATATATCACTCATGTCTTCTCGCCATGCTCCTTTCCCTTGAGCTTTCGCAAACTCAAACTCTCGTCCTTACACTATTTCCTTTTTGCATATTGAAATTATTTTTAGAATACCTGAAATATGTAATATTTTTTCAACATTAGGTTTAACATTAACTATTTCAAGCTCTCCACCTAACATAGATAAAAGCTTATATCTTCCTATTATTAGTCCAATCCCGGCACTATCCATAAAAGAAACACTACTAAAGTCAAATATAGCTTTTCTTGGCATATATCTCTGAATTTCATAATCCGCTCTCCTCCTTATTTTCTCTGTTGTATGATGATCAATTTCCTCTGTTATTTCAAACAATAAAAGCTTGTCCTCCCCGTTTGTAATTTACATTCATATTGGTATTTTCCCCCATTTCGAAATTTCTCAAAACCAATTATACATTATTTTTTATAACTTTTAAATAGCGAAACTTGTCTAGTTTTGGCGTTTTTTGGCATTTTTTCGACAAAATTTTTACATCTTTATTATTTCTTCCCAAGGCAAGTCCTCTTTCCCAAAATGTCCATAGTTCGTTGTTTTTGTATATATTGGCTCCTTCAAGTTTAAGTAATCTATTATTCCATTAGGTGTTAAGTCAAATTTTTCTACCTTTTTCATTATCTCCTCTTCTGATATCGTGTTTGTCCCAAAAGTATCAATGTATAGCGACAATGGCTTGTCCATGCCTATTGCATACGCTATTTCTATTTGGCACTTCTTAGCTAGTTTATTTGCTACAATATTTTTCGCAATATACCTAAGCATATATGCCGCACTTCTATCTACTTTACTTGCATCCTTCCCAGAAAAAGCCCCTCCTCCATGTGGTGAATATCCACCATACGTATCTACAATTATTTTCCTTCCTGTTAATCCAACATCACCAAGAGGTCCACCAATAACAAATCTTCCTGTTGGATTTATATATATTTTAGTATTATCATCTATATATCTTGCATCTATAACTGATTTTATAACATGCTTAATGATGTCCTTTTCCATATCTTTTAAATCAACATTGTCCAAATGTTGATTTGATATAAGTATTGTATCTACTCTTTTGGGCATATTATCCTCATATTCTACAGTCACTTGTGTTTTTCCATCTGGTCTTAAATACTTAATTGTTCCATCTTTTCTCGTTTCAGTTAATTTCTTAGCCAGTTTATGTGCCATCATTATAGCAAAAGGCATATATTCTTCCGTTTCGTCTACCGCATAACCAAACATCATGCCCTGGTCACCTGCACCTCCTGTGTCTACTCCCATTGCTATATCTGCACTTTGGTTTACAATATTTACATCTATATTACATGTGCTATAATCTATGTCTGTGCTTGCATTATCATAGCCGATTTTCTGGAGCACCTCTCTTCCCACTTTTTCTACATTTACATATCCTTTTGTTGTAATCTGCCCTGCGATAGTTATTTTATTTTTTGAAGCAAATGTTTCTACTGCCACTCTGGAATTTTTGTCTTGCTTTAAACATTCATCTAATATTGTATCTGAAATTAAATCACATACTTTGTCTGGATGTCCTTCCGTTACACTTTCTGACGTAAATAGGTATTTTTTCATAATCATCCTCCAATGTTACCAGTTAACCCTCTAAAGTTACTGTTTAACACTTTTCAGCAAAGTAGCTTTGGGTGGTTAGTATATGTTTTTAAAAAGTGAACGACAGCCCTTTGAGGCCCATGGAATCTCCGGAGGCTTGGAGGAGCTTTTTAAAAACATATACTAACCACCCAAAGCGGACATTTTAGAAAAAACCATTAAACAGTAACCCTATAAATAACATTTTTTAAAAACTCATTACATTTTTACACGTTTTAGTATATAATACATCATAAGAAGTTTTTTATTCATTCAGAGGAGGTAAAAATGAAAGATTTATTATTTACTGGCTGTGGAACAGCCATAATTACACCATTCGATGAAACTGGTATAAATTTTGAAGAATTTAAAAAAATAATTGAATTCCAAATTAGCGAAGGAATAGATGCTATTATTGTATGCGGTACCACTGGCGAAGCCTCTACAATGACCACACAAGAGAAAAAAGCCGCTATTAAATTTATGGTAGATACGGTATCTGGACGTATTCCTGTTATCGCTGGTACTGGAGGAAATTGCACAGCCACATCTATAGAAATGTCTAAATATGCTGAATCAGTTGGAGCTGATGGCTTATTGCTAGTTACTCCATATTACAACAAAACCACTCAAGAAGGATTAATAAAGCATTTTGAAGCAATTGCTAAATCTGTTTCTATTCCAATAATTTTATATAGCGTACCAAGCAGAACTGGCATGAACATAAATCCATCTACATGTTTAGAATTATCAAAAATAGAAAACATTGTTGCTATAAAAGAAGCAAGTGGCAATATATCCCAAATTGCTGAAATATCTAATCTTTGTGGAAAAAGCTTAAGTATATATTCAGGTAATGATGACCAAATACTTCCTGTTCTTTCGGTTGGCGGCGTTGGAGTTATATCTGTTTTATCTAATATTATACCTAAGGACGTTCACAACATGATAGATTATTTCATTCACGGAAAAACAAAAGAAGCAATAACGCTTCAAATGAACACTCTAAATTTAACTGCTGCACTTTTTTCAGAAGTAAATCCTATTCCTATAAAAGAAGCTATGAACATGATTGGGTTTAACGCTGGCATTCCCAGATTACCATTAGTTCCATTATCAACAGCAGGAAAGGAAAAACTGAAAAAAGCAATGACAGAATATGGAATTTACCATAATTAATTTCTTAGCTATGGTGTAATATATCTTTTTTCAAAAAGTGCCCGACAGCCCATTGAGGCATACGGATTACCCGTGAACTTGGAGGGTGGTTTTTAAAAAAAGATATATTACACCATAGCAGAATAATTATAGACCAACATAAAAGGAGAGAGAAATAATGATAAAAATATTAATAAATGGAATAAACCGGTAGAATGGGACAAGAAGTTTTAAAACAAGTACAAGCCTCAAATGACTTTTCTGTAACCTGTGGAGTTGATGTGTCTGTTCTTAAAAATAATGATTTCCCAGTATATACTAATATTCACGATGTAAGAGAACATCCCGATGTTATAATCGATTTTTCCGCACCCGTTTCATCCATAGAAGTCTTAAAATTTGCGGCTTCCAGCCATATACCATCAGTTATAGCTACAACAGGATTTTCAAATGAGCAATTAAATATAATAAAAAACTATTCTAAAGAAGTCCCAATATTTAGGTCTGCTAATATGTCTTACGAAACTAATATAATGTCGAATATTGTTGCAAAATTAGCTACTCTTTTGAAAGATTCAGATATTGAAATCGTTGAAACACATCACCATAATAAAGTGGACAGTCCAAGCGGTACTGCCTTACTATTAGCAGACAGCATCAATAATGCCATTCGGTAACGAAATGTATTATGAATATAACAGACAAGCCAAAAGAGAAAAGAGAAACCCTAAAGAAATTGGTATTCATAGTATTAGAGGCGGTACAGTAGTTGGGAAACATACTGTTTCATTCTTTGGTGAAAATGAAAGTCTAGAAATAACTCATACCGTAGATTCAAGAAGCGTTTTCGCCAAAGGTGCTATAAAAGCCGCTAGATTTATTGTTAATCAAAAAAACGGATTATATTCGATGGAAGATTTAATAAAATAGTTATTCTCGATTACTATTAAATAGTTTCCTGCAAAGTAGCTTTAGGTGGTTAGTATACGTTTTTAAAAAGCGAACGACAGCCCTTTGAGGCCCATGGAGTCTCCGGAGGCTTGGAGGAGTTTTTTAAAAACGTATACTAACCACCTAAAGCGGATATTTTAGAAGAAACCATTAAATAACAGTATTTGTCGAAAAATGTCGAAAGGTTTTTATTGACAAATAAAACATTTAACCTTATAATTTGAGTGTTACTCATTAACAAAATTTACTGTCAGTTATTAAACAAAAGAAACTATTATGGGAAGTGTAACTATATGAATTATATTTTGAGATTAACCACCTTGATGAATTTTTATAAATCTATTCTAAAAAATATAATAATATATTGTTTACTTATTTCTATATGTTTAACAATTGTAATTCTGCTCAGAAAAAATAGATACTTGAGCATATATAAAAATTTAAAAACGGTCATGCACATTAACCACAACTCAAAATACCTGATATTTACTGCCGTTACAGTTTTTATTATCTTTGCAATCATACAATTATATTGTAGCATAACATTTAAAAATTCCCATATTGCCATGATAACACTAAGCATAATCAATTTATTTCTCTATCTAATAGCCAATATCATTTTAATTTCAAGGCAACTTAAACTAGCCAGAACCCGCGAAAAACTTCAACATAATTTGCTCTATACAAAAAATTTAGAAAACTTGTATGATTCTGTCAGGTCTTTTAAACATGATTTTCATAATATCATTCAAAATATAAGTGGATACATAATCAATGACGATTTTAACGGATTGAAAACTTATTATAACGATTTATACCCTGAATGTAAAAATATAAATAATTTATCTATATTAAACCCTACCCAAATCAACAATCCAGCTGTTTATACTTTACTATCGAACAAATACATAAAAGCAACAAATCATGGCATAACTGTCAATTTAGAATTTTATTTAAATCTAACTGATTTTAACCTCTCAATATTTGACTTTACTAGAACTCTAGGCATACTTTTAGATAATGCAATTGAAGCATGCAAAGAATGTGAAGAAAAAATTATCAACATTATCTTTCGTACCAGCACAAACTCCCGTATTCATTATGTTATTATTGAAAACACATACTGTAATTTCGATGTCGACTTAGACAAAATATTCGAAAAAGATTACTCAAGCAAAGTTGGTAATACAGGAATTGGCTTATGGGAAGTCAATAACATTATTAACAAACATGAACATGTTTTACTAAACACTTCTAAAAATACCAAATTCTTCAAACAAGAACTACAAATTTTATTTTAAAAATATATACTAACTACCGTAGGCGAACATTTTAAATGAAAAATATTAATATTTTTAACGCATATTTAAGGTCCTGTCTAATACAATATTTAGAAGGGACTTGTAGTTTATGCTAAAAAATAATTTTATAATTATATCTATAAAAAAACTCATTTTACCACTTACATTTTGCTCATTTACATTAGCTTTAATTATATTTTCTAAAGATAATTTAGTTGCTGCAAAATCTGGAATCTCCTTATGGGCAAACTCTGTACTACCAGCATTATTACCATTTTTTATAGCAACTGAATTACTTAGCCACACTAGCATAATTCCGTATTTAGGCAAAACCTTAAATAAATTTATGCGACCTATATTTAATGTTCCAGGTATCGGTTCATTTGCACCAATTACTGTATGGCAACAGGTCGTTCACGTTCCCACATTTATCTAGGTTATATAACTTTTTTCTACCAACATCTGCATTTGAATTCAATAAATTTAACACTGCCTTTTCTCCA